>WNEY01009527.1_pt1 | contig 13390 bp, 9 predicted proteins | sample 5400531 | NCBI WGS metagenome assembly WNEY01 (sample SAMN13153338, study PRJNA577476) | soil metagenome | isolation source: 200 cm saprolite under Douglas fir tree site 1 | place: USA:California | collected 2015-04-18
GCGGCATCGCCGGTGGCAGCGACGGTCGGGCGGTGCCCGAGCCGCCGAAGCAGCGCGCTCGCGAGCAGGGCATTGATCTCGTTGTCCTCGGCGACCAGGATCGCGAGCCCGCCCGGCGTGGCCGCGACCGGAGCGGAGGTGGCGAGGGGCTCGCCGCCGCCGCGCTCGAACTCGTCCTCGTCGGCGGTCATGCGCACGGCGAGCGAGGCCTCCCGCACCGGCTTCACCAGATAGCCGGTGAACCCCGTCTCCTTGAGCGCGGCGAGGGCGTGCCGCTCGGCCGGCGTGATCAGCACGATGCGCCGCGTAACCCCCGCGGCTGCCCGCGCGAGCCGCTCGCAGGTTTGCGCACCGAGCGCATGGTCGACGAGAAGGGCGCCCCACGCCCGTTCCGGGAGCAGCGCAAGCGCCGCGGTTTCGTCCGGGACGAGACAGGTTCGGCCGCCCCATGTCACCAGCCGACGCGCCACCAGCGACGCCGCGATGGGCGTGGGCGCGACGATCAGCACGTCGGAGCCGGCAAGGCTGGGCGGGGCGTAGCTCGGCACGTCCCTCTCGCGCGCAGGCGGGAACGGCACTGCGACCTGGAACGTCGATCCGGCGCCGGGGGTGCTCTCGACCGCGATCGTGCCGCCCATTCGCTCGATGATGCGTTTCGAGATGGCGAGGCCGAGCCCCGTGCCGCTGAACTTGCGGCTCGCGCCGCTGTCGGCCTGCTCGAACTCGAGAAAGATGCGCTCCTGCTCGTCGGGCGCGATGCCGATGCCGGTGTCGCGCACCAGAAACCGGACGTCGTCTCCCTCATCGCCGCGCTCGACGATGAGCGCGACCCCGCCGCGCTCGGTGAACTTGATGGCGTTGCCGGCGAGGTTGAGCAGGACCTGGCGCAGCCGCGCGGCGTCGCCGACGACGGCGTGGCGCAAGCCGTCCTCCACATAGGACGCGATCTCGAGCGCCTTAGCCTGGGCGCGGGGCGCAAGCAGCTCGATTGTTTCCTCGACCAACGCGGGGAGATCGAAGGCCCGCGCGTCGAGATCGAGCCGGCCGGACTCGATCTTGGAGAAATCGAGCACCTCCTCGATCAGCGACAACAGCGTGTCGCCGGAATTCTTCATCGCCTTGGCATAGGTCGCCTGCTCCGGCGTGAGCGCCGTGTCGAGCAGCAGGTCCGCCATGCCGAGGATGCCGTTGAGCGGCGTGCGGATCTCGTGCGAGATCATCGCGAGGAAGCGGGATTTCGCGCGATTGGCGGCCTCCGCCTGGTCACGGGCTCCCTGCGCCTCGCGCAGGCTGCGCGCGCGCTCCTCGGCTTCCTTGAGCTCCCAGTGGCGATCGGCGGCGTCCTCGGCGCGGCGGCGCAGCTCGCGCAGCTTCGCGCGCAGCAGCCGGACGCGGCCGACCAGGAGCCCGATCGTTCCGCAGGCGGCACCGAACAGCGCCGCGGTGCCGATCGCGAAGGTGTGCGGATCGTAGCGCGATTGCAGCGACGTGATCGCGGCCAGAAATCCGAACGCCGCCGCAAAGGACATCGACAGGATCGCCGCCGCGCGGACGAGCAGCGCCAGCGCCCGGCGACGAAACAGCGCGCGCACGTTCTCCGCGATGCCGAGCAAGGCCTGCATGTTTTGCCGCCGTCCCCGCCGCAGGCTAGTGTCCCGATTCCGAAGTTCGCACTACCTCGCTGCAACTTCTTTTGCGAACTTCGGAATCAAAGGGACACTAGCAACTCTATGATTCTAGTGCCGCTTTGAACCCGAAGTTCGCAACCGCACTTGCCACACGACGTATGCGAACTTCGGGTTCGCGGCACTAGCGCGGGGCCTGCGGCGCCGTTCCCGCATGTCGTTCGGTCGTTCGGGGCGATTTTGCGGGTGCAGCCTTTGCGATTCTCTTGCAGCGTGCGGCGGCATGGCACCCATGTCGCCCGCAGGGTTGCTGCAAGGTTAATGCATTGCTGAAAAATTGCGGATTTCGGCGACCGCTCAGCCGCGCTGGTGACGCCGCATGGCCGCGAACAGCGCAGCCGCGTCGCCGGAGCTGAAGCGGGTGGAATGAACGAAGAGCTTCACGTCGGCGTCGGCCGCGTCGGCCGAGAGGCTCAGCGTGAGGTCGGCGGGGCCGGCGTCGTCGACCACCCGCACGGTCCTGGTGACGCCGGAGGATGCGCAGGTGTCGTGAGCGCCGACGTCGTCGACCAGCGCGAAATCGGCGCTGTCCACCTTGTCGACGAGCTGGATGCGCAGATCGGCATGGGACGAGGATTGGGATGATGCGTCGATCTTGACGCGGTAGTCGGCCGGGCCGGTCTGCGACGACAGCTGATAGGTGACGGCGTCGGCGGTGAAGCAGCGATCGGGCGCGGCGGCGACGGCAGCGGAGGCGGCGGGAGCCGCGGCGAAGCGCGTGCCTGCGACATAGGCCGGCACGGCAGCGGCGATGCCTGCGACAACGAGCACGACCAGCGCTTTTTGCGGAAGCTCCATGCGGCCCTCCGTCCGAGGTCGAATCCCCGGTTGGCGCGGCCAACGTAGCGGTCAGTCTTTACGGAAGCGTTAAGGATAACAGACCGTGAATGTGCTTCCGCTCACGCCGCGCGTCGCACCTCGTCGGCGAGCGCGCGGTAGGACAGCGCCTCGGCGAGATGCACGCGGCCGACTTTCTCGGCGCCGTCGAGATCGGCGAGCGTGCGCGCGACCCGCAGCACGCGGTGATAGCCGCGCGCCGAGAGCCGCATGGCGTCGGCGGCGTCGCGGAGCAGCGCAAGCCCTGCGGTATCAGGCTTGGCCACGTCTTCCAGCACGGGCCCATGGGCCGCGGCATTGGTGCGCAGGTGCGGCAGGCCGACCGCGGCGTAGCGAGCTGCCTGCATGTCGCGGGCACGCGCGACGCGCTCTGCCACCTCGCGGCTGCCTTCGGTGGGCGGCGGTAGGATGAGATCGGCGGCGGTCACCGCCGGCACCTCGATGTGCAGGTCGATGCGGTCGATGAGCGGGCCCGAGAGCCGCCCCTGGTAGTCGGCGGCGCAACGCTCGTTCGCGCCGCGCTTGCAGATGAAGCCCGGCTCGGACGCGCGCCCGCAGCGGCAGGGATTCATCGCCGCTACCAGCATGAAGCGCGCGGGATAGGTCACGCGATGGTTGGCGCGCGCGATCGCGACCTCGCCCATCTCGAGCGGCTGGCGCAACGAATCGAGCGCTTGCGGCTGGAATTCCGGGAATTCGTCGAGGAAGAGCACGCCGTGGTGCGCGAGCGAGATTTCGCCGGGCCGCGCGCGCAGGCCGCCGCCGACCAGCGCCGGCATGCTGGCGGAATGGTGCGGCGCGCGGAACGGGCGGCGATTGGTCAGCGCGCCGTCCTCGATTTGGCCGGCGACCGAGGCGATCATCGAGACTTCCAGCAGCTCCGCCGGCGTCAGCGGCGGGAGAATCGTGGGGAGCCGCGCCGCCAGCATCGACTTGCCGGCGCCGGGCGGACCGACCATCAGCAGGTTGTGGCCGCCGGCGGCGGCGACCTCGAGCGCGCGCTTGGCGCTCTCCTGGCCCTTGATGTCCTTGAGATCGACCAGGCTCGCTTCGGCTTCGCGCACCTTCGGCTGCGGGCGCGCCAGCACCTGCGTGCCGCGGAAATGGTTGGCGAGCTGGATCAACGACGTCGCCGCGATGATCTCCATTTCGGGACTAGCCCAGGCGGCTTCGGCGCCGCAGGCGGCCGGGCAGATGAGGCCGTCGCCGCGCCCATTGGCACCGATCGCCGCCGGCAGCACGCCCGCGACCGCGGCGAGCGAGCCGTCGAGCCCGAGCTCGCCCAGCACGGTGAAGCCCGACACCGCATCGGCCGGGATGGCGCCGATCGCCGCCATCAGGCCGAGCGCGATCGGCAGATCGTAGTGGCTGCCCTCCTTCGGCAGGTCGGCGGGCGCGAGGTTGACGGTGATGCGCCGCGCCGGCAGCGCGAGCCCCGAGGCGACCAGCGCGGAGCGCACGCGTTCGCGCGCCTCGGACACGGCCTTGTCGGGCAGGCCGACCACGTTAAAGGCGGGCAGCCCCGGCGCGACCTGCACCTGGACGTCGACGGCGCGGGCCTCGATGCCCTCGAACGCCACTGTCGCGACCCGCTGGACCATGGATGCCCCTCGCGCGGTCGAGAGTAGCGCAAGCCTTGGCCGGCTCGCAAGAACAATCCATGAACAAATGCCGCGCTACCTAGTGTGGCGGATTTGACGTTCCTACCAGTCTCGCGGCAAGTCCTTCGTAGGAACGTCAAATCCAAAAGCCACACTAGAATCATAGAGTTGCTAGTGTCCCTTTGGTTCCGACGTTCGTACGAGTGCGTGCTGCAAAGGGATACGAACGTCGGAACCGGGACACTAGTGTGTAATTCCCGCGCACGTCGAGGTGGGCCAAGCACCTTCGGCTCGCCTCGCGTTCCCTTGAGCGGCGTTTCGCGCGGGTCTATCGAGGATGGGAGCAGCGCCCCAGCCCCGCGCGCGCCATCGCAGGATCAGCCGCCATGTTGCCGACCGCCCGCAAGCTCGCCTTCACCGATGTGCCGGTGATCGATCTTGAACCCGCGTGGTCGGGAGACGCGGCGCGCCGCGCGGTGGCGGAGCAAATCGCCGAGGTCTGCGGCCGGGTCGGCTTCTTCTACATCAAGAACCATCGCATCACGCCGCGCGACATCGACGCCATCTTTGCGACCGCGGCCGATTTCCACAATCTCCCGCTCGACGCCAAGATGGAAGTGTCGATGACCAAGAACAATCATGCCCAGGGCTACCTGCACGGCATGACCAAGGGCAACGCGGCGAGCCTCGCGGAGAACCTGCAGGAGGCGTTTCAAATAAGGCGGCCGCTCGCCGACGACGATCCCGGATTGCTCGCGGGGATGCCGCTGCATGGCAAGATTCCCTGGCCTGCCGCCATGCCCGACCTGAGGCCACGCATGATGGCCTATTACGACAAGGTCGACGCCCTCGGCTACGCGATGCTCGCGCTGTTCGAGCTCGCGCTCGACATGCCGGAAGGCACGCTCGAGCAGTACTTCAAGAAGGACATGAACTCGCTGCGCCTCCTGCACTATCCGCCGCAGCGGCCGGACGAGGAGGGTGTGCACCTCGGCGCCCGCGCCCACACCGACACCAACGCGTTCACCATCCTGGCGCAGGACGACAACGGCGGGCTCGAGATCAAGAATCTGAACGGAGAATGGGTGGCGGTGCCGCCGCTTCCGGGCACCTTCGTGGTCAATGTGGGCGAGGTGCTCAAGGTCTGGACCGACGCGGTGTTCTCCTCGACCTTGCACCGGGTGATCAACCGGTCCGGGCGCGAGCGCTACTCGATCCCGTTCTTCATGTATCCGAGCTACGACGCGGTGATCCAGCCGCTGCTGAAAAATCCCGATCCGGGCAACGTGGCGCCGGAGAACCTGCATACGTCAATGCCTCGTGATAAGCCGTTCGTCTACGGCGAGTTCAAGGCGCGCAGCACCGCCCGCATCATGCCGAGCAAGGTGCCGGTGCCGGGCTGAGCTGCGGATGAAGGCGCTCCTGCTCATTCTGTCGGCGGTGCTCGTCGCGTCCCCAGCGCTCGCCGCCGACCGCTATCCCGCGCGCACGATCAAGCTCGTGGTCGCGTTCGCGCCCGGCGGCGTCGCCGACATCATGGGCCGGCTGATCGCGCTGGCGCTGCAGGGGAAGCTCGGGCAAACCGTGATCGTCGAGAACAAGCCGGGCGGCGACGGCTTGATCGGCATGGGCGAGGTGGTGCGCGCCGCGCCCGACGGCTACACGTTGCTGGTGGGCGGCTTCGGCGGGCAGATCATTCCGCCGCTGATGAAGGACGATTTTCCCTTCGACGTGCGCCGCGACATCGTCAAGATCGCGCTCACCGCCGAGTTCGCCAACGTGCTGGTGGTGAACAAGGACCTGCCCGTCAATTCCGCCGCGGAGCTCGTCGCCTATGCCAAGACGCGCCCGGGCGCGCTCAACGTCGGCTCCTCGGGGCGCGCGACCTCCGACCGCCTGGCGGCCGAATTGTTCATGCAGGAGACCGGCACGCGGATGGTCAACGTCCCCTACAAAGGCGGCGGGCTCGCGCTCACCGATCTGCGCGGGGGCACGACGCAGGTGATGTTTCCGCAATTGCCGGCGGTCATCGCGCTGGCGCTCGCGGGCGACGTCAAGCCGCTGGCGGTGACGAGCCGCTATCGGCTGCCGCAGCTGCCGGATGTTCCGACCTTGGCCGAGACGCTGCTGCCCGGATTTCACGTCGCCAGCTGGAACGTCGTCCTGGCGCCGAAAGGCTTGCCCGACGAGATCCGCAGGACCTTGAGCGATGCCCTGGTGGCGGCGGTGAAGGAGCCGCAGTTGCAGGAGAAGATGCGGGCCTTGGGCGTCGAGCCGGTGGGGATGGTGTCCGCCGAGGCCGAGGCCTTCTTCGAGCAGGAGCTCGTGCGCTGGAAGGCGGTGATCGACGCCGCCGGTGTCAAGCTCGAACATTGACGGCGAGCATGGCGCGGCACAAGCTCACGGTATCGTGCCTAGTCCTGATTCGATCACGCAAAGCGCGAGGCTGGCGCGATGTCGATGAACGCTCGCATTTACGCTGCTAGCGCAGCTGTCGTTACCGCGGTTCTTGCTTCGCAAAGCTTTGCGCAAACGACAGCGCCGATCTGGACCGTGCCGGAAATCGGTGCGCTCCCCGACAATGCCAACGGCCGGCTGGTGCGGCGCGGGCGCGACCTCGTCGCCGCGACCTATGCCCACATCGGCCCCGAGGTCCCCGACCGCAGCAAGCGCTTCGCCGGCAACAACCTCGCCTGCGGCAATTGCCACCTCAACGCCGGCACGAAGAAATTCGGCATCGCGCTGTTCGGACTGTTCGGCGAATATCCGCGCTACAGCGCCCGCGCGGGCGCGCAGGCCACCATCGAGGACCGGCTGAACTCCTGCATGACCCGCAGCATGAACGGCCGCCCGCTGCCAGTTAACTCGCTGCAGATGCAGGCCTTCGTGGCCTACATCAAGTTCCTGTCGACCGGGGTGCCGCCGGGACAAGTGCTGCCGGGGCTCGGCGTCGGCAAGATGCCGGAGCTCGACCGCGCGGCCGATCCCGCGCGCGGCAAACAGCTTTACGCCAACACCTGCGTCGCCTGCCACAACGCCGACGGCAGCGGCATCCGCCGCAGCCTGCCGACCACCGATCTCGGCTACATGATGCCGCCGCTGTGGGGCTCCGACAGCTTCAACGACGGCGCCGGCATGGCGCGGCTGATCACGGCGGCGAACTTCATCCACTTCAACATGCCGCACGGCGCCGACTACTTGAACCCGCAGCTTTCGCCGGAGGACGCCTGGGACATCGCGGCCTACGTCATCTCGCAGCCGCGGCCGCACAAGGCCGGCCTCGAGAAGGATTTCCCCGACCTCTTGCAGAAGCCGGTCGACACGCCCTACGGCCCCTATGCCGACGGCTTCAGCGAAGAGCAGCACAAATACGGGCCGTTCGCGCCGATCCGCGCCGCGGTGGCGCGGCTGAAGGCGGGGAAGACGAAGAGCGAGCGCTGACGCTTTTCGGGTAAATCGGAGCGCGATTCCGAATCATCTGACCAAATGATTTTTTCGCGTGCGAGAAAAATATCTTCGTTGGCAAATCATTTCGCGATCGGTACTGACGCATCATCCTTGCTCGATGAGGGGCGTCTTCCGGAGACGTGCCTGAAGGCGGAGCGGGGAGTGGTGTTTCGCGGCTGCGGCTCGTAACCGTTAGTCTCGAAAGGCCCGGGACCCCGCCCGCCAAGCACTTGACTTGGCCGCGAGGAGCTTCGCTGCACGGATCCGGAGGAAATGCCGGAAAAGGAAGCGCGGACCCCGGCCCAAAATCGCCACGGTGGAGCGCCGAAAGGCGCGCGTCCCCCGCTGGGGACGCAAGGCGCCTCGCAAGCGCCTGGCCTGCCGCGTCATGTGCAGGCCCGACGGGTGCTGCTGCACCCGTGCGCCTCTCGGCGCTCCGCCCACCCCTCGATCGGGGCGGGTGCAAGATCATCACCCGGGCGCGAACGCGCTGCGGGAACGAGATTGGCTGTTTGAAATCGTGAGATGTGAATACGCGAGCGGATGCGAGCCGTCGGGCGACACGTCGTCGCTCACCGCCGCCTCTTCGCCTCGATCCTGTCCCAGATCATCGCCGCGATGTCTGGCCCGCCGAAATTCTTCACCGCGCGGATGCCGGTCGGCGAGGTGACGTTGATCTCGGTGAGAAAGCCGTCGATCACGTCGATGCCGACGAAGATGAGCCCGCGCTCGCGCAGCGCAGGCCCGATGCGCGTGCAGATCTCGCGCTCGCGCTTGGTCAGGTCGGTCTCCTTCGGCGTGCCGCCGCGCACCATGTTGGAGCGCAGATCGTCGGGCGCCGGAACGCGGTTGACCGCGCCGGCGAACTCGCCGTCGACCAGGATGATGCGCTTGTCGCCATTCTTCACCGCGGGGAGAAATTTCTGCACCACCCATTGCTCGCGGAAGGTCACGGAAAAGAGGTCGTAGAGCGAGCCGAAATTGAGGTCCTCCTGCGCCAGTCGGAACACCGCCTCGCCGCCTTTGCCGTAGAGCGGCTTCATCACGATGTCGCCGTGCTCGACACGGAACGCCTTGATCTCGGCGAGGTCGCGGGTGATCAGCGTGGGCGGCATCAGGTCGGGAAATTCCATCACGAACATCTTTTCCGGCGCGTTGCGCACCTGGGCGGGGTCGTTGACCACCAGCGTCTGCGGATGGATGCGCTCCAGCAGATGCGTCGTGGTGATATAGGCGAGGTCGAACGGCGGATCCTGCCGCAGCAGGACCACGTCGAACGAGGCCAGGTCGGCGGCCTTCGGCTCGCCGAGGGTGAAGTGGTCGCCCTCCTGGTCGCGCACCTGCAGCGCGCGCACGGTCGCGGACACCCGCGCGCCCCGCAGCGCCAGCCGGTCCGGGGTATAATAGGCGATGGCGTGGCCGCGCTTCTGGGCCTCCAGCAGCAGGGCAAAGGTCGAATCCCCGCGGATATTGATCCGCTCGATCGGGTCCATCTGCACGGCGATCTTCAGGCTCATCGGTCCCCCTTAGCGCATGTCCCGGAAAAGCTCGCCCTCGGGCTTGACCCGATGGGTGGGAACCGGTTTTCCGAATGGGACATGCGCCAACTCAAGAAGCCTAGAGCGGATCCCCAATCGGGGTGCGCTCTAGAAACCATTCGGTAAAGCAAACGAGACGTTAACAATTTACCCCCAATCTCGCGCCCACAATGGAATTTGAGGGGCCGGAGACCAAGGTGAAGCTGCCGCATTTCTCGATTGCGACCAAGCTCTACGCGATCTTCGCCTTGCTCGCCACCGTGACCGTGGGTCTCGCCGGCGTGGCGGTGGTCAATGCCCATCGCCACGCGGCGCTCACCGAGGAGTTCGGGGCGGCCTTTCGCGGCGGCCAGAACATCGAGCGGATCAACGGGCTGATCTATGCGCTGGTGATGGAGACCCGCGCCATCTACCTGGCCGCCGATGCCGCCGCCGCCGAGGATCACGGGCGCGCGATCGGCAAGTTCAACGAGCAATTGAGCGCCGCGCTGAAGGGCTGGCAGGATAGCCTGCACCCGGACGATGTCGCGCGTTTCCGGGAAATCTCCGGCCGCGTGCGCATCGTGCAGGATTCCAGCCGCGAGGTCGTGCGTCGTCTGACCCAGGTCGGGATCGCGTCGGCGCGGCAGATGGCGAGCTTCGACGACTACGGCTCGGTGCACGGCGTGCTCTCCAACGATCTGCAGGGGCTGTCGAAGCTCTATGCCCAGCGCGCCGAGCGAGTTTACGCAAAAATCGATGACGGCATCGCCGTCGCCGCTTGGCTCATGAGCGTGCTCGGAGCGCTCGCGGTGCTGCTCGCGGGCGCCGGCGCCTATACCATCTGGCGGGCGGTGGCCCGGCCGCTCGCGCGTATCACCCGCATCACCGAGATGATCGCCGCCGGCAACGACCAGGACGAGGTCCCCTATCGCGGCCGCGGCGACGAGGTCGGCGCGCTCGCCCGCTCGATTGCCGTGTTCAAGGAGGCCATGCGCCGCAACGCCGAGCTCGGCCGCAAGGTCGCCGAGGATTCCCAGGCCCGCGGCCGGCGGCAGGAGGCAATGTCGCGCGAGGTCAGCCGGTTCGGCGCCGAGGTCGAGGCCACGCTGTCCGAGCTCGGCCGCATTTCCGACAGCATGCTCTCGGCGTCGGGCCGGCTCACGAGCGCGGCCGATAACGCCTCGACCCGGACGACCGGGGCGGCCGCCGCCTCCGCCGACGCGTCGGAGAACGTGCGCGACATCGCATCCGCGGCCGACGAATTGGCCGCCTCGGTGAACGAAATCGACCGCCAGGTAGCGCAGTCGAATGCCATCGCGGGCAAGGCGGTGAGCGAGGCCGAGCGGACCAATACCGCGGTCAAGGAGCTCAACGACGCCGCCGGGCGCATCGGCGACGTGGTCCGGCTCATTACGGATATCGCCGAGCAGACCAATCTGCTCGCGCTCAACGCCACGATCGAAGCGGCGCGCGCGGGCGACGCCGGCCGTGGTTTCGCGGTGGTCGCGAGCGAGGTCAAGGCGCTGGCCGGCCAGACCGCCAAGGCGACCGAGGACATCGGCGCCCAGATCGCCGGCATGCAGCACGCGACCATGCGCTCGATCGAGGCCATCGGCGCCATCGAGCACACCATCCGCGAGATCGGCGACATCTCGGGGGCGATTGCGGCCGCCGTCACCGAGCAGGGCGCCGCCACCCAGGAGATCGCCCGCAGCGTCGAGACCGCGGCCAAGCGCACCATCGACACCGCCGAGGAGGTGGCGCGGGTCGGCGAGGCGACGGCGGCGACGCGCGACAGCGCCGGCGCGGTCAAGACCGTCGCGGAAGATCTCGGCAACGTCGCCGCCCGCATCCGCGGCCAGGTCGATCAGTTCTTCGAGAAGCTGCACGCGGCGTGATCGTCACATGCTCGCGTCGAACGCCGCCGGGATGTGGCGCGGGATGCGGCCGGGTGCCACCAGCATGGCATCGAAGCGGATATCGCGAATGCGGTCGTCGGCGTTCTGCGCGAGCCACGCCTCGGCTGCCGCGATGATGCGCCTGCGCTGTCGCTCGGTGACCGCCCAAGCCGCGTCGTCGAGCGTGTCGCGCGCCTTGACCTCGACGAACACCAAGAGGCTTCGGCGGCGCGCGACGATGTCGATCTCGCCGACCGGGCTCTTCCAGCGCCGCGCCAGGATGCGAAAGCCCTTGGCGATCAGCAGCGCGGCGGCCCGGCTCTCGGCCGAGATGCCGGTCCGGAAGGCAACCTGACGCTCGGGCCGCGATCCTCGCCGCGGGCCTTGCACCGGAGTGGCGCGCGGTCGCTCATCGGCCATGGTCGCGCTCCTTCGCAAGCGTGAGCGCGCGCTGATAAATCGCGCGGCGTGAGCCTCCGGTGACGGCGGCGATCTCGGCCACCGCCTCCTTCACCGACAGACGGTCGAGCGCCTCTCGCAGCAGCGTGTCGAGGTCGTCGGCGGCGAGCTCGCCCTCGGGCGCGGGCGGCGCGATGACGATCACGATCTCGCCGCGCGGCTCACCCGCCGCCGCGATCTCGCGCGCGAGGCTCGCGAGGTCGCCGCGCCGCACCTCCTCGTGCAGCTTGGTGAGCTCGCGGCAGATCGCGGCCTCGCGGTCGCCAAGCCCGGCGGCGAGATCGGCGAGGGCGGATGCGAGCCGCGGCCCGGTCTCGAATAGAACGAGCGTCGCCGGAACGCGCTTGAGCTCGGCGATGCGGCTGCGGCGTTGTCCCTCCTTTGCCGGCAGGAAGCCCTCGAACAGGAAGCGGTCGGTCGGAAGCGCGCTCAGCGTGAGCGCCGCGAGCACCGCCGAGGCGCCGGGCGCGGCCGTGATGCTCGCGCCCGCCGCGTGCGCCGCGCGCACGAGCTTGTAGCCGGGGTCCGAGATGAGCGGCGTGCCGGCGTCGGAGATCAGCGCGACGGCTGCGCCTTCGGCCAGCCGCGCCAAGAGCTTCGGCCGCGCCTCGACGGCATTATGGTCGTGATAGGGCGTGAGCGGCGTCGCGATCCCATAGCGGTCGAGGAGCTTGCGGCTGACGCGGGTATCTTCGCAGGCGATCAGGTCGGCGCCGGCCAGCACCTCGAGCGCCCGCATGGTGACGTCGCGCAGGTTTCCGATCGGGGTAGCGACGAGATGAAGCCCGGGGGAAAGCGGTGGTGCAATGACCGACTGGCCGTTGAGCACGTAGGTCCGCCCGGCCCGGTCGCGCGGCGCCGAGGCGGCCTCCTTTGCGGGCTTCGCAGGCACGGGCGTTCTCATGCACCGCAGTCTAGCCTATTGTGCCGACAGGGAAAAATTCATTATCCTTTTCATTTGGTTAACTGTTAACCGACAAAATGCCTGATTGCAGGCGCGCAGTAGCGGCGGCATCATCGGTCGTCGTTGAGGAGACCGGCCCCTATGTCGCTACCCCTGCGGGCCTCGCGTTCCCGGCCTGCGCGCCCACGCTCGCCGTGGCTCGCCGCTCTGGCATTTCTCGTTTTGCTGGCCGGCTGCTCCGGCAATTTTTCCATGGGCGACCTGCTGCCGGGCTCCGGGCCCAGCGCGCCGTCGCAGCCGGCGTCCGCCATCGGCGAGGGCCAGGTCAAGGTCGGCCTCATCCTGCCGCTGTCGGGCAGCGGGAACGCGGCAATCGTCGCGCAATCCATGCGCAACGCCGCCGACATGGCGCTGGCGGAATTCTCCGGCGCGGATATCCAGCTCCTGGTCAGGGACGACGGCGGCAGCGCGCCCGGCGCGCAGCAGGCGGCGCAGCAGGCGCTCGATGAAGGCGCCGAGATCATCCTGGGTCCGCCGTTCGCGCTCACCGTCGGCCCGGTCGGCCAGCTTGCGCGCGCGCGCAACGTGCCGGTCATCGCGTTCTCGACCGACGCCAATACCGCCGCGCGCGGCGTCTATCTCCTGAGCTTCCTGCCGGAGTCCGACGTCGACCGCGTCGTCGGCTACGCCGCGAGCCAAGGGCGGCGCTCGTTCGCGGCGCTGATCCCCGACAACGGCTACGGCACCGTGGTCGAGGCGGCCTTCAAGCAACAGGTGGCGCGCCGCGGCGGCCGCGTCATCGCGCTCGAGCGCTATCCCCTCGACAAGACGCAGATGCAGGGCCCCGTGCGCAACGTCGCGCAGGCGGCGGCTCGCGCGGATGCCATCTTCATCCCGGACGGCGTCGACGGCGTGTCAACCGCGGTGCAGACGCTGATCGCGAGCGGGATCGACACCAAGCGGGTGCAGCTGCTCGGGACAGGCTTGTGGGAGGACCCGCAGATCTTCTCCAATCCCAACCTCGACGGCGCCTGGTATG
>WNEY01002545.1_pt1 | contig 13388 bp, 11 predicted proteins | sample 5400531 | NCBI WGS metagenome assembly WNEY01 (sample SAMN13153338, study PRJNA577476) | soil metagenome | isolation source: 200 cm saprolite under Douglas fir tree site 1 | place: USA:California | collected 2015-04-18
GTCGTACCGGCCCGCGCGGCGGTCGGCTGAACCGTGAACGCGAGCCGCGCAGCGAGCCCTGGCGTGATGGTGAAGGGCGCGCTCGCCGCACCGGCCAGTCCCGTGGCCGCGGCGGTCAAAGTGTACCCCGTGCCCGCCTTGTCGATGCTCACATCGCTGAACGTTGCGATCCCGTTCACCGCGGTCCGCGTGGCGGCTCCGGCGAGGGTGCCGCCCCCGGGGTTCGTCCCGATAGCGATCGTCACGGCGACGCCGGCGCTGCCGACCGTGTTCCCGAAGGCGTCCTGCACTGTGACCAGTAGGGCCGGCGCGATCGCCGTGCCGGCCGTCGCCGTGCTGGGAGGGACGCTGAAGCCGAGCTGGCTCGCCGACCCCGGGGTGATGTCGAAGCCCACCGTGATGGCGCCCCCGAGACCGCCGGCGGACGCGGTCAGCGTGTAGCCGCTGGCCGCCTTGTCGACGCTCAGGTCGGAGAACGTGGCGATCCCACCAACCGCGCTCTTGCCGACCGTGCCCGCGAGCGTACCCCCGCCGGGGTTGGTGCCAATCGCCACGGTCACGAGGGGCGTCGCGCCCGCGACGGTGTTCCCCAACGAATCGCGGATCGCCACTTGCATGGCGGGGGCGATGGCGGCCCCGGCCGCAGCCGCACCGGGCTGCGCGGTGAACGCGAGCTGCGTGGGCACCTGGCTGACCGTCACGACCACGGTGTCGGCAACGGAGTCCACCGCGGCGATGACGAATGCCTTGCCGTTCCCGGCGGCCGTGGCGAGCCCCGAGCCCGAGGCGATCGAGACGACGGCTGGATTGCTCGAGCTCCACGCCGCGACGGGCTGAGCGATAAGGCTGTCCCTCCGATCCCACGCGGTCACGCCGAACTGCTGCGCTGCGGTGAGCGCCCGGAAACGGAACGAATCCGCCGGTGTCGCCGCTACTCGCGCGGCGCGCTGGCGAACGTGGACGACCAGCGTGATGCGGCTCGTGTCGACGGTCGCTCGCACAGTATCGACGCCGTTGGCCTGTGCGACGATCGCCCCGGTAGCCGCGTCAAGCTGCACGGCCACCCCCGCGGACACGATCTGGTAGCTGGGGAGGATGGCGGCCGAGTCGGCCGCGCTGAGCGCCCACCCATTGGCGTCGAGATAGCCCGGGCGAAAGAGCAGGGTGTCGCCGAGCGCGTGCAGCGAATCAGCGGTTTTGGCGAGCGTCATCCCTTCGATGATGACGCGCATGGCGAACGTGGTCTCCGGCGGCGTCACCCCGGTCGCCCCGCTCACCAGGACGGCGCGGATCATCGCCACACCACGACGGCGCGCGCTGAGCTGGCCGGTGGAATCCACGGCGACGATCGCCGTGTCGAGGCTCTCGAAGCGGATGCGGGGGGCGCTGAGCCACGCCCCATCGGCTTGCACGGTGACGGTCGGGGCCACCGTGGCACCGACGGCGACGACCGCCGGTTGCGCCGGCAGCCCGAAGACGACCCGCTGCTTGCTGGAGGGTTCGCTCGGCAGGAAACAGGTGCTTAGCACGATCACGGCCGGGACCGCAGCGAGGGCCCGGATGCGATGTCGCCAGCCAATCTGGGTGCGACCGTGATGATCCATCGCCCCGTCGGAGCGCCGCAGGCGCAAAGCACGCGGCATCCAGCGCCGGGGGCTTTATGGGCTCACGAGGGGGGCGCTGGCGTCGCGTGGGTACCCGGGGGGCGCTAGGCCGGGTTTCGGTGTTGCATGAAAGCTACGGCCGCAAGGACTCCGCACCCGTGATAGGGCTCACGTGATGGTCACCAACTTGGGCTTGTGTCTGAAGTGATGTGCGGCACGCCGGGTGAGCGGACCGGCCCTCCCGCGTGCGCTCCTCCGCGCCCCCTCTTGACCGAACTTCAAGTGTCAATTAGAGTTCCGGCCCTATGACTTACGCCGTGTTCACCACTGGCGGCCTCCAGTTCAAGGCTGAGCCCGGCCGCACCGTGCAGGTGCCGCTGCTCCCTGCGGAGCCCGGCAAGACGGTCACTTTCGATCACGTCCTCCTGGTGAGCGACGGCAAGAAGGTGCACGCGGGTCAACCGTTGGTCCGCGGCGCCAAGGTGACCGCGGAGGTCGTGCGCCACGGCAAGGGCAAAAAGATCCGGATCTTCCGGTTCGCGCGTCGCACCGGGTACCGGCGCAAGGCAGGGCACCGGCAGGATTTCACCGAGATCAGAATCCAGGACGTGAAGGTCGGGTGATCCATGGCGCATAAGAAAGGCGTCGGCTCCTCCCGCAACGGTCGCGACTCGGGCCCGAAGTACCTCGGCGTCAAGCGGTTCGGGGGCGAGGCCGTGCGCGCGGGCCACATCCTCGTGCGGCAGCGGGGCACGAAGTTCCATCCGGGCAAGAACGTGGGTCGCGGCAGCGACGATACGCTGTTTGCGCTCGTGGACGGGGTCGTGAGATTCGAACACAAGGATAAGAAGCGGTATCGGGTGAGCGTCCGTCCGCCCGCCAACTAAGAGAGCGTAGAGGCGTGGAGGCCCTAGGCCTCAGTACTTAGGGGGTAGACTCTTGTACCGCTCGAACAACTCCGTCTGCCGGCTGCGCAGCGGAACCTCCCGGCCCCGAATGATCACGTGCTCGACGCCGGTCGAGAACTCGAACGGGTCGCCGGACCAGACCACCACGTTCGCGACCTTTCCCACGTCGAGCGCGCCGTAACGGTCCGCCACGCCGAACACTTCGGCGGGCGACAGCGTCACCGCGCGCAGCGCTTGGTCCCACGTCATGCCGTAGGACACGGCATTGCCCGCCTGCTGGCGCAGGTTGCGCGCGTTGTGCGTGTCCGTTTCCAGGAGGGCGACTTTCACGCCCGCCCGGGCGAGCGCCGCCGCATTCTCGTAGCGCACGCCGAGGGCGTCGTACGAGGGGATGTTGTCGAGCGGCTCGACCAACACCGGCACGCCCGCGCGCGCGATCGCCTCCGCGATCTCCCAGCCTTCCTGGGCGCCGGCGAGGATGACCTTCAGCCGGAACTCCCGGGCGATGCGCAGCACCGTTTCGATGTCACTGCGGCGGTTGGCCACCGCGATGAGGGGCAGCTGCCCGCGCAGCACCGGCAGCAGTGCCTCGAGGTCCGCAGCCGACGCCGCCAGCGGCTGCATGGCGCCGCGGCTGTAGTCCGCCCGGCGGCGGGAGTACTCCAAGGCGTCGTTGAACACGCGCCGCAACCGCTCCGCCACGCCGGCGCGCGAGCCGCCGCCCTCGTCTTTCGCGTTCTCGTCGAAGTTGGCCACGACGCCGACCGGTGACTTCACCAGCATCTGCTCGATGGTCGCGCCGTCGAGATCGAGGAGCACCGCCTGGCCGCTGACGAGGTGCCCCTGCGGCGCCGCGAGCACCGTGGTGATCCCCTCCATGCGCGTCACCGGGATGAGCGTCGAGGCCGGGTTGATGCCCTCGGCCACGTTGAACGACGCGGCGATGGTGTCGCCCTGGAGATACATCTCGCGCGTCCCGCCCACCCGGCCGATTTCGACGAGGCCCATCTGGGTGCCGCCGTCGATGAAGCCGGGCGTCACCCATTTACCCGCCGCGTCGATCCGGGTGGCGTCCGCCGGAATCGTCACGTTGGTGCCGACGGCCGCGATGCGGCCGTTCTGGATGAGCACCGTGGCGTGCTCGAGCTTGGGTCCCGAGACGGGGTAGACGGTCCCGCCCGTGATCGCGATGGTCTGCGCGAGGAGGAGGGCGATCATCGGTCGCTCCCGGGCGCGGGCACCTGGCCCAATTCGAAGTCGGTGCGCGGCTGGTGCTTGGCATCGTTGCGGTCGTAGACCAGCCAGCCGTCGTTGTAGACCTGGAGCGCCCGCGTGTAGACCGAGAACGGGTCGCCCGACCACACCACCACGTCCGCCATCTTGCCGGGCTCGAGCGTGCCCACGATCGCATCGAGACCCAGCGCCCACGCCGGGTTGGCGGTGACCCAGCGGATCGCCTGGTCGCGCGTGATGGGAATCCCCGCGCGAATCCCCGCGTACATCGCCTTGCCGGCTTCCTGGTTCAGACGCTGGATGCCGCTCGGGCTGTCGGAATGGATGATCGGCCGCCCGCCCGCCTGCTGGTTGAGCGCGGCGTTCTGTTGCACGCCGTCCATCGCTTCTTCCTTGAACCCCCACCAGTCCGCCCAGACCGACACCGACACGCTGTCGTGCGCCAGGAGGTCGGCGATCTTGTACGACTCGACGGCATGATGGAACGAGCGGATGTGGAATCCGAACTCGCGGGCGAGGTCCATCATCTGTGCCATTTCATCGGCGCGGTAGCAGTGATTCTGCACGAAGATGTTCCCGCGCAGCACGTCAGCGAGCGACTCGAGCCGCAGATCGCGCGCGGGTGGGTCGCCCTGGTGATCCTTGCGCCATTTGTCCCAGTGCTGGCGGTACTGTTCGGCCTGGATGAACGCGCCGCGGTAGCCCGCCATGTTGCCCATACGGGTCGAGGGGCCGCGGTTGCGATACACCCCCTTGGGGTTCTCGCCGCACGCCATCTTCAGCCCGTAGTGCGCGCCCGGAAACTTCATCTCCTGCACGGTGCGCGCCGGAATGAGCTTCAGCACGGCGCTGCGGCCGCCGATCAGGTTCGCCGAGCCGGGCAGCGCCTGAATGGTCGTGATGCCGCCGGCGATCGCCAGCGGGATCTGCGGGTCCTGCGGCCAAAACGAGTGCTCGGCCCACACCTCGGCGGTCACCGGGTTCGTGGCTTCATTGCCGTCGGACTCCGCATCAGTCCCCGGCGCCGCATACACCCCGAGGTGCGAGTGATCGTCGATCAGCCCGGGGGTCACGAACTTCCCGGTGCCGTCCACGACGACCGCGTCCGGCGGCGCCTGGACGGTGGCCCCCACCGCCACAATGCGCCCGTCCTTGAACAGGATCGAGCCGCTGGGGATTTCCTGGCCGGCGGCGGTCAGGATCGTCGCATTCCGGATCAGCACCGGGGGGTTGGGGTGGCGCTGATAGGTGGAGGGATACTGCGCGCGGTCGACCGAACTCGTCTCCGCGGACGCGCGCGTCTGCGCCGCTGCTTGACCCGGCGCCGGGGTCGCGGCAGCGGGCGCCGGCGCGGGACGCTGCGCCGGGCGGGCGCCGCCCGACGCGCAGCCGAGCGCCGCGAAGACCACCACTCCGAGCATTGCATGCTTCATATGATGACGTGCCTCCTCCACGCATTCAGTCCGACAGTCCGACCGTCCGGCTATTTCACCAGCTCGAACACCAGCGGCGCGCCCACCGGCTCGATGCGCAGCAGGCGCCGCGGCAGGTCCCGCGTCACGTGCATCACCACCGGGAGCTGCAACCCCGAGAGCTCGAGGCGATACGCCGGGAACGTCCCGGCGGGAACGGTGATGTTCTCGACCCCGGCGACCTTCACGGTCAGGAGCTTGGTGACCCCTTCGCCGGACGAAAACACGTTGAACGTGAAGGTCTTGCCCTCCGCCAACGGCAGAGCGGGGAGGATCACATGCAGCTGGTTGTCGTCCACCGTGCCCGGCGCGACCACCGTGTCCACCTGGATCGTCTTGGGCGTTCCTTCGCGCTGCGGCGTCACCGCCCGGCCCTTGACCCGGCCGTTGGCGTACGTGAGGTGCAGCTCGGCCGGCTGCGTGCCGGCGGTCCCGGTCTGGTCGACTTGCCGCGGGGCGAACGTCGTGGGATCGAGCACCACACTGGTCTGCTGTTGCAGGAACGGGCCCAGGACCGTGCGCTCCACGAGGATCAGCGAATCGGCGGTGCGCCGCAGCGAGGTCACCTGCGATCCCATGACGTTGCCCTGCACCAGGGCCTGGAAGCTGTCGGTGCGGGTGACGAATTGGCTCGCATCGAGGATCAGCGGCCCGGCCTTGGGATGGAGATCGTCGGGGCTCAGCTCCTTGCCATCCACATCCGCGAGCCGCACAGGCGCGATCGCCTTGAGCTTGTCGTACAGCTTCGCGGCGTCGCCGACGACGACGATGGTCAGCGCGTTGCGGCGGTACACGCGCTGCGCCGCCGCGCGGGCACTGAGCGGCGTGACCGCCGCCAGCCGCTCCCGGTACAGCTGCAAGTAATCGGCCGGCAGGCCGAGCAGCTTCGCCTGGGTGACCACCTGGGCGATCTGCTCCGGCGTCTCGATCGTGAGCGGGAACGAGCCCACCAGGAAGCTCTGAGCGTTGCGCAGCTCGGAGTCCGGGATCGCCTCCGTGCGGATGCGGTCGATCTGGTGCAGCATTTCGGCGAGGGCGCTGTCGGTCACTTCAGTGCGGCCCTCGAACGTCGCCAGCCAGAAGCCGACGCCGCGGTTCCGCTGCAAGCCGGCGTAGGCCCCATAGGTCCAGCTCTTCTGCTCCCGGAGGATCAGGAACAGCCGGGAGTCCGGCCCGCCGCCCAGCACCTGCGACGCGACGCGAGCGGCATAGTAGCCGGGGTCGGTGGGCGGGAACGTGGCGTTGCCCAGGACGATGTTGGCCTGAACCGATCCCGGGCGATTGACGAGCAGAATGTCCGTGCCGGTCTTCGGCGGCGGCGCGGGCGGCAGCGCAACGGCGCCGGGCGCGCCGCTCCACCCGCCGAACGCGGTGCCGGCGAGGGCCTGCGCTTGAGCAAGCGACACGTCCCCGGCCACGACCAGCAGCGCGCCCGCGGGCCGGATGCGCCGGCCGGCGAACGTGACGATGTCCTCGCGTGTGAGGCTCCGCAGAGACTCCGACGTGGGACGGCGTCCGTACGGATTGCCTCCGTAGATCTCCTTGGCGAAGAACCGGCTGGCCACGCTGGCCGGCTGGGACAGCTCGAGCTGCAACCCCGATAGGGCGCGAGTGCGCGCGAGCTCCACTTCATCGGCGGGGAAGGTGGCGTGGCGGGTCACATCTCCCAGGAGCTCGAAGGCCAGCTCCGCGCGGTCGCTCAACACGTCGGCCGACACGGTCAGAACGTCGGCATCGGACGAAGCGCTGAGGCTGCCGCCCGCGCCCTCGATCTGCGCGGCGATTTGATCCGCGGTGCGCGTCGCTGTTCCCTTGGTAACCAGCTCGGCCGTCAGCCCGGCGAGGCCCTCCTTGCCGGCGGGATCATAAATGTCGCCCGCGCGGAAGCTCAGGGTCACCGAGACTACCGGTTGCTCGTGGTTCTCGATGACCACCATCCGCATGCCGCTGGGCAGCAGGACCTCCTGGAACGCCGGGAAGCGCGCGCGTCGCAGCGGGGCGGGCCGCGGGGGGCGGGTTGGAAACGAGTCCTGGGCGTTGAGTCGGTTAGCCGGGTAGCCGGTTAGACAAACCGCCGCGCTCACCGCGCACCCCCAACCGACCAAGCGCCTAACCGCCTTCATTGTCCACCTCCCGCGGCGGCGCCCGGCTTGACGATGATCACCACCGCGTTGGCGGGGGCGAAATACTGCTGCGCCACGCGCCGGATATCGTCGGCGGTGACGGCGAGGTAGCGGGCCAGCTCCGTGTTGATCTCCGTGAGGCTGCGGTGGAACATGTCGTAGTGGTGGAGCTCCTCGGCGAGGTTCAGCGTGGTCTCCCGGTTGCGGATGAAGTCGGCGCGGAACGAGTTCTTCGCTTTCGTCAGCTCCTCCGCCGTCACGCCACCCGCGCGGATCGAGTCGACTTGCGAAGCCAGCAGGGTGTCCAGCCGGTTCACCTCCACCCCCTGGTTGGCGATCCCCAGTACCGCAGTGACCCCCGGACCGCGCCGCGTGCCGACCATCACCGCCTGGACGCCGAGCGCCGCCTTGTCACGGCGCACGATGGTCACATTGAGCCGGGAGCTCTCGCCCTGACCGAGAATGACGTTCAGCAGCTCCAGGGCCGGCGTGTCGGCATCGGCGTGGTCGGGAACCCGGTACAGCCGCAACACCGCGGGCAGATTGGCGTGCTGATCGATCGTCTCGCGCCGCACGAGCCCCGGGCCGACCTTCCACTGGCACGCGACCGGCGGCGGGGCGGGATGGCTGGGGATGCCGGCGTAGTACTGGTTGACGAGACGCCGCAGCTCCCGGGGCGTGAAGTCGCCCACGACCACCAGGATGGCGTTGTTGGGCGCGTAGTACGTGTCGAAGAACGCCTGCACGTCGGTGACCTGGGCGGCGTCGAGGTCGTCCATCGAGCCGATGACCGTGTGCGCGTACCCGAAGCACGTGCTCGAGTCGAACGGCGTCGTGAGGCCGTCGAGGAAGGCGCGCGTGTACGGTTGATTGTCCACGCGCAGGCGCCGCTCCTCCTTCACCGCCTCGCGCTGGTTGTGGAAGTTCTCCTCGGTGACGGCGAGCGAGCGCATCCGGTCGGCCTCCAGCCACAGGGCGAGGTTCAGCCGGTTCGAGGGCAGGGTCTCCCAGAAGTTGGTTCGGTCCTCGGTCGTGCTCCCGTTCAGGACCCCGCCGGCACGGTTCACATACTGGAAGTGCTCGGCTTTCTTCGCGTGGGCCGACCCCTGGAACATCATGTGCTCGAAGAGATGGGCGAAGCCGGAGCGGCCGGGACGCTCGTTGCGGGAGCCGGTGTTGTACCACACGTCCACGGACACGATCGGCGTGGAGTGGTCTTCCGAGTAGATCACGCGGAGCCCGTTGGGCAGCGTGAAGCTCTCGTAACGGATCTGACCCGCCTGCTGTGCCCGGAGGCCAAGGGGGAGCGCGGCCCAGAGGCCGAGTCCCCCAAGTCCCACGACGAGCCAGCAACGCATGCCTCGTGTACGCATCCCGGTGTTCCCTCGCTCAGGAATGGATCAATGGCCGGGGCGGGCCGGGGGCCCGCTGCCGGCGAGCTCGAAATCGAAGACGCCGTCGAGCGTCTCGCCCTTGACTACCCGCCGCGGCGCGACGCGCGTGACGAAGAGCCGGAAGCCGGCCGCTTTCAGCGGCAGCACGTCGTAGCGGCCCGCCGGCACGGTCACGGAAGTCGGCGCCTCGGCGACGACCACGAGCGCCCGCAGGGAGTCGACGAACTCGCCGTACGCCCGTCCGACCAGCGAGTCGCCGGGGGCCGCGTCGGCCACGGGGGCGGCGAAGACCGCGTAATTACTCCACACGACGTCGACCGGGAGCGGCGTGTTGACCGGCGTGATGCGCTCCTCGCCACTGCGGGTGCGCGCCCGGCGCCTCCCCGTCACCGCGCCGCGCCGCACATCGAGATCGTGCTCCAACTGCACGGTGTCGCTGCCGGGCGCGAAGAAGTCGAGCCGCTGATACGAGGCGAGCGGAGCGCCCGTCAGGCGGTTGACCAGGATGCGCAGGCTCTCGGCCGCGACGGGCCGCAGCTCGGACGTGGCGGTGTACAAGACTTGCTGGCCCACCCGGTCCGAGCGCAGCTCGTACTGCCACACGGCCCAGCCGCGCTCCTCCCCCCGCACATGGAACACGAAGGAGTCCCGGATCTCGGCCACGAGGGCGAAGTCGAAGCGCAGCGGTTTGGCCGCGCGCCCAGGTGTGGCTTGCGCCGCGGCGGTGCCGTTAGCGAGCAGAAGGAAAGAAAGCCAGCGCATTGGTCTCGAGGATCGCCCGCTGCTGGTCCTCGGTGAGCGGCAGTCCGAGGAGCTGATCGATGTTCTCGCGGAGATCCTTGACGCCCGGGCTCGGCCAGTCCGTGCCCCACAGCGTGCGGCCGACGACCTCCGCGAGGCGGGGAAAGTACTCCAAGAGCTTCACGGGCGGAATGCCGGAGACGTCGAGCCAGACGTTGGCGTGCCGCCGCAGGATGAAGAACGCTTCCTCCATGTACAGGGGCCGGCCGCCGTGCGCCATGACGATCCGCAGATCGGGGAAATCGATGGCCACGTCGTCGAGCTCCATCGGATTGCCGTACTTGGAGCGCGCCCCCGGGAAGATCGACGTCCCCGTATGCACCATCACGGGCAGGCCGCGCTGCTCGCAGCGACGGTAAATCCGCCCCAGCGCGTCGAGTCCCTCCGTATACGCGTTCGCCGCGTAGCGCTGGTGGGGCGGATGGATCTTGCACAAACGGATGCCCAGGTCGACGAGCCGGTCCACGTCGCCGGCGGGGTCCCGGGTGTGCCGCGCGTCGACGCCGCCGTACGGGAGCAGCCGCTCGGGGCTGGCCTGGGCGTACTTGGCGGCGAAGGTGTTCGTCGCGTCCGTGAACCCCATGACGTCGGGACTCGGGTAGTTCACCATGCCGACCCGCCACACGCCCGCCTGATCGAGGAGCTGCAGGAGCGCCTGGGGATCGTCCATGATGGAAAGCAGGAAGTCCCAATGGGCTTCCTTCCCGCGCCGCATCGCCTCCTGGACCTTGGGCTTCAGCTCGCGCCACGGTTGGATGTGGACGTGGACGTCGGTGATGCGGGTCAGTCGCTCCAGGTGTAAAACCCCTTTCCCGTCTTTTTCCCCAGCTCCCCCTTCGCCACCTTGTCGCGAAGGATCCGGGGCGGCTCGAACTGCGGCTCCTCCAGCGAGCGGTGCAAGTACTCGGCGATGGCCAGCCGCACGTCGAGCCCCACGAGATCCGTGAGCTTGAGCGGCCCCATCGGGTGGTTGTAGCCCAGCTCCATCGCCTTGTCGATGTGCTCCGCGCTCGCGACGCCCTGCTCGAGCATCCGCATCGCTTCGAGGCCCAGCACGACGCCGAGGCGCGACGACGCGAACCCCGGCGAATCCTGGACGACGATCGGCTCCTTGCCCAACGCGCGCGCCAACTCGACGGCCTGATCGAGCGCCGCACGACTCACGCCTGCGTGGGCCACGACCTCGACGAGCTTCATCGCGTGCACCGGGTTGAAGAAGTGCATGCCGACGAGCCGGCCGGGCCGCCGCATCCCGGACGCGATCGCCGCGACGGACAGGGAAGATGTGTTCGTCGCCAACAGTGCCTCAGAGGGCGCCGCGCGCTCCAGCTCAGCGAAAAGACGCTGCTTGACGCCGAGATCCTCGACCACGGCTTCGATCACGACGTCGGCCTCGGCCACGGCCGACGCGAGGTCGCGATCCGCCCGCAACCGCGTAGCCGCGGCGGCTACGTCCGCTTCCCCGAGCTTGCCGCGCTTCACGCCGCCCGTGAACAGGTCTCCAATGCGCCGGATGGCGGGGGGGAGGGCCTCAGGACGGCTGTCGGTGAGCGCGACGCTGCAACCCGCGAGCGCGGCGACGTAGGCGATCCCGCCGCCCATCGTCCCCGCGCCGACGACCGCGACCTTCATGCGGCCGCGGCTACCGCGCGCCGCGCCACGTCGGGGTAGTTGGTGCAGAGGCCGTTCACACCCAGCGCCACCAGCCGCCGCATCTCGTCCTCCTCGTTCACCGTCCAGGCGAACACCCGGTAGCCCGCGCTCTGAACCGTGTCGACGAGCGCGGCGTCGATCATCCCGTGCTCCTCCCACAGCGTCGTCGCGCCCGTGTCCTCGAGCACCTCGAGCGGCCGGATCGGATAGGAAGAGAGCAGCACGCCGCGCGGCACGGCGGGCCTGCCCAACCCCAGCCGGCTCACGATGCGGTGGTCGAAGCCGTGCACGGCGCACCGGCCTTTGTTGGCCCCGCGCTCGATCGCGGCGAACAGCACGCCGTCGAGCTGCGGGGGCAGGGATTTGACCTCGACGAACACCTGCAGCGGCACCGCGACCGCATCAAGGGCTTCGTCGAGTGTCGGCACCGGCTCCCCGTTGGGGAGCCGCAGAGCGCGGATCTCCGCACCCGTGGATCGGGTGATGTGGCGGCCGCTCACCACCTCGTCGTGGTGCACGATCAGGACGCCGTCCGTCGTGGCGTGCACATCCAGCTCCACGCCATCGGCGCCCCGCGGCGCCGCGGCCCGAAAGGCGGCGAGGGAATTCTCAGCCTCGTAGCCCGACGCGCCGCGATGGGCGATGACCAGCGGCCGCGTCACTGTTGCTGGTTGAGCAGCGTATCGGCCTTCTTGGGCTCGATCCAGTCCGGTTCCTTCTCGATGTCGTGGACCAGCGCGATGTCTTCCGGGCGGGGCAGGATGCCCTGGAGGTACGCCGCGTACCGTTCCTGACCGATCGGCTCGCCGTCCACGGTCCAATACTGATGCGCATACTGTCCGATGCGGCGGTTGAACTTGAGGTCGGGAACCTTGAGCCAGCGGTCGCGGTCCGCGATGAACATGTTGAGCCGTTCGACCAGCTTGACGATCTCCTGGCGGTACAAGCCGCGGGACGCCTCGTTCAAGCGCTGCTTGTCGGCCTCGGCCTGGTTCTCGCGCTCGTCGTAGCGCCCCTTCAGGCCCCAGACGTAGGCCCAGTGCGCCGACGACGAGGCGTCGGTCCCGAACAGATCGAAGGCGGTCGGGATCCACTTATAGAAGAACCGCTGGATCACCTCCGGTGGCATCTTGCCGGCCTTCACGATGCGCAGCAGGCCGTTGTTGCCGGTGCCGAGATGGAAGGACTCCTCTTTCAGCATCGGGCCCATCGAGCGCGACAGCGGATCGAAGGCCGACACGGACAGCATCTTGAGCTGGAACTTTCCGTCGCGGTCGATGAACTGGGTGTAGGTGAAGAAGTCCAGCCAGTTGTCCACGATCTCGTTGAACGAGCCCAGCAGCCGCTCGCCCTCGTCGGCGCGGCGCTCGAGCAGTTTGGCGGCCTCGCGCTTGCCTTCGTCGCCGAAGTGGGCGCAGAGCAGATACGACATCTGCCAGCCGTGGCGCATCTCCTCGGTCATCACGCGCTGCAGCGACAGCAGGTCGTAATCCGACGGCGCATGGTGGAGCAGATTGCGCTGCTGCTCGACGGACGCGAACTCGGTGTCGCCCTGATAGACGATGAGGTTCAGCAAGGCGTCGCGGATGCGCTGGTCGGGGATGTGCATCAGGGTCGGCCACTTGTGCTGGCCTTTGTAGTGCCCGAACTCGATGTGCGGCACTTCCTGCTCGCCGAACTTGGCCTCGAACTTGAAATCGCGCACCGTGCCTTGGGGCAGGCCGATGGAGTCCTGCCAGTAGCCGAAGTAGTCGATCCAGTCGTCGAAGTTGTTGAGCTTGCGAACCATCAGCGACTCCTCGTGCGGAGGGACTGGCCGATGCGCGCGCGCGCTTCGGCGGTGGCGAAGAGCTCGTTCTGCATGGCGATCTCGTGATCCAGCATCTCGGCGAGGGTCGCGCCCTCGCTCCGGTACAGCGCTTCCTTGGCGCGACGCACCGCGAGCGGCGGCTGCGCCGCCCACGCCGCGGCGAGCACGAGGGCCTCGGTCATGAGCGCGTCGTGGGGCACGACGCGGTCGAACAACCCCAGCGCCCGAGCCTCCTCGGCCGGGACCATGCGGGCGCTCCACACCAGCTCCAGGGCGGCGGCCGTCCCCACGAGCCGGGGCAGGAAGTACGTGCCGCCCCAGTCCGGCCCCAGGCCGAGCTGGTGGAACACCTGGCCGATCGAGGCCCGATCGGCGGCGAGACGGTAGTCG
>WNEY01003521.1_pt1 | contig 13383 bp, 13 predicted proteins | sample 5400531 | NCBI WGS metagenome assembly WNEY01 (sample SAMN13153338, study PRJNA577476) | soil metagenome | isolation source: 200 cm saprolite under Douglas fir tree site 1 | place: USA:California | collected 2015-04-18
AGCGGCGTGCCGTCGCTCTCCGCCACCGCCAGCGCCGGAATGCCCTTATTCAGCGGCACGTCAAACTGCTTCACCAGGTCGGCATTCTTTTTTTCATCGTCGCCAAGGTCGACATGCACCACTTCATAGCCCGCCATCACCGACACGAAATCAGGGCGCTGGAATGCCAAGTCCAGCACGTGGCAGTCATAGCACCAGTTGGCGCCGAAGACGAGCAGCACCCGCTTGTGCTCCGCCGCCGCTTTCTGCTCGGCCTCCCGGAGTTCCACGCGCGCATCCGCATCCGCGGGGTAAATATTTTTCTTCATGTCCGACGGCTGCTTCAGGTGCGGCGCATCCGTTCTTTCCACACCCACGATCCGCCATTGATCTCCCTGCTTTTGCCAGCCTTGAGCGTCGGTCACGTTTACGGTCTGGCCATTCGGCAGCCCGCTCTGTACTTCAGCTTTGAAAATCACGTTTTCCGCGCCGGGTCGCTCTTTCATACGGACGATTTCCATCTTCATGCTGCGCGCCTTCAATGCCAGCCAGAAGGTGATGTCCGCATCGGCGTCAGCCGAGACGCCGTTCGCTTGAATATGCGCCGCAGGTTCGGAGCTATAGAGGGCCTTCAGAGTCGCCGACTCTCCTGCGATGACCGCGCTCCTCCACTGGTCGAGCGGAGGAAACCCTGTTGATGAGTCGAAGGCTGAGGCTCCCGCCGTCTGCGAAAAACCCTGCTGCGCGAAAAGCGTTACACCCATTAACAACGCGAACGATACCGACCTCATAAAAAGCCTCCTGGGTTGATCTCAGTGCCGGGGCTATTCTGGCAAAGAGATTCGATCCTGTTTTGCACCGGGCTTTCCATAGCGCTTGATGACATATGAGCCCGACGGGGCGCGATATGCCTTGACTACTGGCGAAGCCGCTTCCCATAGGCGAGCGGCGCTGGGCCCGTACATGTACAGTGTGAAAAAACCCTCGCCAATCTCGTTGCCATCGTACTCCCCCGCCCCCGAACTCTCGATCACAGATAGTAGCTGGTCTTCTACCTTGAATAGCTCCTCTCGCTCATTGGTATTGCCAGACGTCTCATCGCTCAATCGAATGTAGACGATGAGAGCCTCTTCGTGCTTTTCGGCTTGCGGGGCCTTGCCGTTTGTTTTTTGGGCCGTACAGCCTCCTTGTGAAATTAACAGAACTAGAACCGTAGCAGAAGCAGGGGAAGTCGCCGTCTGTGCTGGCTCGCGAAGGCGGCGCCGCTTCGCTCTGGAATCAATGGCGCACTCACTCTTCCCGCAAATGCCGCCCGGTCAGCCGATGTCGGATCTAGTAAGCCCTCAAGAATTTCGATGGTCGTGGGCTTCCCTGCTCCATTGGGACCAAGCAGTCCGAAGCATTCCCCAGTCACAATCGCAAAGTTCAGCCCGCGCACGGCCTCAACCTTACCGTCGTAGGTCTTGCGCAGATCGCGACATTGAACAGCCATAGCACGCAGAGATTCTACCGTAGCCACCGCTTCGAGAAGTTCGGCAAGAGACGGTTTTTCCGTGGCTTCCCTGTTTGAAAGGACCTCGATGAAATATTTCAGCGGCAATTCGCATCTCCGCGCGCTCTGCGGCAATTTCTCAGCGGCTCTCCGCGTTGAAGTTTCTTGCTGAGACTTTGGCGAGCACAAGATTCTAAATCGCGGAGAAACTATTTCGTTTATCCGTATGTGGAAGTCGATGGGCGGGAATTTCCGAACGTGTCGCTGGCATTCTCGTTCGCCGACACCGGATCGGTAGTCGCCACGCGATAGCCGGAATTCCTGGTTATCGCGTGGTTACGATCTCCCCCGGCCCACCCGAGGGCTGGGGTATATCTGGCGCCGGTCGCACTTCCGGCTCCTTCTTCGCCTCACGCTCCGGCTGCTGTAAGACGATTTCTTTTTCCGTGCGCACGATTTGTTCGCCGCCCACTCTCATAGTCTCGACCCGCACCACTTCTTCTCCGATAATGCGCACGAAATCGACATCCGCCGGAGGCTCGCCATAAATCCATTCTTCATACTCCGTCTCCCCATCCCTCTCGCGCACTTTTTTGGGTGGCTTCCCTTTGGCATGAAGCACCATTTCCTGATTCATTCCTACCAGCACATGATGCGCCTGGATTGCCTCCTTCACCTTGGGAGGCACCGTGTCCAAATAAGCCTGCTCTTTATTTCGGGCGTTAAAATCGAGCACGGGAAACAGCAGGTCTCGCACCTGCTGCGCCGTCATTTCGGGAACATACTTGCTGAAGTAAACGTCCACGAATGAACCATGCGGATTGTTTTGTGGATCGTCTTGCGGAGCTTGCACCGTTCCCCCTGCCCCGGAAACCTGAATATGCTGATACCACTTCTTGCGATGCACCGGCCCGCCATTGATCTCGAAATGGATGTGATCGTCTTTGATCTGCACGAATGAAATGTGGGCTGGATCGCCGGGTTTTACTGCAGGCCCCCAAAGCGTAAGCGCCTGCCGCAATTCCTCGCCGTTTGGCGTGATCACACCTTCCCTCAAATGAAGCCCTTTTGCGCCCATGGGAAAAGCCGTTCGCGCGTACACCAACTGCGTTTCAAAGTCGCGGATGATTTCAAAGCGCGTCTGCTTCGACATACGCTGGGCATCGCGAGGAATTGGCGCGGACACTGCCGCTGGCGGTTGCGCGCTCGGCTGTTTAACCTCCGACGCGGAAGCGGATGAATTCCGCGGATGAACGGGATCCACCGTCTGACCATGAGCGAGGAAGGAAGTGAACAACAGGGGCAATGCTAGAAGGGTCGTACTCCGAAAATGCGGCATGCGACACCCCGGGGCTCGAAACTCATTATATGCGATGGAGGGGAGGGCTGCCGGGTTGCTGCCAATCGATGATTCGTAAGAGGTCTCGTAACAACTACACGCTCTCCGGCCCGCGCTTCTTGTACTGCTGGCATTTCGTCATGATGGCGGAACGAAGGCGGGACCGAAGGTCGTCGGGCAATTCGTACAACTGAGAGTCGCGGTAGATCTCAATCGTCTTCTTCGTCGTATCGCAGACGACATAGCAGTTATGGCACCAGGAAAGATGATTCTCCAACTCGACTTTCGTAGGTTCGTCGAGGACGCCGTCCAAATAATTCGTTAGCTCGTGCAAAAAATCAGAGCATTTCACTGGTTGCCATCTCCACTCTCGCGTTTCTGGAAGAACCTTCCTAACCGCTCGCGAAGCTGCAGGCGGGCCCGCAACAGTCGCGACTTCACCGCGGGTACGCTCAATTCCAGCGCCGCCGCAGTTTCCTCGGTGGAAAGTCCTTCTACGTCCCTCAGCACAAACACCGTCCGAAAACCCGGGGGAAGGCCTTGGATCGTCTTACTCAAAATCTCCCGTAACTCTGCTTGCGTATATTGCTGCTCGGGGTTCGGGCTCCAATCCGCAATCTCGCGTGGAAGAGAATCATCTTCGGTCTTAATGTCCTCGTCCAGCGAAACCGTGCGCTCCGGCTTCTTGCGGCGCAACTTCATCAACGCTTCGTTGACGGCAATCCGCACCAGCCACGTGTAAAACTTCGACTGCTCCTGAAACTTAGCCAGGTTGCTGTACGCCTTCAGGAACGCTTCCTGCACCACATCCTCCGCATCCTCGCGGTTCTGCGTGATGTGCTGCGCGATCCGAAAGACGTTTCGGTCATAGCGGCGGACCAACTCTTCAAAGGCTGAGTCGTCGCCTTTCTTGGCCGCCTGTACCAGGGTCAGTTCATCAGTAACAGGCCCCTCTAGTTTGTTTTGGATGGCTCCCATTCTCTCGGCGATGCAGTATTTTGCGGATCACGAACCACTGGTCTGAAAAGTAAACTGTTATTCTACCTGGTAACCATAGTGTTTGCCCAATCGCTTTTGACGTTTCGCATTGCGCCCGGTTTGCGATAGAGTCAACCAGGCAGTCCGTACGCGGTTGAACACGTCCCGACGTACTCTGGGGCGGTCCCACAAGTGCCATATAATCAGCACTTAGGATCAATCGCTGGGTGAGTGTGCCCGCACGGAACGATTTCAGGCATACGGTTCTCTAGGCATGGCGGAACAGAACCAAAAACATAGCGATGTCCGGCAGCTCGTCGAGCACGCCGTTGCGCAAGCCTTGCAGGCACATATCCCTCAACTGCAATCGCAAATTGTGCAGCTGGTGTTGCAGGCTGTGCCGGCTCCCGCAAGCGCCACCCCTGCTCCGGCAGGCGGAGATTCCAGCTCTCTGGTTCACGCAGTTTCCAATATCCACGCCGGTTCAACCCAGAAGGAAATTTTGCGGGCGCTCCTGGATTCAGGCAGCGGATACTGTTCTCGCATCGCACTGTTTGTGGTGAAGGCGGGAGCGGCTTCAGGATGGCAGTCCCGCGGTTTCGGCAATGACGAAGCAGTCAAAGATTTCTCCCTCGATTTGAATGCCGGTCCGGTGGCGCACACTTGCCAGAATCGGGTTGCGACGCCAGGCAATATCGCGGAGATGGGTCGGCGTTTCGTAGAACAATTTAGCGGACCGGCCAACGAACAGGTGCTGATGCTGCCGCTTACCCTCAAGGAGAAAGTAGCCGCGCTGGTTTATGCCGATGGCGGCGATAGCGGCAAGCTGGATTCTTCCGCCCTGGAATTGCTCCTGATCGCCACCAGCGCATGGCTGGAAGTGATTTCGCTTCGCAAACAAGCGGCGGCGAGGGAAGATGTCGCAATGGCCAGCAGGGTTGAGAGTGCGCCTGCGCCCGTGCAAACCGTTTCTTCGTTTTCCGATCCGTTTACGGCGCATGCGCCCATGCATGTCCCTGCCAGCATCCCCGCCCCGCCGGAGCCAGCGGCGGCCGAAGTGGTGGAAGTCGCTTCGGCCCATGCCAGCGCCGCTGCCGCACCCGCCACGGCCACTGATCCCTGGGCCGGAATGTCGCCAGAAGATGCCGACGTCCATCGCAAAGCCCAAAGATTCGCCCGCCTTCTAGTCGATGAAATCAAACTCTACAACCAGGCCAAGGTCGCGGAAGGCCGGCGCCACAAAGATTTGTACGATCGCCTGAAAGAAGATATCGATAAGAGCCGCGGCACTTTTCAGAAGCGCTACGGCAATACGGCGGCCGCCAGTGGCGACTATTTTCACAACGAGTTAATTCGCAGTCTCGCCGAAGATGACGTTTCCATCATGGGTTCGCATTTCCACCGCTAGATTTCGGCAGCTTTCTAGCGTTAGTGTGTCTCGGGGCAAAGCAAAAGTAGTGCAATCAGGGTCGCAGTGGTGTTGGGTGCTCGCAGCCGCAGGTTTCTGCGGTTTCTTCGGCGTTCTGCCTCCGCAGGCAGAGGCTGTAACGTCACCTGCGCACAATTCTTTTCAAGACCTGCCTGCCCCATCTCCGCCGCAGCCGGTTCCTCAGGGTCCCGCCGACGGCAGGTCCGCAAATACAGAAAAGACTCCCGCCACTAAGGCCCCTGCCGGAAAAAAGCCGGCGACCACTTCCAGCCATCGCTATGCCAATACCCGGAAGCCCCGCGCGATGTCTCCCCGAGTCCGGCGCATGCGGCAAGCCTTTGTAGCCTCGGCAAGTTTGCGCCCCATGGCGCAGCAGCTTCTGCAGGATCGTTCCCTTCCCGCCTACGCCGGAGTTCAAGCCTATGCGAGAACTCATGCCAAAGAAGACGCAGGAGCTCTAGCTTGGCTGGTGCTCGGCTACGCCCATGTGCTCGATCGAGACTATGCCAAAGCCATCGACCCGCTGAACCGCGCCAAGGTCCATGCCGGAGACTTGGGCGATTACGTCGCCTATTATCTGGGCAGTTCCTACATGCAGACCGGACGCACGGCCGAAGCCCTGGCCAACCTGGCAGACTTCGCGAAGGCTCATCCAGATTCCCTGCTGGTACGAGACGCCGCCATCAGCTATGCGGACGCGCTCCTGCTCGAAGGACAACCGACGGAAGCGGTAAATTTGTTGGAGCAAACTCGCACCCCAGTCCGCTCCGATCTGGAATTTGCCTTGGGACGCGCTTACGCTGCCTCGGGCCAAGCCGCCAAAGCCGCCGAGGTCTTCGAGAATATTTACTACACCATGCCGGCCAGCACCGAGGCGGATGCAGCTTATGCCGAGTTGAAAAAGCTCCCCTCTGTGCCGCCGCCCACGGTGCTTCAGCTCAAAACTCGGGCCGACGCCTTGATGGCCAAACGGCGTTATTCGGACGCCGTCGAGGAATATCGCAGCCTGGTAAACGAGAGCAATCCCGCGCAAAAGCCTGCAATGCAACTTGCTCTCGCCGACGCTCTTCATCGCAGCGGCAAGAATCGCGACGCGAAACAGGTACTAACCTCCCTCGGCGCCGTAAGCGGCGAGGAAAACGCGCAACGACTGTATTTGATCGGCCAGGTCGCATTCACCGCTAGCGACAACGACGCCTTCTACCGCTCGGTCGATGAGTTGCGGCAGGCAGCTCCCGCAAGTCCGTGGCTCGAGCAGGCGCTGCTTTCCGTGGCCAACCTGCATCTGGTGCACCACGAGTACGATCAGGCGCTCGACGCCTTCCGCGAATCGCAGCAGCGCTTCCCCACCGGCCCGCGCGCTTCCTATGTTCACTGGAAAGCGGCCTGGCTGACCCTACGGCAGGGGCGCAACGAGGATGCGAAGAAAGCCTTCGAAGAACAAATTGCCCTGTATCCATCCGGCGCGGAAACTCCCGCCGCGCTGTACTGGCGTGGCCGTCTGGCCGAGGAAGACAATCAGCCGGCTATGGCCGGGGCCTTTTATCAGAAACTCTCGGATCGCTACCGCAACTTCTATTACGCCGAGCTGGCACGGCAGAGGATCAAGCGCCTCCCCGCCGCAACATCCGACGAGACGACGCAGTATCCCTTGCTCGATCGCGTTCCGCCTCTCGACAGCGGCGGCAAAGTTGCAGAGTCAGAACCACCTTCGGATGAGTTGCACGTGCAAAAGGCGGAACTCCTCGGCAATGGCGGACTCGTTGATTTTGCGGTGCGTGAACTGCAAGCCGCGGCCGCTGCTGATGGCGGTGGCTGGGGCCCGGCTGAAACCGCCCAACTGTACATCGAGACCGGACACTACAACCAGGCCATCGAGGTCATGAAGCATTCCACGCCCAACTATTTTGCCCTCGACATCCCGGATCTGCCGCGCAAATACTGGGAAGCTCTCTTTCCCAAAGCTTACTGGAGCGACCTGAAGCGATCCTCCGCCGCCAATGGGCTCGATCCCTACCTTGTCGCCTCTCTGATCCGGCAGGAGTCCGAGTTCAATCCCGGAGCCGTGTCGCGAGCGAATGCAGTCGGCTTGATGCAACTGTTACCGAAGACCGGCAAAGCCGTTGCTCGCCAGGCGAAAATGAAACGCTATACCGCAAGCCAGTTGTACACTCCGGCGGTGAACATGCAATTGGGCACACGCTATTTCCGCGGCATGGTCGACAAGTTCGGCGGATCCTTCGAATACGCCCTAGCCGCCTACAACGCCGGATCTGACCGCGTCGAAGAGTGGCTCGGCCAGGGTAAGTATCGCGACCCCCAGGAGTTCGTCGAATCGATTCCCTTCACCGAGACGCGGGAATACGTCCAGGCAATCCTACGGAACGCCAGCGTTTACAAGCAGCTCTACGGGACACCGTAGTCCACATCGGTTTTTCCTTGCCCCCTCCTACTTCGCCGCGACTTTGTCAGCCGCCTCTCTCGCCAGCAACCTCTTCGCTTGATTGTCGCCACTCGCGGCTTCCCTGGCGGTCTGGGCGGAATTCTCGATCGCTTCCTGCACAATCTGTTTCGCGGCATTGCTTATCTGGACCGTGTCCGTAGGCGACGGCTGCGGTTTCGCTTGAGGTGCCTTCTGCGATGCTGCCGCCGGCTGAGCCGCCGGTTGGACGTGCGTTGCGCTGGTTACTGAGTTAATCATTGGAATCCTCCATTCATTTGCCATCGGCAGAACGACCCAAGACTTTAGTCAACGAAAAACGAGCAGGACCACGCGGATGCGGGAATGGGGATTGGCTCTACGAAGGGGAAGGCGACTCTTGGTTATGGGACTTGGCGAGCAATATTTCCAGCACCAGCAACCCTGCTCCCACCACAATGGCGCTATCCGCCAGGTTGAAGACCGGCCACTGATACCGTTTCACATAAAACAGAAGAAAGTCGACGACGCGCCCACGGGCCAGGCGATCCCAAAGATTTCCTAAAGCTCCTCCCATAATCAGCGACAAGCCAATCCCGGTCGCAATGTGCGCATGGTGATTCCTCCACAGCAGAACCGAGACCACCAGCAACGCAATCACAGAGAGCGCGATCAGCAAGCCGGTTTTCCACGGTGCAGTCGAATCGGCGAACAAACTGAAGGCCGCGCCCGTGTTCTCCGTGTGGGTGAGACGAAAAAAACGGGGAATGACCTGGATATGCGAATAAAGCGGAATGCGTCGCGCCACGACGTACTTGCTCCAGCGGTCGAGCAGCACAACGAACAGAGCGATCAGCAGGTACATCGTGCGCGCGGAGTTCTTGGTCATCCGAAATATGGGCCTGGGAACATCTTAAACTGCCGCGGCGAACAACGCGCGTCCGGGCGTGACGACTCAGCAATCGCGCCGCGCATGACCCAGACACGCGGCACGATTTTTTCTGGGAAATTCCATTTTCTCTATGCCTCGCACACACCGTCCATGTATTCTGATGCGGCCTTGAGCCGGACTGCACATTGGGAAGACGCGCAGCCTTGCCTCGAGTTGTTATGATTTCTATATCCGCGACATGCGCGCATGAAGCTTCTGAAACGATGGAAAGGCCGGACCCTTCTTATCCTGGCGGTAGTGGGGCCGGGGATTATCACTGCCAACGTCGACAACGACGCCGGCGGCATCCTCACCTATTCGCAGGCCGGGGCGCAATACGGCTATCTCCTGCTGTGGACCATGATCCCCATCACGCTGGCGTTGATCGTGGTCCAGGAGATGAGCGCCCGCATGGGCGCGGTCACCGGCAAAGGCCTGAGCGACCTCATCCGCGAAGAGTTCGGGCTGCGCATCACGTTTCTCATGATGCTCGGAATTCTGGTCATCAACTTCGGCAACGTGGTCACGGAATTTATCGGCATTGCCACCAGCCTGGAACTGTTTGGCCTTTCCCGCTACATCACCGTCCCGGTCTGCGGCGTTATCGTCTGGCTGATCGTGGTCAAGGGTCAATACAAAACTGTCGAGAAGGTCTTTCTGGCCGCCTCGTTCTTCTACATCACTTACATTCTCGCTGGCGCTCTTGCACACCCGCCGTGGAAGGACGCCGCTCTCGCGACAGTCAAACCGCCCTCCCTGCACGCGTTTCGTGAACAGGCCTATCTGTTCATGGTGATTGGCGTAGTGGGTACCACGATCGCTCCCTGGATGCAGTTCTATCTCCAAGCCTCAATTGTGGAGAAGGGTGTAACCCGGCGAGGCCTCCGTGCTTCGCGCTGGGACGTAATCGCCGGTTGTGTTTTTACCGATGTAGTGGCCTGGTTCATCGTCGTAGCCTGCGCCGCCACGCTCTATGTCCACGGCTACCGCGACATCAAATATGCCGCCGATGCGGCCCAGGCATTGAAACCGCTGGCCGGGCAGTACGCCTACATTCTGTTTGCGGTGGGTTTGTTCAATGCGTCGCTGTTTGCGGCGTCGATTCTTCCCCTCTCCACCGCCTACACGGTGTGCGAAGGCTTGGGTTTTGAATCCGGCGTCGACAAGAAGTTCGGCGAGGCCCCCTTCTTCTACTGGCTCTACACTCTGCTGATCGTCGCTGGGGGCGCCGTGCTTCTAATTCCCAATCTGCCATTGATAAAGATCGCGGTATTGTCGCAAGTGGTGAACGGCGTGGTGCTGCCTTTCGTGCTGATTTTCATGCTTTTGCTGATCAACAAGAAAGATCTCATGGGCACCTACGTCAACACGCGCCTGTTCAACTCCGTGGCCTGGGGAACTACCATGATCATGATCGCATTGTCTCTGGCGTGGTTCTGGACTCTACGATCAGGCGGCGGATAGACTCCTTGGGTTCGTGTCTCTAGGTTCGTATCTTTGGGTTCGTATCTTTGGGTTCGTATCTTTGGGTTCGTATCTTTGGGTTCGTATCTTTGGGTTCGTATCAGGGCATCGCTTCAGCGATGCCGCCACGGCTAGGCGTTTAGTTGCGCCTTCAGGCGCTGCGCACTCAAAGCAGTTTCCCTGCCACCAGATCCCTCACCAAAGACGCATCCGCCTCGAGAAAATCATACGAGGCCAAGTCCTTTGGAGCCGACCACTGCAAATCGCGGAAGATACGATTCTCCATTTGGCCGCTGTATTCCCGCACGATGAAGAATCGCAGTTCGACGATCACCCCGTTCGGGTAAGTATGCTGAAGACGGACAATCTCGTCGCCGATTTTGGCGTGAATTCCTAGCTCTTCTTCCAGTTCCCGGCGTAAAGCGTCCCGAGGCTGTTCGCCTTCTTCAATTTTTCCTCCAGGAAACTCCCACTTGAGCGGCATGGTCTGATGTCGCGTGCGTTGGCAGACCAGCACCTTGGCATCTTTTTCGATCACCGCTGCCACGACCCGTTTCATAACACGCGCCCAATCTCAGGCGCCCGCACCGTGCCCTTTTCCACCTTCACGGCTTCTCCAGATTTTTCCCCACGACTTCGGCGCAGTACTGGACAAGTTGCTGGTCTTCGATTCCGAATGCCGCTGCGAAATGGCTGTCGATATCGAGCTCGCCAGCAATCCGCCCGTTCACAAAAATGGGCACAACAATTTCGGACTTGGTTTCCAGCGAGCAGGCGAGGTAGCGGGGATCTTTGCTGACGTCGTCTACTACAATCGTTTTTCCGCTGGAAGCGGCGGCTCCGCAAATGCCCTGGTTCAGTGGAATGCGTGTGTGCGGAGTCATGGCGCCCACAAACGCTTCAAGCACCAGCATAGGGGGCCGGGCGCCCGGCTCAAGCATATAAAAGCCAACCCAGTTGTACTTAAGCATGCGCTCGTGTAACTGCCGGCAGACACCTTGCATAAGATCCTTCGCCGTAGGCGCGGCTTGGGCCAGCGCAGTGATTTCGTTGCGAACCTCTTCGATTCGAGTGCTGACAGGCATGAGCAGAATCTTAACTCAGAGAGGAACTTTCTTGGCTATGGAAGACGGATCGAAGGTAATCTGGCGGATTCCTTCCGTGCGGGCAAAAAGCTCGGGATGAATCGCAAATGCTAGTGCATCCAGACCGCGAAGAAGCGTGGGAGCCGGCGTGTTCAGGTACTCATCCCGAACGCAATAAATACGTGAAGTGCAAGCGGCACGAGTTCGCTGCCACTGGCGGTCAGCTATGATTTTCTCTAGCGGTACACGGTCGCCCGCTCCACACCAGGCTGCGATCACAATATCAGGGTCCATTCGAGCAACTTCTTCAAAAGAAATTTGCCGCCCCGGGACGCCAACAAACTCGCCTCCCGCGGCCTCAACCAGTTCCGCAACCCAGGCTTGCGATGCGATCAGCGGCTTCCCCCACTCCTCGCAGAAGACTCTGGGACGCGCCAATCCCGCACTGCGGGCGCGGACTAGTTCGATCCTCTGCTGCATGTGGACGATCAACTCTTCCCCCGAATTGCTCGCGCCAACGGCTCCGGCGATGATAGCGATGTCCGCATAAATATCGGCTAAGGTTTTAGGAGCGAGTCCGAGAAAGCGCGCTCCCGACTTGAGTATCTCGCTGACTGCTTTTTCCTGATAAGGCACGGCTGCGATAACCAGGTCGGGCTTCGCGGAGACGATCTGTTCGGCATTGGCGGTCCAGGAATCGGCAAGAATGGTTCGCGGGCGCAATGTGACTTCGGAAACCACATCTGCGCAATATTTCGTGCACGCAACCACACGGTCAAGTTGGCCAATGGCGGCAAGAATGACCGTAGCGCTGGGTTGCAGGCTGACGATGCGGCGCGGCGTGTGCGAGGAAGGCATGAAGTCTTACGCCAGATTCCTGATCTTACTCAGCGCCGCCGACAGCCCGTCGAGCGCCAGCTGCGCGGCATGGGTTGAGGCCTGAGGCAGCCCGCCAACGGCGGTAATAACCTCCTCGCGCTGCAGCTTCCCGGCTTCGGTCGGCGTCTTTCCTAAAACCAATTCCGTCAGCGCCGAGCCGCAGGCAATCGCCGCCACGCATCCCTTAGCCTTGAACTTTACGTCGCTAATGCGGCCTGCGCTCACTCTCAATGTGAGCCGCAATATATCGCCGCAGGCGGGATTTTCAATGTCCGCAGTGGCGTCTGCGTCGGCAATTTCCCCGGCATTGCGCGGATTCTGAAAGTGATCCAGTAACTGCGCGGAATACATTGCAGCCTGATTGTAAACGGCAGGGGCGCATCATAAAACTCAACTCTGTGAGCGCGTGCCCTCGGGAAAATAAATCTGCCACCCGTATTTCCGCGCGGCAACTTCCAAGTCGGGATTCGGATTCACCGCAAAGCTGTGCGTCGCCATCGCCAGCATTTCCGTATCCCACCGCGAGTTGCCAAAAGCTGCGTCGATTCCCTTACCGACAACCTCGCGCAGCGCTTGCCGTTTGCCTGCTCCCGACGGCACGCGCACCAGGCGATCAGTCACAATGTCGCCATCGAGTTCCACTGTGGCCGCCAGAATGCGGTTTTCGGGTATCCCGAAGTGCTTCATCGCGGCGCGAATCACCCATTCGTTCGTGGACGAAACAGCCCAGACTTCGCAACCATTCTCCTGCAGCCGCCGGACAAGCTCGCGCATCTCGGGAAAAATCTGCTCGACGAAAAACTGGCCGAAGAAGCGGGTAGCCGCCTCCATTACCCGCAACTCCGAAATCCCCCGGTGCATCGTCACCATTTCGCCGCAGATCGTGGTTTCGTCGACCTCGCCGCGCTTATAAGCGGCGTAACGCTCGCGCAGAGGACGAACCAAAGCATCAGAAACAATGCCACCTTCTCTCAGTTCCCAATCGAAGAAGCGCTCTCCGGCATCCCCGGACCACAACGTGCCATCGCAGTCAACCGCTGCGACCCGTGGTGCGAGTCGAAGTACTGAGTCTAGAAATTGGTTGGTGACCGGAAGAAATGCTTGTGCCTCTGCGGCGTCCATCTATCGACGATAACGTGCCTGGGGGAGACGCGCAAATTCGGCGCCCGGCTTCCGGAACCCGGCGCGCGCTTACTACGTGCGAACCGGCAGCTTCGCGTAGTCTTCCGGAGTATTGATATTGAGTGCGACCAGCGGATCGTCGACTGCGACGTATTGGATGTGCTTCTGATGAATGTGTTCGATGTCGCGGGCAATGGAGGTCGCTGGGCCGCGAAGAAATGCCTCAATCATTTCGCGGCCTACGAGGTACGGGTGCCCGTGCTTGC
>WNEY01002547.1_pt1 | contig 13380 bp, 12 predicted proteins | sample 5400531 | NCBI WGS metagenome assembly WNEY01 (sample SAMN13153338, study PRJNA577476) | soil metagenome | isolation source: 200 cm saprolite under Douglas fir tree site 1 | place: USA:California | collected 2015-04-18
CGGCATGCGTCTCGAACCGATCCCTCGAGGCGGACAAGGCGTCGACCGCACCACAATTCGACGCATGCTGGCACTCTCGCCCCGCGAGCGACTGGCACTGGCAGCGAAAGAGGCACGCAACCTCGACGCTCTACGCCCGAAGAAGCGACGATGAGTGCCGCACCATTTGACCCGCTGCGGATCCTGAAGACCCTGGATCAGCATCATGTACGCTTCGTCGTCATCGGTGGAATCGCTGGCCGCCTCTGGGGCTCAACGACTGTCACGAATGACCTGGACATCTGTTATGGCCGCGATCGCTCGAACTTGAAAGTGTTAGCCGATGCGCTTCGGGAGTTGAAAGTCAAGCTGCGGGGTGCGGACCGTGACCTTCCGTTTGTTACGGATGCCCGCACGCTCGAACTAGGGGATGACTTCACGTTCACCACAGTCGCAGGAAATCTCGATTGTCTTGGAACGCCAAAAGGATCCGGCGGCTATGAAGCACTCGCGCGGGCGGCCACGAAGATGGACATTGGCGGCCTTACGGTGCTTGTGGCCTCGCTCGAGGATCTCATTCAGATGAAGCGCGCGGCTGGCCGGCCAAAAGATCTCGTCGAAGTGGAGATCCTCTCGGCTGTACGTGACGAACTGGAAGCGTAAGTCATCGTGCTGAGTTCACCACCGTCAGAATCCGCTCCCCCAGATCCGCCAGCTTCTTCTCCCCGATCCCGTAGACATCGCGGAGCTGGGCGAGCGATTTCGGGCGCAGACGCGCGACCTCGCGCAGCGAGCGATCGCCGAGGATGATGTACGGCGGGACGCCGCGGGCGGCAGCGAGTTCGCGGCGGAATTTACGCAGCGACTCGAAGAGCGCCTCGTCGACTCCAACCCACGATTCGCTCTCGCTCTTCGATTTCCTGCGCTGCCCCATGCGCGCGATCTGCACCAGTCGCACTTGCTCCTCGCCGCGCAGCACGCGCCGCGATGCTTCGGTCAGCCCGAGCACCGGATAGCGATCGCCATCCTGCTGGAGAAGGCCGTGGCCAATGAGCTGGTAGATCCAGTCGCGCAACTCTGCCTGCCCGTACGCCGAGAGGAGCCCGTAGGTGCTGTGCTGGTCGTGTACGAGCGAGCGGATGCGATCGGTGATCTCGCCGAGCAAGACCGCGATGACGTGACCGGCGCCGAACCGCTGCTGCGTCCGCACGACGCAGGAGAGGATCTTCTGCGCGATCACGGTGGCATCGGCGACTACCTCGACGTCGCCGAGGCAGAGATCGCAGGCGGCGCAGTTGGGAGTGGAGTACTGCTCCCCGAAATACTGCACCAGCGCGCGGTGGCGGCAGACCGCGCCGCGCGCATAGCGATCGATGGCGTCGACGTGCCGCAGCGAGCTGCGAACGTACTCTTCGTCGAGGTCCCTCTCCCCGCTCGGCGGGGAGAGGGTGTCCGAAGGACGGGTGAGGGGTCGCTGAATAATCGACCGCCACAGCAGCACATCTGCTGCCGAATACAGCAGGACGCAATCCGCCTCCAATCCATCCCGCCCGGCCCGCCCGGTCTCCTGCTGATAGTGCTCGATCGACTTCGGCAGGCCGGTGTGCAGAACGAATCGAATGTTGGATCGATCGATGCCCATGCCGAATGCCACCGTAGCCACGACGATGCTGCACTCTTCCTCGGCGAATGCATTTTGCGTCGCGGTCCGTTCCTCACGTGTCAGGCCGGCGTGGTACGGCCGCGCATCGATGCCGCGTTTGCGCAGAGAAGCGGTCAGCTCATCGACATCCTTCTTGCGGATGCAGTAGATGATTCCCGCCTCGCCGGCGTGGCGCTCGATCGTTTCCAGCGTCTGCTTCAACGGCTCGACGCGCGGCAGAACGCGGTAAGAGAGATTGGGGCGATCGAAGGTGCCGACCAGGACTGCCGGATCTTTCAACCGCAGTTGCCTGGCAATGTCGCGCCGCACCGACTCGGTCGCCGTCGCGGTGTACGCATGCAGCGCCGCGTCAGGGAACCGCTCGCGCAATTCGCCGAGCTGCCGGTACTCCGGACGGAAGTCATGACCCCAATGGCTGATGCAGTGCGCCTCATCGATGGCGAACGTGCGCACTTCGAGGCTGGCCAGAAAATCCTGGAATCGATCGGCTGCCAGGCGCTCCGGCGACACGAAGAGCAGTCGCAACTTTTTCTCGCGCGCGGCGCGAACGAGATCGCGTTTCTGCAGTTCGCTCGTCGTGCTGTTCAACTCGCGCGCATCGACGCCGATGTCGCGGAGGGTGTCGACCTGGTCTTTCATCAGGGAGATGAGCGGCGAGACGACGACCGTCAAGTCTCCCGTCAGTAGAGACGGCAATTGATAGCAGAGCGACTTCCCGCCGCCTGTCGGCATGACCACCAGCGAATCCCGCCGCGCCAGGGCGGCCTCGATGGCCTGTTCCTGGAGAGGGCGGAGGGATTCATAGCCCCACGTTCGTCGAAGCAGATCGAGAACGCGGGCGTCGGTCACATGGCAAGTTTGCCACGATCGGGACAGCCGGGGAGAAGGAACTCAGCGAGATCCCTCGCCCCGCGAAGCGGAGAACTGGTCCCGGCGTAGCGAGGCCAGCCGAGGATTCGTTCGCATGAGTTCCTTCTCCCCGCTAGCGGGGAGAAGGTGGCCGGAGGCCGGATGAGGGCCGCCGGCGTCTACTCACTGATTGCGAGCTTCGCCCAGGGCATCTTCCGCACGGCGAGAACTTTGTCGTCAAGCTGCTGCTGCGTTGCGGAGGCGCCGAGGGTGCGCTGCACGTACATCACTTCGGGGGAAACGAGGCGCTGACCCAGTAGCCGGATCGCCGTTCGCCCAATGTTCCCCTCCGAAACGGGAATGGTCGGTTGCTTCTGTACGAGCCGTGGCATTTATCGTCCTGCCGGCGCCAGCGTCGTCTTCGGGCGCGACTCGTTGACCTTCAGCACTTTGCCGTCGACTTCCTTGCCATGAAGGCCGGCGATTGCCGCTTTCGCTTCTTCATCGTTTACGAATTCGACGAAGCCGAAGCCGCGCGATTCGCCGCTGACCTTGTCCTTGGCGACATGCGCATTGCTCGGCGTTCCAAACGGTTTGGCGAGGTCATTGAGCTGCGCGTCGGTGGTCTGCTTGGACATGTTGCCTACATAAAGTTTCACAAAAACTCCCTGGCCGGTTCGGCCGCCTTCGAAAGACACCCGTTGGGCGTTCGATGGGATTGGTTTGCTAAGAGGATAAGTTCAGGGAACTGACTTAGCTCAGACGGCCTGAAGGGCGAGGATCAGTCCTCGACCGCTGCAGTATATCGTGTTTTCTATGATTTGTCGCCCTTCCAGGATGTAGAAATGTGTACACACTTGTGACACAATATGCACATGAAAACGGCGTCCATTCGCGACTTCCGTGCCCGTCTCGCTGAATGGCTGGAAGGAAGCGAGCCCGTGCTGATCCGGCGCCACAGCAAGACTGTGGCCATCGTCTATCCGCTGCGCGATCCGGGCAAAGTGCCGATGGAGGTGCGCCGCACGATTGTGAATGCCATGGCCCGGCAGTTCGATGTCCGCGAGGTGGCCACCATGCATTCTCAGGTGATCGAGCGTTACAAGCGTGATGTCGACCGAACTCTGATTCGCGAAAATCTTCGACGCACGCCCGAGGAGCGGCTCCGCGGGCTGCAGGAAATGCAACGCTTCGCCGCCGAAGTGCGCCGCGCAGGCAGTCGCCGCCGATGATCGATTTCGAGCGTCTTCTGTCCGCGTTGATCGAGGGCAAAGTCGAATTCGTGATCGTCGGCGGTGTCGCGGCGACACTCCACGGCTCTGCAAGACTCACATCCGATCTGGACATCGTCTACGCCCGGTCGAAGGAAAATATTCGAAGGATCGTGGTGGCCCTCGGACCGCTGACGCCTTACCTGCGTGGAGTGCCCAAAGGGTTGCCCTTCCATCTCGATGCAGAGACCGTCCGCACCGGACTGAACTTCACCCTGACCACCGAGGCCGGACCCCTCGATCTCCTCAGCGAGATCGCCGGAGGATTCGACTATGACGTGCTGCGCAAACGTTCGGTCGTCGTTGAGCTGTTCGGACGACGATGCCGTGTCATCGATCTCCACGCGCTCATCGAGAGCAAGATGGCTGCAGGACGCCCGAAGGATCTGGAAGTCATCGCGGAATTGGAAACGATTCGCGAGGAGACGGAAAATAGATAGCGGGTGGCGGGTGGAAGGCACCAAAGGGTCGAGGTTCAAGGTTCGAGGGAAGAATTAAGAATTCTCACCTCTTCATTCGAACCTCGAACCTCGAACCTCGAACCTTCCCACCCGCCACCCGCCACCCGCCATTACACTTCTAAACGATGAAGTTTCGGATTCTGCTTCTCGTGCTCTTCGCCGCGTCAGCCGCTTCCGCCGATCGTACCCTGCGATGGAGCCGGCTCGCGGTCACCGCGCATCTCGACGCCGACGGGCGCCTTCACGTCCAGGAGCGCCACTCGATCGTGTTCAACGGCGACTGGAACGGCGGCGAGCGCATCTTCCGCAAGAGCGTGGAGAACGTCCTGACCCTGGAGCGCATTAGCCGAGGTGAAATCCCGCTGCATTACGACAAGTCTCTCGCGCACGTCGACGACTACGCGTGGCACGACTCGAACACCCTGCGATGGCGCAGCCGCCTCCCTTCCGATCCGCCGTTTCAGAATCAGGAGATCACCTACCTCATCGAGTACACGGATTCGAACATCCTGATCCCGAGGGATGGCGCGTATCTTCTCGATCACAACTTCGGCCTGCCCGATCTGCAATGGCCGATCGACGCCTACTCGCTCGATCTCACGTTCGATCCGGCGTGGCAGCCGAACGCGCCGAAGCACATCGCCCGCGCCAATCTTCGCCGCGGAGAAAATGTCACCGTGACCGCGATGCTGCAGCACGCGGGCACCGCGCCGCCGGCGGCGGTCAACGCCGGCGTCTCCGATCCGATTCGATACGCGATCGCCGCAATTCTCTTCATCGGCACTGCATTCCTGGTGGTGTGGTTCTGGCGTCGTGAGCGCGCCATCGGCAGACTCAAACCGCTCCCCGATCCGGCATCCATCGATCGGCCGTGGCTCGATGAGAACGTGTTCAAGGTTCTGCCGGAGGTGGTCGGAGCGGCTTGGGACGATCGAACCGGCGCCGCGGAAGTCGCGGCGGTCATCGCCCGCATGGTCCACGAGGGAAAGATGAGCAGCCGGGTGGAGAAAGGCGGTCTTTTTAAGAGCGACGACCTCGTCCTGACGCTGCTTCGGGACAAAGACTCGTTCGAGGGTTATGAGAAAGGGCTCGTGAAGTCGCTGTTCATCGCCGGCGACACGACGAGCACGGAGAAAGTCAGGGCCTGGTACAAGGCAAAGAAACGAGGATTCGATCCGGCATCGCAGATCCGTGGGTCGCTTCAACAAAAGATGCGCGCGCTCGGCGGGAAGGGAGATGCTCCGAAAGTCGACTGGAAACCGACGGCGATTCTCTTTCTCGCCGGAGTGGCTCTCCTCATCCTCGGCGGCTTTTCCAGTCCATTGAATATTCTGGGCGCCGCCGTGACCAGCGGCATCGTCCTGGCACTATTCATCTTCGGTCTCATCGGCGCCCTCGACTACCGCCGCCGCATCACCCGCCTCGAATTTTTCGCCATCGAATTCGTTCCGCAGATTCTGCTGATCTTCGCCGTGCCGCTGATCGCGCTGCGCTTCCGATTCGGCGGCTACATGCTCACGGGCCTGGTGCTGATTTCGCTCGCCGCGATTCGCGCGATCCTCAGCGCAGCGATGAGTCGCGATGCCGGCGAGCGTCTGGAACGTCGCCGCCGGCTTGCCGCCGCGCGGCAGTGGTTCGCGCGCGAGCTGCGACGTCCGGATCCTTCGCTCGAAGACTCCTGGTTCCCCTACCTGCTGGCATTCGGCCTCGGCGGAAACGTCGACCGCTGGTTCCGTTCTTTCGGTGGCCAATCGAGCGCTTCATCCTTTACATCGACTTCTCGTTCCTCCTCGTCTCCAACCACCAGCACATGGACGGGCGGAGGCGGCGCCTTCGGCGGCGCAGGAGCGAGCGGAGCGTGGGGCGCCGCCGCAGCGGGGATGGCCGCAGGCGTCGCCGCCCCAGGCTCGGGCGGGGGCGGTGGGGGCGGCGGCGGGGGCGGGAGCTCGGGCGGGGGTGGGGGCGGGGGGTGGTAGATCCGATGCCGTCCGACCTCGCGCGTATTCACGACGAGCTGCTATTCCGCTGCGCTTATCCTCGGACGCCCCAGGCATTGCAGCGCGCGGAATCGCTTCTGAGGCGATTCGCCAGACGCACCAAAGACATCGATCCGCTTCTGGACCCCGATGTCTCCGGCATCGCGGGCACCGCCGTCGACATGGTCTTCTCCTTTGATTTTGTTCACTGGCTGGCGCGCCGGTTTCCGCGACAGGTGGACATCGACTGGGACGAGCCGCCCGATCCCAACCGGCTGGCGGCAGTTCTCACGCCGCTGGTTCCGCTGCTCGGAGAAGAAGTCGTCGACGCGAACGTGCCGTACTTCGAGATGCTGCGAGGGCGCGGCCTGCCGTGGCTGCTCGAGAATGTGGATGCCGTGCAATACGACTCGCTCGAGCTCTGGATTCGCTGGAAGTTCGATGCCCTGCACTCGCGAACGCGAATGCGACGGAAGCCGCGCAGGATTTTCTATCAGCGCGCGCCGCTCCTCTCGCGCCGCGACGTCTCGATCGAGCGCGAGCTCGCCGGTCCGCCGCTGCGGATCTCTAGACTTTCGCGGCGTGAAGGAGAGAAGGTTCTGGAGATGGCGCGCACCGCGCTGGCCACCCGCTATCGCGAGCTGTACAACTTCACCTGGGGCGATCCATCCACCATCGTCTCCGCCGACGCCGGCCGCGGGCTGGAGATTCTTCTGATCGGTCTCGTTCCAGAACGGCGTCTTCCGCTGCGCGCCGGATTCGCGCCGTTTGTTCTTCGCAACGGCGTTCCGATCGGCTATGCCGATGCCTTCGGGCTCTGCGAGCGGATGGAAGTCAGCTTCAACATCTTCTACGCCTTTCGCGAAGGCGAATCGGCCTTCGCGTTTGCGCGGCTGCTGAAGCTCTATCACCAGCTCTTCGGATCGACGGTCTTCACCATCGACCCCTACCAGATCGGATTCGAAAACGAAGAGGCGATCGAGGCCGGGGCGTTCTGGTTCTATCGCAAGCTTGGCTTCCGCTCGACGGACCCGCAGATCGAAAGGATGGCGCGCCGGGAAGAGGAGCGCATCGCGAAAAATCCGCGGCATCGCACTTCACAGCGGATGCTGAGAAGGATGGCGCAGAGCTCAATGGCCTATGGCAATCGTGACTGGGATCGCTTTCGCATCCATAACGTCGTCGCCAGGACGTTTAACCTGCCTCCCGATCTCCAGCGCGCGAAACAGGGTCGCACCGAGCAAGGCTATCTGCGCCTGCTCGCGCGCAATGAACAGATCCGCCGCGCGCTTTTGAAGCTCGGCTCGTGACACCATCTACAATGCCGCCCACGTGACCGACATCATCCCTGTGATGTGCCCCTACTGCGGCGAAACGGTCGAGCTGAACGTTGAGGATGACGGCTGGAGCCGGCAGTCGTACGTTCAGGATTGCCCCGTTTGCTGCCAGCCATGGCAGGTCGACCTCACACGTGACCGTGACGGCGACTGGAACGCCACGCTGCGAACGACAGACGAGTAGGCCTTCAGAGTGCGCGCTGTTCGTCGAGCTCAACAACATCCTCCGAAAGCGGAGCTTTCGGGTGCGCGCCGATCACTGCTGCGCTCGCTCGACGTACGCCGCTCTGGCCATGTCGCGAACGCGGTGAGCCAGCTTACGCAGCAGGGCCCTGGCGAACGGCGGCTGGGTCATGACCAGGTTGTCGAAATCGAGAGCGGAGACGCGGAGCGTCTTCACCTCCTCCAGAGCCAGCGCGTTGATGGGCTCCGGCTCTCCGTCGAGGAGGGAAATGTCGCCCAGGCAATTGGGAGGGGCAGCCTGCCAGATTTCACGCCCGCCCATGACGATGCCCACACGCCCTTCGCAGAGCACATAGAGAGCGTCGGCGACTTTTCCCTCGCGGATAATGGCTTCTTCTTTGTAGAACGTCCGCGGATGGGCGACCGCGGCGAGGCTCGCCAGGTAGTTCGCGGGTACATCCGCGAAGAAATCGGTTCGCTTGAGAATCTCTACCGTCGGCAACAGATCGTAAAGCCTTGTTTCGCGGGCACTCATGGTTCCTCCTGTTACGTACATCGCAATCGCGCGCAGCCACGGCTCGGCTTGCATTAATCGATCGATCGTTGGTTCCTTCAATCCCTCTCCCGCGGATGCATCGCTTAGTGAGCCGAGGAGCGGAACGACGACGGACGCCTCTTTCCTCGGCAGCGTGGCTTCGATGAGCTCCAGCGCGTTGGCTCGTAACGCCTCATCGTCACTGAAAAGATTTCCTTCGATCGTCAACACGCGTCGCGGCTCGTATTCCAAGGCGAAGAGCGACGCGAGCAGGCCGACCTGCAAGCGGTTGTGGTCGAAGAAGAGCGACGCGCAAAATGAGTCGCTGCTACCGCACTCCCGCCGCGCCTGCAGCACGAGCGCAATCTCGTTGCAGAGATACTCCCGCCGCTCCGCGATCGCCGGCGGATCGGGTCCATCGAGGGCGCCGCGCTCGCGCTGCCGTCGGAGCGCCTCCCCTACTCCGACGCGGAAGACGAGATCCTCGGCCGGATCGAGAAAGGCCCACAGCGTGGTGATGGCCTGCGCACCTCCAATGGCGCCCAGGGCCTGGACTAGCGCGAGCCGCTCTGCAACCGGGCGATTCCGGTCAGCCGCCGGCTCGGCGATGAGCGCGACAGCACGTTCAGGCATCATTTCGAGCGCTTCGATCACCGCCGCGCGGAGCTCCGAGTGACTGATCTGCGCAACGAGCGGCGCGATCAGTGTCGGATCTCGCAATTGAGCGCTGGCGCGAACGGCATTGGCGCGGACCGCATCGTCGGGATCGTGCAGCAACCGGCCGAGCGCGCGGCCGAATCCCACTCCTCCGATCAGGCCGATAGCCATCGCCGCCTCTCCCCGATCACTCTGCAGTAAGCGCTGCAAGCGGGGATACGCGAGAAGAGCGCCATCGAGTCCGCCATAGCGCGCGCATCCAGCCACCGCCGCGGCCCGCACTTCATCCTCGGGCGCGTCGAGGAGCGGCGTCACCTGCGGCACGGCCTCGTCGTGCGTCACCTGACAGAGCGCCAGCGCAGCGGCCGCGCGGACTCTACTGCGCGGATCGCGAAGTGCTGCCTGTATCGCACCAATCTGCTCCCGGTCACCGATCTCTCCGAGCAACTTGAGCGCGCCGACCGCCACGTTCTCTTCGGCAGAACCAGCGAGGGCGGCAAGCCGCGCCGCTGGCACTTCGTCGGGGTTCGTCCGCGCCAGCTCCAACAGATGTGTTGCTGCCCCCGGCCAGTCGGCGCGCAGCAGCTCGTCGATCACATCAGCGCCACCACCGCGCTCGAGCAACTGCTCGAGCTCCAGCGCCCGGAGCTGACGCTCGCGCAGCGAACGGGCGAGGGTCTGCTTGTACGGGCGACGAAGCGCGTGCACGGCGAAGAGCCATGCGCCCGCCGATGCGAGCGCGATCAGCGCGAAGTCGCGAATGTTCGGGAAGATCGGCAGGAAGAGCAGAAGCAGCGCGCCTCCCGCGCCGCGTCCCAGCGGCACGAGCATGCCGCCGAGGAGCGCCTGGGCGCGCAGGCGGACTCGCTGTGCCAGCGGCAGGAAGAGCAGCTCGCGCGACGGCAAATCGAGTGTCTCGGTGAGCGAGATGCGCAAGCCGTTGGTGATGGCCAAGGTCATGACCACGGGGTAGAAGAAACACTCCGCGCTTCCGACGAGCATCAGAGTCGGCAGAATCAGCAGACTCTTGACGATGCCAAAGCGTCCGAGCAACCACTGCACCAGAGTGAATTGAACGATGAGCTGCGCGACGCCACTCCATGCGTACAGCTTTCCGAAGAAGATGGCCAGATCGCCTTCGCGCATCGCGCGCACCGCGGTGATCTTGAACTGATAGTTGAGGAGGACCGAGCAGATGATGCCGGCGGCCACCATCACGAAGATCAGACGCAAATATCGATTGGCCAGAATGACTTTGGTGGGCGCGCTCGGCCCCTCAACTTCCGCCGTGGCCTGTCGCGCGATCGGCCTGGCGATTCGCGAGACGAACAGGACGCAGGCAGGCCCGCCCAGGAGGATCCCCGCGCAGGCGTAGAGCAGATTGTCCGGACCGACCGCTCGCACCAGAGGCACGACTGCGTAGCCGGAGAGGACATTGCCGAGTGCCAGCCCGCCGGTGATGTAACCATAGAGCCGCCTCGCGTCGCGACTGGTGAAGTAATCGCCGGCAAAGGAAAAGAACAGCATGATCGACAGCAGCGCGCAGACCTCCAACCAGACTGCAAGGACGAAGTAGAGCCAGCGAATGTCGGCGCGAATGGCCTGCCGGGCGATCACCAGCGACAGCGCCAGCAGAACCTGCGTCGCGACGATCAGCCGGATGCGCGAGAAGCGCGACTCCACCACGCCGTAGATCCACGACACCGCGACCGTGGCGACGGTGATTCCGATGAATAGCCAGGGAAGCAGATATTCAGCGGCCGAAGGGCCGAAGCGGGAGAGAAAGAGCGTGTCGCCGACAGTGGTGCCGATCGTGTAGAACATGCCGATCGAGGCGAAAAAGAGAAAGAAGATCTGGACGCGTCCGAACTCGTCGGGCCGAATGTGGAACGCCGCTTCGAAGACCTTCTGCGCTCGGGCGGCCACAGCGTCGCCATCGTACTGCGCCGGCGCCTACGGCGGGGCGGGTGATGAGGGGTAAGATCGCTGTGGTATGGCTCCAGCCCGGGAGCGGCGCGGCGTCCCCGCCGAGGAAGGTTTGAGCTCCGTCTTTTCGTCCACCGTGGGCGATCTAGGGCAGGACAGTCACCTTCCCCTTCATGCCCAGATCATCATGAAGAGCACAGATATAAGGATAGACGCCTGCATGTGTAAACGTTACCCGGAACCGCGTGACGCCCAGAGGCGCCTGAGCGAGACCGATCCGTTCCTGCGGTGCCGAGACAATAAACCCAGAGTGCACGTTGTCGGTCGTCGAACCGATCATCGCATGCCGAGCTCCATCCGTATCGTTGGTCACGTTAGGGGAAGGGAAAGGGAGAAGTGGGGTCGGAGGCTCGGTCCCGAACGTGATGGTGTGCCGCGTGACCGGGTCTTCATTGGTCCACTCGACGGTTTCCCCGACATGGATCACGGCCTTGTCGCTCGTGAAGCGCAAGTGCGACGCGGTCGACGATCCGCCTGCGTTCGCCACGACGTCGCCGTCGCCGCTCGTCACCGCATTCTTGCTGGTTGGCTCATGATCGTGGACTTTGTCGGTCAGCAGAGCGCTTTGCTCGCGCGCCGCCTCCTTGTCATAGAAATCCTGGTCATGAGGAAGAGCGGCCGACGTCGGGAAAACGTGAACCACCGCGGTCATGTTTGCGTGCACCAGGCACACGAGCTTGAAGTTGCCTGTCGCCGGGAAGGTCACCGTATAAGTGGCCCCCGCGAGCAGCGGCGGCGTGCTCAGGCAAACAGTGCCGTCAAAGCTGTTTCCGCCGTAGCCTGGACAGCCGTCCTGGAACCGCGGACGTACTTGACCATCTTTCAGGAATGTCACCGTATGGATTTCGTCAGTGGGGAATGTCCAGGCGATGCTGTCGCCGGCGTGAATCCACATCTCGTTGGGAAGAAAGGCGAGCGCCTGCATTCCCTCGTCATTGTTTTGAGCTCCCACGGTCGCCTGCCACATGGCGGCCTGGACAAACTGCGGAAGGCTCAGAGCGGTAAGAATGAACATCCAACGGAAAACGGGTTTCATAGTCCCTCCTATGTCGCGCCGATTTTGGAACCGAATGGGCGCCTATCACTCTCGTCGGCGTAACATCTCATCTCTATGGTTGAGGGCCGGGAGCGGCGCAAGAAGCAACGCATCCAGCTCACCCGAGCACTGATCGGGCGATTCGGAGTGATGGGGGTGGTGATCCTGGACATCACCGATGCCGGCGCGAGAATCGAGCACTTCGACCGGCTGGATCTTCGCAAGAAGGCATCGTTCCGCCTCGATTGGCAGCAGCAAACGATCGAGACGACGGCGGAGGTGCGGTCGTGCAGGATCCATCGCTTCGCGTCCGGCGACCAGGGAGCGACGGTGTACCAGTCCGGTCTCCTCTTCACCGATTACGTCGGAGAGGCGCAGGCGAAGCTCCGCGAATTGACGACCTTCGTCGTGGCGCGTTCGCTTGCCGAACAGGTGGCGAACGCGCGCGGACTCGGCCCAGTGACCGAGCGCAACATGCCGGTCTTTCGCTCGGGCGCTGTTGCCGCGAGCGGACTGGAACCAGGTCAGGACGCCAAGAGGCTGATCCCGGACACCGACCTGGCCGTCGAACGCGGATACGTCCGCTGCACGCTCGTGGGCGGCAATCGATTTGAGAAGAGATGGAGCCGCACGCCCGACCAACCCGCCCACGGCTTCACCATCCCCTCCTCGGAACCCGAGGAGCACGTGAATCAGCTTTGCGAGAGCTATCTCCAGGGGAGCGAAGAGGACCGCAAGCTCATTCTGCTTCTTGCTCGACTGAGCGTCGATAAGAGCTAGGTGTGACTTCCCGAGCTCTTCTCGACGTTCTCCAGGAACGCTTCCCCGACTCGTCGAAAACCACGCTCAGAAAGATGCTGCAAACGGATCGGGTCCGCGTCAACGGAAAACCCGAGCGGAACGCGAAGCGGCCCATCGCCTCCGAGGACCGGATCGATGTCGGATCGAAGGGAGAGATTCCCGATCCGCGTGTGACCATCCTTTATGAAGACGCTGATCTCATCGTGATCGACAAGGCCGCCGGTCTCCTGACAGTCGCCAGTCCCACGGAGACCGAAGAGACGGCCGTGGCATTGCTGGGCGCCAACCGCGTGCATGTCGTTCACCGGCTCGACCGCGACTGCTCCGGAGTCCTCGTCTTCGCCAAAGACGCCGATATGCGCGAAAGGCTGCAGACCCTGTTCGCTGCACATGAGATCGACCGGGTTTACGTCGCCATCATCCACGGCCAACTCCCGCAGCCGATCGGCACCTTCCACTCCTATCTCACAGAAGATAGTTCCCTTCATGTGCATAGCACGCCCGATGCGCGGAAAGGAAAGGAGGCGATTACGCACTACCGCACACTTGCCTCCGGTCCTCGATACTCAATGCTCGAAGTCACACTCGAGACCGGCCGCCGGAATCAGATCCGCGTCCACCTTTCCGAAGCAGGACATCCGATCGT
>WNEY01003960.1_pt1 | contig 13380 bp, 13 predicted proteins | sample 5400531 | NCBI WGS metagenome assembly WNEY01 (sample SAMN13153338, study PRJNA577476) | soil metagenome | isolation source: 200 cm saprolite under Douglas fir tree site 1 | place: USA:California | collected 2015-04-18
GGGGAAGCCAGCGGGAATAGTCAGGAACCGCGTACGTTTTAAGGCGGTATGGGCTCTTGCTCGCCGGTCTCACGTTCCGGGTTTTGCTGCGTCTCGAGGCGCTGGCTCGACGCGAGATCGGCATACCGTGGCTGATCAGTCCCGATTGATCCTCGACCGCAGTTCGCAACGGCGAATCGCGGTCATTGCCATGCACACGTCGCCCACCGCATCTTTGGGCCAGAACGCCAACGGCGGCCTCAACGTCTACGTCCGCGAGGTCTGCAGCGCCTTCAGCGACCGGGGCATCGCCACCGACGTCTTCACGCGACTTCAGTCGCCTGACGATCCCGCGATCGAGTCCCTGGCGCCCCTTTCGCGGGTGGTTTACCTGCCGGCCGGCATGGGACTCGACAAGTACTCCCTCCTCAACGAGGTGCCTGCGTTCGCCTCGAGGGTCGCTTCGTTCGCGGACGGCGAGGGGATCCAGTACGACCTCCTGTTCTCGCACTACTGGCTTTCAGGAGAGGTCGCGTGCCTGCTGAGGCCGCAGCTTGCGGCCGGCTGGGCGCACATCGCCCACACGCTCGGCGTGGTCAAGAATCAGCACCTGGCGAGCGGCGCGCGCCCCGAGCCTGCCATTCGCATTCGCGTCGAGACTGAGATCGCGCAGCAGGCGGACCTGCTCATCGCCTCGACCGGCGACGAACGCGAGGACCTCATCAACGCTTATTGCGCTCGGCCGGATCGCGTGTTCGTCGTCCCGCCCGGGGTCGACCTCGCCACCTTCCGGCCGCTGGATCGGGCCGAGGCGCGGCGGAAGATCGGTTTGGGCGGGCCGATGATCCTCTTCGTCGGCCGGCTCGAAAGGCTGAAGGGTGTCGAGATCGCGATTCGCGCCCTGGCGCTACTCGGCGACCGCGAACATTCCGGCCTTCGACTTGTGGTTCTCGGCGAAGACAGCCGTGACGGCGACGAGAGCGAGAAGGAGCGTCTCAAAGCGATCGCATCAACCCTCGGGATTCGGGATCGCGTCGACTTCCTCGGGTCGGTGGCGCACCACGAGCTGCCGTACTTCTACTCGGCGGCGGACGTGTGCGTGATGCCTTCTTACAGCGAGTCCTTCGGACTCGTCGGCCTCGAGGCGCAGGCCTGCGGCTGCCCAGTCGTCGCGTCCGACGTTCCCGGATTGCGCTCGGTCATACGCGACGGCGTGAGCGGCTACCTCATCGACGGCGACGATCCCGCGGAATACGCCGACCGCATCGATCGCCTGCTCGCGGATCATGAGCTCGCGCAGCAGATGGGGCGCCGGGCGAGCATGCTCGCGCAGCGGTTCTCCTGGACGCGCACCGCGGACCGGCTGGAAGCTCTATTCGACGATGCGATCGATACGAATCAAAGCCGAGTCCAGGCCGGGGTCAGGCAGGAGTAGGGAAACGACGCGGGGTCGAACCGCGTCAGCGGCGTCGGCCGCGTCCCATCCGCGTTCATCATCCACACCTGGTTCTGGCTGACGAAAGCGATCTGGTGACCGTCCGGCGATGGGACCGGGTCGGCGACGTCGATCGGGGGCGATGGGATCGCGAGCGCCGACGTCAGTGCCGCCGGAGGGGCGATGGCATTGACGAGAAACGCCTTTCGCTGCTGGCCGCTCCCGTTTGTGACGCCCGCGGCGAAAACGAGATGGGTCGAGTCGGGCAACCACGTCGGGTGGCCGATATCACCACTGGCGACAGTCGTCGTTGCCGCCTGCCCCGTGAGGCTGAGGACACGTAAAGCGATGCCGCCCGGATCCTCACGCAGGTAGGCGATCCGGTTGCCGGCGGGGGCCCAGCTCAGGTCGCTGAGCGGTCCGGTCTCCGTCACGAGCTCGTATCGCGACCGCAAGCCGACGTCGTAGCCCCAAACGGTGGAGGCCGTGCCGGAGGATCGCACGTACGCGACCCGCAGGCCGTTCGGCGCGCTTGCCGCGTCTGAAACGTTGTTCGCGATGACCTCGTCAGCACCATCGACGGACAAGCGGTGAAGCGTGCCGCCGGTGTCGATGTACACGTACCCCAGGCCAGACGCGAGCGCTGCCGCCCATGCGGCTTTGAAGGGCAGCTGCGTCGAGCCGACGCTCGGCGTGAACGCGGACCAGCTCAGCGCTTCGCCCTGGATCAAAAGAGTCGATCCCTCGGGCGACCAGCTGAACGAATGCACCGATGGTCCACCGAAAACGCGGCGGGGAAAGCCGGACTCGTTGACGATCCACACCCCTCCCGAGGAGCCGTCCGCGAGAGCTGTCGCGAACGCGACCCAGTGGCGGAGAGGTCGCGAGGGGCCAGTGGTGAAGGCGAAGCTCGCGTTTCGATCCAGCTGGTTGCCGTGCGCGTCGAGCGCGGCGGTGCTCACATCGACGGTGTAGGTCGTGGAAGGGTCGAGGAGCGATTCGGGTGCTACCACCGCTCGCTTTGCATCCGCGGGATCGAGGCGAACCGAGAATGGCACGGACGGCTCGATCGTGATCGCGCTGGCCAGCGTGGTGGCGTCCATCTCACGTGTGAAGTCGATGCTGAGATACGAAGCGGGATCGACATCGGCCTCATCGTTGGCAGGGGCTGACGCGACGACGTTCGGCGGGCCTTCGGTGGTGAAGGTCCAGTGGTGGCGAAGCGCGTATGAGTTGCCCGCGAGGTCCTTGTAGCCCGCCTGCAAGACGACCTCGTAGATCCTCCTCGGCTCCAAGGTCGCGTGCTTGTACTCGAGCGAACGCGGCCCGAGCCAGACGACGCTGCCATCGGTTGCAGGGAGCAGGGACAGCCGGCTCTCGACCGAGCTCTTGTCAACGTCGTGATCGAAGGCGATCCGGATCGGGGCCGCGGTCGAGACGTCGATCGCGCCGCGCTCCGGCGAGTAATCGACGATCTGGGGTGGGCTGCCTCCGCATGACGCGAGCGCGGTCAGGACGAGCAATGCGGCCGCTAACGACGAACCTCGGCCTAGAGGTGTGACTTGAGCCGCGCCCTCATCTCCTGCGCGAGCTGCTCGAGCCGCGAGGAGTCGACGAACAGAAGCGAGATGCTCGGCACCTGGTCGATCGCCCCTTCGATGCCCGGCAGCGACGGATCCGCCGCGCCGAGGATGTCCTTGACCTTGCGCGCCCTGTTTCCCAGCGAGTCCTCGGCCATGGCTTGCAGCTCAGCAACGATCGAGCCCCAGTCGAGCTGCGGGCCGCCGGCCGAAGAGGGCGGCGCGGTCGGCGCAACGGTCGGCGACTGCGGTGTCGGGAACGTGGGGTAGGTCGCGGTCGGCGCCACGGGAGGCGGCTGCGCCGGCATCGGCGCCGGGATCGCGATGGCGGGGAACTGCTGCGTCGGTGGCTGCTGCGCGACGGGCGCAGGTGGCGGGGGCGGGGGAGCAGCCGCGGGTGTGGGTGCGGGCGCCGGGTTGCGCTGGCCCGCAGACCTCTGTCCCGCCACGACCTCGTCGACGTCCAGCGGCGGGTGCTTGGTGGTGTCGGCGGATTTGACCTCGATCATCGCGTTCGGGTCGTCGCAGAGGGCAAGCGCCCGGTCGGGCTTGTCGGAGATGTCGCGAGACTCACTCGTGTATGCCCCGGCAAGGTCGCCGTCGGAAAGGATGATCACGCCAGTACCTGCTGCGGCGCGGATCATCACGCTCCCGCTCAGCTTGCGGTCACTCAAGAACTTGAGGAGCGCTCTCATGTCCACCCAGCCTGCGTAGAGCTCGGTGTACATGGGCCTGGAGACGGTGAGCTCGTAGAGACCATCGATGAGCTCTGGCGAAAGGCCGACGACGTCGAGGACGCCGTGGCCACCGGTGACATCTTCATTGAACTGATGCAGCGCTTGCTTCCCGAGCACAAGACCCTGCGCCTCGCCCACGCCGTCGTACATACACTCGAGCGCCGAGCCTTCTCGGAAGAGGATGAGGCCGGCGGCATCGTCGGTGAGGAGGCGGACGTAGCCGGTGTAGCCCTCTTTCTCGAGGGTCGTGATCAGGCGCGGGAAATCGACGAACGACGTCTTCAACGAGTCGTAGATGACCTGGCCGGCGGGGACCGGGATCGGTTCGCGCCCATGCTTGGGCTGTGGTCTGTGCTTCACGCCTCGCCTCGGCTGGGGTGCTTCAACCTTCTTCTCCGATACGGGTTGCTCACGGCGCTCAGGCTGCGGTTCGGCAGCGGGCGCAGGTGCGGGCTGGGGCCGTGCGTCTTTGGGCGCGGCCTCGGCCGCGTGAACGAGCTCGGGGATGCCGGCCTTGACGGTCTCGTCCGCGGGCAGTTTGGCCTTGGCGTCGAACTCGAACTCGCCCTTGGTCCACGCCAATGCGCTGACGACCGCGTCGTCGCCGGCTTTCCCGTTGCCCTCAGCGTGGAAGAGGTGGCCGAAGAGAAAGTACAGCGCGGTCGACTCACCATTGCCATTTCGGAGGGTAAGGGTACCTGTCGACCTCTCACCCTGGGCGGATTCCAGAAGCGAGCGAAGAGGGATTTCGGCGAGCGTGCCGTGTGACTGCAAATGCGTCTCCCGAGATCGGCCCGACACCGATCGGTGTTCTAAGAGAAGTTAGTATAGATATCAAGATCGGATCCGCGCGCCCGGAGCCTCCAGAGCTACCAATCTCCGCCAAACCTTCGCCCGCGCGATTGTTGCTGATCCGTCACGGCCAATCGACCTGGAACCGTGAACACCGCATCCAGGGCCAGCTCGACCCGCCGCTGTCGGAAGAGGGCCGCCGTCAGGCGAGACGAGTAGGAAAGAGGCTGGCCAATCATCGGTTCGCCGGCTTCTATTCGAGCGACCTCGAGCGCGCTCACCAGACCGCCCAGCTGATCGGTGAGGAGACCGGCCTATCGCCGACCACGACCGTCGGCCTCCGCGAGATATATCTGGGCGAATGGGAAGGCTTGACCACAGAAGAGCTCGCGCAGCGATTCCCCGAACCCTGGGCTCGGTGGACCGAGGAGCCCAGCTGGGACGTGGTTCCCGGCGGGGAGGGTGCAGTTCCGTTCGAGACCAGGGTCAACGCCGAGCTGGATTCGATCCTCGCGCGCCACGAGCACGGGAACGTCCTTGTCGTGACGCATGGCGGCGTCATCCAGGTCGCTCTGCATCGAGTCGTCGGCCGGCCGAATCACGGCCTGTTCCCGTTTCGAATCGAGAATGCTTCGATCTCGGTCATCGAAAAGCGCAATGGACGATTTGTGATCTCGGGTGTGAACGACACGGGTCATCTCGCGACGGAGTCGGGATGACCGGCGCACGAGCGACCTGGGACCTCGAGCTCGATGAGCGCGCATCACCCGCCCCACTGCTGCAGTCCTGGGGATGGGGCGAGGTGCAATCGCAAGCGGGATGGACCGTCGAACGGGTGCGGCTCGCCGGCGGCGCGATGGCCAGTGTGCAGCTGCGCGGGTTGGGTCCGGTGCGCGAGGCGTACGTGCCGCGCGGACCGGTGCCGGCGTCGCCTGACGCCATCAGTGCGCTCGTCGATTGGGCGCGCTCCGCGAAGGTCGCGCGCATCACTGTGGAACCGGAAGCGCCGAGCGAATTCGGCGGCGTGATGAGCGAGCGTGGATTCAAGCCCGCGGCACCGGTGCAGCCGCAGCACACCCGCATCCTGAAACTGGCTTCGCCTGATCAAATGCTGGCCGGCTTCAAGCACGGGCGCCGTTACAACATCAGGGCGGGTGAGCGGCGCGGGGTCGTGGTCGAAGAAGGCAAGGACGCGGCGGAGTTGGAGCGCCAGTCCGCGGCGGTGGAGCGCCGCGAGTCCATCCACCTGCCGGCAAAGAGCTACTACCAGCTGCTGCTCGACGAGCTGCCCTCGTGTCGAACGTACGTGGGCCGCGATCCGGAGACGCGTGAAGCGCTGTCGGCGGTGCTGGTCGCGCGTCACGCCGGCCGCGCCTACCACCTGTTCGCGGGACGAAGCGGCGCCCACGCGGAGCTGATGGCCAACGACCTCGCCTGGTGGGCGGCGATCAAAGCCGCGGCTGCTGACGGCTGTCGGGATTACGACCTGTGGGGCGTGCCGCCGCCGGGCGCCGGCCCGGACCACCCATGGCACGGCCTCGGCTTCTTCAAAGCCGAGTTCGGCGGCGAAGAAGTCGCCTACGCCGGCGCCTGGGAGCTCATCCTCTCGGAAGCGGCCTCACGGTTGATCGGCCTGGAGAAGATGGCACGCGGCCGCATTCGGGGTCTGAAACGCAACATCTCCTAACAATCCTTCAGATCGGTTAGGATATTTGCGATGGCGCAGTCGAACGGGGCTCGCAAAGTCCTGATCGTCGACGGCGATTCGGCCACCAGGCGGGACGTGCGCTCGGCGTGCGCCCAGGACGGCTACCAGGTGGTCGAGGCCGACACCGGCGCGGAAGCGCTGCGCCAGATCGACTCGCTCCGGCCGAACCTGGTCTTGCTCGAGGTTGCCCTGCCCGACGCTTCGGGCTTCGATGTCTGCCGCGAGCTGCGCAAGAAGGACAGCGCCGTGCCCGTGATCATGATGAGCTCGCGCTCCGACGAGATCGACGCAGTGGTTGCGTTGGAGATCGGCGCCGACGACTACGTCATCAAGCCCCTGCGTTTGCGCGAGCTGGCGGCCCGGATCGCCGCCCACCTGCGCCGCATGCGCCTGGAATCGGCCGAAGCCACGCGCAACCGGCTCGAGTTCCGCGACCTCGTCATCGACGTCAACGAGCGCCGCATCTACCGGGCTGGAGAGGAGATCGAGCTGACCCACACCGAGTTCGACCTGTTGACGTTCCTCGCGAGCAACGCGGGGAAGGTGCTGAGCCGTGAGAAGATCCTCAACTCGATCTGGGGCTACGAGTACCCGATCGAGACCAGGGTCATCGACGTACACATCCGGAACCTGCGCCGCAAGATCGAAGCGCAACCGTCGCGGCCCTACTACATTCTCGCGGTGCCAGGCATCGGCTACCGGTTCACGAACGCCCGCCCGACCTAGGTCTTAAGGATCCCCAGAGCCAACCCATAAACATCCCTTCACTTGCCTTTTGTCGGGCGGGGTCTATATTCGGCTGGCATCGTTCGAAACAGGCGGGGTTCATGGAGGGGATGGCTTTGACTGGATCTTTGAGACGTGTCCTGACCTTCGGGATCGGCTCGCTCACGATCATGGCCGCGGGCCCGATCTTCACGGCAGCCCAGGTCGGAGCCAGCAACGGCCCGGGCGATGAAGGCAACATCGGCGCGCTCGCAGGCATAAATCACCTGGTCGTGATCTACGACGAAAACCACAGCTTCGACAATCTCTACGGCTCCTTTCCAGGGGCCAACGGCATCAGTCGCGCCAGAGACACCGCCACCACCCAGGTGGACCTCGCGACCGGCCAGCCCTACACATGCTTGCCGCAGACCGACTCGCATCTGATCGGCACGTGCCTGCCTGATCAGCCATTCGACATCACCAAGTTCGTGCCCGCCAACCAGAAGACGAGGGACCTTGTCCACAAGTTTTACCAGGAGCAGGTCCAGATCGATGGCGGCAGGATGGACCATTTCGTGACCGTCAGCGACGCCAAGGGCCTATCGGTGGGCTTCTACCCGACCGACCAGCTCCCGGTGGCGAAAGAGGCGGCGAACTTCGTTCTCGCCGACAACTTCTTCCATGCCGCCTTTGGTGGATCGTTCCTCAACCACCAGTGGCTCATCTGCGCTTGCACGCCTGTTTACGCAAACGCTGTCAGCGACGGTGGCTCGAATGACCTGCACACCATCCTCGGCGCCAACGGCCTGCCGGTGGCCGGCCACGACGGCCAGCTGACGACGAAGGCGACCGGTGATTTCGCGGTCAACACGATCTTTCCGTCGAGCGTGCCGACCATCGCGGCCGCTCGCCAGCTTCCGCTCCTGCAGAACACGACGATCGGTGACGAGCTCTCGGCCAAAGGCGTGAGCTGGGCCTGGTATTCGGGCGGTTGGAATGATGCGGTCGCGGGTCACGCCAACTCGCTGTTCCAGTTCCACCACCAGCCGTTCAACTACTACGCCAACTACGCGCCGGGTATGCGGGGCCGATCGCATCTCAAGGACGAGACCGACTTCATCGCGGCCGCGCGAGCCGGAACACTTCCGGCTGTCTCGTTCGTCAAGCCGATCGGCGCCGACAACGAGCACCCCGGCTACACCGACGTACTGACCGGCGAGCAGCATCTGATCAACCTGATCAACGACGTCCGCAACGGGCCGAACTGGAGCGACACCGCCATCGTCATCACGTACGACGAGCACGGCGGTTTCTGGGACCACGTCGCCCCGCCGACCGACGCGAGCCACTCCGACATCTGGGGACCGGGCAGCCGCGTGCCGACGATCGTGATCTCGCCGCTTGCAAAGCGTCACTTCGTGGACCACACGCTTTACGACACCACTTCGATCCTCGCAACCATCGAGCGCCGCTGGGACGTTGCCGCGTTGGGCACCCGCGACGCCGAGGCCAACGACCTTCGCCGCTCCTTCACCCTCGGAGCGGAATAGAGCTACTTCTTATTCGAGTCCAGCTGGGCGCCGGGGGCGGTGACGCCCCCGGCCCCGAGCTCATCGAGGCCTGCCAGCACGAAGGGCCGCTCCGCGATGCGCGGATGCGGGATCACGAGGTCTGGCTCTGATACCCGCTCGTGGCCGAACAGCAGGATGTCGACGTCGATGACTCGCGGCCCCCACCGACGGGTGGCCTTACGCCCGCCCTCGCGTTCCACGGCCTTTGCCGTCGTCAGCAGGCGGCGCGGCGAGCCCTGCCACTCGACCTCGAGGACCTGGTTCAAGAAGCGAGGTTGGTCAGTGACGCCCCACGGCTCGGTTTCTATGACGCGGCTTTGACGCAGTATTCGCACTCCTCTTTGACGCAGCCTCCGCCGTGCCGCGCTGAGGTTGCGTTCGCGCCTCCCGAGGTTGGATCCGAGGCCGAGGTACGCGACCGTCAACGACTCATGCGGTCGGCCACGCGCACCACTCGCATCATCTCGCGCACGTCATGGACGCGCACGACATCCGCGCCGCGCAGGATGGCCGCGGTCACGGTCGCGGCGGTGCCCTCCACGCGATCCGTGACGGGGACGTCGAGGAGCTTGCCGATGAACGATTTGCGGGAGGTTCCGATCAGCACCGGCTGCCCGAGCTCTCGCAGCTCTTCCAGCCTGCGCATGACCTCCCAGTTCTGGTCGGCCGTCTTCCCGAACCCGATGCCGGGATCGACGAGGATGCGCTCACGCGGGACACCCGCCGCGATCGCGGCTTCGACCGACGCGCGCAGGAATCGTTTGACCTCGGTCATCACGTCATCCCGGTACTCGGTGCCGTCCTGGTTGTGCATGACGACGAGCGCGCAGTCATGACGCGCCGCGAGCTCCGCCAGGACCGGCGTGCGGGCCAGACCCCACACGTCGTTGACCATCGTGGCGCCGGCAGCCACGGCAGCCTCAGCGACGTCGATCTTGTACGTGTCGATGGAAACGGGCACGCCCGATTCCTTCGAGAGCCTGCGGACGACCTCTTCGGTGCGTGCGATCTCTTCGCCTGGGCTGATGGGAACGTGGCCCGGTCGGGTGGATTCGCCACCGACGTCAAGGAGATCGGCGCCTTCCTCGACCATGCGCAGTCCCTGCGCCACGGCCGCGTCACGATCGTCACCCAGCCCATCGCCGCTGAACGAATCCGGCGTGACGTTCACGATGCCCATCACGTACGTGTGGCTGCCCCACTCGAACCGGTGGCCTCCTATTTCGGCGATCACGACGCCCAGTATGCTGCGACGAAGAGATGAGGCTCGATGACCTGGCGCGAGGCGTACCCGACGCGGCGCTCGACGGCAGCGGCGACGTCGAGGTCCGCGGCATCGCATACGACTCCCGGCGGGTCAAAGCCGGCGACCTGTTCGTAGCCGTGACCGGGATCCGATCCGATGGGCATGCATATGCGGCTGACGCTGTGGTCGCGGGTGCGGTCGCGGTCGCGGTCCAGCGCTCGGTCGACGTTCCGCCGGGCACGCCCATCCTGAGGCTTCCCTCGACACGCACGGGACTGGCCGACATCGCGGCGGAGTTCTACGGACGCCCCTCGCGTCTTCTTTATGTGGCTGGGATCACGGGCACCGACGGCAAGACGACCGTCACCCACATGGCCGAGCACGTCCTGATGGCCAGCGGGGTCGTCGCCGGTGCCATGAGCACCGTGGCGTTCACGGTTAGCGGAGACCAGACCGACAACACCACTGGTCAGACCACGACCGAAGCCCCGCAGGTGCAGGAGTGGCTGCGCCGCATGGTCGACGCCGGCGTCAAGTGCGCCGTCATCGAGACGACCTCACACGCGTTGGTCCAGGAACGTGTGAGGGCATGCGACTTCGATGTGGCGGCGTTCACCAATGTCGGGCACGATCACATGGATTACCACGCGACGTGGGAGGACTACCTGGAGGCGAAGGGTCGCCTCATCGACCTCGCCGCTGCAGGCGCCGACAAGGGCATCGAGAAGACCGCCGTCCTCAATCGCGACGACCCGAGCTATGAACGTCTCTCGCGCCGGTCCATCGCGCGCCGGTGGTCTTACGGCCTCACCACCGCCGCCGACCTGCATCCGCTCGACCTCTCGATGAGCGCGACCGGTTCGCGCTTCCGGCTGAAGACGCCCGCGGGCGAGACCGAGGTCTCGCTGGCGGTCCCTGCCCGCTTCAACGTCTACAACGCGCTCTGCGCAGCCGGCGTCTGTCTCGCTGTCGGAGTGCCCGTGGAGGAGATCGGCCCTGGGCTGGCGGGTTTCGACGGCGTTCGAGGGCGCCTGGAACGCGTCGACCTCGGCCAGGACTTCAGCGTTTTCATAGACTTCGCGCATTCGGCCGGCGCGCTCGCGAGCGCGCTGGCAGAGCTGCGTCCCTTCACGCGCGGCCGGTTGATCGCGGTTTTCGGATCGACGGCACGATCCGACCACGACCGGCCCGGGATGGGCAAGGCGGCGGCCGATCTCTCCGACTTCTTCATCATCACGACCGACGATCCGCTCCGCGAAGACCCGGCTGACATCGCGCGTGACGTGCAGTCGGGCGTCGTGGGCAAGGCGCCCGGGCGGGATTACGAGATCGTGATCGACCGCCAGGCCGCGATCAGGCGCGCAATCGACCTGGCGCGTCCGGGGGATACGGTCCTCCTGGCCGGCAAGGGACACGAGCGCACCATGCAGATGGCCGCGGGCGCCGAGCCATCAGGGAGAAGGCTCGGTAAGGCAAGTGAAGCCGGAGCAGGGGCCGGAGCCTAGGCGCCACCATTCGGGCCTGATCCTCTCAGCTATCTATGCTGCGTTGTAATCGGTCGGGTCCACGATGGCTCGAAAGTCGTTCGGTCCTACCCAGCGCTCAGTTAGGTTCCGACCGGGTACTCCAAGCCGATTGTTCCTATCTTTCCAGGCGATGACTTCAACATCCGGCGTGCCCTTTAGGCTTTGAAGTTCCAAGAGAGCCTCAACGACTGGTACGAAGTCGGTGTCGCATGTCGCCAAGATCGCGACGTCGAAGTCGTCGCGCATCGCACCCATTACTGCATCGATTGCCATTTTGACGTCGACGCCTTTTTCTCTAGGACTGTCGCGGTTGGTCACTCCGGCCTTCCAGCCCGGCGGGTAGCGAAGAGGGCGTGCGAATACGGTCGCACCGTCACGTTTCCAGCGTGTGATTTGTTTGGTTCGCGCTGAATGTGTGCGGGGATCTTGTCGTGGCTCAGCGATCCCCGTGTACACGCCAGTGAACACGAGTTGAAATGCACCTCCGCCCTTGCCAGCTAGCAGCCGCGCCAACGCGGTGGGCGAGAAATTGCCGACATAGGATGGATCAAGACCCGATGCAAATGCTTCACGAGCCGCGCCATAACAGTTTTGGTAATCGATGAAGACGGCAACCCGCCGCGCTGGTTTGGCCATCACTGGTCAGCGTTGGCACTCGTGATTTGAGTTCGCAGAACGCAAACAAGAAGCCCGCCAATGCGCACGCTGCGCAGGGCGGGCAGCAATGTCATGAGCATAACGCACCCTCCAGCGCCAGCGGCGCGCTAACACTTGCACATCCGTTACGCAGACTCATCCGCGCGCCGTGCTGGTAATTGCGGCACTGCGTCCACTGCAAGGGATTCCAGAAAGGTTGACAGTCTCTTGGCCTCCGTCCTAGTTAGATCCTTTGGAAGGCGCAACCGGATAACCAGGCCAGTGCGAAGTGGGTAGGGATACTCAAGTGTCAGTTCCGATGGGCTGGCGTCAACCCCGGATGAACCTGGTGACGCTTTGACCGATTGAGCGTCGGGCTGCTTGACTCGTCCTGCTGACGGCCGAGCCGCTCTGTATCTCCATCCACTTGGGTTTTCCAGGTAGTCCAAGTACATCTCGACCCCGTTCTTGAACCGGCTCTTGTAAACGGTCAGGCTATCCGGTTTGAACTTGGACATTCGCAGACGCTCGAAGCGCTGAGCGTAGTCGGCGGTGTCGATTCCGCGGATATTGGTATCAGGCCAGGCCTCCCCATCTACTGCGCTCAGGACCTCTTTGCACGCCGCACGTAACGAGCCAGCCGTGTTCGAGTTCATCAGGCCCTTTTCCGCAGCGTGATTCCAGAACTCCACCAAGCCCCTCCCAGTCGCCTCCATTTCTACCCCTTGATTTATTCAGATTGTCTGATTGACACAATCAATATACAGCATAGTCGGGTGAATCATGCACGTCGCATTGAGCCAGGATGGGGCGCCCAGCACGGGTTTCCCAGGCTCTGGCTTAGAGCCCGCCGCCGACCATTCGCACGATCTCGACGATGTCACCGTCATCGAGCTTCGCTTCCGCGTAGTGCGACCGTTCGACGATGGCGCCGTTGTGCTCGACCGCGACCGCGCGGGGGCTCACCCCAAGCTTCTCGAGATAGGCGAGCAGGGCGATCGGCGCGTCGAGCTCGACACGCCGGCCGTTGATCTGCACGGCAATCATTCGAACAGGCCGATCGCCGCGTAACCCGCGGCGCCGGCATCACGGCACGCGGCGATGCGCTCCTCCGTGACTCCGCCGATCGCCAGCACCGGAATGCCGACAGCGTGCGCCACCTCTGCCAGCGCCGCCATGCCGACCGGCGGAGAACCGGGATGGCTCGCGCTCGCCCACACCGGACCGAAGATCACAAAATCGGCGCCCTCGCTTTCGGCGCGCAGGGCGCCGTCGAGCGAATGGACCGAACGGCCGACCAGGCGCTCGCCCATCAGCGAGCGTGCCGCCTCGACCGGGATGTCGCTCTCCGGCAGGTTCACACCCGCCGCGCCTGCCGCGAGCGCGATGTCGCACCGCGAGCTGACCACAACCGGCACCGGCGACGCCGGCACGAGCTCTGATGCCTCCTTCTCAACGGCGC
>WNEY01002551.1_pt1 | contig 13373 bp, 12 predicted proteins | sample 5400531 | NCBI WGS metagenome assembly WNEY01 (sample SAMN13153338, study PRJNA577476) | soil metagenome | isolation source: 200 cm saprolite under Douglas fir tree site 1 | place: USA:California | collected 2015-04-18
GGGCGGCCTCGAGGCGCTCGCGGGCAAGGAGGAGCGCCAGGGCGAGCGGGAGCTGCGCCGCAAGGTCGCCGAGCTGGAGCGGGCGCTCGGACGTAAGACGTACGAGCTGGAGATCGCGGGAAAAGCCTTGGCGGGCTGGGAGTGAGCGTGCGCGTCGCCCGGTCCCGCCGTCTGGTCGCCGAGGGTTATGCCCTCGCGACGGTGGCGCGCGTGATGCAGATCAGCCGACAGGCGCTCTATCGGGTGCCGACGCCGAGAGCGGCGCCGCAGCGGCGGCTGGTCACCGATCCGGTCGAGGCCGCGATCGTCGAGGAGGCGCTCGCGAACCAGACCGACGGCTACCGCATGGTCTGCGCGTTCGTCCGCCGCAGGCTCGGGGTCGCGGTCAACCGCAAGCGCGTCTTGCGGGTGATGCGGGAGCGGAAGCTGATCCAGCGCCGCCGTCCACTCGAGCGGCGGAAGCGGCCCGGCTTCTTCCGGGTCGAGCGGCCCCGCCAGCTCTGGCAGCTCGACATGACCAGCGTCTGGGTTGCCGAGCACGGCTGGTGCTACCTGAACGCGATCATCGACTGCTGCACCCGCGAGATCGTCGCCTGGCAGCTCGAGCTGCGCTGCCGCGCCGACGAAGCGATCGCCGTCGTCGAACCTGCCGTCGCGCTGCACGGCATCGAACCGGGCGAGCTGACGCTCGGCTCGGACAACGGCTCGGCCTTCACCGCGCGCCGCTTCCGCGGCCGGCTCGCCGAGCTCGGCATCCACCACCGCCGCGGCGGCTACCGCGACCCCGAGAGCCAGGCCTTCATCGAGAGCTGGTTCGGAAAGGAACGGGAGGTGTGGCTGAACGAGTACGAGACCCTCGACGACGCCAGACGCGGGATCGGCGGCTACGTCGACCGCTACCACCATCGGCCGCACTCGCGGCTCGGCTACAAGACGCCCTACGAGGTCAAGGAGACCTGGGAAGATCTACAGAACATCGCGGCCTAACCTGTCAACTCCGGCGGGGAGCACGTCAGGGGTCTACGAGCTGAGTTTGGCGGTTTGCGCGATCAGGGTGTCGCACTCGGTGACGCGCGGCCGGGCGCCCATGTCGGTGAAGAGGGCGCGGGCTTGGCGGAGCGGCTGGTCGGCGCCGGGGTCTGCGAGCGCGGTGAGGCAGCGGCCCTGGCCGAGCAGGGCGTGCGCTCGCTCGAGCACGTTGCTGAACTGTTCCCAGCGGCCGGCGGCCTCGGCGTGCAGGCCGGCGGCTTGGGCGCCGTCGCCGCTTGCTTCCGCCTGGAGCGCGCGGGCGCTGGCGAGCGCGTGCCGCTGGATCGGGAGCGTGTCGGGGACGTTGGCGGCAAGCGGGTCGACGAGGTCGGGATCGCCGGTCTGGGCGGCGGCGCGGGCGAGGGCGGGCAGCCAGACGGCGTACTCGGGGTTGTCGTGACCCCCGGCGGTGACCTCGGCGAGCAGCGCCCGGGCGCGAGCGCTGCTGCCGGCGGCGAGCAGGGCGGGCACGGCCGCGGCGGCGGCGATCGCAAGCCGGAGCGGGTGTTCGCTGCCGCGGGCGATCCGCAGCGCCGCCTCGGCCTCGGCGGCAGCGTTCTCTCCGCGTTCTGCGAGCGCCAGAGCCCGGCAGGCGCGCAGCTCGCATAGGACGTTGAAATCCCCGCTCTCGTGAAGGGCGGGCGCGAGCGTCTCGGCTTGGGCGAGCGCCTCGGCAAGCCGCCCGAGCTCGACCAGCACGTGGGCTCGGGCGGCGGCGATCCACTGCGCTGCTTCGGTAAGGCCGCGCGCCGTCGCGAACGCCTCTGCCTGATCGTACTGAGCAAGAGCGGCGCCGGGTCCCTCCAGGAACCAGCGCATAAGGGCGAGGTTGCCGTGGAGTATCGCCGCGTCCCTGCCCTTTCCCTCTGCGACCAAGAGCTCGAGCGCCCGCTGCATCTCGTCGAGCCCGTCCAGCTCGCCCTCAGAGCAGCGGGCGGCGCCGCGGAAGCCGAACGCCCTCCCCGGCGTCGGGAGTCCCTGCTGATCGGCGAGATCGAGCGCCCGCCCGGCGGCGGCGAGGGCGGGCCCGTCCGCGCCCGCCATGAGGTGAGTGCCGGCGAGCTGGGCGAGCGCGGCGACCAGCTCGGGTCCGGGCTGCTGCTCGAGCAGCGCGACCGCCTGCTCCGCGATCGCCACGTACCCCGGTTCGCCGAGCAACGCGCGGACATTCGAGAGGTTGGCGAGCGCCTCGCCGGCGTGAAGCACGTCTCCTCGCGTTTGGAAGGCGGCGGTCGCCTGCTCGAGCGCGCCGGCCCCCTCGCGGAGCCGGCCGGCGTGGCGGGCGGCGTCCGCCCAACGCAAGAGAACGAGCGAGAAGTCAGGATCGCTCTCGGGTGTGAGGGTTCGCGCCCGCTCGAGCAGGGTGAGCGCTTTGCCGGTGTCGAGTCCGAGCGCCCGCTCGCCGGCGAGCAGCGCGTACCGGCTCGCCTGCGGGGCGAGCCGGTCGGCGAGGGTGTTGTCGCCGCTGGCGCGGGCGAGTGAGAGCGCCTCGCCGGTGTGGTAGGCGAGCACCTCGGCCAGGTCCTCGACCCGCTCGCCGGCCTTACGCTTCAGCCACTCGGCCGCCCGCGTGTGTTTGGCCGCGCGTTCGGCGCGGGGGATCTGGGCGTAGGCGACGTCGCGGACGAGCAGGTGCCAAAAGCCGTATTCGTCTTCCCCCTCCATCGAGGAGCGGCGCGCCGGGCGGACCAGCTCCTTGCGCGCCAGCTCGTGCAGCGCCTGCTCGACCTGGTGCGGGTCGCGTTCGCCCATCGCGGTGACCGCGCCGGCCCAGAACACCTTCCCGATCACGGCCGCGTCTTGCAGCAGTCGCTTCCGCTCGGGCGGGAGCGTGTCGAGGCGGGCGGCGATCAGCGCCTGCAGCGAGTCCGGGAACGGCACCTCCGCCGCGGGCTTGAGGTTGCCGCGCGCGTCGAGCAGGCCGCGATCGCCGAGCATGCGCACGAACTCCTCCGCATAGAGCGGGTTGCCGCCGGCCCGCTCCAGCAGCAGCTGCTGTGTTTCCGCCGGCAGCAGCGCCTGCTCGAGCAGCGCCGACACCAGCCGCGCCGTGTCCGCGTCCGAGAGCGGCGACAGACGGATCGCGGTCTGGTTGGCAAGCCCCGCCGCCCAGGCGGGATGGGTCTCGTACAGCTCCGGGCGGGCGGTACAGACCAAGAGCAAGGGGACGCCCTGGGCCCAGTCGGCCACGTGTTCGAGGAAGGCGAGCATCGCGTCATCTGCCCAGTGCACGTCCTCGACCACCAGCACCGTCGGCCCCGTCTCGGCGACCGATTCCAGGAAGCGGCGCCAGGCGGTGAACGCCTCCTCCTGTGCCGCCGGGCTCGACTCGATCCCGAGCAGCGGCAACAGGCGCGCTCGCAGCCATGGACGCTCGTCGCCCTCGGGCAGCACCGCCTCCAGCTTCGCCGTTGCCTCCGCGGCCGAATCGGACTCGTAGATGCCCGCGTGCGCCTTGACGATCTCGCCGAGCGCCCAGAAGGTGATCCCCTCCCCGTAGGGGAGACAGCGGCCCTGCCGCCAGGTGACCAGCTGCTCGAGGCCGTTCGCGTAGGCGAACAGCTCCGCCACCAGGCGGCTCTTGCCCACCCCCGGCTCGCCCACCAGCGTGACCAGCTGCACCGAGCGCTCGCCCGCCACTCTGTCGAACGTGCCTTGCAGCAACGCCAGGTCGAGCTCGCGGCCGACCAGCGGCGTCGTCAGCGAGCGGGTGACATCCGAGCCGAACCGCGCCCGCGGCGACAGCGGCCGCCACATCGGCACCAGCTCGGCTTTCCCCTTCGCGCTCACCGCCGCCAGCGGCTCGTACTCGAACACCCGCGCCGTCGCCCGGAACGTCCCCTCGCCGACGGCCACCCCGGCGACCGGGGCGGCCGCCTGGATCCGGGCGGCGGTGTTGACCGCATCGCCCAACACCATCCCCTCGCCCCGCTCCGGCCTGTCATCGAGCGAGACGACCACCTCGCCCGTGTTCACGCCCACCCGCACCGACAGCGCCAGCCCCGGCTCCGCCTCGTTCAACTCTTCGATCGCCTCCAGCACCGCCAACCCCGCGCGCACCGCCCGCTCGGCGTCGTCTTCGTGCGCCACCGGCACCCCGAACACCGCCATCACCGCGTCCCCGATGAACTTCGCCACCGTTCCCCCGAACGCCTCAAGCTCCCGGCGCACCCGCTGGTGATAGGGAGCAACCCGCGCCTGCACCTCCTCCGGATCCGCGCGTTCCGACGCCGCCGTGAACCCGACCAGATCACAGAACAGCACGCTCACCACCTTGCGCTCCCGCGCAGCCTCAGGCGCACCCACAGCCTCCAGCGGCGCGCCACAGTACGGGCAAAACTGGAAGCCCTGAGGACTCTCCCTGGAGCAGTCCGCGCAGCGAATCACCCAACGAGTCTAGGACGCTAGGCCCACCACGCAAGACCGCTGAAACGCGATGCGGCCGTCAACGCTCGACGGGTCCGGGGAACGGAACACCGTCGATTTCGAGGATGGCAACGGGGTCGATTCGGCGATTGCGCGCTCACGCAGTCCTTTGCGAGATCCCCGTTTACCGCCTTCGGTGATGTGTCCTGACTCGACCCCGGGGCTGGTATCGGCGCTCGGGGGCCTTATCTAATGGAGCTAGCCGGACTCGAACCGGCGACCTCCTGGGTGCGATCTCGGCGAAAACCGTTGCGGCTTTTGCCAGCCTTTTGCCGTTCCACTAGTTGACCAGAAGTTGACCACCGCTCCGTACGGAAGGCGCCTCTCCGATTCCCTACGAGAGTGCCGCGCAGAACGCAGCGATGTCGCCCGACTGTCCCACGTCAGGTGACAGCAGGAACGTCACGCCCGGGTGCAGGACGAAGTCCACGTGACCGGCGCTCAGGAAGAGCGTGCCGCTCGGCAGCATGAGCTTCTCGACGACGCCCGAAGCGTAGACGTGGGTGACATTGCCTGCGGCGTCAAAGAGGATTTCGGCGGCGAACGTGTACGGAAGGCCGGTAATCGACTTTCCGTTCGCGCTGAACGTGTCCTGCTCCACCTGGTGGACGTAGATCCGCGTCAGCGCGCCGCTCGCATCGACGTAGTCGATCTCTGTCCCGCTCGCCCTGGTGCTGACGGCGACGTCGAAGCTGCAGACGCCGCTGAGGGTGGCGGGTATCCCGGTCACGTCGAACGTCGTCTTCGCCGGCTGCACCGCGGCGGCCGGAGCGGCGAACGCTCCCGCCGCCAGAAGGCTCAGGAGGAGTGCGACCCTCCGCATGACCTGCTCCTTTCGCTCGCCCCCCGTAACCCTGCTCGGCGACGCGCACCGCAAGTCTCCTGCTACGAAAGGAGAAAAGCAAGCACCGTGAGCACGCGTAAGGAGGTCGCCGGTTCGAGTCCGGCTAGCTCCATCTCCGTTTCAGCGAACGTGCAACGGTTTTCCGCACGCGAGGCGCACGAAGCATTGTGGGAACCGCTTGGTTGTCGTGACGATGACGGAGGCTCGTGTCAGGGCGAGGGTGGCGCCCGCGTCTCGACGAGGTTTGAGATTAGGGCGAAGTCCTTCGGGTTCCGCGTCAGGAGCGGGACCTGATGAACGTTCGCGGTAGCGGCGATCACGAGATCGAGCGCCCGCTTCCGCGGCTTTCCCCCGCGGCCGACGACGGCTGCTGCAAGCCGTCCCCATTCGCGAGCGACCGCCGCGTCAACCGGCAGGGGATCGAACGTGGCCTCGATAACACCGAGCCGTTGCGACCTCCGAGCTCGCTCGTCCTCCGAGCCCGCGACGAGGACGCCGAAGTGCAGCTCGGCGAGTGATGCGGCGCTGATCGCACCTTCGAGCTCACCCGGGCTTTCTGCACCGATGAGGACGGAAGTATCGAGGAGGGCTCGCACCTATTCGGCGAAGGGATCTGGGATCTCGGCGGGAAACTTCGCGAGATCGTTGTCGAGCGTCTGCGGCGCGGGCGTGTTCCAGACTCTCTGCAGTGCGGGCCCGTCGACCCACTGGTGTGGGCGTGCGGGCCCGAGGCGGGCGACCGGACGTCCCGCGACGGTGACGGTGAACTCCTCGCCGGCCTCGGCCCGGCGAAGCACCTCGCCGACGTTGTTTCGGAGTTCCTTCTGTGGGATCGTGGTCACGACTGTAGGGTAGCACTTCTGCTACCGGAAGCCTGCCTGCTGTCGCGTACCTCCTCAGAGCGCGAGGGATGGCGCGACCACTTCGCTGTCCGACCGGTTCGCGCAATGCCCGGTCGGCCACCTCAAAATCAATGTATGTGCGGCGCTTTTCGCAATTGAAGGCGTTCCGCGCATTGTGCGAACCGTTCGCCGCGCTCGCGATCTTCGCTTCGACGGCTGACGGTTAGGCAGCCGGGACTTGAACGCGCGCCGTTCCCACCGCGGTCGGCTCCGGAACAGGCTCGCCGGCTTGGCGCAGACCGTCGAGGTGGAAGGAGACCGCGTCGCGGATGAGCCGCTCTACTTCCTCGCGGGTATCGCCCACAACGCCGACGCCCGGCAGGTCGGGGCAGTAGGCGCCCCAGGACTCGCCTTCATGCTCGATCACGACCAGGTACTCGCTCATCTACTCGGCCTCCCTAGTCCCGCTTGGTCAACTAACGCACGCAACGTCGGCAAATGACCGCAAAGCCCCTGCTATCGACCGCCTGCAGAACGGTGATAAGGAGCGAGCTGCGCTTGGGGCTCGTCGGCTGCGGCCGCCTTGCGGAGCGCGCCTATGTCCACGCAGTGCAACGGGCGGAAGGGGTTCGCCTCACGGCTGTGGCAGACCCTGTCGCCGCACGGTGCGAACGTGTCGCTCCCGGCGTACGGCATTTCGCGAGCGCAGCCGATCTGTTGGCTGCTCGTGCGGCCGACATCCTCGTTTTGGCGACGCCGGCGGACGCGCACGTGGAGGATGCGCGCCGAGCCTCGGAGGTCGGCATGCCGACACTCGTTGAGAAGCCGCCCGCGCGCAACGGCGACGAAGCGGCGATGCTCGCCGCTCTCGACCCGCCGCCCTGGATCGGCTTCAACCGACGCTTCGAGGACAGGATCGCACGTCTCCGCGAAGCGACGCGAGACACGTCAGCACTCGACCTCTCCCTGCGCCTGACCGTTCGAGCCGGTTCGTGGGATGCATACGACGTCCGCGACCCCGTCCTCCTCGACCTCGGTCCGCATCTCGTCGACCTCGCCCTTTGGCTCTCGCGTCGAAGACCCGAACGCGTCGCAGCGAGGGTCGAGGACAACGCGGCCTCGATCCGGCTCGAGCTCAACGGGGGTGGTAGCGCGCTCCTCGGCGTCGCCGCCGGCCGGCGTCATCGGGAACAGTTCGACGTACGCACTGACCGCGGGCGCGCGCGTTACCGCGCCGGCGGCTTCGTCAGGAGTCTGCGCGCAAAGAATCCGTTGATCCCCTCGCTCACCCGCCAACTGGAGTCCTTCGCGCGGGCGGCGCGTGGCTACGAAGAACCGGTCCTCGCCACTGCGGCCCAGGGCTTCGCCGTCATGCGGATACTCGATGCCGTGCGGGCGTCCTCGGAGCTCGGCGAGACCTTGATCGGCGTCGATGTTTCCGCCGATGCGCGTAACCTCCGCGCGTGATCGCAGTCGTGCAGTTCGACGCCGTCAGCGTTCCGCTCGTCGAACGCATGCTGGCGGAAGGGCGACTGCCGACGCTCGCGGGCCTCCGCGATCGCGGCCAATGGTTCGAGCTCGAGACGCCGGCGACGCACTTTCCTGCGGGGACGTACGCCACGCTCTACAGCGGCCGTCGGGTGGCTGACCACGGCATGTACTACGCCTTTCAATGGGTGCCTGACGAGCAGCGCGTGCGATGGCGAGAAACGTTCGAGTCGCCGAGCGCCGTGTGGGACCGCGTCGCCTCCGCGGGGAGGCGTGCGCTCGTCATCGACCCGTACGAGACGACTCCTCCACGGGCGTCGGTGGGCGTCGCGGTCTCCGGTTGGCAGTTCGTCAACGTCATGAGCCTCAACCGTTGGTCGGTGCCTGGGTCCGCGCACAGGAATCTCGCTCGCACGCTCGGTCGTCCCAGACGGATGGAGGAGGTCTTCGGACGACCGTCGGTTCGCGGGATGCGCAGTCTCCGTCGCTTGCTGCAGATCGCGACGGAGAGAGTTGTCGGCGCGGCCTCTCTCCTCCTTCGGCAGGAATCGTTCGACTTGGCCTGGGTGAACTTCCTCGCTGCGCACCTCGCCGGGCACATGTTCTGGGACCTCTCTCAGATCGACGTCGCGAGACTCGACGCGCCGACCCGAACGGCGTTCGAGCACACGCTAACGGACGTTTACGCACAGATCGACCACGGGATCGGCCGCATCGCGGCGGCGCTTCCGGACGACGCAGACATCGTGATCACGTCGCCGATGGGGATGGGCACGAATGTGAGCAGGGTCGATTTCCTGCCCGCGATGCTGGAGTCGGTGCTCGCCGCGAACGGCTCGAACCTGACGCGGGCCGAGTCGCGCGGCGAACGTTTCATCTGGAGGCTGAGAGGTTCGATTCCGACGACGGTGCGCGGCAAAGTTGCAGCTGCTCTACACGGCCCGTTGACACGTGAGGCAACGATGCGACTCTCGTCGATCGGCGTGGACTGGCATCGCACGCCGGCGTTCTTGCTGCCGAGTGACCACTTCGGCCAGGTGCGGCTCAACGTCCGCGGCCGCGAGCGCGACGGCATCGTCGACCCGGGCGACGTCGACGCCTTGATCGAGCGAATCCGCAGCGGCCTACTGTCGTATCGAGATTCCGACGGTGCGGCTAGCGTCGTCGCGGTCGACCGCGCCCGCGACGTCGTCGGCGAAGGAGAGCGCGTGGACATGCTCCCGGACCTCGTCGTCCGGTGGAGCGAGCGGTCGGCCTCGGACCTCCGGTGCGTTACTTCGTTGCAATTCGGTGAGGTTCGGCGGGCCGGAGCCGGAAGCGGCCGCTCCGGCTCGCATCTGCCGCAGGCGTGGGCGCTTGTCGTACCGGGTCGCTCTGCGGAGGCGAAGCGCGGGCAGGCGAGCGTTCTCGATCTCGCTCCGACGGTGTGCGCTGCGCTCGGCGTCGACGCGGACGAACTTCCCGGCGCCCCTCTCCTTCTCGGTCGCTGACTCACCACGGCAGCGAACGCTCACAGGCGCGCGCGCATGTCGAGGCGCTTCACCGCTTTCCAGACAACCTCCAAGGTCGTGCGGCCGGCGGCCTCACCCGGATAGAACGGGGAGGTCTCCTGTTCCAGAACTGAATTGACGCGGCGAATCGCGGCATCGACGCGTGGGAACCCGACGGGTATCAGAAGCCCGGCCGCGTCGATCCGATGATGGAAATGCAGGATCACGGGATCGATGTCCGCAAAGGCCAGATCTTGCTGGGGCAGATGAGCGGGGAAGTTCAGTGCGAGCGGGAGGTGGTCAACCGTCGCGTCGAGTTGGCGGAGGGCGAGGGCGAGCGAGACTTGGACGACGTGGACTGCATGCTTGCCCAGGAGTCTTCGATGTCGGAGCGTGCGTCGGTACCAGTGCGCCCACGCCGGTTTCAGGTCCTCGAGCAGGGACATGGACACGATCAACACCCCGGCGTTGACGTTCCGGGCGTAGGTCGGCGTCGACGCATTCGTCGGCAGAGATTCCTCCGGTGGCTCCGGGAACTCTTCCAACTCGAAGAGCCGCCTCCAGATCTCGATCGGGGGTCGAGCCCGATCGACAAGCTTCGCGCGGAAACGACCGCCCACCCACTGCGACGGATCGCTGCAGAAGGCGAGATCGCAGTCGCACAGGACCGCGTAATCAGCGCCTATCGAATGGAGGGCCGGGCTGTCGAGTTGAGCGATCTTGTGCGCTCGAGGCCAAGTTGGGTCGAAAGGCTCGATGGGCGCGACTTCTATTCCCAGTTGCTCGACCCGTCGCAGCAGCTGCCCTTTGCCCCCAGTTGCGTGCACGATGATGTGCTCTGGTGACTGCTCCGCACAGCGAACGAGGGTTGTCGCCCACACAAGCGCCTGGTAGTCGTACTTCAGAGAGCCGTCGGTGACGCAGGCGAAGACGATCGTCATCGAGTTGCAACCCTAGTGCCTGGTCACTCTGCGAGGATCGGCGGCCGTGGAAAGCGTCGAGCGCATTCGAGTGCTGCACGTCGCCGGCTGGGCGTACAGCGGAACGACGCTCCTCGCGAACGTTGCCGGCCGGACAAGCGGGACCTTCGCAGCAGGCGAGACGAGGTTGGTGTGGGAGCGTGGCTTCCTCCAAGACAGCTTGTGTGGTTGCGGCAGTCGCTTCTCGACATGTCCGGTCTGGACAGCTGTTGTCGAGCGCGCCTTCGGCGGTCCTGCGGGGATCGACGCCGAGCGCATGGCCGTCTTCGCGACCAGGTTGTTGCGAAACCGGCGGGCGCCGTGGTTCCTCGCCGGCCGGCCCTCAGGCCTGTTCCTCCGTAAAGAGTTCGGCGAGTACGCCGCTGCCGTCACCGCGCTCTATGAGGCGCTCCGAGCGGTGACGGACTGCCGCGTGATCGTCGACACCTCGAAGCCACCCCTCTACAACGTCTTCCTCGCCGCGCTCCCGGCCGTCGACCTCTGGACCGTGCAGCTCGTGCGCGATCCGCGTGGCTATCTGCATTCGCTGCGCAGCCGTGGGTACGGGCCGCGGCCGACACTTGCGCTCGCACTATGGACGCTCAATCACGCGGTTGCAGAGGTCGCCGGTCGCACCCGTCGTCCTGAACGTCACGTCGTGCTGCGTTACGAGGACTTCGCGCGGTTTCCCGTGTCCGTGGCCCGTGCTTTGTCCGATCTAACCGACGGATCGAGCTCACCCAAGCTCGTAAAGACGAGGCGGATGGTCCTTCCCGGCAACCACATGGTCGCGGGTAATCCTTCTCGTCTCACGAGCGGAATCGTCGAGATCACACTCGACGAGCAGTGGCGGGACGCGCTGCCGCGCCGCACGCGCGCGCTCGCGATCGGCATGACGTGGCCTCTCCTGATTCGCCACGGCTACCTCGGCCACAAGTGGAAATCAGAGGATGCTCTCGAGGGCCTGCTCGGTTTCGCCAACCATTCGCGTCAACGAGAACTCTGATTCGATCCGCCGTCGGGTTGCCGCCGCCGACTCTGGAGTCCAGGACTGAAGCCTCTCAGCCCAGACTCGTGCGACCGCCTCCGCATCGCGCGGTGACGCAACGACGGCTCCGCGATCACCCACGATGCGTGGACCATCGCCGACGTCGGAGACAACGCATGGCACCCCGCAGGCCAGAGACTCCAGTACGACGTTGGGGCATCCTTCACTCCTCTCTGACAGGAGCGTCGTGAGGTCGAGGGCGCTGTACGCGGCCTCGATGTCCGTTCGCGGCCCGGCCCAGATGACGCGGTCAGCGATACCGAGATCGCGTGCGGTTGCCGACAGCTGATCTTGCGCCGAGTCCTCTCCGGAACCGACGAGCACGAAGCGCGCACTGGGGTGCTCTCGCCTGAAGAGCGCGGCGGCACGGAGGAACTGCCGCTGTCCTTTTCTTGCTTCGAGACGCCCGATCGTCCCGATCAGAAGGCCGTGGGGTGGCACGTTCCACTCTGCCCGAATGCGTTCCCGTGCCTGGCCATCCGGTCGGAACCGTGACGTGTCGACCCCGTTGACGATGACTCGGAGCCGGCTCTGTGAGAGGCCGGTTTTGAGCGCCTCGCCGGCACCGGCGTGCGAGTTGGCCACGACTAGGTCGGCCCTGCGAAGAAGACGAGCGTGAATCGCGGCTGCAGCTCGGCCGATCAGGTCGAGTTCGACCGAGCTCAGATCGTCGACACGCAGACCCCACACGACCTTCGCGCCGGCAATCGGCCGGCCGAGTAGGCCCAGGAGGTTCGACTCAATGTAGAAGCCGTAGACCACATCGGGCCGCAGCTCGCGGATTCGAAGCGCGAAGTGGAGCGCGAGTCGCGGAAGATCGCGGCGGCTCCGGACGCCGAGCGTGTGAAGCTCGGCGCCGGCGCCTCCCAGCTCGGCGTCCGATTCAGCGGCTTCGAAGAACTGAATGACGGAGACACGGTGGCCGCGTGTCCGAAGTCCTGCAGCGAGGTACACGATTTGACGTGCGATGCCGCCCCTTGACATCGCGCGGACGAGAAACGCCGCGTGCACGACCCTATAGTCTCGCGGATGGCGGAAACGAGGATCCCGGAACCGAGCGTCACGGCGATCGTGCCCACGCGCAATCGGCCTGCAGTCCTCGTGCGCTGCCTCGACGCGCTCGCCGACCAGCGATTTCCGGGTGAAGTGGAAATCGTCGTCGTCGACGACGGCTCGGACAGTGCCGAAGCAGTGGCCGAGCTCGTCGAAGGCCGGCGCGGCGCGCGGCTCGTCCGCCTTTCTGGCAACGGAACGTCTGCAGCCCGAAACGCAGGAGTAGATGCTGCTCGCTCGGAATTCGTCTGCTTCACAGATGACGACTGCGTGCCTGATCCCGGCTGGATAGCCGCGCTGACGGCACGCCTGAACGAGGGCGCAGACGTGGTCGGTGGACTGACGGTGAACGGGAACCAGAACAGCCCTCTCGCTGCCGCGTCCCAACTCGTCTCGAATGCCGTGTTCGAAAGCACAGCCGAGCGTGCCGCACCGGCCAGCAACCTCAGCTGCCACCGCACCGTCGCGCTCACGGTGAGGTTCGACGAAACGTACGCCGGAATCGCTGCGGAAGAGCGCGATTGGTATGCGCGTGTCATAGAGGCAGGCTACGACGTGGCGCTCGAGCCGAAGGCTCTCGTTCGCCATCTTCCAACGGTGTCTCTAAGCGAATTCGTACGCAAGCACGTTCGTTACGGACGGGGCGCGTATCGCTTCCGCCGCTCTCATCGCAGCGGTCGTCTCGAACGACCGGGTTTTTACGCACGTCTGATTGGTGCAGGCTTTCGAGAGGGGCTGTCTACAGGGCTCGCGGTTTGCCTGGCGCAGGTCGCGACGGCAGTCGGGTTCGCGCTCGAGATGTCGACGAAGAGCCCGCAGAGAAGCTCGCCGACGCCGTAGCGTGCAAACGTCCAAGGGCCGGCGCCACTACGAGCGGGAAGCGCATTGAAGGCGGCACGGGCAGTGGACGTCCTGATTGCGCTGACCGAGTCCGATCTGCGCGCGCGTTACGGACGAGGATCTTGGCAGCTGGTCAAGTGGCTCGTGGACCCGTTCGCGCTCGTTGGCGTGTACCTGTTACTCGTGACGTTCATCTTGCACCGAGGCGGACCCGCACCGGGCCTGAGCCTCGCGTGCGCGGTGATCCCGTTCCAGCTCGTGATGATGACGATCGTGAACGCGATGGGCGCCGTGTATTTGCGCGGTTCGATCATCCGCAACATGGATTTCGATCGCGTGCTGATCCCCGTCTCG
>WNEY01004019.1_pt1 | contig 13372 bp, 9 predicted proteins | sample 5400531 | NCBI WGS metagenome assembly WNEY01 (sample SAMN13153338, study PRJNA577476) | soil metagenome | isolation source: 200 cm saprolite under Douglas fir tree site 1 | place: USA:California | collected 2015-04-18
GGAGGTCCAGCACTCCGGCAAGCCTATCCGAGACGCCCGCGCGGAGGTGTTGGCCGCGGCAGAGTGCTTCGAATACTACGCGGGAGCGGCTACCAAATGGTTCGGCGAGACGATTCCGGTCACCGACCGAGGTCTGGACTTCACGCTGCGGGAACCGATTGGCGTGGTCGGGTTGATCGTGCCCTGGAACTTCCCGCTGATGATCGCCTCCTGGAAGGTCGCCCCGGCGCTGGCCGTGGGCAACACGGCCGTGCTGAAACCCGCCAGCGCCACGCCGCTCACCGCGCTCGCCCTGGGGACCATCGCCCTGGAGGCGGGGGTGCCGGCGGGTGTGCTCAACGTGATCACAGGGCCGGGCGCGATCGCGGGCATGGCACTGGTGCGCGATCCCGGCGTCGGAAAGATCGCGTTCACCGGCGAGACCACGACCGGCATGGAGATCATGAAGGCCGCCGCAGACACGATGACCCGCATCTCCCTGGAACTGGGCGGGAAGTCGCCGAATGTCATCTTCGCCGATGCGGACTTGGCGCGGGCCATCCCCGGCGCCGCCGGCGCAGTCTTTGGCAATGCGGGTCAGGACTGCTGTGCGCGCAGCCGCGTCTTCATCGAACGGTCGATTTACGACCGGGCGGTGGCCACTTTAGTGGAAGAGGCCAGGAAGCTCCGCACCGGTGACCCGCTGCAGGAGGAGACCCAAATCGGATCGTTGATTTCCCGCAGCCATCGCGATCGGGTGCGCGGGTATGTCGAACTCGGCGCTCAGGAAGGGGCGGAGGTGCTCTGCGGCGGGCGCCCGCCTGACGATCCGGCCCTGGCGCGCGGGGCCTACCTGTTGCCGGCGGTGCTCGGGAGGGTGGGCAACGCCATGCGCGTGGCGCAGGAGGAGATCTTCGGCCCGGTGGCCTGCGCCATTCCCTTCACCGACGAAGCCGAGGTGGTGCGGATGGCGAACGACTCGCCGTACGGGCTGTCCGGCTCGATCTGGACCCGCGACATTGGCCGGGCCCTGCGGATCGCGCGAGCGATCAGATCAGGGGTCCTCAGTGTCAACAGCAGCCACAGCGTGCACCAGGAGGCCCCGTTCGGCGGGATGAAGATGAGCGGGTTTGGCCGCGAGTTGGGCATGCACGCGCTGGAGTCGTATACCGAGGTGAAGAACGTCTTTATCGGCGAGTAACGGACGCCGGGGCCGCGGGCATCACCACTTTCCGGACCCAATTGCGCAGTTCGCATTGCCGGATCCGGTCGTCCAGGATGTCGTCTCCGATGGCCACGTCCCAGCGCAGGTCCTTCCGGCTCGGGTCGGACGCCAGGGTTTCCATTCGCTGCACCTTCGTGTCCAGGGCCGCCCGATCGGCAAAGAATCCTTCCTTAATCAAGTGATCAGCCCGGGCGACGATCAGGCGGGCCATGTCGGCGAGTTCGTATTCGGGATGGTACTGAGTCGCCCAAAAGACACCGTTGCCGTGCCTGACCTCCAGGGCCTGCACCCGGGTGTGCTCGTTGGTCGCCAGCAGCACCCCGCCGTCGGGCAGACGCGTCACCTCATCGAGATGGGAGATGAAGCCGTCGAACACGTCAGGTTTGCCTTCGTACATGGGGTGGGCGCGCCCCTCCGCCGTGAGACGGAGTTTGCGCGCGAAGCCCATCTCGCGGCCATGCGGGTTCTTCCGGACCTCGCCCCCGGCGGCCACCGCAGCCATCTGCACGCCCCAGCAACTCCCGAACTGGGGCCGTCCGACCTCGAAGAGCAGACGCGCAAACTCGATCTGGCGCGTCACCCGCGCGTCGTCCTCGTAAATCGTCAGGTTGGAACCGGTCCAGATAAAGCCGTCGTAGGCCTGCACATGCCGCGCATCCGGGAGGGCCGTGTCCAAATCCGCGATGAACAGCGTCTCCAGCCGGGCGTCGGGTGCGACCTTTCGGAGCACCCGAACATACAGTTCATCAGCCCCACACATCCCGGCCTGAGTCAAGACCTCTCGGTTGGGCTTCGGGTAGCCGTTGATGATGCAGAGATACATCGACATCGCACCCTCCTCACACGTGACAGGAAACACCGGCAGACGCGCTCATGAACAGTCTGCCATCCTCCAGTCTGTTCGTCCAGCGCCCGCGGGGGTCAGACGCATCCGACAGTTGTGATCGACGTCCCTGAAACGACCGCACCGCGGCGGCGGGATGAGGACTTTGGCCCGGGGGCCAGAAGAGCGGCTAAGGAGTGACGCAGTTACTGCCCCCCTTGTCCAAAGTCCTTATCCCGCCTCTGCCTGTCTGTCTCATGGTTTTGATCCAGGGCGAGACCGGCGATCACACTGGATGAATGTGCCACCGCATCATAAAGACTTTGAGATGCATCAGGTGGGTCAACTCTTGCGGGCCACGTCCGCCAGCCAGCGAGGCAGCCGTGAATCCTCCAGTTGAGCGGCGCACCGGTCGAAGTGCTTCTGTCCATATGCCACAAAGTCGTAGTCCAACGTCGAGATCGTAACCTGCACCATCGCCCACATCGCTTCCCGGAGGTCGGACAGGATCTTCATCAGCTTCAGGCGGGCCAGCTCCGGCGCCGGAGCCTGCCCCAGGTAGGCGTCCAGGAGCATCGTCTCCTGGTCGTCGCTGAGACTCAGGTGCGCAGCGAAGTTACCCAGATCGAAGAACGGGTCGCCCAGCGCCGCATACTCCCAATCGACGATGCGGATCCGCTGCCCATCGTCGAGGAAGTTGCCCAGCAGCAGATCATTGTGGCAAGAGTGAGAAGGGCGCGGGAGTGCGCGCATCGCTCCGTCGATTGTCTCGGCCCGTTCGACCATCCGGTCGATGGTGGAAGGGAGCGGCGCCCCAGATCGCGAGATCCGCAGGTAGTCACGCACCGTCTCCAACGCGGAGAACAAACCTGGGAACGTCGGGCCGGCGTGGTACCGTCGCAGCGCTGCGGCGACGCGCCGGAGGGCGGCGGGGCGGCTGATCTCTTCCGCGGACATCCCCCGGCCGGCGATGAAGTGGGTGATGAGGATCCCATCCGCTTCCAGGAAGTGCGCGACCTCTGGTCCCACGCCGCCCTCGCCGGCCGCGAGCGTGCACGCGTACTCCCGGCGGCGATCGATTCCCAGGAGCTCGCTGTCTTTCCCAGGCATCCGGACGACGAACGACTTCCCGTCTACGTCCACCCGATAGTTGAGGTTGGTGATCCCTCCACCCAGCGCGGAGACCGCGACGGTGGCGCCGGTCCACTCTGGAATCCGACTGATGACTTCGTCCAGTGTCACGGCGTCGTCTTCGACGACCCCCGACTGTCCGGCGCCGGAAGCCGCGTGACCTTCGGTCCTTCTCCTCGAAAGTGCGTCACCCATGAGCAGCTGCCCCAGGCGGCCTCGGGGACCGGCGGCATGAGTACCTCTTCAAGATTTGCAAGCAGGCCGGCCTGCTTCGAGACGCGGTAAATCTGGTTGTGAATACACTCCCGGTCGCCGAACTCGCACACGTTGTCCTTCGTGCCACCGCAGGGACCGTTGGCCAGCCCTTTCGGGCAGGTCTCCGGGCAGACATAGGCGGTGAGGGGAAGCCGGCAGAAGCCGCAGGATTGACAGCCCACCAATGGTTCCTTGATGACTTGTTCCAGACGGAGCAGCAGCGCGCCCGGCCCGGAGCGGGCATCCAGCCGACGGAGGGCCGGAGCGAGCGCGCGCGCCCCGAAGGAGCCCTCCTGAAAGAGCAGATGATCGATGAGATCCATCACCCGAAAGCGGGCCCGTTCGCCGATCCGCGGGCTTCCCCTCCCCGGATTCGGTGCCGCGGGCTCGACACGCGCCGATGCCGTGAGGTCCACACCGCCTGCGGGAGCGACCTGCGCGGTGCGGCCATCGTTGAGCATCAACAACTCAAGCCACGCCCGCCGGCGCGCGTCTGGGGTCGGATATGCCCGGATGACCGTCTCGACATCGTCAAGCAAATGCACGATCCCGGCGTACGTCTCGAGCCCGCTTACCTGGGCACCGGCGTAACCCAGATCACGGAGGCTCGTCATCTGCAGCGCCAGGCGGCGGACGGCGGCGGCCCGTCCACCATCAGGGGAGGATGCGTCTTCTTCCAGCCGCCGCGCGAGACCGTCGGTGATGGTCACGCCTGGCAGGCCAATTCGCCGGATGCGCCGGCTGCGGGCAGGCGTCAGGAGCAGTAATTCCGCCACCAGCGGAGCGCGATACCCGCGACGATCGAGGAACCACCGTAGTTCCTCGAACTTGCGGGGGTCCCAACCAATTTGAGTCATCAACATGTTCGCGCCGGCCCGCAGCTTCTTGGCCGCTTTCAGGTACTGGTTGATGAGTTCTTCTTCGCGGTACTTGAACGGTGAGACGGCGGCGGCCAGCAGCAGCCCCGGGGCGCGTCGCCGGGCCGCGTCGAGGGCGTTGACCGAGTCCAGGTACCGCACCGGCCGATCGGCTGGCTGGTGCCGTACCTTGTCTCCTGTCACCAGGAGCAGCGTGTCCAGTCCTAGCGCGTTGGCCCGGGCCACATCGGCTTCCAGGGTCGTCAGCGCGCGGTCCTTGCCGGCCCAATGCACGATGGGCATTTTGCCCGACGCTTCAGCTACGCGGTGTCCGATGACGAGAGGATCGTGATCGTGGTCGGAGCGGCTCCGGTCGGTGAGGGCGATGGCGTCAATCCGGGGATCGTCACGGATCTGGCGGGCGAGGGCCAGCACCGGGCGAATGGCGTCGTCGAATGGCTGAGTTGCCCTGGGTGTCGCAACCTCGATCGAGACCATGAACCTGCGCGAGCTCAGCGCCTCCCGCACGTAATTTGGGTAGGCTGGCTGGTTCATCGTGACCCCAGACCTGCGTGGCCGCGCGTCGGCGCGACCGGACCGAGCTCCGCAGAGCGGGCCCGCAAGGGACCCAACGCTATGAGCCCCATCAGCGGACCCACCGCCAGAATCGCAAAACCCCACCCCCATTGCGCGGCGGGGTTGAGCTGTGCGGCTTTTGTCAGATCCAGGACCAGGCCGACGGCAGGAGGCGCGAGGACTGTCGCCCCCCAGCCGGTGAGCATCTGCAGGCTGAAGGCGCCACCGAGCGAGTGCGCCGGGACGACCTCCATCAGGGTAGCCGAGTAGGAAGGCGAATCCGCCAGCGAGACAGTTCCATACAGCAGCGCGACGGCGAGCAGAAGGGCAAGCGGGGATTTGAACAGCCACCCGAAAACCGCGGAACACAGCAAACTCACCCCCAGCATCAACTTCGCGGTCTCTGGGCGGCCGAGGCGATCGGAGAGCCGCCCTCCGGCAACGGCCCCGACGGCACCCCCCAGTCCGATTGCGCCCGCCGCCAGCATCCCGCCCATGGCGAGTGCACTGTTGTGGGCGCTCCCCCGAGCCACTAACATCGCCACCATGAACGGTGTCAGCCAGCCCCACATCCCAAACAGCTCCCAGTTGTGGCCGGTGTAGGCGAGAATGACGCGGCGGGCCGGCCGGTTACCCAGGACATCGCCCACATAGCGGGAGGGGCCCAGCCGTTTGAGCATCGTGGGCCGTGGCACGCTGGGCACCCCGGCGGCCATCACGACCGCCCCCAGCAGCTCCAGCGCACCCACGCCGGCCATCGTGGGTCGCCACCCAATCCGTGGGGCGAGCACCCCGACGTAGTACAGCGGGACCGCGTAGGCGAGCACGATGATGGCGATGTAGATCCCCGTCGCCGTCCCCCGGCGGTCCATGGGGATCGTGTCCGCAATTTGCTTGAGCGCGGGCAGGTACAGCCCGCCAAACACGATGCCCACCACCAGGCGGAGGGCGAACCCGCTGAGAAAATCCCGCGCGCCGAAGGCAAACAGGAGATCGCCACAGCCGACCAGCACCGCCGAAGCGCACATCACGGGCTTGCTGCGAATCCGATCCAACAGGAATCCGACGACAACGTACGCGACCAGCGTGCCCAGCTGGAAGACGCCCAGGATGAGGCCCGCCCGGCTGGCGCTGAGCCGCCACTCCGTGGTCAGGACGGGGATAAGGACGGAAAAGGTGAGACTGGTCTGATGGGCGAGGGCCTGGCCAACACAGAGGGCAGCGAACCCGCTCGCCCAGACCTTACGCACCGGAGGCTGCCTGGGCCACCCACCGCCGGACGCGGCCGTCGTCGAGCGCTCGCCGGTAGCGGTCGAAGTGCGTCGCCGCGTAGCCCGTGAAGTCGAAGTCGATACTCGAGATGTTCATCCCCACCATGCACCACATTGCTTCGCGCAGCTCCGCGGCAATCTTCAGCAGCTTGAGCCGGGCAAACCCGCCGTCCGTGACCTTCCCGAAGTAGCTGCGCAGCAGTCCTTCATCCTGCGCATCGGTCAGCTCGTGATGAATGGCGAAGTTCGCCAAATCGAAGTAGCGGTCGCCCATTCCCGCGTACTCCCAGTCTACGATGCGGATGCGCGTGCCATCATCGATCAGGTTCGGCTCCCAGAGATCATTATGGCAGGGCCGGAGTGTCCATCCGCCGCGCACCGCCGCCTCGATCTCACCAAGCCGCCGATACATCGCGTCAATGTCACGTGGGACCGGCGCGGCCGCCTGGCGGGCCACGGACAGGTACGACTCGAGCGCGTGGAACGGGGAGAAGGACCCCTCGAACGCCGGCCCCTCATGATACCGTTGCATCGAGTCGACCACGCGCTGCATCATCTCCGGTCTCACCATCTCGGCGACCGACGGGCACCGGCCGGAAATGAACCGGGTCACCAGGACGTCCACGTCTGACAGGAAGTGGACGACCTCCGGCCCCACGCCGGTCCGGCTCGCCGCCACGGTGCACCGATACTCGCGGCGACGGTCGATACCCAACAGCGTGGCATGCGCGGCGGCAATCCGTACGACGAACGATTCTCCACGCACATCGACACGATAGTTGAGGTTGGTAATCCCGCCGGGCAGCAGCGCAATTTCCAGTGACGAAGCCTCCTCCCACTTCGGGATGCGGTGGATGGCCTCTTCGATGGTGATGGGCATCGTGGTGATCGCCGCCGGTTCGAGCGGCTGCAACAGCGTGGGGCGCGCTACGAGGCGTCCAGCCGGCGTTTGGGGATCGCCTTCTTCGGGTCGATGAACGGCAGTGCGACCACGGTCGCCTGATGCCGCGGCTCGCCCGGCAGGCGCTGCACCTCGATGCGCGCGCCGGGGGTGGTGTGCTCGATCTTCAGCATGGCGAGCCCGATGTTTTTCACCAGCGTGGGGGAGAACACGAACGCCGATGCGCGACCGATCATGGTCCCCCCCTTGTAAACCGTCCAGGGTCCTTCAAATTCGTGCTGGGCCGGCTGGCCTTCGACCTCGAATCCCACCAACTTGCGCGTGAGGCCGTCCCGGCGGATCCGCTCCAGCGCCTCTTTGCCGATGAACCGCTGCTTCGGCTCAATCTGCCACTCCAGGCCCAGTTCGTACAGGTTGGTGGTCAGATCCATGTCCGACTGATTGTTGAGAATGCCGGCCTCGACCCGGCGGGCGTGATTGGGGCCGGCCGGGATTAGCCCGTAGGGCTTCCCGCGCTCGATGATCAGCTTGACCATCTCCTCCGCGCGGCTATTGTCCATGAGGAACACTTCATAGCCGACCTCCCCCGTCCAGCCCGTGCGGGTGATCATCACCGGGATCTTGCCGGGGAACTGGGCCTCCATCCACCAGTAGTAGCGCAGCGTCCTGATGCGGTCGCCGATGATGGCCTCCAACACGTCGGGGGATTTCGGCCCCTGGATCTGGACGGGATAGACGTCGGTGAGCCGCACCGTCGCGCGCAGCCCCGCGCCGACTGCCACGCCCTTGGCCCACAGGTGGACGTCGCCGTCAGAGGGACACAGCCAGAACCGGTTCTCCCCCAGCCGCAGGACCACCGGATCATTGACGACCGCGCCGTGCTCATCGCAGATCAGGGCGTACTTGCCCTGGCCGACTGCGCACTTGCGCATGTCGCGCGGCGTCAGGAGATCCATCAGGACGAACCCCTCGGGCCCGTCGATCTCCACCGGCCGCTCCACGCCCACGTCCCATAGCGTCGCAGCGTTGCGAATCGCCCAATATTCCTGTTCCTTGGTCTGACCTTCGAAGTCGACGGCGTGCAGCAGGTGATTGTACCAGAGGAATGATGCCGCTCCCAGCCGCCGGAAGACGGGGAACAATGGAGACTTCTGATAGCGCATGGAATGGACGAGGCGATAGTCGTAGAAATCGCCTTTCGGCATCTGCGATCTCTCCCCTCAGTGCAGGCTGGCCTTCGCTGGCGGTGCCGCAGCGCAGGACGTGCCTGCCTTCGACCCCTTCCAGTCTTCTCCTTCTGATCGGCGTGCGCCCCCGTGGCGAGAGGAATCGTCTCGCTCCTCCCGCGAACTGTATCCGTGCGCCTCACATGAGCAGAGTCTTTTTCGCCACAGATCTCCACGGCTCTGAAGTGTGCTGGAGAAAGTTCCTGAATGCGCCGGGATTTTACGGCGTCAGTGTGCTGATCTTAGGCGGGGACATGACGGGGAAGGCCCTCCTCCCGATCCTGCGCCTGGAGCACCACTACGAAGTGATGCTGCAGGAGCACCGCTACGTGCTGGAGTCGGAGGACGAGGTGCAGCGAATGGAGCGGCGCATCGCCGGGCACGGGTACTACTCGGTCCGGATGAGTCGCGATGAGATGGCAGCACTTCAGGCCAATCCGGGGTTGGTGGACCTCATGTTCCAGCAACAGATGCGGTCCACGCTCGAGCACTGGATGGCCCTGGCAAGGGGAAAACTGGAGGGGACGCCCGTGCGGTGCTACGTGTGTCCAGGCAACGACGACCGGCCGGAGACCGATGAGGTGATCCTCCAGTCGGAGGCCGTGGAGCTGGCGGAAGGACGCGTCGTCGAGGTGGACGGGGTGGAGATGATCTCCACCGGATGGTCCAACCCCACCCCATGGGAAACCTACCGCGAATGTTCTGAAGAGCAGCTCACGACCCGCATGGCACCGATGATCGCCGGCCTGCGAGATCCTGGACGAGCAATTTTCAACCTGCACTGCCCGCCCTACGCATCGAAGCTGGATGAGGCTCCCGCCCTGGACCGCGAGCTGAGACCGCTCCAGGGCGGCCAGCTCCTGCGGCCGGTCGGATCGACGGCCGTGCGCGACGCCATCATGCGCTATCAGCCGGCCCTCTCCCTGCACGGCCATATCCACGAAGCCCGGGGGGTCGCCAGGCTCGGAAGGACGCTGGCCATCAACCCTGGTAGCTCGTATGAGGCGGGGATTCTACAGGGCACCGTGATCGAGATCGACGCGAGGCGAGGCGTCAGCACCTACGCCCTCGTGTCGGGCTGAAAGGAGAGGCAGATGAGCGAAGCCACAGGGTATTTTGTCCGCAAAGCAACCGGGTTGGTCCGCGCCTGGTCGGCCTTCGACGCATTTATCTACGCCTTCTTCTCGGTGAACTTCGTCACCCTGGGGATGTACATCATGTCGTTTGGGCCATTCGTCCCGCAGGGGCACCTGCTGCCGGCCGCGATTATCACAGGGATCTTTGTCACGTTCCTGGTGGTGGTCTATGGCGGGCTGATTGCCACCATGCCCCGGGCCGGAGGCGATTACGTCTGGCAGAGCCGCATCCTGGGCGGCGGGATTGCATTTGTGCTGGCGGTGACGGGGTGGTGGTTCATCCTCTGGCACTGGGTTCCCATCTACGGGAACATCCTCTCCGTGCAGTTCTTCGCGCCCATCCTGGCCACAGCGGGTCGGGGAGATCTGGCCCAGTGGTTCAGCACGCCGGCTGGGATCTTCGTCAGCTCCCTGGTCGTGGTGGCGTTTGTCGCCTACTACATCGCCATCGGCATGGAGCGGTATGCGAAGATTCAGAAGTTCTGCTTCTGGGGCGGGATCGTCGCTCTGGGTATCGTCCTCCTGTTGTTGTTGGTCGGCACCCAGGGGCAGTTCCACCAGGCGTTCAATCGCGAGGCGGCGCGCCTCTTCGGCGCGTCGGGGGACGCCTATACGCAGACCATCGAGGCATCGCGCAAGTACGGGTTCACGCCGCCTCCCTTCACAGCCATGCCGTTGGGCCCCAGCATTCTGCTCATCCCCATGGTGGTCTTCTACCTGCTGTGGCCCAACTGGGGCGCCACCTTGTACGGGGAGGTGCGCGGGGCCAGTGACTACCGGCGGGTCTTCAAAGGCATGTTCTGGGGGCTCTGGATCACCGTCGCCTTGTCCGTGCTCTTCTTCTTCCTAGTGGCCAAGACGATGGGGTGGGAATTCTACCAGGCGGCGAACTCCAACTACTGGGCGACTATTTATACACCCGATAAGGCACCCAAACTCGCCGTCCCCCTGTGGCCTTATCCGGCGTTGCTTGCGGGCTGGCTGGTCGACAGTCGGATCTTCCAGGTCGTCCTGCTGGCGTTTATGAGCCTGTGGTTTTGGGGATGGTCGGGGACGGTCTTCCTCTCATCCACCCGGGTCATCTTCGCGGCGGCGTTTGACCGTGTCCTGCCGGAGTGGGCGGCGCAGGTCTCGCCGCGCAGTCACGTCCCCACCGGAGCGCTGTTGCTCATGGTGGTGCCCTCCATCGTCGTGAGCGCGCTCTACTCGTACTACCCGGGATTTGCCACGTACACCCTGGACGCGACACTGGTCATCGCCGTGACCTACGTCGGCAGTGTGGTGGCGGCGACGATCCTGCCGTGGCGCCGGCCCCGTCTGTACCAGAGCTCACCGGTGGCGCGCTACAAGGTCGCCGGCGTCCCGCTCCTCACCCTGGCAGGCGGCGTGACCCTGGCGTTCCTCGCCTTCAACCTGTGGAAATGGGTCACGGACGACACCTACGGGGTGAACAATCGGCAGTCGGCGATCTATATGCTGATCCTCTATGCGCTCGCGCTGGTCATTTATCTGATCGCGCGGATTGTGCGCGCGCGCCAGGGGATCGACTTGGCCAGGATCCACGCGGAGATTCCGGTAGAGTAGCGCGGGCACGGGCGGCCCCGTGTTTATCCGGCGGGGCCGTCTTCTTCAGGAAGGTCATACCACGGTACGCGGTCGCCGACGCGCGCCCGCACACGCCAGCTCAGTGATTTGGGGTGCATCTCGATAGCCTGCCACAGCGCGGCCAGGCGCGAGCCGACGGCGAGCAGGGCCACGATATCCGTCAGATCTTTCGCATTGAGCTTCACGATCTGCATCTTGGTCAGCAGGAGGTCGGCTGGGGTGAGCACGCCTTCCGGCTCGTGAAGGCGATCCCGCAGATCGATGGTGTGGCACATCCAGATCTGATCGAGGAAGATATCGACTTGACGATCGTGCATCCTATCCCAGTAGCGCAGACGTCGCCGGCCCTGCAGCGTGTTGAACGGCGTGTCAGGCGTGTACCCCAGGCGCGCCAGGAAGGGCTGCACCGCAACCCGCTGGGCTGAGAGGCCGACGAAGTCCAGATCCCGATACTCCCTCCGGAACGGCGCCACGCGCGCGCTAGGCGCGTGGAAATAGATTCCCAGCCCACCGGTCAGCTTGAGCGCGATCTGCTCTTGCTGCGTGGCGGTGGTGACGCGTCGTGCCTCTTCCACAATATCGGCGTGGGGTGAGGAGGGATTCACGTCAGGCACGTTTCGCCTCCCGGCCGATGCCTCCCTACGAAGACGTTGCCTGACCTCTTCAATTTCACAAGGAGTGCTGCATAGGGCGTCACGAATCCGATGCAACATGCGCGAAGAAGCCCAAGCGGTTATCATCGGCGGGGGCGTGGCCGGCTGCAGCATCGCCTACCATCTCACCCTGATGGGCTGGCGCGACATCGTGCTGGTGGAGAGAGGGCAACTCACCGGCGGGTCGACCCACCGCGCCGCCGGGCTGATTGGCCAGCTGCGCGGTACCCACAACCTGACCCGGATGATCATGTACAGCGTAGAGCTCTATGGACGCCTGGGGCAGGAGACGGGAATCGATCCCGATTGGCGGCAGGTGGGAAGTCTCCGGCTGGCGTCCAGCCCGCTGCGCATGGAAGAGATTCGCCGGCTCGTCGCCCAGGCAAAGGCGTTCGGCCTGGAGGTGGACCTGCTTACCCCCCGGGAGGCCCTGTCGCTGTGTCCCATTATCGGCGACCGTGACCTTGTCGGCGGCGCGTACATCCCCACCGACGGCCGCATCGACCCCACCGGCCTCGCCTATGCGCTGGCGCACGGCGCGCGCAGCCGTGGATGTGAAATCCACACGCAGACGGGTGTGACCGGCATCGGCGTGCGCAATGGCCGCGTGCACGCCGTGACCACCACGCAGGGGACGATCCGCACCCCCGTGGTGGTGAGCGCAGCGGGAGTGTGGTCCTGGCACATCGGCCGCATCATCGGGGTCGCCATCCCCATTGTCCCCATCGAGCACCACTACATGATGACGGTGCCCTTTGGTGTGCCGCGCGATTTGCCCACGTTTCGCGATCAGGACCTGCGCGTGTACGGCCGCGAGGAAGTCGGCGGCCTGCTGGTGGGCGGGTACGAGGGGAATCCCGTGCCCTGCGGCCCAGAACCTATCCCGCCCGACTTGGATCCTGCCAAGATGGTGCCGAACTGGGACCACTTCGAGACTCTGGCTCGCAGCGCGTCGATCCGCATTCCCGCGCTCAACGACGTGGGGATCCGAAAATTGATGATCGGTCCTGAGGTCTTCACCCCCGACGGGGACTTCCTGCTGGGCGAGTCGGCAGAGGTGCGCGGTTTCTATATTGCAGGGGGCACACCGGGGATCGCCGCCGGCGGCGGGGTGGGCAAGGCGATGGCGGAGTGGATCATCGAGGGACGGCCCGCCCTCGACCTGTGGCGCGCAGACATCCGGCGCTTCGGCCCGCACTACGCGGACCGTACGTATGCCGCCGCCCGGGCCGTGGAGGTGTACGCTCGCAACTACACAGTACATCTACCGCTGGAGGAGTTCGAATCGGTCCGCCCCCTGCGCACCAGCCCGGCGTACCCGCGCCTGGTGGCCCAGGGAGCCGTTTTCGGGGAGAAGGCGGGATGGGAGCGGCCCAACTGGTGCAAGGCCAACGAGGTCGACGATTCTCCCGGCCCGGCCCCCTCGGGCTGGATCCGGCACAACTGGTCGTCGGCCATCCCCGCAGAACACGTGGCGACGCGCACCGCTGCCGGGATCTTTGATTTCTCCTCCTTCAGCAAGTTCGAGGTGCAGGGACCCGGCGCGCTTGAGGCCCTGCAGTGGCTGACCGACAACGATCTCGACAAACCAGTCGGCACCGTGACATACACGCAAATGCTCAACCCTCGCGGCGGGGTGGAATGCGACCTTACCATCACACGGCTGGCGCCCGACCGCTTTTTCTCTGTGACGGGGAGCGCGTTTGGCGTTCACGATTTGGCCTGGGTTCGCCG
>WNEY01002554.1_pt1 | contig 13367 bp, 11 predicted proteins | sample 5400531 | NCBI WGS metagenome assembly WNEY01 (sample SAMN13153338, study PRJNA577476) | soil metagenome | isolation source: 200 cm saprolite under Douglas fir tree site 1 | place: USA:California | collected 2015-04-18
ACGTACGGCCTGTGGCGGATCGGGCGCATCGACGCGCGCGAGCAGGCGGCCCCGATGCGCCGGATCGGCATCGCCCAGCCGAACGTCGGCGAGATCGCGCTCCACCGGAACCCGTACGCCTCGGTGCAGGCGCTCTGGGCGGATACCGCCGAGCTGCACGGGCGCGGGGCCGATCTCGTGATCTGGCCGGAAGTCGGCTACAACCTGCGCCCGGTCCGCAACGGCGACGACGGGCGCGCCATCTCGGGCGGCGTCCCCGTCTCCATCATCGCCGGAGTCGAGCGCGTGAGCGGCAAGCAAGCCTGGAACAGCGCCCTCGTGATCGGGCCGGACGGGAAGATCGGCGACCACTACGACAAGATCCAGCTGCTCGCCTTCGGCGAGTACATCCCCTTCGGCGACTGGTTCCCTTTCCTCTACGAGTGGTCGCCGCTCGCCACGCACCTGACGCAGGGCACCACCACCCGGCCGCTGCGCGACGGCGGCTACCGGTACGCGACGTTCATCTGCTACGAGGACATCCTCCCCTGGATCGTGCGCAAGACGATGGAGGACCACGGCGAAGGCCGCGCCCACGCGCTGGTCAACCTCACCAACGACTCCTGGTACGGCGCCGGGCACGAGCAGGAGCAGCACCTGCAGCTCGCCGCGCTGCGCACCATCGAGCACCGCCGATGGCTGCTGCGCGCGACCTCGACGGGGATCAGCGCGTTCATCGACGCGAGCGGCCGGGTGGTGACACGCATCCCGGCGGACGTGCGCGGGGTCGCCGTGCGCGACGTCCCGATGCTGCAGGGGACCACGGTGTACCAGGTGGTGGGCGACTGGCCAGGCTGGGCGGCTCTGGGCCTTCTCGGCATCATCGCGGCGCGCGAGCTGCGCCGGCGGAAGAAGCGGTGAGAAGCCGCCCTACCGGAACCCGCCGAACAGCAGATTGAGGAGCGAAGTGAGGAACATCTCGCGGCCGGTCATGAGTCGCACCGCGCGGGGGCCGGCCCGGGTGTCCCCACACCTCGCCAGGCACCCGCGCAGGTCCTCGGCGCAGGTCGCCTCGTCGGGCTCCCGTCGGCGTGACCCGTCGCTGCAGTGCTCGGAAGCCGCCCGGCAGCTGTCTTCGCAGCTTCCGCCGCCCATCCCCATCTCGAGCGGCGCGTTGCCCGCGGTCGCGCAGCCGAGGAAGACCGTGGCGAGGACCACGACGAGCGTCCGCATGCTCCCTCCCCCCGGAGGACCCGGCAGGCCGGCAAGCGCTCACTTGCCAAGGATACTGCACTGCGTCAGCAGCCGTCCAGGGCCATGTCGGCCGTTGAGAACGTCGGGGTCTCCGCTTATCCTGCGCGGTTCCGATGGAGCCCGAACAGATCCTCGTCAAGGGTGCCCGCGAGCACAACCTCAAGGGCATCACCCTGGAGATCCCGAAGAAGCGGCTGGTGGTGTTCACCGGCGTGTCGGGGTCCGGCAAGAGCTCGCTCGCTTTCGACACCCTCTACGCCGAGGGGCAGCGCCGGTACGTGGAGTCGCTCTCCGCCTATGCCCGCCAGTTCCTCGGGCAGATGGAGAAGCCGCACTACGACGTGATCCGCGGGCTGTCGCCCACCATCTCCATCGAGCAGAAGGCCGCCTCCAACAATCCGCGGTCGACGGTGGGCACCATCACCGAGATCCACGACTACCTGCGCGTGCTCTTCGCGGCGGTGGGCAAGCAGCACTGCACGATCTGCGGGCGCCGGGTGGGGAAGCAGAGCGCGCAGCAGATCGCGGAGGAGCTGGCGCGGCTGCCCGAGGGGACGAAGCTGACCCTGCTCGCGCCGCTCGTCGAGCAGCGCAAGGGGGAGCACAAGGAAGTGCTGGTCGACGCGCGCAAGCGCGGGTTCGCGCGGGCCCGGGTGGACGGCGCCATCCGGCCGCTCGACGAGGACATCGAGCTGGACAAGAAGCGCAAGCACGACATCCAGATCGTGGTGGACCGCCTGGTGATCAAGGGCGGCGAGACGGACCGCCGGCTGATCGACAGCGTCGAGACCGCGCTGCGCGAGGGCAAGGGCGTGCTGCACGCGCTCACCGCCCTGCCGCAGAAGGGCGAGACGCAATCGATGTACAGCGAGCACCTCTCCTGCCCGGTGGACGGCATCAGCTTCCCCGAGCTGGCGCCGCACAGCTTCTCCTTCAACAACCCGCTGGGGATGTGCCAGGAGTGCAACGGCCTCGGCTCGCGGCCGGAGATGGACCCCGACCTGGTGGTGCCCGACGGGACGAAGAGCATCCGCCAGGGCGCGGTCGAGCCCTGGGCGCACGCGCTCGAGCGCGGCGGCGGCTGGACGTTCCGCATGATCGAGTCCCTGGCGCAGAGCTTCAAGGTGCCGCTCGACAAGCCCTGGAAGGACCTCCCGCGCGACCTGAAGCAGATGCTCCTCTACGGCTCGGGCGACGAGACGATGAGCATCCGCTGGAGCGAGGGCGGGCGCAGCGGCACCTACAAGACCAGCTTCGAGGGCATCATCCCGATGCTCATGCGCCGCTACAAGGAGACCACCTCCGAGAGCATGCGCAAGCACTACCTGCGCTACTTCAGCGACAAGGCCTGCTCGGCGTGCCAGGGCGAGCGCCTGCGTCCCGAGAGCCGGGCGGTGACCATCGGCGACGTGGGCGACCGCAAGGGAAAGTCCATCGTCGACGTCTCGCGGATGACCATCGAGGCGGCGACGAGGTTCATGCAGGAGCTGCCGCTCTCGGGGAACGACGCGGTGGTCGCTGCCGAGCTGCTCAAGGAGATCGGCAACCGCCTGCGCTTCCTGCTCGACGTCGGCCTCGGCTACCTGACGCTGGACCGGCCGGGACCGTCGCTCTCCGGCGGGGAGTCGCAGCGCATCCGCCTCGCCTCGCAGATGGGCAGCGAGCTGACCGGCGTCATCTACATCCTCGACGAGCCCTCCATCGGGCTCCACCAGCGCGACAACGCGCGCCTGCTCGCGACGCTCAAGCGGCTGCGCGACCTGGGCAACTCGGTCATCGTGGTGGAGCACGACGAGGAGACGATGGAGGAGGCCGACTGGATCGTCGACTTCGGCCCCGGCGCCGGCGAGCTGGGCGGCGAGATCGTCGCCGAGGGCCCGCCGCAGAAGATCATGCAGGCGGAGCGGTCGGTCACCGGCGCGTACCTGTCGGGCCGGCGCCGGATCGAGGTGCCGCCTTCGCGGCGGCGCGGGAACGGCAAGAGCCTGCGCCTGCTGGGCGCGGCGGCGAACAACCTGAAGGAAGTCGACGTGGAGTTCCCGCTCGGCACGTTCACTGCCGTCTCGGGCGTGTCCGGCGCCGGCAAGTCCACGCTGGTGAACCGGATCCTGTATCCCGCCCTGTCGCGCGCCTTGTACGGCTCGCGGGAGGCGCCCGGCCCCTACAAGGCGCTCTCCGGGATCGAGCACCTCGACAAGGTGATCGACATCGACCAGAAGCCGATCGGGCGCACGCCGCGGAGCAACCCGGCCACCTACACCAAGGTGTTCGACTGCATCCGCGACGTCTTCGCGCGCACGCCGGAGGCGCGCGCCTACGGGTACGAGCCGGGGCGCTTCAGCTTCAACGTGAAGGGCGGGCGCTGCGAGGCGTGCGAGGGAGACGGCATGAAGGTCGTCGAGATGCATTTCCTCGCCGACGTCTACGTGCCCTGCGAGGTGTGCCACGGCAAGCGCTTCAACGACGCCACCCTGCGGGTGACGTTCAAGGGGAAGAACATCGCCGAGGTGCTGGACCTCTCGGTGCGCGAGGCGATGGAGCACTTCAGCGTGCACAAGGAGATCATCCGCATCCTGAAGACGCTCGACGACGTGGGCCTGGGCTACATCAAGATCGGCCAGCCCTCCCCCACCCTGTCGGGCGGCGAGGCGCAGCGCATCAAGCTGTCGCGCGAGCTGGCCCGCACCGACACCGGGCGCACGCTGTACGTGCTCGACGAGCCCACCACCGGGCTGCACTTCGAGGACATCCGGCGCCTGCTCAGCGTGCTGAACCGCCTGGTCGAGGCGGGCAACACGGTGATCGTGATCGAGCACAACCTCGACGTCGTCAAGTGCGCCGACTGGATCATCGACATGGGGCCGGAGGGCGGCGACCAGGGGGGCTACGTGGTGGCCACCGGCGCGCCCGAGGACGTGGCACGGGTCAAGCAGAGCTACACCGGGCAGTACCTGAACAAGGTGCTGGGCCGCGCCCGCGTCGCCTGAGGAAAAAGCGTAGCGCCGCCCTATCGGCGGCGACCAATCCGGAGGGGAACACCGATGCTGCTCGTCCTGCTGCTGGCCGCGATCGCGCCGGCGCGCCGCGATCCGCGCGTCGAGAGCCTCGTGCAGCGCATCGAACCGGCACCGCTCCAGGCCACGGTGGCCAGGCTGGTGGGGTTCGGCACCCGGCACACGCTGTCGGAGACGAAGTCCGAGACGCGCGGCATCGGCGCCGCGCGACGGTGGCTGGCGGCCCAGTTCGGGGCCGCGGCGCAGGGCACGCGGCTCAAGCCGTTCGAGGACCGCTTCACGGCCGAGCCGGGTCGCCGCATCCCCGCTCCGGTGGAGCTGATCAACGTGGGCGCGTTGCTCCCCGGGATCGACCCGGCGCGCGGCAAGCAGGCGATCGTGATGACCGGGCACTACGACAGCATGCCGTCGAACGTGATGGACGCGCAGAGCGACGCGCCCGGCGCGGTGGACGACGCGAGCGGCACCGCGATGGCGCTGGAGCTGGCGCGCGCCTTCGCCCGGGAGCAGCCCGCGGTGACCCTGTACTTCGTCGCGGTGGCCGGCGAGGAGCAAGGGCTGGTCGGCTCGGCCCACCTGGCGCAGCGCCTCAAGCAGGAGGGCGTCGAGGTGCTGGCGATGACCAGCGTGGACATCGCCGGGAACGTCCAGGGACAGAACGGCGTGGTCGACAACACCCGGGGGCGCCTCTACTCGGAGGGAACGCCGATCGCGGAGACCGAGGCGCAGAAGCGGCTGCGCGACGCGGTCGGGGGCGAGAACGACAGCCCGTCGCGCGAGTGGGCCCGCTACCTGGAACGGCTCGGCGAGCGCTACGTGGAGAACCTCGATCTCCTGGTCATGCTGCGGCGCGACCGCATCGCGCGCGGGTCCGACCACACCTCGTTCAACCAGCAGGGCTTCCCCGCGGTGCGGCTCTCCGAGATGGTCGAGCACTACGACCGCGAGCACCAGACCCCGCGGGTGGAGAACGGCCGACCGTACGGCGACGACCTGGCGCATTTCGACGCGCCCTACACCGCGAAGCTCTGCCGGGCGCTCGCTTCCGCGCTGGGATCGCTGGCGTTCGCGCCGGCCGCCCCGGCGGCGGTCAAGCTGGGCGGCGCGGTGAGCCCGGACACGCGGCTGCGCTGGACGCTGCCCGCCGACCCGCGCATCGCCAACGTGGCTCTGTACCGCCGCCGCGCCGACTCGGTCCGCTGGGAACGGGCCCAGCTGGTCGGCAAGGTGGACCACGTCGTCCTGCAGAACGTCATCCCGGACGACGAGTTCTTCGCCGTCGCCACGGTGGACGACTCAGGAAACGAATCGCTGCCCCAACCACCTTCCGAGCTGGAGCGCTGACAAAACAATTACACCACGGAGCACACGGAGCTCACGGAGTTTTTTTTCCAAGAGCATTCTCCGTGTACTCCGTGTGCTCCGTGGTGCAACGCTTTTTGTCCCCTACGGCTCGCGCGTACCGGCGTCGGGCTGCTGCTTGGCTTGCTGGGCGTCTGAGGGTTGGGGCTCGAAGAGGTCGAGGTTGCGGAGCAGCTCGACCTGCTCGAGCAGCGCCAGCTGGCGGACGACCTCGGCGTCCTCGGCCGAGAGCGGCTTCCCCTGCCGCGGCTGCTCGTCGGCCTGCGGCGGCGGCTCGTCGGCGCGCGCGGCCTGGAGAGGCCCGCAGAGCGCGGCGGCGAGGAGCAGCGAGGCGCGGAAGATCATGGCTCAGTTGCGGCGCAGCCGCTCCTTCTGCTCCAGGTGCCGATCGCGCCGCTCCTCCTTGCGCTCGCGGCGCTGCTCCTTCTGCTCCTGCCGCCTCTCCTGGCGCTGCTCGCGGAAGCGCTGGCGGGTCTCCTCGCGCTGCTCCGGGGTCATCCGCTCCCAGCGCTCCATGTTCTCCAGGATCTGCCGGCGCTGATCGGGGTCGGCGCTCATCACCCGCCGCAGCGACTCGCGCAGCTGCTCGCGCTCCTGGGGAGAGAGCGAGCGGAAACGCTGCCACTTTTGCAACACCTGCTGCCGCTGCTCGGGCGGCATCCCGAGGAACCGGCGGTAGTTCTCGTCGACGCGCGCATGCTCGTCGGGAGCCATCCGGTTCAGCCGCGCGAGGTTCTCCTGGATCCGCTGCCGCTCGTCGGCCGGCAGCTGCTGCAGCTCGCGGTAGCGGCGGCGCAGCTCCTCCTGCTTCTCCGGAGGCAGGCTGCGGAAGCGCTCCTCGGCGGACTGCTCCTGCGCCTGCGCGCGAGAGGCGGGCGGCGCGGCGGCCAGCGTGACCAGGAGCGCGAGCGCGGCGCGGCGCATCACGGCTTGCCCTCGGCCTCTAGCGTGTGGAGCACCGCCACCACCTCCAGGTCGCGGAGCGCGTCCTGGTTCTGCACCACGTTCAGGTCCTCGAAAAGCTCCAGGCGCTGCGCGACGATCAGCTCCTCTCCGCTCGCGCGCGGCGCCGGGCGCGCGATCAGCACCGCGGCCGCCGCGACCGCGGCCGCCGCCAGACCGCCGCCGAAGGCCCAGCGCCACCACGGCGCGCCCAGCGGCCGGGGGCGGAGCTCGCTCGCCCGGGCGGCGGCGCGCCCGGCGAATCCGGGTCGTGGATCGATCGCGGGCAGGGGAGCGACGATCGACGTCGCCTCCCCCAAGAGGTCCCGCTCCTCCGCGCACGCCGGGCACGAATCCAGGTGGCGGCGCACCTCGCCGGCCTCGTCCTGCGGCAGGGTGCCGGCCAGCCAGGCGCCGAGCCGATCCGCGATGTGGCCCTTCTGGGGCATCGATTCAGGTCCCTCGCGGGCGGATCCTGCCCGCCCACAGGGAGACCCTCAGGGACGGGGGAAAGTTAGACGGGGCGCCCTGGGAGCGGCGTTGTAGCACGCCTGCGCCGTGGGCGAGGGGGCCTACGCGCTGATCAGGCCATGGCGAGCTGCCAGGCGCAGCAGCTCCACCGCCGAATGGACGCGCAGCTTCTTGAGAATCCGGCTGCGGTGCGTCTCGACCGTCCGCCGGCTGATGCGGAGCTGCTTGGCGATCTCCTCGTTGGAGCAGCCGAGCACCAGGAGCCGGAACACCTCGCGCTCGCGCGCGGACAGCGCGTCGAGCGGCGCGCGGTCTCCGGCGGGGCGCTCGAGCAGGTGCTGGTTCACCCGCTCCAGCGCGAGCCTGGGGGAGAGGTATCGCTGGCCGGCGCCCACTTCCTGGATGGCGGCCACGATCTCTTCCGCGCTCCCGTCCTTGCCGGCGTACCCCATGGCGCCGGCGGCGAACGCCTCCGCTGCGAAGTCCTCGGCGACCTGCGCGGAGAGCACCAGCACGCGCCTCTCCGGATGCCGGCGGAGCAGCTGGCGGAGGACGGAGAGGCCTCCGGTGCCCGGCAGCGAGGAATCGAGCACCACCACGTCGGGCCGCGCGTTCGCGAGCAGCGCCGCCGCGCTCTGCAGCGAATCCGCCTCGCCGACGATCTCCAATCCACGACCATGGTCGGAGATGGCCGTGCGCAGCCCCGCCCTGTACAGCGGGTGGGCGTCCACGATCGCGACCCGCAAAGTCACAGCCGGACTCTACACCGGCAGATTCCAGTGTAGTCAAATTCGGCCGAATCGCTCCGAGGGCAACTTCACCCCCCGCGGAACAGCTTCCGCCCCAGCTGCAAATCTCCGAACAGGGTGACCGCCAGGACCAGCGCGATGAGGAAGAGGAAGCCGACCAGGTGGACGACCGTCTCGGCCCGCTGGTTCACCTTGCGCCCGCTCAGCAGCTCGATCCCGAGGAACACCAACCGCCCCCCGTCGAGCGCGGGCACCGGGAGGAAGTTGAAGATGGCCAGCCCCACGGAGATGTTGGCGAGGATGCCGGCGAATTCCGCCAGGCCCCGCTTCACCTCGGCCGAGGCCTGCTTCACGATCCCCACCGGTCCTGCGAGCGACGCCCCCCCGCGCCCTCGCGCGATGTCCCAGAGGGCCTGCAGCGTGGCGGCGTTCAGCGCCCAGACGTCGCGGGCGGCCCGCGGCAGCGCCTCGGCGAGCGGGACCTGGATCAGCACCCGGTCCTGCGTGACGCCGATGACCCCGTTTTCGGGGCGCACCTCGAGGGCGTGACGATCGGCGCCGCGCTGCACCTCGAACCGCCGCTCGGCAGGTGCGCCGGCCTTGCGCAGCTCGCGCATCATCTCGGCGAACGAGGAGACCTTTGCGCCGTCGATCGCCACCACCTGGTCGCCGGTGTGCAGCCCCGCGGCCGCGGCCGGCCTGCCCGGCAGCACCTGCACGCGCGTGGTGGAGAGGTCGACGAAGCCGCGCGTGGTGTAAAGCCCCGCGATGATGAGGAAGGCGAGGAGGTAATTGACCCCGGGGCCGGCGGCGATCACCAGAAAACGGCGCCAGGCCGCCTTGTTCGCGTAGGAGCCCGGATCGGTGGGGTCCTGGGCGGCCGGCTCGTCGGGCGAGAAGCCGGCGATCTTGCAGTAGCCGCCGAGGGGAATGGCGCTGAGACGGTAGTCGGTCTCGCCGCGCCGGAAGCCCGCGATACGCGGCCCGAAGCCGAGCGAGTACGTCTCCACCCGCATGCCGAGCAGGCGGGCGAACACCAGGTGGCCTGCTTCGTGGACCGCGATGAGCAGCCCCAGGCCGACGACCGTCAACAGGATGGAAAGCACGGCGCGGCAGTGTACTCGATGCATCCCCGCGGCGCAGGAACTACGTTCAGCAACGGACGGAAAATTGCCTAAGGAGCGAGGGCGGCCATGCGCGATGCACTCTGGGCGGTCCCGGCATGCGCGCTCGCGCTGGCTTGCGCGAGCAGCCCGAAGCCGGTGCAGAAGGTGGACGATTCCGGGCTGGCCCGGCTCGACAAGTCGCAGATGCAGCCGGTGGACGACGCCCGCGTCGAGCAGGGACGCGCCCAGGACACGCTGGCCCGGGCCCGGGCCAACGAAGCGGATGCCCAGGCGCGGCTCGAGGTGGCGAAGACCGAGCGCGGCGTCGCCGAGGCGCAGCTGAAGCGCGCGCTGGCCGAGCGGGATCTCCTGAAGAAGCAGTACGCGCCGCAGGACCAGCTGGCGCGCGCTGACGAGGAGGTGCGGGCGGCGGAGGACCGGATCCGCGCGGCGGACATGAAGCGCGCCTACCTCGAGCGCATGGTCCAGGTGGCGCAGGCCGACCGGAACGCGGCGGCGTCCCACGTCGACACGGCGGGCGCGATGGTCGAGCAGGCCAAGTTCCGCGCGATGAAGGCCGCGGACGTGCCGCAGGCGGAGTCCGCGAACGGCGGCACGATCGACTCGCGGGTCGCCGAGGCGCAGGTCCGCGAGGCGCAGCTGCGCAAGCAAGCGGCCGACCTGCGCGCGGGCGCCGTCGACGCCTACAACCGGTGGCAGCAGACCGACGCCCGCGTCCGCACCCTCGCCCGCCCCGAACCGATGCCCGTCCCACCCCCCACCAGCCCCGACTCGCCGCGATAAAGGACTCAAGGATCACCACGGAGGGCACGGAGGTCACGGAGATTTCGGGGTTCGATCCGTCGCGGGTGGGCGATCGAGATCGAACGAATTCTCCGTGCTCTCTGTGTCCTCCGTGGTGGATTCTTTTTGTCCTGTACGGCCCACGTCTCGCCGCGCGGTCAGAGCTTGCGGCGCTCGCCGGTTCTTACCCAGCGGAAGTAGTCGCGCAGGATCTCGGCGTGGTCGAAGCAGAGGTCCTTCCAGGGGATGTCGGATTCGGCGCACCAGCGCGCGTCCTGCGCGTCGTCGCCGGCCTGCAGCGTGCCGGCGCGGACCCGGCAGGCGTACACCGTCGAGATGGTGTGCTTGCGCGGGTCCCGCCGCGGGTCGGAGTAGGTGAAGAGCTGCTCGATCAGCTCCACCTCGAGGCCGGTCTCCTCGCGCGCCTCGCGCCTGCAGGCGCGGCCCAGCTCCTCGCCATGGTCCACGAAGCCGCCCGGCAGGGCCCAGCCGCGCGGCTCGTTCTTGCGCAGGATGAGCACTACCCGCCCGTCGGGGCCGGCGATGACGGCGTCCGTGGTGGGCAGCGGGTTCTTGTGCTCGGCCATCAGGGTGTGATCAACCCGCCGGGCGTGGCGGGCACGGCAGGTGTCTCCGCGGGCTTCTGCCAGCGGCCTTCCAGCGCGTGGGTGAAGAGCGCCCGGCAGAACGGGTTCTGCGCGCCCAGCTCTCCTTGCAGGTCCCGCGAGACGGCCACCGCCGTCCGCGCGGCGTCCACCCTGCCCTCCGAGGCGAGCACGTGGGCCATCTCCAGCAGGCGGCGCGCGTAGCGGGCGCGGCGCTGCGGCGCGAAGTACGCCTCGGCCGCGTCCTCGGCGGCGCGCTCGAACGCCGCCTTGCGCTGGGCGTCGTCGATGAAGAGCCGGCTGACGGCGATCTCGTCCACCTTGAGCGCGAAGGAGCGCAGCGCCTCCTCCTCCGGGATCCAGGTCATGAACAGCGGGTCCGCGAAGAGGGCCGCGCCCGCCAGACGGTGCGGCAGCTCGCCGTCGGGACCGAACCCGATGGACGCGCCGGGCGCCGGCGACTCCTGCGGCGCCGGTCCCAGGATCCGGAGCGCGTCGGCATACGCCGGCGGAGGCGAGAAGCCGTTGCGAGAGCCCTCCTCGGCGGCCTGGGCGATCAGCCAGCGCGCGTGGTCCTTGGGTACCTCGACGCTGGTCACGACCCCGCCTTGCCGCGGCAGCCGCTTGGCGAAGTCGCGGAAGTTCCGCCGCGAGAGCGCGAGCGCGTCGATGGCGAGGATGCCCTTCACGTCGGAGACCACCGCCTGCACCACCTCGACGCCGCCGCGGGTCGCGCGCGACCACCACACCGCCCGCTCGCCGTAGGCGTCGATGGAGCTGGCGTAGCAGGCAGGCGCCTCGGCCTCGGGGGGCGGCTTCAGCACCGGCTCGCCGCGCGGCCTGAGCTCCTGGACCTGGAACCCGCGCTGCTTCAGCCGCTGCAGCTCACGCTTGGCTTCCTTGGCGAGCGCCTTCTGCGGCGCCGCGGCCAGCTCTACCAGCGCCTCCTGCCGCTGCGCGTCCCCGGCCGCCCGCACCAGGGCAAGCGCGAGCGGCTCCGGGAGCGCGGAGATCCGGCCCGCCACCTCGGGCTCGGCGGCCGCGCCTTCGGCCGGAAGCCCGGCGGACTGGGCGGTTTGCTCCCGGTGCAGCAGGCCGAGCAACTCACGGGCCTCGGCGATCTGCGCCGCGGTGCACGGGTGCGCTCCGGCGCACTGCATCTCCTCGGCGATGCTGTCGGGCTTGAGCGAGCCGTCGCGCAAGAGCGCGAGCAGCTCCACCGTGCCCAGGTTGTGCCCCCCGGCGGCCATGGAGGGGCGCACTGTAGGAAACGGCACGCGCCGGGGCAATGACTTTCGGCGCACCGTGTACAACCCGAGTCGCAGAAAATCCCTTGGCCAGCTCCAGTCAGCCAACACTGACGACGGTTACCCGAGGCCTTCAAACTCAGTGGCCGTTATTGACCACGCTTGTGGAAACTCGCCGCAAGCCGAAGGTGACTCCGCTGGAAGCTATCCACTTCGGTCACGGCTGCGGATGTCCCAGAAATCGGAACCACATTATGTGACGAATGGATCGCGAAATTGTCCAACGCAACACTGGTATCCAGGATGAACTCCCCGACGTGATCGTGACCATCGGCAACTATACGAGCACGTACCCGCAGAGACTCCGAAGGCAGTTGCCACACCGGATGCCTGCAGGCAAACTGGTACGCATCCGGGGGCCATCCCCAGCAGGAGCCATCTGCGTACTTGATCGCCACCGCGACGGCGTGATCCTCCCTTCGTGCGAAGTCGGCAGTGTATCCGAGCGATACCTTAGAAAAGTCGAAGACGAACTTTCCGTCTGCTACCGGAGTGAAAGGCTCAGGTGCCCATGTCCAACGCCCGGGCATCTCCTTGGAAAAAACGTCTTCATCATTCTTTCGAAAGAACCGCAGCCAACACCGGACCCGACGCACCGGCGGGCCGTTATTTATGATTCGCAGGTGCGCAAAGGCGGCAACGGGTTTCTCATCAGGTGATGCCAAAACCAGAGCTGGCGCTGGATGCGGTTCGATTGCGATCGAAGGACCCGCTGGGCTGGTTGAAACGGTCCTGATCAGATCCCGCAAGACCGCCGAGACGGGCACCCCCAAGGCGATGGCTCGAGCTCGCAATGCAGACATTTCCGAATCAGTGAGGCGGAGCCGATAGACGTGTTCCCGAGGCTTCTTCCGGAGTGGGGTCGAATTCAGCCGATCCGATTTCGCCTGCTGAGCTCGTCCCTCCCAGTATGCGGAGAAATCGTAGGACCTCAGGAATTGGGCTTCTTCGGCCTCGCTCGCGAATTCCGGCTTCGGCTTTCCCGGAGGCCACTTGGGCAATCGAGGCGGCCCAAGCTCGCGCGCGCGTCTCGCGGCGGCCGCCCGCTGCGCCTCGCGGTCTGGATTGAGTCTCTTCATCGCTTGCGCCTGCTCTTCAACCAACCGTCGTAACTGCGAACCTCCTGTTCAGTTGCGTCTCTTGCGCCGACGGGCCGCGCCATGCCACCGACTTTCGGCGCAACCGTAACGAAGAGAATACGGTCGTGTGCAGTCTTTCCGAGCATGTCCACCCTCGGTTCACCCTCGGATTCATACTTGTCCATCTTTCGCGACGGATGCTTCGTTTCGCGCACGACCTCGTCCACATCTTCCTCGAAGAGAGTGCGTTCGGGATGCTCGTCTCCTTCCGAGAGAACATGGCGGCGATTTTCGCTGTCCCACAGCGTGTCCTTGAACTTCATTCTATGCCCCGGTCGCGAGCACTTCAACTCGACTACGCCCCGACCCTTTGTGCTACGTCGTGGTCTATTGTACTACGCGAGCGGTTTTGCGCCCGGCCCGCAGAAACGAGACCCCGCTGCTACGCGCCCCGCGTGCTCCGCCTGCCGCCCGAACTCGCGGGTCAGCACCAGGATGACGTTCGAGTCCGGTCTACAATGCGGGTCTGACACCTGTCCTCGGAGGGCGCATGAAGGTCACCCTGCTCTACTTCGCCGCGGCGCGGGAGCGGGCGGGGGTCCCCCGCGAGACGGTGGAGTTGCGCGACGGCGCGACGGCCGCCGATGCGCGCGAGGCCGCGTGCGCCGCGCATCCCGGGCTGCGTGCGATCGTGG
>WNEY01012559.1_pt1 | contig 13367 bp, 11 predicted proteins | sample 5400531 | NCBI WGS metagenome assembly WNEY01 (sample SAMN13153338, study PRJNA577476) | soil metagenome | isolation source: 200 cm saprolite under Douglas fir tree site 1 | place: USA:California | collected 2015-04-18
TACCGCGACCTTGACGACATTCTGGCCCTGATCGAGCGACGCGCCGTCGCGGGCGTCTATGTCTCGGCCAACAACGTGCAGGGATTGTCGGCGGCCGAGATCAAACAACAGCTCGCGGCCATGCAGGACCTCCGGCGCGCCCAGCATCTGCCGCCGTTGTGGATCGCAACCGACCAGGAGGGCGGCGGCGTCTCGCGCCTCTCCCCGCCGCTCTCCCGCTTGCCGCCGCTCGCCGCGCTCGTCGCGGCGCACCCGGATCGGGCCGAGCGCCTGGATGCCGTGCGCAAGTTTGCATTGCTGCAGGGCCACGAGCTGTCCGATCTCGGCGTCAATTTGAATTTCGCGCCGGTGATCGACGTGAACCACGGCATCGTCAATCCGGCGGATCGCTACACCCGCATCCATCAACGGGCGATCTCCGGCGATCCCGACATGGTGGCCGAAGTCGCCGGCGCCTATTGCGCCGGCTTGGCCGAGACGAGCGTGCGCTGCACGCTCAAGCACTTTCCCGGGCTGGGACGGGTGTTCGACGACACGCACAGCGGGTCGGCGGATCTCAACGCGCCGCTCGGCGAGCTCGACAAGTCGGACTGGGTGCCGTTCCGCGCCCTTCTCGGTCACGCGAACGCCTTCACCATGCTGGCGCATGCGCGGCTGACCGCGCTCGACCGCGATCATCCGGTCTCGACCTCGGCGCCGGTGATCGCCGGCGCCTTGCGGGGCGCCTGGCGGCACGACGGCGTCCTGATCACCGACGACTTCAGCATGGGTGCGATCTACCGCGGCCGCGCGGGTGTCGGCGGGGCGGCCGTCGCGGCGATCAATGCGGGCGCGGACCTGATCCTGATCAGCTTCGATCCGGACCAGTATTACGCCGCGATGCGCGCGCTGTTGGACGCGCAAGCGCAGGGGCGGCTGCGGCGCGATGTGTTGCAGGACAGCGAGCGCCGGCTGGCAGGCGCGGCGCCGTCCGATCCGCTGGGGCCGCACATCTTCCGCCCCGCCGATGTGTCGAATTGATCAGCGCCGCGCGCGCCCGCCGATGGAACCCGCGGCCTCATGGCGGTCACAGTCTTGCGCGACCCCGAGCGGTTGCCGCAAGGCGCGGCGGACCCAACGGTGCACGGCGGGAACCGACGTTAACGATTTGGGCGGCCGATTTTCCGGCCGTTATGGCGAAACGCACGCCGAGCAGGTAGTAATGAGCCGCCGTGAGCCGGGAGGGCTTCGTTTGCGTCATTGCCGCGCCGCCGTTTGGGCCGCGATCGTCGTCGCCGCGAGCCTCCTGCCCTCGGTCGCGCGCGCCGTCGAGGCCATCAACCTCGGCGATGCATCGGCCATCGACCTCACCGGCGCGCTCGAGCGCCCGAAATCCGAAGGCGACCGCATTCAGGTGTCGACCGCGGCCGATGCGGAAGGCATCGTGCGCCGCATCGAGGTGCGCTCGCGCGGCGGCAATCCCAACTGGGTGGTGTTCGCGCTCGCCAATAACGGCAGCGACCAGGTCGACCGCCTGCTGGTGGCGCCGCGCTACCGCATGGTGGGCTCCGGCCTGCTGTGGCCGGACCTCGGCTCCTCGCGCCTCGTCTATCTGACGCCGAGCACGGGCGACCCGCCGGACCGCCAGGACAGCGCCAGCGCCGACATCTTCCGCATCACGCTCGACCCCGGCGCGGTCATCACGTTCGTGGCCGAGCTGAGCACCGACAAGCTGCCGCAGCTCTATCTGTGGGAGCCGGAGGCCTACAAGGACAAGATCAACAGCTTCACGCTCTATTTCGGCATCGTCATCGGCATTGCCGGCCTGCTGGCGCTGTTCCTCACCATTCTGTTCGTGGTCAAGAGCAGCGTGATGTTCCCGGCCGCCGCGGCGCTCGGCTGGGCGGTGCTCGCCTATATCGGCACCGACTTCGGATTCTGGGGGAAGGTGTTCAACCTCTCCGTCGAGGCCGAGCGCGTCTGGCGCGCGTCCGGCGAGGCGATCCTGGCGGCCACGCTCCTGGTGTTCCTGTTCGCCTATCTCAACCTCAACCGCTGGCACGTCCGCTACGCCCACATCACCGCCGGATGGCTCGTCTTCCTCGGCGCGCTGGTCGGGCTGGCGCTGGTGGATTCGGCGGTCGCCTCCGGCATCGCCCGCATCTCGCTCGCGCTGATCGCGGTGGCCGGACTTGGTCTCGTCGTTTATCTCGCGACCCACGGGTTCGATCGCGCGGTCCTGTTGATCCCGACGTGGCTCCTGCTGGTGACCTGGGTGTTCGCCGCGAGCCTCGCGGTGACCGGGATCGTGACCAACGACATCATCGCGCCGGCGCTGCTCGGCGGGCTCGTGCTGATCGTCATGCTGATCGGGTTCACGGTGATGCAGCACGCCTTCGCGGGCGGCATCACGACCGGCGTGGTGTCCGACGTGGAGCGCCGCGCGCTGGCGCTCACCGGCGCCGGCGACCTGATCTGGGACTGGGACGTCGCGGCCGACAAGGTGTTCACCAGCCCGGAGACCGAGAACCTGCTCGGCCTCAAGCGCGGCACCCTCGAGGGCTCGGCGGCGCGCTGGCTCGACGTGCTGCACCCGCACGACCGCGACCGCTTCCGCGCCGCGCTCGACGGCGTGCTCGATCAGCGGCGCGGCCGGCTCGCGCTCGATTTCCGCCTGCGCACCCATGACGGGCATTACCTGTGGTTCGCCCTGAAGGCGCGGCCGGTGGTCGGCTCCGACGGCGAGGTGGTGCGCCTCGTCGGCACGCTCAGCGACGTGACCGAATTCAAGAACGCCGAGGAGCGCCTGCTGCACGACGCGGTGCACGACAACCTGACCGGCCTGCCCAATCGCGAGCTGTTCCTCGACCGGCTGGAAGCGGCGCTCTCGTTCGCCAAGGTCGACGCGGCGATCCGCCCGACCGTGATCGTGATCGATCTCGACCGCTTCAAGCAGGTCAACGATTCGGTCGGCGTCGCGGTGGGGGATTCGATCCTGCTCACGCTGGCGCGCCGCCTCGGCCGCCTGCTCAAGCCGCAGGACACGCTCGCGCGAATGGCCGGCGACCAGTACGGGCTCCTGCTGCTCTCCGAGCGCGAGCCCGAACGCATCACCGCCTTCGCCGACACGATCCGGCGCACCCTGCGCGCGCCGATCGCCTTCAACGACCGCGAGATCCTGCTCACCGCCTCGATCGGCCTGGCGCTCGCCGACGGCGAGCCGCGCGCGCGCGACGAGGTGCTCAAGGACGCCGAACTGGCCATGTATCACGCCAAGCGCATCGGCGGAGACCGCATCGAGGTGTTCAAGCCGGCCATGCGCGCGCGCAAGGGCGACCGGCTCACGCTGGAAACCGATTTGCGCCGCGCGCTCGAACGGCGGGAGATCTCCCTCGTCTATCAGCCGATCGTGTGGCTGGAGGACCGCACCGTCGCCGGCTTCGAGGCGCTGATGCGCTGGGATCATCCGAAGATGGGCCGGCTGTCGCCGTCCGAATTCATCGCGGTGGCCGAGGAGATCGGCCTCATCGTCGATCTCGGCCTGTTCGCGCTCAACGAGACCGCGCGCCAGCTGTCCGCCTGGCAGCGCACCCTGCGTCGGCGCTATCCGATCTTCGCCAGCGTCAACGTGTCGTCGCGCCAGTTATTGCGCCACGACCTGATCCAGGACGTGCGCTCGGTGCTCGCCCGCACCGGGCTTGCGCGCGGCACGCTCAAGCTCGAGCTGACTGAATCGCTGGTGATGGAGAATCCCGAATACGCCGCCCAGATGCTCGCGCGCATGCGCGAGCTGGGCGCCGGGCTGTCGCTCGACGACTTCGGCACCGGCCATTCCTCGCTCGCCTATCTGCAGCGCTTCCCGTTCGACACCATCAAGATCGACCAGTCGTTCGTGCGCGCGACCGGCAAGGGCAAGCGGCCGGTGATCCTGCGCTCGATCATCGCGCTCGCGCACGACCTCGGCATGGACGTGGTGGCGGAGGGCGCCGAAACCGACTCGGACGCGGTCGAGCTCTACCAGCTCGGCTGCGAATATGCGCAAGGCTTTGCGTTCGGCGAGCCCATGACCGCCGAGGAAGCCCACAAGCTGCTCACCCAGGAAGAGCTGGAACGGGCATCCTGACCAGATGACAGATGTCAGATGACAGATGTCGGAGAACAGAATTAGATTCCTCGTCTGTCATCTGACATCTGTCATCTGTCATCTGATTCACGCGTGTCCCGCTTCGCTCGACAGCTTGCCGGGCTCGATGCCGATCTTGCGCAGCGCCCGGCCGTACTTGCCCTCGATGTCCGGGCCGAAGATCAGCTCGGGGTCGGCCGCGCAGTGCAGCCAGCCGTTTTCCTGAATCTCGGTTTCCAGTTGGCCGGGAGACCAGCCGGCGTAGCCGAGCGCGAGCACCGCGCTCTGCGGTCCGTCGCCGCGGGCGATCGCCTTCAGGATGTCCAGCGTTGCGGTCAGGCAAATGCCGTCGTCGATCGGCAGGGTGGAGTTCTCGATGAAGAAATCGGCGGAATGCAGCACGAAGCCGCGTCCGGTCTCGACCGGCCCGCCCTTGAGCACCTTGACGACGCCGGCGCGCGGCGGCAGCTCGATCCGCTCCGCGTCGGAGATCACCTCGAGCTGCACCAGCAGGTCGGGGAACTTGATGTTGGGCGCCGGGTGGTTGACGACGATGCCCATGGCGCCTTCCGAGGAGTGCGCGCATACGTAGATCACGCTGCGGGAGAAACGCTCATCGCGCATCGACGGCATGGCGATCAGCATCTGACCGTCGAGATAGCCCCGGCTGGCCGATTTGTCGAATGGCTTGCGCGCGATCCGCATTGGGCAAGGCTACCCCGTTCGCCGGCCGTTTGGAAACGAAACTTGTTGCCGCATGCTGCCATGATGTCGCCGCAGATCACGCCGATTTCAATGGCGCCGCATGCACCGGCCGCCTACATCTCCTGCATGACACGTAGGCATATGTCCGCATGCGCGGCAGCGGCCGTGGCGCTTGCCTGCAGTCTGGTGATCGCCGCCGCAATATTTTACTCGGCCGGAGCCGGCGAGAGTTCCGCCTGGGACGGCGGGCCGCACGCAAAGGTGCGGCTGGTCGCCGGAACCGCCGACAAGGCCGGAACCGGGATGATGCATGCCGGCATCGAGATCCAGCTCGGACCCGGCTGGAAAACCTACTGGCGTTATCCGGGCGATTCAGGCGTGCCGCCGCGCTTTCGATTCGACCGCTCGGACAATGTCGAGACCGTTGCGGTGCTGTGGCCGGCCCCGCACGGCTTCTCCGACGATGGCGGCCGGTCGATCGGCTACAAGGATGGCGTGGTCCTGCCGCTGCTCGTGATGCCGCGCGAGCCAGGCAAGCCGGTGGTGCTGCGCCTCGACCTCGACTACGCCGTCTGCGAGCGGCTGTGCGTGCCGGCGGAAGCCAAGGCCGAGCTTGCGCTCACCGGCGGCGTCGAGAATGCGGCGCTGGCCGCGAGCGAGGCGCGGGTGCCGAAACCCGTCGCGCTCGGAGAAGGCGGCGCGCTTGCCATCAAGGCGATCCGCCGCGAGGCCGGCCCCCGGCCGCGCATCGTCGTCGACGTCGCGGCGCCCGTGGCCGCCGTCGTTGAATTGTTCGCCGAAGGTCCAGCCGCCGACTGGGCGCTGCCGGTTCCCGAGCCGATTGCCGGGGCTCCGTCGGGCCTCAGGCGCTTCGCGTTCGAGCTTGACGGAGTGCCGCCCGGCGCATCCGCGCAGGGCGCCGTCATCAAGCTCACCGCCGTTACGCCGGAGGCGGCGATCGAGGTTCAAACCCGTCTCGACTAATCCGGCGGGGAGGTTAAGTTACCGCCCGGCCGGCGATCCGGCCACGTCGTCCATCGGATCGGAACGCAAGGTTCCGCCTGTTGCAAACGCCTCGGAGAGGAAGACCATGACCATCAAGGCCGGCGACCGCGTGCCCGCCGCGACATTCAGAACGATGACGCCGGACGGCCCCGCGCCGAAATCGACCGATGACATTTTCAAGGGCAAGAAGGTGGTGTTGTTCGCCGTGCCCGGCGCGTTCACCCCGACCTGCCACAAGAACCATATGCCCGGCTTCGTGAAGAATGCCGACGCGATCAAGGCCAAGGGCGTCGACACCATCGCGGTCACCGCGGTGAACGACGTATTCGTCATGGACGCGTGGAAGAAGGCGTGCGGCGCCGAAGGCAAGATCGAGTTCCTGGCCGACGGCAACGGCGACTTCGCCAAGACGATCGGCCTCACCCTCGACGCGTCGGGAAACGGCCTCGGCCTGCGCTCCAAGCGCTATTGCATGCTGGTCGACGACGGGGTGGTCAAGAGCATCGGCGTCGAGGACAAGCCTGGGGTCGACGTCTCCAGCGCCGACAGTCTGCTCAAGCAGCTGTGACGAACTCCCTCTCCCCGCTTGCGGGGAGAGGGTTGGGGTGAGGCGGCGTCGGTGGGTGCGCGCTTTCCTCAGACGCCCCCTCACCCGACGCGCTTCGCGCGTCGACCTCTCCCCGCAAGCGGGGAGAGGTAATACCAACGTCGACCGTTGTGTTCACTGGATGCCCCGCCTTCGCGGGGCATGACGAGTCAGAGTCTAGTTCCGTTGGTATAGGAACCTCACGATTGCTCGCGCGCTTCCGTCAGGCCCTGTTGCGCCAGGCGGTCGGCGCGCTCGTTGAGATCGTCGCCGGCATGACCGCGCACCCAGTGCCAGCGCACGTCGTGCTGCTTGAGGGCCGCGTCGAGCCGCTGCCACAGATCGACGTTCTTCACTGGCTTGCGGTCGGCGGTGCGCCAGCCGTTGCGCTTCCACTGCTCGATCCAGCCGGTGATGCCGCCGCGCAAATACTGGCTGTCGGTGTAGAGGTCGACGCGGCAGGGCCGCTTGAGCGCCTCGAGCGCGGCGATCGCCGCCATCAGCTCCATCCGATTGTTGGTCGTATGCGCGTCGCCGCCCTTGATCTCCTTCTCGTGGTCGTTCCAGGCGAGGATCGCGCCCCACCCGCCCGGCCCCGGATTGCCCGAGCACGCACCGTCGGTGTGGATGGTGACCCGCGGCAGGCTTGCGCGCTCGGCCGTCATTCCGCGATCCCATAATCTGCGACGCTGCGCGCCGCCTGGTGGAACCGCAGCTTGCGGAAATATTCGAGCGGGTCCTTGGGCCGCACCAGCGCGCCGGGCGGCACGTCGAGCCAATCGACCAGGCGCGTGAGCAGGAAGCGCAGCGCGGCGCCGCGCGCGAGCAGCGGCAGGTGCATGCGCTCGGCGCCCGAGAGCGGACGCGCCTTGCCGTAGGCCTGGAGCAGCGCGCGCCCCTTGGTCACGTTGTAGGAGTGGTCGGGCTCGAAGCACCAAGCGTTGAGACAGATGGCGATGTCGTAGGCGAGCGTATCGGTGCAGGCGAAATAGAAGTCGATCAGGCCGGACAGCTCGCGGCCGAGAAAGAACACGTTGTCGGGGAACAGGTCGGCATGGATGACGCCCTGCGGCAGCTCGCGCGGCCAGTGCCGCTCGAGATGATCGAGTTCCGCCGCGACGGCTTGCCCGAGCCCCGGCTGCAGGCGATCGGCGCGCCCGTCCGCCGCCTCATGGAGCGGCCGCCAGCCTTCGACCGACAGGGCGTTCTTGCGCTTGAGCGCAAAATCGCTGCCGGCGAGATGCAGCCGAGCGAGCGCGTCGCCGACCGCCGCGCAGTGCCCGGCATTGGGCCGGCGAATCCACATGCCGTCGAGAAACGTGACGACGGCGGCCGGCCGGCCGGCGAGCGTGCCGAGCACGCTGCCGTGCCGGTTCTTGACCGGCTGCGGGCAGGTCAGGCCGCGGCTCGCGAGATGTTCCATCAACCCGAGGAAGAACGGCAGGTCGTGCGGCGCGACGCGCTTCTCATAGAGCGTGAGGATGAAATAGCCGCGGCTCGCATGGACGAGGAAATTGGAGTTCTCGACCCCTTCGGCGATGCCCTTGTAGGCGAGCAGCTCGCCGAGGTCGTAATCGGCGAGGAACGCGGAAAGGTCCTCCGCGGCGACGTCGGTGTAGACCGCCATGCCTACTCCGCCGCCTGATGGTCCCGTAATGGGCGCGGCAGCGGAAAGAACATGTCCTCGTTTGCCCCCGCGACGGTTTCGATGCTCAGCTCGTAACGCTGCGCCAGCGCGTCGACGATCTCCCCGACCAGCACTTCCGGCGCCGAGGCGCCTGCCGTGACGGCGACGCTGCGCATGTCGGCGAGCCGCGCCCAATCGACATCGTCCGCGCGCTGCACCAGCGCCGCATAGGCACAGCCGGCGCGCTCGGCGACTTCCTTGAGGCGCTGCGAGTTCGACGAGTTGGGCGCCCCCACCACCAAAAGGCCGTCGACCTGGTCGGCCACCCGCTTGACCACCTCCTGCCGGTTGGTGGTGGCGTAGCAGATGTCCTCCCGGTGCGGTCCGACGATCGAGGGAAACCGGCGCTTGAGGAACTCGACGATCTCGGCGGTGTCGTCGACCGACAAGGTCGTCTGGGTCACGTAGGCGAGCCGCTGCGGATCGCGCGGGACGAACGCCGCCGCCTCCTGGAGCGATTGCACCAGCGTGACCGCGCCGGCCGGCAGCTGGCCGACGGTGCCGATCACCTCCGGGTGGCCGGCGTGCCCGATCAGGACGATCTCGCGCCCGCGCCGGTGGTGCAGCTCGGCCTCGCGATGCACCTTGGTGACCAGCGGGCAGGTGGCGTCGATCGCCCGCAGATGGCGCCGCTGCGCCTCGTCGGGGACCGATTTCGGCACCCCATGGGCGGAAAATACCACCGGGGCGTCGCTGCTCGGGATCTCGTCGAGATCCTCGACGAACACCGCCCCCTTGGCGCGCAGGGCCTCGACCACGTAGCGGTTGTGCACGATTTCGTGGCGCACGTAGACGGGCGGGCCGTACATGTCGAGGGCGCGCTCGACCGTCTCGATGGCGCGCACCACGCCGGCGCAGAAGCCGCGCGGGGCGCACAGCAGCACCCGCAGCGGCGGCTTGGGGTCGGTCGATTGGACGGCGAGGTCGGCCATTGCGGGCTCCGGTGAGGAGCGCTGCTCAAATTTACCACATCGATCCCGACATGGGGCGGGCATCGGCGGACTGTCAAGCGCGACTCAGTCCCGCATGCGTCCCCACGCGGCATTGGACAGGACGGGCCCGGCTGCCTATATTCGGATCACTTTCCTGTCATCGCCGATGACATGAGGCTTCGCCCGCGGGCGGGCGGAGCGCCAGGGAGATTTTGCCGAGGGAGATTGCCATGCCCACGTCGCCGTTGATGCCGAAGGCCACGGCCGTTTGGCTGGTCGAGAACACCGCGCTGACGTTCGACCAGATCGCCGACTTCTGCAAGCTGCACCCGCTCGAGGTGAAGGCGATCGCCGACGGCGACGCCGCCCAGGGCATCAAGGGGCTCGACCCGGTGAGCACCGGCCAGCTCAGCCGCGAGGACATCGAGCAGGCCGAGGCCGATCCGGAGCGGCGCCTCAAGCTCGCCGACCCCAAGGTGCGGCTGCCGGAGCCCAAGTCCAAGAAGGGCCCGCGCTACACGCCGGTGTCGCGCCGGCAGGACCGGCCGAACGCGATCCTGTGGCTGCTGCGCAACCATCCGGAGCTCAAGGATGCGCAGATCATGCGCCTCGTCGGCACCACCAAGTCGACCATCCAGGCGATCCGCGACCGCACGCACTGGAACGCGCCCAACCTGCAGCCGATGGATCCGGTGACGCTCGGCCTGTGCTCGCAGATCGACCTCGACTTCGAGGTCCAGCGCGCCGCCAAGGAGAAGCCGGTCGAGGCCGAGGCGGAGCGCGGCGCCACCCTGCTTCCCGCCGAGGTGACGACCGCCGAGTCGCGCGCCGAGCCCGGCGCGCCGGCCGCAAAACCGTCCGGCGAGCTCGACGTCGACGCGGTGTTCGCCAAGCTCAAGCAGATCGGCGGCAAGCAGGACAAGGACGAGGAAGGCGGCGGCGCGTAGTCTCCCTCTCCCCGCTTGCGGGGAGAGGGTTGGGGTGAGGGGGCCTCTGTGAGTGAGTGGCTTTGCCCCAACGCCCCCTCACCCGGCTCGCTTCGCTCGCCGACCTCTCCCCGCAAGCGGGGCGAGGTAACCTCACCCCAATTCGAACGTGGTGACGCCGTAGATGCGCGGCAGCGCGATCGGCCGGATCGGTCCGGTGTACATGCGCGCGGTCTCGAACACCGGGGCAAGGCCGCGCTCGTCCGCCAGCGCCGCCGCCTCGCGGTTCGGCTCCGGCACGTCGATAAAAATGTCGCCGCCCGCCTTGGCGATCACCAGCGCGTCGAACACGGCCGCCGCCGCGTCGAAGTCGTCGGCGATGAGCGGGCCGATCTTGCATCCGACGCGGCAGGAGCGGATCACGCCCCAGGCGACCAGCTTGCCGTCGCGCATCAGGGCACGGCCGACATGGCCGGGCGCGCCGGTCCACCCGCGCAGAAACCCAGTGCGCCGCGCCGGAAACACGGTGGCGTCGTCGGCGAGCACGGCCGCGAACGGGACCGCGGCGAGATCGACGATGCCGCGGGCCGGCTTCTCGGCCGGCTTGATCGTGCCGCCGTGGCGCACGTTGCGATAGGCGAGGGTGAAGCCGGACTTTTTGTAGTTCTCCTGCTGGTCGATGACGCCGTCGAGGCCGACCGTGCGCTCGCCCGCGTGCGCCATGCCGGCCTGCCAGATGCGCAGGCCATAGCCGCGCCCGCGCAAATCGCGCCGCACGATGTAGAAACCGAGGAACGCGAAGCGCTCGCCGTAATTGACGACCGAAATGGTCGCCGCGGCCTCGCCGTCGAGCTCGCCCAGGAAAAATCCGTGCGGATCGGCGCGGGCAAAGCAGGCCGCATCGGTGAGACCCGGATTCCAGCCTTCGCCGGCCGCCCAGTAGATCGGCAGCGCGACCTCGTCCGGCCGCATCGCGCGCACATGAAAGCCGTCGGAATTCATGGCTTCGGCTTGTGGTGCGCGTGCCAGTGCCGGGCGATATCGATGCGCCGCGTCACCCACACGCGCTCGTGCGCCAGCACGTGATCGAGGAAGCGCGCAAGCGCAGCGAGCCGTCCGGGGCGGCCGACCAGCCGGGCGTGCAATCCGATCGACAGCATTTTCGGCGCCTCGGCGCCTTCCTGATAAAGCACGTCAAAACTGTCGCGCAGGTAGGCGAAGAACTGGTCGCCGGAATTGAACCCCTGCGCCACCGCAAAGCGCATGTCGTTGGAATCGAGCGTGTAGGGAACGACGAGATGCGGCCCCTTGGGTCCGGCGACCCAGTAGGGCAGATCGTCCGCGTAGGAATCCGAGTCGTAGAGAAAGCCGCCTTCCTCGATCACCAGCCGGCGCGTATTGACGGAGCCGCGCCCGAGATACCAGCCGAGCGGCCGCGCGCCGGTGACCTCCGTGTGGATGCGGATCGCCTCGTCGAGGTGCTTGCGCTCGTCGGCCTCGGCAAAATCCTTGTACTCGATCCAGCGCAGGCCGTGGCTCGCGATCTCCCAGTCCGCTTCCTTCATGGCAGCGACCGCGTCCGGGTTGCGCATCAGGGCGGTGGCGACGCCGTAGACGGTGAGCGGGACGCGGCGCCCGGTGAACAGGCGCCAGATGCGCCAGAAGCCGGCGCGCGCGCCGTACTCGTAGACCGACTCCATGTTCATGTGGCGCTGGCCCGGCCAGGGTTTTGCGCCGACGATTTCGGAGAGGAACGCCTCGGAGGCGGCGTCGCCGTGCAGGATCGAGTTCTCAGCCCCCTCCTCGTAGTTGAGCACGAACTGCACGGCCAAGCGGGCGCCGCCCGGCCATTGCGGATCGGGCGGCGAGCGGCCGTAGCCGACGAGGTCGCGCGGATAGGCTTCGGGCATGGGTCAGCTCCAGCGCGCCGCGCGCTTCTCGGCGAACGAGGCGAGGCCTTCCGCCGCCTCGGCCGATTGCCGCTTGGCGGCGTGCGCGTCGACCAACGCGGCGAACGTCGGCGCGTCGAGATCGCCGAACGCCGCGGCGAGCACGTGCGCCTTGGTCTCGCCCATCGCGGCGGGGGCGTTCTCGAGCAGTTGCGCGACGACGCGCGCGCCGGCCGCCTCCAGCTCGGCGAGCGGCACGACCTCGTGCACGAGGCCGATGCGGCGCGCCTCCGCGGCGCCGAACCGCTCGCCGGTGAGCGCGTAGCGGCGCACCTGGCGCACCCCCATGGCGTCGTTGAGCTGCGGGATGATGATCGCGGCGGTGAGCCCCCAGCGCACCTCGGTGATGGAGAACATGGCGTTGTCGGCCGCGACCACGATATCGCAGGCGGCGACGATGCCGGTGCCGCCGCCGAAGCAGCCGCCCTGCACCAGCGCGACGGTCGGCACCGGCGCCCGGTTGAGCCGCTGCACCGCCTCCGCCGTGGCGCGCGACACGCGGACATTCTCCTGCGGCGACGATCGTCTGACCGCATCGACCCATTTGAGGTCGGCGCCGGCTTGAAAGTGGCGGCCGTTGCCCTTGAGCACGACCACGCGCAGGCCCGCCGCGGCCGAGAGCGCGTCCATGGCGGCGAGCAGCCCCTGGATGACGTCGCCGTTATAGGCGTTGTTCACCTCCGGCCGGTTGAGCGTGACGGTGGCGACGCCGCGCGCATCGAGCGCCCACAGGACGGGACCGGTCGCGGACGAATTCATCGGCATTCTCCACCCTTTGGTCGGGCGCATGCTCGGGCGACGGCTACGGATTGGCAAGACTTTGCCGCCACCATGCTGGTCCTGCGGGTGCGAGCCCGCCGGGGACGGGGGCTTGTGTGGCGACATCCGCGTGGCGGGCCGAGCGAAACGAGCGGGCGCGAGCCCGGCTCATGCGCCACCTGCCGGAGATTTTTCCGGTACCGGTGCTCATTCACGCACTCAAGCGCCCGTTCATCCCGCCGACGCCGCGCCGCGCCATCGAGGCCTATTGGCGCCATCATCCGGTGCGCGCCGACAAGCTCGCCCGCGCGCTCGCCGCCAGGAGCGGCGCTCCAGCCGGCTGGTCATGGCGGATCGCGGGTAGCGCGAAGTCAGGCCTGCCGTCGAGCTTCCGCGCCCCGCCCGCGCCCTATCGTGAGGCGGCGCACGCCCAAGGTCCCGGCCATTGCTGCGTGTGCGGCCAGCCGGTTTTTCGGCTCGGCTGGCATCGCGACCTGTGGGACGACCGCCGCCCCAACAAAAACGCGACCTGGCATAGCTGCTGCGTCGCCGCCTGGAAACTGTGGACCGCGCCGGGCGACCATCTCCACCGGCTCAAGGGCCTGCAGCAGCGCCGCTGCCGCCTGACCGGCGAGCGCCTGTTGAAGGACGCCGAGGTCGACCACCGCGTCCCCCTGTTTCAGGTCTGGCGCGACAATCGCGGCCGCCCGTGGCCC
>WNEY01002556.1_pt1 | contig 13364 bp, 16 predicted proteins | sample 5400531 | NCBI WGS metagenome assembly WNEY01 (sample SAMN13153338, study PRJNA577476) | soil metagenome | isolation source: 200 cm saprolite under Douglas fir tree site 1 | place: USA:California | collected 2015-04-18
AAGCCGTTCTAGGAGCCGAATCGAGTTCGCCGGACGGCTCGGTACCTCAAATGGACGACGACACGCCGCCCCGGCGCGGACTAGGGTTCCGCCGTGGCGCTGAAAGTCCGTGTCATGGCGTCGCCTGGGCCCATACGCAAAGGTGCGGTTCCGACTCTGGTCTACCGCGCCGAGGCGTACGAGGAAACGGACAGGTTTCGGGAGCCGCAGTGGGGCTGCTCGCACAACCACGACTCGGTCGAGGATGCGTTCAACTGCGGCCTGTCGTGGCTCCACGAACAATCGGACGACTCAGCCGCCGAGACCGCGTGACCGACTCATCCGAAAACCGCCGCTAAAATCGCCTTGATGCAGACCCCGACCCTCTCGCCCGCGCACGCCTTCGGCGACCTCGAACCATATCGAGGCGAGCTCACGGCTTACTGCTACCGAATGCTCGGCTCTCCGTTCGACGCCGAGGATGCGGTGCAGGACGCCTTTGTGCGGGCGTGGCGAAATCGCGAGCGGTTCGAAGGCCGTGCGGCGATGCGCTCCTGGCTCTACCGCATCGCGACCAACGTGTGCCTCGACATGCTGAAAGGCAAGGAGAGGCGGGCGAGGCCGATGGACCTCGGGCCGTCAGTCGAGCCGATCGAGGCGAACCTCAACGTGCCGGCCGAGGTGACCTGGCTCGAGCCGATCCCGCTTCACCTCATCGCACCCGAGCGCGACCCGGCCGAGGTGGCCGTCCGGAATGAGTCGATCCGGCTCGCGTTCGTCGCCGCGCTGCAGCACCTGCCCGCGCGGCAGCGCGCCGTGCTCATCCTGCGCGAGGTGCTCGACTGGCAGGCCTCGGAGGTCGCCGAGCTGCTCGGCACCTCGGTGGCTTCAGTCAACAGCGCGCTCCAGCGGGCTCGGGCGACGCTCGCCAGCACCAACGCTGTAGCCGCAGAAAGAGCGCAGCCGCTGAGCGACGCCAACCGCGCCCTGCTCGAGCGCTACGTGGCCGCGTTCGAGCGCTACGACATAACCGCGCTCACGTCCCTCATCCGGGAAGACGCCAAGCAGTCGATGCCGCCCTACGACATGTGGCTGGCCGGCCGCGACGACATTCTCAAATGGTGGTTTGGGCCCGGCATCGGCTGCCAGGGCTCGCGCGTCCGCCCGATCGAGAGCGCGAACGGGATGCCGACGTTTGCCCAGTGGAAGCCCAGCCCGAACGGCGGCTACGACGCCTGGGCGATCCAGGTCCTCGAGGTGTCAGACGGGCGGATCGGCGAGTTCACATTCTTCCTCGACACGGCGAGGCTCTTTCCTCTCTTCGGGCTTCCGCTGCACCTCGACGCGTAGCACGTCGCCAAGGCCGGCGAACTGGATCAGGGCGATCAGCTCTTCGGTCGCCTGCGTCAGCCGGACCTCGCAACCGCAACGGCGCATTTCGAGCAGGACGTGAGCGATCTCGCCGATCGCGGCGAGATCCGGCTTCTTCATCCGGGCGCAGTTCAAGGTGACCGTATCGGTCGCCATCGGAATTTAGACGGAATAGGCCCCACGAACTCATCGGTTGGCCATCGATGAGTTTTGGTAAGTGGGGTCGTCTAAATGGGCATGAAGAATTCACGCTGGCTTTCGCTGCTGGTGCTTTGCACTGGCTTTCTGCTGATCGTGGTCGACATGACCATCGTCAACGTCGCCCTTCCGTCCATCCAGCGTGACCTCGGTTTCACCCAGTCCGGCCTCGCCTGGGTGATCAACGCGTACCTGATCGCGTTCGGCGGCCTGCTCCTGCTCGCCGGCCGCGTTGGCGACCTTGTCGGTCGCAAGCGGGTCTTCCTCGCGGGTCTCGCATTGTTCACCGCCGCGTCGCTTCTCTGCGGCCTTTCATTCAGCCAGCCGATGCTGATCGCCGCCCGCTTCATCCAGGGCATCGGCGGCGCGGTGAGCTCGGCGGTGATCCTCGCCATGATCGTCACCCTTTTCCCCGAGCCGGTGGAGCGGGCGAAGGCCTTCGGGATCTTCAGCTTCGTCGCCTCCTCTGGCGCGGTGGTCGGTCTGATCGCCGGTGGGCTCATCACCCAGTCGGTCAGCTGGCACTGGATCTTCTTCGTCAACCTTCCGCTCGGCATCGTGACCGCACTGCTGGCGGCCCGCCTGCTCGAGCCGGACAGGGGCATTGGCATCCGCCAGGGTGCTGACATCCTGGGGGCGGTCATGGTGACGGCGGCCCTGATGCTCGGTGTCTACACGATCGTGCAGACGTCCGATTACGGACTCGTCTCGGTCCGCACCGCGGTCCTCGGCGCAGCCACGATGGTCCTGCTTGCGGCGTTCGTCGTCCGCCAGGCACGCGGGCGCAACCCGATCCTCCCGCTGCGGTTGTTCCGCTCGCGCAAGGTCACCGGTTCGAACGTCGTGCAGGCGCTCATGTCGACGTCCTTCCTCGGGTTCTTCTTCGTCTGCTCGCTCGACTTCCAGCGCGTGCAGGGCTACAGCCCGATGGCGATCGGCCTCGCTTTCCTGCCGGTCGCGGTCGTGATGGCACTGTTCTCGATCCGGTTCTCGGCTCTGCTGATCGGCAGGTTCGGGGCCGGGCGCATGCTGGTGGCCGGCCAGGCCGTCGCGCTTGTCGCGCTGGCGATGGTCGCAGTTGGACCCACCCACGCCAACTATCTGGTCCACATGCTCGTCCCGCTGGCGCTGCTCGGGCGGGGCGGCGGGCTGACCTTCCCCGCGCTGACGATGATCGCCATGGAGGACGTCTCGCCCATGGACGCCGGGCTCGCTTCTGGCCTGCTCAACACGACCGGCCAGGTCGGCGGCGCCTTCGGGCTGGCGGTGCTGGCCACGCTGGCCGGCGCATACAGCGTGGACATGCTCCGCGGCGGCGCCGACACGGTGCAGGCCTTGGCAGGCGGCTACCACTTCGCATGGTTCGTCAGCGCGGGTGTGGTCGTGGCCACGCTGGGGGTGGCGGCCTGGCTGCTGCGCTCGAATCGGGTCGAGCAGATGGACACCGCGGCGGCCGAGTGCGAGGCGGCGGCGTAGAGATGCGCAAGCTGGCGTCCTTTCTCATGGTGACCCTCGACGGTTACTTCGAAGGCGAAAAACCATGGGACATCGACTGGCACAACGTGGACGAGGAGTTCAACGACTTCGCGATCGAGCAGCTCGACACCACCGACTGCCTGGTCTTCGGGCGTGCGACATACGCGGGGATGGCCCAGTACTGGCCGTCCGCCGAGGCGATCAAAGACGATCCGATCGTTGCGGCGAAGATGAACAGCGCGCCGAAAATCGTCGTCTCGCGCACCCTCGAAGAGCCCGACCCCGCCTGGTCGAACACGCGTCTGATCAGGGACGTTACGGACCTGGCGGCCTTGAAAGCCGAGAAGGGTAAGGAGATGCTCGTGATGGGGAGCTCGGTGCTCACGACCAGCCTGATGGAGCTCGGCCTGCTGGATGAGCTGCGGATCATCATCAACCCGGTCCTGATCGGGGCGGGGAACTCGCTGTCGGGGAGCGCCGGGCGCCGGGTCCCGCTGAAGCTGCTCGGCTCGCGAGAGTTCCGCTCCGGGAACGTCCTGCTGACCTACGCACCGGTCCCGGCCACAAAAGCTTGACCGAGGCGCCTCGTTAGCCCTGACTCGACTCGTCCGCCTCGCCACCTACCTAACCCGCGACGAGTTGTTGTAGATATAGCAACAATGCTCACAGTTCCCGAGACGGCTCGGCGCGCCAAGCGCGACCCCGAAACGGTGCGACGCTGGATCCGTTCAGGCCGATTGAAAGCCACCAGAATCGGCACCCAGTATCTGATCGATGAAGAGGACTTGGCTCGCCTCGAGCGCGACACGATGCTGCCACTCCCGGCGCCCTGGCAACGCACAGCCACAGGTGAGCGCATGCCAGACGTTGTGGCTGCGATTCGTGTCTCCCGCACGTCCCGCTGAGGGGCTGGCAGTTGGCGCTGCGGTTGTGGGCTCAGCGATGCCGTCGACATCGACGCCTGGACGCCTCCCGGCAGGGACTCCTCGTCCCGCCCGCTTAGACTGAAGCCGGCGGGCGGATATGGACAGGGCGGCCTCTGTGTTGGGAGCGCTTCCTCCGCGTGTACGCCGCGCGGTCGGTCTGATCGTGCTGGCTGTGGCTGTGATTGGGGCGACGTCGATCTACTTCCTTCACCCCTGGCAGCCCGCTCAGCCTGCGACCGCTACGTCCCAGGTCAAGCGCCCTCCTGTTTTACGCAGCGGAGATTTCGCGCGCTACCAGTTCATGAACCTGTCGCTCGGCTGGGCCGTTCAGATCACACCCGGCTCCGGCTCCTCGGGTCCGTACTCGGTCTTCAGGACGGTCGACGGCGCGAAGCACTGGCAGAGAGTCCTGTCGGGCGAGACCACCCAGATCGGCACCACCTCAGAGTCGCTCCACTTCGTCGACGCTCAGAACGGATTCGTCGTGGCCGGCGACCCGCTCGCCGTTTATCGGAGCAGCGACGGAGGCGCGCACTGGGCTCGGCGTGAGCTGCCGATGCCCGACGCGTTGATGGTCAGGTTCAGCGACCGGTCGTACGGCTGGCTTGTGGCCGGGCCGACGGGCGTCCCGAAGGCGCGGCTGCGCCTGTACGGGACCGCCGACGGAGGCTCCACCTGGAAGCAGCTGCCGGATCCCCCGTTGGACTTTGAGTTCACCACCGAGTTTCGGGGCCCGTCGGAGGGCTGGGGCGGAGCCGCGGCTCGTGACCGCGCGTATGTCTACCTCAGCACTGACGCGGGCTTGACGTGGCAACGCCGCGACCTGCCTCAGACTGGGGATCTGCCTGAGGTGGGGTTCTTGACCATGGTGCGACTACTTCCGGGCAATGGCGTGGTCGCGTACGTCTTTGCGCAGGCCCAGGGTCCGCTCCATACGTACACGTCCTTCGACTCCGGAGCAACCTGGTCCCCCGTGCTCTGGCCCAGCTCGCCCGGAGACGGCGGCAGCTTCTTCTTCGAGGACGCAACCCACTGGTGGATGTTCCAGCAGCTCGTGCTTTATAAGACGGTCGACAGCGGCCGATCGTGGTTTCCATTCGCCGTGAGAACCTCGGCCGCCCCGATCCAGGTCCAGGTGCTCGACTCCGTGCATGCGTGGGGGCAGATAGACGATGGCGCCGGCGTCCAGCTCGTGACCACCTCGGACGGCGGGCTGCACTGGACTCCGATGAACGTGCCGGTCGCGCAGTAGCCCTTGCCCGCCAGGAAAAAGCCCGCGCTCTTCGACCTCAACGTCGAGAAGATCCTCGACCACTGGGGCGTGCCCGAGGCGATCCGCGAGGTCATCGCCAACGCGCTCGACGAGCAGGCGCTCAGCGGCACGGCCGAGCCACGCATCGTCAAGCGTCGCGACGGATGGCACGTCACCGACTTCGGCCGCGGCCTTCACTACCAGCACCTGACCCAGAACGAGAATCCCGAGAAGCGCCGCAAGTCCGAGCTCGTGGTCGGCAAGTTCGGGGTCGGGCTGAAGGATGCGCTCGCCACGTTTTACCGCCGCGGCATCGAGGTCAAGATCAGGACACCACAGGCCGACATCACCCTCCAGCGTGCCGCCAAGAGCAACTTCGCCGACGTGAAGACGGTGCACGCGGCCATCTCGGCGCCTTCGGAGCCGAAGCGACAAGGGACTGATTTCACCCTGCGCGCGCTGCGGGACGCGGACATGACCGCCGCCCGGGATTACTTTCTCCGCTTCGCCGGCGACGAGGAGCTCGAACGCACAGAGCTCGGCAGCATCCTGCGCCGGCGACCAGACCAGCCGGCGCGGATCTACGTCAAGGGCGTGCGCGTGGCCCTCGAAGAGCAGTTCCTTTTCTCCTACAACATCACATCGACCACCGCTCAGCTGCAGCGCGCGCTGAATCGAGAGCGCACCAACGTGGGACGCAGCGCTTACCAGGACCGCGTGAAAGCAATCCTGCTCAAGGCTTCCTCCGAAGTCGTCGCCGAACAGCTCGCGCAAGACCTGACACGTATTCCAGCGGGCACGAACCACGACGAGGTCCTCTGGCTCGACGTGCAGGAGCAGGCCGTGCGAATCCTCGCGACCAAGGGCAAGACGGTCTTCGTCACCTCACAGCAGCTGTTCACGATGGGCGCGACGGTCCAGGAGGCGAGGGCCGACGGCTACAAGGTGATCGTGATCCCGGACCGCTTGCTGGCGCGGCTCTCGAGCCTGCGCGACCTCAACGGCAATCCCATCCTCGACATCAGAGGCTTCATTCAGGCGTGGAACGCATCTTTCACCTACGACTTCGTCGATCCGTCGAAGCTCAAGAAACCCGAACGCGAGAGCTGGGCGATCCTGCCCGAGCTGGTGCGCCTGGCCGGTGACCACGCGAAACGCGTCACGGAGATCCGCATCTCGAACACGATGCGGCTCGACGAGGGCGCCTATGAGACCGAGGGGGTCTGGGACTCGCCGACCATCGTCGTCAAGCGGTCGGTGCTGGATTCACGCCGACACTTCGCGCGCGTCGTGCTGCACGAAATGGCCCACGCGAGCTCGGGTGCCAACCACGGCAGCATTCCTTTCATGGCCGCGATCGACGACCTGGCCGCCCTGGGTGCGATAGAAGCGGCTAGCGCTTCTCCAGCTCGCGCTGGCGCTTCGACCAGTAGTCGAGCCGGTACCTGAACCGTTCGACCTGGGACGCGAGGACCGGGAGGTTCGTCTGCTCGGCCTCGCGCTGTGCTTCGCCCGGCATGTTCGGAATCATCTTGGCCAGCAAGTCAAAAAGCTGCTGCTCGAGCACCACGAGGTGCCGGTACACGGCTACCCAGTGGCGCGTGTCTTCCAGCGACTGCGTTTGCGGATTCTCTCCGAGGATCAGTCGCTCGACGTCGGCGCCTTCCCAAGCCGCCCCAGCAGCCTCCTCTCGATTGGAGGCCATGTCCACATAGTGATCTCTATTTCCCGATAAGTCACGTCTTTTCTGGCGGGGCGTCATCGGGGTGGCCTGTATTACCAAACGCGATCCGGTCCCTCACCACCTGGGCTCTGCCAAGTAGCCGTGAGCGCTGGACGGCCTCCTCACCGAACCGGTCGCGAATCGCATCCACGGCCGCCTCCAACCGCTCGCTCCGCGGGCGCCCGGCCTGGAGGAAGAGGTCGAGCTGGCCGGCGTCGCCGTCGCTCAATCCCGAGACGCCGACTCCGAGGGTGCCGACCGTCCGGCGCGGATCGCGTGCCGCCAGCAGCTTGAGCGCAGCTTGGTAGATCTCGTCGCCGGTCGCGATCGGGGCCGGCTGCCTGGCCTGTTTCGAGAAATTGCCGTCGTCGGGCCGGTAGGCGACTCCGACCGAGACGATCCGGCCGCGCCGCCCCGCCGCGCGGAGTCTCCTGCCCACCATGTCGGACAGCCTCATGAGCAGCTCCTCCAGCTCGCGCTGGGACGCGGTCGCGCGGGCCATCACGTGGGAGTGGCTGTAGCTCTTGCGCCGAGTGCTCTCGAAGCCACCGACTTCGAATCCACGCAGCCGCATGCTCCACCCGCGCGCAACGTCGGCGTGCATGCCCACGAGCCTGAGTCGCGGCGGTGTGGCTCGCAGGAATTGAACCGGCGTCAAGATGCCGGCGCGAGCGAGCCTCCGGGCCGAGGCCTCGGCGATGCCCGACAGGTCGGTGAGGCGCAGGCGCTCGAAGACGGAAACCAGGTTCGTGTGGTCGATTCGCTGAAGCCCGTCTCTCTTGTCGAGGTTGGACGCCTGCTTGGCCATCCAGATCGACGTCGAGATTCCGACGGACGCGGTCACGCACTCGCCGACCTCGTCGCGGATCGCTCCCTTGACCGCGCGGCCGACGCCCTCAGGTCCGAGCTTCTTCAAACCTGGTGCCCCGGCGAGGTTCATCGACGCCTCGTCGATCGACATCCTCAGCACGTCCGGGCTGTGCCGCTGCATGATCTCGATCAGCTTGTCCGAGACGGATCGGTAAAGCGGCGGGTCGGGCTCGCGGACGAGGATCGAGGGCAAAATCGCCTTGGCCTCGAACACGCGCATCCCGGTCTTGATCCCGAGGTCGCGAGCTTCACGCGACGAGGAGACGATCGCGAGCGGGCGGCCGCGTAGCGCCGGGTCGTGCTGCTGCTCGATCGAGGCGAAAGCGCAATTCAGGTCGACGACGAGCCTGGCTGGATCGGCACTGTTGAGGCCGAGCTCGATGGTTTCCGGGGAGGGCGGCTCCACTACGAGCAAATGTTCGCACGGTTGGACCCGCGGGCAAGCCCCCGCTAGGGGGCGGCCGGAAGGATGAGCGTGAACTCGCTCCCCGCGCCCGGCTCGGACTTCGCGGTGATGTCGCCGCCGTGGCGCGTCGCGATCTCCTTGCACAGAAACAGCCCGAGTCCGGTGCCATTGATGGTGACGTTCTCTTCGGTCGGCAGCCTGCCGAATCGCGTGAAAAGTCTCGGCATGTGCTCGGCGGCGATGCCGAGGCCCTGGTCACGAATGCTCACCGAGACCTGTGAGTCCCGGTTGCGCGTCGTGCAGCAGATCTCGCCGCCCGCCGGCGAATACTTGACGGCGTTGTCGAAGAGGTTCGCGACGATGGTCGCGATCCGCGCGCGGTCACCTTCGACGATCAGCGGCGTGCCGTCGTCATCGAGCATGAATTGGTGGTCCGGCGACAGCGGCCGGAATATGTCCAGCTGCTCCTGGACCACGTCGCCCAGATCGAATCGTTGCCGGAACAGATCGATGGCGTCGTGCTCCAGTCGCGCCGTTTCCAGCATCTGTTCGACCAGGAGGTCCACGTGCGCCAGCTTGGTTTCCAGCAGACGAGCCACGGCCGGGACCTGCCCGGCCGGGATCGACCCATCCTGCAGCATCGAGTTGTAGCCGCGGATCAGCGTCAGGGGTCCGCGGAGTTCATGCGACGCGAGGTTCAGAAATTGCGCTTTGATCCGCTCGAGCTCAGCCATCCGGTCGGCGTGCGCGCGCAGCCGGGCCTCTTCTCGATCACGGGCCGTATTGCGCACTTCTTCTTGCTCGCGGCGCTCGGTCAGGTCTCGGATGACTTTGCCGAAACCTCGCAGCCGGGCCGGTCTGGTCCCTCAGCGCCGAGATGACGACGCTCGCCCAAAAGCGGGTGCCGTCCTTGCGCAGCCTCCATCCTTCTTCCGCGTAGCGGCCCTCGCGCTTGGCCACCTCGAGCTCCCAGTCAGGTTTCCGGTTCCGTGCGTCTTCCGGCGGATAGAAGAGCGAGAAGCGGCGGCCGATGACCTCGTCCGCCGTGTAGCCCTTGATCCGCTGGGCGCCTTCGTTCCACGTCACGATCCTGCCTGTCGCATCGAGCATGAAGATCGCGTAGTCGACCACGCATGACACAAGCAGCGCGAACTGATCGCCGACCGTTTTCGGCTCCAGCGTATTCGCCTTCCGCACCACCTAGTCGATCTTAAGCAGGAAGGCGGGCTGAGCGCAAAGCGCCCTCGTTGCGCCACGGGGGCGGATCGAGAGCATGATGGCAGGTGCAAATTCGATCCGGTTTTCGTGTATGGGGTAGGCAGGCACAGATGCACAGACGTGAAGCGGGTCCGGGCTGAACGGCCCTGCTCGGTCCGAAACCGCCTTTGACATAGTCGCGATCGCCGCCTCGGCGGGCGGCGTCGGCGCCCTGACCCAGCTTCTCAGCCAGCTGCCGGCTGGGTTCGGAGCGATCATCGTCATCGTGCAGCACGTCGACCCTCGCCACCGCAGCCTGATGCCTCAGGTCATCGGCCGGCAGACCAAGCTTCCGGTCGCGCATGCCGAAGAAGGCATCCAGCTGGAGACGGACCACGTGTACCTGGCACCCCCTAATCAGCACATGCTGATCAATCGCAAGGGGATGCTCACCCTGACCGATACCGAGCTGGTCAACTTCGTTCGACCCTCGGCGGACCTCATGTTCGAATCGGTGGCCGCCGCCTATGGCGAGCGCGCGATCGCGGTCGTGCTGACCGGCTCCGGCCACGACGGCGCGATGGGAGTGACCGCGATCAAGCAGCGAGGCGGGACCGTGATCGCGCAGGACGAGGCTTCGTCGGAATTCTTCGGCATGCCTTCCGCCGCGATCACCACGGGTGCGGTCGACTTCGTCCTGCCCCTGGAGGACATCGCCGCCAAGCTCGTCACGCTGATTGAGGGCTAGGCTCTCGAGAATGGCACTCGAAGCCGGCCCCGAGTTCGAGAAGCTCATCGAATACCTTCGCGACACGCGTGGGTTCGACTTCACCGGCTACAAGCGCGCCAGCCTGCTCCGCAGGGTCGCGCTGCGATGCTCGGAGCTCGGCATCGACAGCTTCCGCGCCTACCTCGACTACCTGCAGGTCCACACCGAAGAGTTCCGTGCGCTCTTCAACAAGATCCTGATCAACGTCACGGAGTTCTTCCGCGACAAGGAAACCTGGGATTACCTCGCCGAGAAGCTCATTCCTCGGATCGCGGCCAACACCGGAGAGATCCGCGTCTGGAGCGCAGGCACCTCATCGGGCGAGGAAGCATATTCCGCGGCGATCCTGCTCTGCGAGGCGCTGGGCGAGGAGAGCTTCGCCGACAGGGTCAAGATCTACGCGACCGACGTCGACGAGGAAGCCCTGGCCAAGGCTCGCGGCGGGGGCTACACCGCCAAGGAACTCGCCTCGTTGGACGACGGTCTGCGGTTGCGCTACTTCGAACGCCAGGGCGAGCGCTTCATGTTTCGGGCAGCGCTTCGCCGCACGATCATCTTCGGCCGCCACGACTTGACGCAGGACGCACCCATCTCCCGGCTCGACCTCTTGATCTGCCGCAACACGCTCATCTACTTCATGGCCGAGACCCAGGGCCGGATCCTGGCCCGGTTCCATTACGCGCTGAACGACGACGGTTATCTGTTTTTGGGCCGGGCCGAGATGCTGCTCACGCATGGGGCGCTGTTCACGCCCGTAGACGTGAAAGAACGCATCTTCACCAAGGTGGCCAGGCTTCACCTTCAAGACCGGCTCGTTCTCCTTGCGCAGTCGGGCAGCAAGGAGGCCACGAATCACATCGCCCGTCAGCTGCGCGTGCGTGAGCTGACCACCGAAGGCACCCCATATCCGCAGATCGTCGTCGACGCGGCCGGCATCCTGATCAGCGCCAACCAGCATGCGCGCCAGCTGTTCGCGATTCCGGCGGACGATCTCGGCCGCGCGTTGAAGGATCTCGAGCTTTCCTACCAGCCGGTGGATCTTCGAACGCCGATCGACCGGATCAATCGGGAACGCCGTCCCGTGTCGATGCCGAGCGTCGAGATCAAAGGAGAAGACGGTACGCGGGGGCTCTATGACATTCACGCCGCCCCTCTGATCGACGATGACGGCGCCCTGATGGGCATTGTCCTCAACTACGTGGACATCACGCACGCGACCCAGCTCCGCTCCGAGCTCGAGCGGTTGGGCCAGGAGCTGCAGTCGCACAAGGAGGAGCTCGAGACGACCAACGAGGAGCTCCAATCCACAGTGGAGGAGCTCGAGACGACCAACGAGGAGCTGCAGTCGACCAACGAAGAGCTGGAGACGCTGAACGAGGAGCTCGAGTCGACCAATGCCGAGCTGAACAGCATCAACACCGATCTGCAGCTGCGGACCGGCGAGGTGGAACGGCTGAACACGCTCCTCCTCGCGATCACCGGCAACATCGAGGTCGGCGCCGCCGTGCTCGACAGAGGCATGCGGGTCCAGGTCTGGAACGAGCGGGCCGCGGATCTCTGGGGCGTGCGGTCCGATGAGGTGATCGGGAAATCGTTCTTCGCCCTCGACATCGGGCTGCCCGCGGAGCAGCTGAGGGAGATGATCGGGGCGGGGGCGGGCGGCCTTCCCCTGCACGACGAGCTCGAAGTCACAGCGACCACACGCAGAGGCCGGGAGATCCGCTGCCGGGTGATCGCGCACGCGATCGGAGACGGTGATCGGCCCGCGGGTGTCGTGCTGGTGATGGAGGAACTGAAGAAGCCCTAAACGGGCTACGCGACCGCGGTTACCGAGGCTCGGATCGCCTCCCGCCACCCCTCCACGAGCACCTCGAGCATCTCGACCTCGGCCGCCAGCTGAAATCTCTCGGCGGGGGGCATGTCGACGACAGCCCGGCGCATCTTGGTGAACAGCCTGTCTGCGGTTTCGACCAGGCGCGCGTAAGCCACCGGCCAGTACCCGGCCCGCTCAGGCGATCCCCATTTCAACATCGACGAGCTGTACTGCTCTTGCGCGTTCGCGGTTTCCTCGCGGAGGCGATCCGCCCGGCCGATCAGCGATTCCAGCGCCTCGTTCTGCAGGCGGCGCTCCAGCGAGGCCAGCATCAGGCGCTTCGACTGCAGCACCAGCAGGCGGGAGGAGATGAGCGATTCGGCGATTGAGGGAGGAGGGCTAGGCGTGATCTCGCTCATCGCGATCCTTCCGCCACGACCAGTGGCGCGGTCACACCGTAGCCGCGGTTCCTGACCACAGTGATGACCTGCTCCAGGCCGATCTCATGCAGCCTGCTCCGCAACCGCATGATGTACGTCCGGACCTGGGCGTCGGAAAGCCTCGAGTTCTGCCAGGCGAGTGTGGCGAGCTGCTTGCTCGTGAAGGGCCGCCTGGGGTGGCGCAGGAGGAAGTCGAGCAGGTGGGCCTCCCGCCGGGTCAAACGGAGGGACTTGCCGGCGTAGGTCAGCGTGTGGTCCTTGGGGTCGATCACCACCCCGGCCAGCTCGGCGTGGCGGTCGCGCCAGGCGGCGAGCCTGTCTTCGATCCAGGCGAGGTGTCGCTGCAGGTCGCCAGATTCAGGGCTTCCGTTGGCGCGCGCGATCACCGAGCGGAGGACCGACGCCAGTTCCTCGTAGATCGAGATCCATCCCGCCACCTCTGGCAGGGCGGAAGTGGTCAGATCCTCGCCCGGAAGCTCGCTCCAATCGCGCCACGTGTCGCGCAAGACCCTAGCCTCCACACCTGAGAGTACACCCCCAGGTCCACTTCGGGCAGTGAATTTTGACCCCTAATTTTGCGCTCCTACGGCTACCGTTGGCGCCGGTATGGCTGCGGGGCGCAGCAGAGTCGAGTCGATCTACCGGGGGGCAAAGACCGGGCAAGGGGCCAAGGTCCTGAGGGAGGGTCTGGCCCCTTTGCCTTCTTTTCCGCTCTACGTGCCCGCGATCGACACCCTGGAAGAGATTTCCGGTTGGCTCGGTACCTTCCGCGAACGGCTTCGTGTCGCCCACACCGACGAGCGCGCGGACGTCGCCGCGGTCGTGCTTCAGCTGGAGGCCCGCTACCAGACCAGACGGGCCGAGCTTTCCTGAGGCTGCGATGAGCGTGCTCAAGGCGCGACCGCCTGTCGCGAGCCTCAACGGCAACGGCAACGGCAACGGCA
>WNEY01002557.1_pt1 | contig 13363 bp, 14 predicted proteins | sample 5400531 | NCBI WGS metagenome assembly WNEY01 (sample SAMN13153338, study PRJNA577476) | soil metagenome | isolation source: 200 cm saprolite under Douglas fir tree site 1 | place: USA:California | collected 2015-04-18
CCACCAGCCGACGATCGTGCCGACGAGGATCGCGACCAGACTCCAGAGGATGCGCCAACGCAGCTCCTCGAGATGGTCGAGAAACGGCATCTCACCGCGTGGCGTCATCGTTGGGGTACGGCCAGGAGGTTACGGTCTGAGACGCTGCTGATTTTGCCGCGCGAGATCGGCCTCGGGCGAGCGTGGATACGTCGCGATCACCCGCGCATAGAAGGTCCGCGCCGTCGCTTTGTCTCCCCGCTGTTCGGCGAGCAGACCCAGCTTGTACAGCGCCGACGGAGCTCGCGGGGAGGTCGGGTAGGTCTTCACAAGTTGATCGTACACCGCCGCCGCGGAATCGGGTGCGCTCTGTTCGAAGCTTTCGCCGATGTAGAAGAGGGCGTCGGGCGCGCGTTCATGGGTCGGAAAGACGCGCAGGAACTCCCGGAAGCCCAGCCGGGCGGTCGCGAGACTGCCGCGGCGGTATTGTTGCAAGGAGACATCGTACATCTGATCGGGGCCAGGCCCGGCGGGATTGCCGGACGGCCCGGCCGGGTTTCCACCTGCGGGCATTCCCGGATCGGGTTGCTGTGCCCGCGACTCGATCCGCGACCGCAGCTCGGTCAGCCGCTGCTGGCTCTGTCCCGTCAGCTCCTGCACCGCGACGAGCTGTTGTTGCACCGACAGCAGCTCGGTGCGCAGATCGCCGCGCATTTGGACGAGATACGCCTGCTGGGTGGCTAACGCCTGCTGCAGCAGGCGGACGGCGGCCAGGATCGTGTCCCGTTCCGCCGCCCGTGCCGCATCGCTTTTGGCGAGATCAGACTGTAACGCCTGAACCTGGAACTCGACTTTCCGGACGTCCCCTTTGAGGGCGCATCCGGCGGCGAGCCCGAGGGCCAGGACCCATGCGCTACGGACGGCGGAGGTTGTCGCCACCGCTCGTCACTTCGAACTCGTCGCGCCGATTCTGCGACCACGCGCTCTCGTCGTGGCCGTTCACGAGCGGCCGCTCCTCACCCCACGACTGTGTCTCGATGCGGCTCGCATCGATGCCGTGGCTCACGAGGTACTGTTTCGCGGACTGCGCGCGGCGATTGCCGAGGGCGAGGTTGTATTCGTCCGAGCCGCGCTCATCGCAGTGCCCGCCGATCCGGATCCGCAGATTGGGATTCGCCTGCAGAATCGCGACCTTCTGATCGAGCATGCCCATGTCGTCGGACCGGATGTTCGACTTGTCGAGATCGAAGTGGATCATCGCGGCCAACGTGTTGCGCACTTCTTCAGACCCGCGAGCGAGCGCCGCGATCGAGTCGGCCTCCCGCTGCCGTGCGATGCGGTCCGCTTCCTCGCGGGCCTGCCGATCGCGTTCGGCCTGCGCCGCGGCTGCCGAGTCCTGCCGCGCCCGCTCTGCCGCCGCCGCCGAATCGGCGTTGGGCACCGGGGTCTGCGGGGGCGGATTGCCGCCGCAGGATGCGCCCGCAATGACGGCGGCGCCCAAGCCGAGCGCGAGGAGCAACGATACCGATTTCATCCTGTCTCTCCGATCAGGGGGTGGAAGAAGGAGCCTCCGAAAGCCGTGGAGACCAAGCCGGCAAACGCGCTCCGCTCTGCTGCAGCAGTGGCCGGATTCGGCCGGTGTCGAGATCGATGATCCACAACTGGCGGTAGCCCGACCGGTCGGAAACAAAGGCGAGATGACGGCTGTCGGGAGCCCAGGTCGGATCCTCGTTACGCCCCACCGAGGTGAGCTGTCGGACCGTGCGTGTACGCACGTCCAGCACGAACACCTGCAGTGTGCCCGCCACGTCCCGGTGAAATGCCACCGATTGCCCGTCGGGCGACCACTCGGGCGCATTGGACGCCCCGGTCACGCCGTAGTCGAATGGCGCGAACAACTGCTGGTCCGTTCCATCCGCCGCCATCACATAGATCTGCGGCAGACCCGGGCGCGTCGAGACAAACGCGATGCGCTGCCCGTCAGGGCTGAACGTCGGGGACAAGTTGTCAGAAAAGCGCCCCACGGTCAAGCGGCGTAAGCAACAGTTATTCTTGATGTTAATCGTGTAGAGATCGGTCCCCTCCTCCGTCGCACGGCTGAAGGCGAGGGTCTGTCCGTCCGGTGAAAATGCCGGTGTGAAATCGAGTGCGGTCCCGGTCGTCGAGACGGCGGTGCGCTTGCCCGTGGCCATCTCTTGCAGGTAGAGCCAGCCCTTCCCGGCCTGGAATTCCATGTACGCGAAGTGCTGGCCGTCCGCGCCCCAGGCGGGCGACATCGCCTGCCGATCCGTCGAGGAGACGAGCTTTTGCTCGGCGCCGTCCTGGTCGATCTGATACACCTTCCCGTCTTTCACGAACAAGATCCGGGTGGCCGCAATTCCCGGAGTGCCGAGCGCAGCCTGGAGCGCCTGATCGGCGAGCCGGTGGACAGCCTGGCGAAAGTCGGGATCGCCCGGACGCGGCAGTTTGGCACGCACGGTGCGGCGAATGCCGGCCGCCGCGATGTCGTGCAGCGTCGCGACGGTCGTGTCGCCCGCGGCGGTGACGTCGAGCGCGAAATCGGCCCCCAACGCCTGATACAGCGGATAGTTGAGCGTAGCCCCAGCCTGGGTGCCGCCTGTTGCGGCCGTTCCCGATCCGGAACGCCGTGTTCCTGTGCCCCGCGTCCCGGTAGACGGGCTGGCGAGACGGATCGAGTCGCCGCCGGGAAGCGTGATCACTTCGAAGCGATCGCTGTAATCGAGATCGCGCGCCACAATCGCGCGGACGGAATCGAGACCCCTGCCGGTGCGCGGCAACATCACCAACCCCGGACGCACTCCCGGCCGATAGATGATGCCGATGCGCACGCCACGATCGATCGTGGAGGTATCTTGAGCGACGGTCAGTAACACCGCGAGTAAGACCGGCGTCATTGACGTTGTCCCGAGAAGTAGAACCGCACGAACAGAACGTCAGGCGTCCATCCCTCGGGGAGCGCGCCGAATAACCGACGCTGGCCCAACTCCTCGATCACGCCTTGTGCCTCCAGATCGAACGCGAAGTTGCCGGAACGTCGGACGAATTGCAGGTCCGTCACTGAACCATCGCGATGCACAAGAAACGAAACCTCCGCTTCCAGCGGTGTGCGTTGCTCAGGACGTTGCCAGACGCGTAGCACCTGTGAGACGATGTTCTGCAGGTACTCGGGGAACGGAAATGCGATGCCCTCGGTGCTCACGGTGGCGACATCGTTGCCCGTCGACGGTTTCTCTCCCGGCAACGGCTGCGTCGTCGGCGTGGTGCGCGGCGCCGCTTCGCGGCGCGTCTGATCCTGAGTCGGTGGCGGCGTCGCGCGCGAGACCGTGCTTTGCGGGCGCTTGGCCGCGGGAATCGGCGCCGGTTTTTCCTCCGCGGGCCGCTCGAACGCCTCGGGCGCCTTGCGAGCCTCGAGGTCGGCGGCCGGCGCGGCGATCAGCCGCACGCGATACGTCGGCGGAAGCCGCGCTCGTCCACTGGGCGTGCCGAACAGCAACACGATCGCCAGTCCGTGCACGAGCACCGTTCCCGTCACCGCCATGCCTACAGGGGCCGGAGTGCGGCCGCGTCCTCTCATCGATTGATCGTCTCCGGTTCGGCTACGAGTCCCACGTCCTGCACGCCTGCCGCGCGGATCACCGCCAGTACCTGCACCACGCGAGCGTAGGCGACTCGACCATCGGCCCGCAGATACACCCCCGTGGGCCGTTTCGTTCGCACAAAGGCCGGAAAGGTGGCCTGGAAATCGTCATACGAGAGCGCGGCCTGATCGAGATAGATCTTGCCGTCCATATCGACTGTGACGACCAGTCCCTGCTTCGGCTCGATCGCGCGGACCTGCGCGCGCGGCAGGCGCACATCGACGCCGCCCTGCATGATCGGCGCGGTGATCATGAAAATGATGAGCAAGACGAAGGCGACGTCCACGAGCGAGGTCACATTGATGTCGGCGCTGAGCGGCAGCTCACCATGCCCGCGCAGACCACCACCACCGCCTCCCAGCAGTCCTCCAGCCATCAGATCCGTCCTTCCCGGGCCAGCGTGCCGACGATCTCCTGCGCGAAGCCCTCGAGCTCGCCCGCGAACAGCCCGAGCCGGTTGACGAAGAGGTTGTAGGCCATCACGGCCGGGACAGCCACGGCCAGGCCGCCGACCGTCGTGACCAATGCTTCCGCGACGCCAGGCGCGACGGCGGTAATGTTTCCCGAGCCGCCGACGGCGATGCCGATAAAGGCGTCCATGACGCCGAGCACCGTGCCGAGCAGGCCGAGCAGCGGGCTGACCGAACCGAAGGTCGCGAGCCAGGGAATGAAGCGCGCGGCGGTGTCCCGCTCCGCGGCGACTTCTTTCGCGAGCACCATACGGAACGCTTCGAGCTGGGCCGTGGTCAGCGTGGCGGATGACGCCGCCGCGGCAGGGTTGGGCGTTCCCCCGGTGCCTTTCAGGCTTCCCGGTTTGAGCTCCGAAAAGAAATGGACGGCCTCGCGCAGCAGCCGGTTGTAGGGCGACGGCGGCAGCCGCATCGCGGCGTGATAGGCTTCCTCGAGGCGTGGCGCTTTCTCCACCTCGGCGAGAAAGCGGTCGCCGAGCTGTCGCATGCGACGGAATTGCCACCACTTGAGGACGATCAAATACCACGACACCAGCGAAAAGACGGCCAGCACGCCGAGCACGAACTGCGTTTCGCGGCTGGACGTGAGCACCAGCTCCCACGGCGTCGTGGGGATCGCCCCTCGTGCCTGAAAGAGCACCCTAACCTCCTCGATATCCCTGCGGGTTTGCTTGATGCCAGCGCCACGCGCTGCCCAAAATCTCCTCGAGACTCGAATGCGATGCGCGCCAGCCCAGCACGGTTGCCGCGCGGCCCACCGCCGCGACCAATTCCGGCGGATCACCGGGCCGGCGCGGCCGCTCGACCGTCGGCACCGCGCGCCCGGTCACGCGGCGCGCCGCATCCACGACTTCGCGAACGGAGCGCCCGGTGCCCGTACCCAGGTTCACAGCGACAGCCGAGCCTTTGTCCAGCTTGACGTCCAGGGCGCGTAGATGCGCATCGGCGATATCGGCGACGTGGACGTAATCCCGAACGGCAGTGCCGTCGGCCGTCGGATAATCGGTGCCGTAGACCTCGAGCGCCGCGCGCGTGCCCAGGGCAGCAGCCAGCACATTCGGGATCAAGTGGGTCTCCGGATCGTGGTCCTCTCCCAGCCGCTCCGTGGCGCCCGACGCATTGAAGTAGCGCAGGCTCACCACCCCGATGCCCTGCTTCGGCCCGACATCCGCGAGCAGCCGCTCGAAATCGCGCTTCGTCTCGCCGTACGGATTCACCGGCACCTGCGGCGAGTCTTCCGTGATCGGAATCGTCGCCGGATGGCCGTAGACCGCGCACGACGACGAGAAGACGAAGCGGCGGACTCTGGCGCGGACTGCCGCCTCCAACAGTACACGAGCAGCCGTCACATTGTTGGTCACATACTTCTGAGGCTGGGCGACCGACTCCGGGACTATCGCAAAAGCGGCCAGATGGATGATCGCCTCGATGCGCTCGCCCTCGAGGAGCGACTCGACCAGCTCGCGGTTCCCCACACCCCCCTGGACGAAGCCCGCGCGCCTGGCGACCGCCTGGCGGTGCCCCGCGCTCAGGTCATCCAACACAACGACCTTGAAACCGCGCTCCAGGAGTTGATCTACGACGACACTGCCGATGTACCCTGCCCCGCCGGTGACGAGAATCCGTGTCACGCGGGTGGCTCCATTCCGAAGAGCCGGCGCACCGCCTCGAGCAGGCCGTACCCGTGGCCTTCTTCAGCCGCCTTCTTCAGAGCGATGGTGGGCTGGTGCAGGAATTTATTCAGCAACACCTGGCTGAATTGCTCGACCTGGGCGCGGTCGTCGGGACTGAGATGATCGAGCTGGCGCAGCGCGCGCTCAAGCTCGGCCGCGCGCACATCATCCATACGGGCGCGCAGCTCCTTGATGGTCGGCACGACACCCAGACCGCCGTACCAGGCCCAGAAGAGATCGGTCTCTTCTTCGACGATGCGCTCGGCGGCGGGCATCTCGTCGCGCCGCCGCGCGGTCGCCTGCGCGGCGACCGTCTGCAAATCGTCGACGTCGTACAGGAACACGTTCTCGAGCTGTGCGATCGCCGGATCGACGTCGCGGGGCACCGCCAGGTCCAGAATGCACAGCGGCTTCCCGCGGCGCGCGCCGATGATCGTCCCCACGCGCTCCCACGTGACGACGGCGTGCGGCGCCGCCGTCGAGCACAGGGCGATGTCCGTCGTGGCGAAGTGCGGCCACGCTTCCTCCAGTGACACCGCCCTGCCGCCGAGCCGCTCCGCGATGGCCCGGGCGCGCTCCTGCGTCCGATTCGCAACGAGGGTGATCTGGACTCCCTGATCGCTGAGGCATGTGGCCGCGAGCTCGGCCATGTCACCGGCGCCGAGGATGAGCGCGCTGCGGCCGGCGAGATCGCCGAAGATCTTGCCCGCGACGGCGACACCCGCCGAGGCGGCGGACGCCGTCCCGATCCCCAGGCCGGTTTCGGTGCGCACGCGCGATCCGACGTGGAGCGCCGTCTGAAACAGCCGATGCAGCACGGGACCGGCTTGCGCGCGCGAGGCTTCCCAAGCCTCGCGTACCTGTCCCTGGATCTGCGACTCGCCCAGGATCATCGAATCGAGTCCCGACGATACCCGATAGAGATGGCGAACGGCGTCGCGGTCGCGGGCGATGTACCCGTACTCGCGGGCGCCGGCTGCGGGCGAGGGACCAGTTGGAAGCCGCTCACCCAGCAGTGACCACACCGCCTCCAGCGCCGGCTCGTCGTCCGCGACCAGATAGAACTCGGTACGATTGCAGGTGGAGAGCAGAACCCCGCCGCTGGCACCGGCGGCCATGACGCGTGCCAGCGCACCCGGCACCTCGTGCGCGCCATGCGCAAACCGCTCGCGCACGTCGAGCGGTGCGGTGCGGTGGTTCACCCCCACGACCTTGATCCCCATCTCTGTATGACCCGTCACAGGAACCGTTCGGCGCCAGGCTGGGTCAACTTCAGCGCGACGTAGACCAGCAGGACGGCGCTGAAGCCGGCGATGCTCGCGAGAGCCGCGCGGCGGCCCGCCCAATGGCGGACGACCCGGACCCACACCGCCCATCCGAGCACCACCCAGGTAAAAATCCCCCACACGATCTGAGCCTTGGCGACATGGAGGCCGCCGGAGAACTGCGCGCCGTACCCGAGGGCGAGCAGAACGCCGAGTGTCAGCGCGGGAAAACCCGCGACGAGCGCGAAACGGTTCAGCTGATCGAGCCGCTCGAGCGGCGGAAAGAGCTGGAAGATCTGACCAAAGCGGCGGGCTTTGAGCTCGCGAAACTGCAGCAGGTAGAGCGCCGCGGCGATGAAAGCCAGCGCCAACAATGCGAGGCCCAGGACGCTGAGCGCGACGTGCAGAATGAACCAGGTGTTGCGACCGGCGGCCACTTCCGCCCCAGGGGTTAGCCCGCTGAGGATCGCGAGTCCCACGAGTCCGGTAGCAAGCGGGCCGGCAAAGAAGGAGACCGCTGAGCCGCGCAGCAACCGCTCACTCGCGAGCTGGAGCAGCACCAGACAAAGCGCCAGCGTAGACAACGCCGGGCCCAGACCGATCAGCGTAAGCCGCGAAATCGCGACGACGTGCACCGCCGCCCCGGCGCACGGGAGCGCAATCGTCAGCGCGCGGGGCGCCGGCCGGAAGCCCATGAAGGGCGCCAACGTCAGCGCGGTGGCCAAACCGTACAGCGCCAGAACAACGAGATGCAGAGTGACAATCACGGCAGATACGGTGCAGGCCCACCAGCGCGATGGGCCTGGCCGCCTATCAGGAGGGCATCTTCTTGATCAGCCGTACCGGAAGACCGCGCTCCAGCCCGGGATGCGTGATCTGTAGCAGGAGCCCCGTCGCCGAGCGCTCGCGGACGTGCACGATCATGAGAACCCCGCGCACCTCTTCCGAGGCGGATCCCAAGAAGCCTTGCGCCGGATTGACGATCTCGAAGACATCGCCCAGGGTGACACCGTCGCGGCGGCCCTTGTCGATAAAGAAGTACTGTTGCGCCCCTGCGATCGCATGTGGATCCCGCGGGTCGACCAGCCTGCCGGTGAGCCCCTTTTCCACGGGCGTGGGCCGCACTTGACCGGGGTCGCGGAACGGCTCGAGCGGCATCGCGAGCTGGGCCTCATGAATGAGGCTGTACTGCGCCACGACCTGCGCGAGCACCTGCTGATCCTCGATCGACGTGACGCGCGCGATCCCGACAGGGACGACGACGTCGCCCCAGCGCCCAAAGTCCACGATGCGATCGATGCGCGCGAGCAGCAGGGAATCGCCGACGTGATACGACGCATTGCGTGGCGGCCGGATCGCGATCTCCTGGAATGTGGTCGCCGATGTGCCTTCCGTGAGACGCGGAATCGCCGACGTTGCGGTCGCGCCGACCACTCGACCCCACGGCAACCGCTCCCCTTCGCTCAGGAAGCCGGCGGCGTAGAACTCGCCGGCACGGAGCGGCCGGTAGGGCTGATGCGTATAGGCGCGCAACACGTCCTGGACGACCTGCTGGTTCGTGCGGCGGCGATCGAATATCGTCTCGTGGCTTTCTACGACGTTGGTGGGCGGCGGCGGCTCCACGATCAGCTGCGCGGTGTCCGCCGCAATCGTGTCGATGGGCGCCGTGGCGGTGTCGAGCGGGACCACCGCGCCGACCGTGTCCCCCGGAGCCGCACGCACGGTATCCGCGGCCGCCGGCGTCGTATCCTGTCGCACCGCAGCGACCGTGTCCGGACGCTGCGCGACCGTCTGCATCTCCGAGAGATTCAGGACCTCACCGGGATAGATCCAGTGCGGGTCTTCGATGACGGCGGTATTGAGCCGGTAGATCTCCGGCCACAGCAGCGGATCGTTGAAATACATCTGGGAGATGGACCACAGGGTCTCACCGCGAGAGACGGTGTGACTGGCGGGAACCTGACCCTGAAAAGCGGCGGCCGCTTGCGTCGTGTCCTGTTGTTGCGCCGTTTGCGTGGTGTCCTGCGCCGGCAGGACTCGCCACAGGAGCGGCAACGCCGCCAGGGCCAGCAGAACGGCGCGGTCAGAACGGCAGATCGTCGTCCTCCTCATCCAGCGCCTCCGGGAACGCGTCGAGCGATTCTGGGGCTTTGCCGCCAGCCTCCGAGGCCCCCTTCACAGCCCCCGCTCCCACCGGAGCGGCTCCGCCTCTCGACCCCAGCATGATCAGCTCACGCGCGATGATCTCGGTGACGTAGCGCGTCTGCTTCTCGCGATCTTCCCACGTGCGGTACTCAATCCGCCCTTCGATATAGACCTTGTCGCCCTTCTTGAGGTACTTCTCGCACACGTCGGCCAGACCGGATCCCGTCTTGTTATTCCAGCAGATGACCCGATGCCAGTCCGTCTTTTCCTGCTTCTCCCCACCGGTGCCGGTCCACTGTCTGCTGGTTGCCACTGACAGCGTCGCCACGCGGGAGCCGTTATTCGTGCTGCGCACCTCGGGATCGGCACCCAAGTTCCCGATCAGGATGACTTTATTGAGACTGCGGCTCACAACAACCTCCGACGATTATGCAGGTCTGGGTCCAAGGGGTGCCCAACACTATATAAATCGCAAGTCATTCTGTCAATCAAAGATACGCCACTTGTACCGAAGTTATGCATCAAGTCTCAGGACGATGGCGTCCTCCGCCGGCCGCCGGTAATACTGCTTGCGGCGACCCACCTCCTTGAACCCGTGGGCGGCATAGAGCGCCCGAGCCGGTGCGTTCGACTCGCGCACCTCGAGGTAGACCTGTCGAACGCCGCGTGCAGTGAGCGCCTCGAGAATGCTGTGCACGAGCGCACGTCCCAAGCCGTGACGCCGTCCCCCTGGAGCCACGGCGAGATTGAGGATCTCGCCCTCGTCGGCGGCGTCGAGCGCGACGACGTAGCCGGCGATCTCCCTGGTCCCTCCCGCCTCGACGACGAGAAAGTGCGCATCGGACGACACGCAGTCGCGGAAATCCTGTGTGGACCACGGATCGGCGAAGACCTCCTGCTCGATCGCGTGGACCGCGGCCACATCGCTGAGCTTAGCGGGGCGAATTTGGAAGGGGTCGGCCGTAGCGCGCCTCCCATTTCACTTGGGCTTCTGCGGCACGTCCGTAAACGGGCTCGACGACCCGCGGATCTTCAATCGCTCGGCGCGCGCCGTCATACGAGAAGAGCGCGAGCAGCGATCCCGCGATGGGCGGTAGCGCATCAATGGCCACGGGCTCTCGTCCGCTCCAGGCCACAACGGTTTCGCGATAGCGCTCCGCGCCGTCGCCCACCACGAGATCCGGTCTGGTCCCAGCACGCACGGCAAGTGTGGGGATCGTGAACAGATCTGGTGGGACGAGCGTCTTCACCTCATCTCCAGCAAAGCGATACATCGCGCCGAACACCTGGCCGCGTAACGCGTCATAGCAAGCCGCGACAGTCTCAACCCCGGCGGCGTGAGCTGCACCCAGCAATGATGGAATCGCGACCAGGGGCAGCTCGCGGTCGTGGGCGATGCCTTTCGCAGTGGCCCAGCCAATCCGCAGACCCGTGAAGCTTCCCGGTCCATCGCCGACGATGATTCCGGCGATCTCGTCGAGTTGCAGCTTCGCACGCGCGAGGACGTCCTGGATGAGCGGCACGATCTGCGCGGCGTGCTGGCGCGCGCCTCGCATCGAGCGCACGGCCGACACGTGCTCGGCGGAGCCTATGACGACGCTGGCGACCTCGGTTGCCGTGTCGATCGCCAGCCAGGGCTCACTCTTCAAGCACGCGACTCCCCGGATCAAAATCGTAGGACAACCGGAAATGCCGATCGAGCGGAGGAGCCCAAGCCCCCGCGCGCTCGGGCCACTCGATCAGAATGATCGCTCGCTCGCGGAGCATGTCGTCGAAGGCCAGATCACGAGCTTCGTCGGGGTGGCGCAGGCGGTAGCAGTCTACGTGGTAGACAGAAACCGGACCGGCGTCGTAATGATGAACCAGCGCGTAGGTGGGACTGGTCGCGCGAGCCTGCGCGCCCAGGCCGCGGCAGATGGCCTGGACGAGGGTCGTCTTCCCGGTCCCCAGCTCTCCCGACAACCCGATGACCGCGGGGGCGTGGAGCTGGCGGCCCAGGTCCTCACCGAACCGACTGAGCTCGCTCGCGGAGAGGCGCATCGGCCTTGAGCTCCAGGAGCTGATCGCGCAGCACCGCCGCCAGCTCGAAATCGAGCTCTTCGGCGGCGGCCTGCATCTGCTGCTCGAGCATGCGGATGAGGGCCTCGCGCTCGCCCGCGTCGGCGGGGCGGCGGATCTCGCCGGCCCCGGCCTTTGCAACGCGCGCGTCGGCGACGCGGGTCACGAAACGGATATCTAGCACCGACTTCACGATGGACCGCGGCGTGATGCCATGCTCGAGGTTGTAGGCAAGCTGGGTTTCGCGACGGCGGTCCATCTCTTTCAGCGCGCGCTCCATCGAGCCGGTGACGTGATCGGCGTAGAGAATGGCTCTGCCGCTGAGGTGCCGCGCCGCGCGTCCGACGGTCTGGATCAGGGAGCGGTCCGACCGCAGGAAGCCCTCCTGGTCGGCATCCAGCACGGCGACGAGCGAGACCTCCGGCAAGTCCAACCCTTCGCGCAGCAGGTTGATGCCCACCAGGACGTCGAACTCGCCGAGGCGGAGTCCCCGAATGATCTCGACGCGCTCGATCGCGTCGATTTCCGAATGCAGGTAACGCACCCGCACGCCATGCTGCTGCAAATAGTCCGTCAGATCTTCCGCCATGCGCTTGGTCAGCGTCGTGACCAGCACGCGCTCGTTCTTTTGTTCGCGCAGGCGGATTTCGCTGAGCAAGTCGTCCACCTGACCCGCCACGGGCCGAATCTCGACGGTGGGGTCTACGAGCCCGGTCGGCCGGATGATCTGTTCGACGATGACGCCGCCCGAGAGCTGCAGCTCGTCCACGCCCGGTGTGGCGGAGACGAAGACCATGCGGGGCACGAGGTTCATGAACTCGTCGAAGCGCAGCGGCCGGTTGTCGAGCGCCGACGGCAGCCGGAAGCCGTAGTCGACCAGCGTCTGCTTGCGCGAGCGGTCGCCTTCGTACATGGCGCCGAGCTGGGGCAACGTCTGGTGCGACTCGTCGATGATGCAGAGATAGTCGTCCGGGAAGTAGTCGAGCAGGCACGCCGGTCGCTCGCCCGGCTGGCGGCCGCTGAACAGCCGGGAGTAGTTCTCGATGCCGGCGCACCGTCCGACTTCCATGAGCATGTCGATGTCGAAGTGGGTGCGCGACTCGAGGCGTTGAGCCTCGAGCAGCTTGTTTTGCGCGCGCAGCTCCGCCAGGCGCTCCGCCAGCTCGGCCCGGATCCGGGTCACGGCGCGCTCGATCGTGGCTCGCTGCGTGACGAAGTGCGTCGCGGGATAAATCGCCGAACGGTCCATCGGCCTGATGACGTTGCCGGTCAGCGGATCGATCTTCGCGATGCGCTCGATCTCATCGCCCCAGAACTCGATGCGGACCGCCTGTTCGTCATACGCCGGGAAGACTTCCACCGTATCGCCGCGCACGCGGAACGTGCCGCGCTCGAAGCCGACGTCGTTCCGCTGATACTGGATGGCGACGAGATCGGCGAGCAGTGCGTCCCGGCCGCGCTTCTCGCCCTGCTGGGCGGTCACCAGCAGCTCGCGATACAGCTCGGGGTCGCCGAGGCCGTAGATCGCGGAGACACTCGCGACGATGATGACGTCATCGCGCTCCATCAGGCTCGAGGTCGCGCGCAGCCGCAGGCGCTCGATGTCGTCGTTGATGGACGAGTCCTTGGCGATGTACGTGTCGGTGGACGGCACGTAGGCCTCGGGCTGGTAGTAGTCGTAATAGGAGATGAAGAATTCGACGGCGTTGGACGGGAAAAACGTCTTGAGCTCGCCGTACAACTGCGCCGCCAGCGTCTTGTTGTGCGACAGCACCAACGTGGGCTTTCCGAAATCGGCGACGACGTGCGCCATCGTCATCGTCTTGCCCGAGCCGGTGACGCCGAGGAGAGTCTGATACTTGTCGCCGCGGCGCAGTCCGGCCCGCAACTCGTGGATCGCGCGTGGCTGATCACCCGCCGGGGGCGGTGCGTTTCCGAGCTCAAAAGGCATAGGAGGGAAAACTAACCGACGACGACTTCAGCGGGACCGCTCGAGTCCCGTCGCGCAATCTCCGTCACACCCTTCACCTTGCGGACCGCCTTCAAGACCTTGTGCAGGTGGGTGTGATTCTCGACCTCGACCAGGATCGACCCGAATACGATGCCGTCCTTGG
>WNEY01007775.1_pt1 | contig 13362 bp, 12 predicted proteins | sample 5400531 | NCBI WGS metagenome assembly WNEY01 (sample SAMN13153338, study PRJNA577476) | soil metagenome | isolation source: 200 cm saprolite under Douglas fir tree site 1 | place: USA:California | collected 2015-04-18
CGGCGATATCTACCTGGTCACCCGGTTGTACTCCGAGGCGCTGAATACCATGGTGATCCTGCGCAAGTCTGGCGCCGAGGACGAGGCGCAGATCCGTATCCGGGTCGAGCGCGGCGCAGCAGGCCAGAAGATCCCGGGGTTTTCACCAGCGCAGGAAGATGAGAAGTTTTAGGTTCAGATCGAACGAACTTCCATCTTTACAACGTCATCCACCCTCATGAGTTCCTTTTGCAGGAAAGGCTCGCCGTAGTCCACGCCGATCATCTGGCCATAGTGCCGGGCTAAGTGGTTCATTTCGGCTTCCAGGCGGTCGATGGCCAGGTGGACTCTGCTTTTATTTTCGCTTTTTTTGGAGCGGAATTGCGAGCCGAAGGCGAGGATGGCTTTGCGGCGCTGCTGGTACTGGGAAGTGATGTCCACGACGAACGTCGGCCTCACGTCGGCGTAGGAGATCGAATACAGGATTTTAAAGGGGCGGAAGGCTTCGCCTTCGATGGGTAATTGCTTAAGCCCCGCCAGGAAGCAGGCTTCGTACCCTAGGGTTGAGGCATGGTAGTGGTCGGGGTGGCGGGCTTCCCAGTAGGGAAGGATGACGGTTTTCGGGCGGAGCTGTCGGATCACGGTGGCGAGACGCAGCTTGTGTTGACGGGAGGGTTGAACGTCGGAGTCGGGGACGCCGAGGGTGCCGCGCCATTTGACAGAGAGGAGCTTGGCGGCTTTAGCGGCTTCTTTGGCGCGGATCTCCGGGGTACCGCGCGTGCCCATTTCGCCGGCGGTTAGGTCGAGAATTCCCGTTTTGTAGCCGCGCTGGGCCATTTTCAAGAGCGTGCCGCCGCAGGTAAGTTCGACGTCGTCAGGGTGCGCGGCGATTGCCAATAGGTCGAGATGCATTGGTCCTCCAGCACGTGGTGATTGTACGGTAGGAGAGACATTCTTGTCTGTGCTCCGTGAAGTTGGTTGAAGAGGAGAGGAGACAGGCAAGAATGTTTGTCCTACGGGAATGTGCTACGGTTTCAGATTCGAAGATGATGGAATACGGCAAAAAGTCGGTGGAGTCGTTGCAGGGGCGCGTGGCTCTTGTGACTGGAGCCGCGAAACGGCTGGGGCGGGCAGTGGGGCTACGTCTGGCGGAGGAGGGTGCGGACGTCGTCATCCACCATCGATCATCGGGCGCCGAAGCGGCAAGCGCGGTTGCGGAAGTCGAAAAAGCCGGGCGGCGCGGGCTTGCCGTGGCCGCGGACCTCGGCAAAATTTCCGACATCAAGCGGCTGTTTGCTGAGACGGAAAAACAATTTGGGCGGCTGGACATCCTGGTCAACAACGCCGCCAATTTTCTCCACGCCGAATTCGAAACCACGTCGGAACAAACCTGGGACGCGGCCCTGGACACCAATCTGAAGGCGCCGTTTTTCTGCGCGCAGGCGGCCGCGCCGCTCCTCAAGAAGAGTCATGGGGTGATCATTAATTTCGCGGATGTTGGCGGGATCCTCGGCTGGACGGGGTACATTCCACATTGTGTTTCGAAAGCCGGCGTCATCATGCTTACGCGGTGCCTTGCCAAGGAACTTGCTCCGGAAGTGAGGGTGAATGCCATTGCTCCGGGAACGATTACGATGCCGGGCGATTCGCCGGAGTGGGAGGCGGACTTCATTAAGCTTGCACCCCTGCGGCGATCCGGCAAGCCATCGGACATTGCTGATGCCGTTTCTTACCTGGTGCACGCGGAGTTTCTGACCGGGCAGATACTGGTGGTTGATGGCGGCCGCAGTTTGTGACAGAGCAGAGGACGGCGGACCGTGGTCAGCCGTTGTGCAACATCGACGCAGAAATCTTCCACCGGGCCGTGCAGAGAATCGCTCCGCGGTGTATTCTATTCTGCTTATTGCATTCATAAATCCGCCGCGCTTGACGCGGCACATGGAGAAACCGAAAGACGAGGGACCGACCGAAGTTATGGACAACGAAATATCGACCCAGCCGCATGGCATGGAAGACGTAGAGATTCAGGAATGGCTAGAGTCGCTGGATTCCGTCCTGGAGTCCAGCGGACCTGAGGTGGCCGCGGAAATCCTCGAGCGGCTCCGGGCGCACGCCACGGTTAACGGCATCGACCTGCCGTTCAGCGCAAATACCCCATATGCGAATACGATTCCCGTGCGCTTGCAGCCCCTTTTTCCCGGCGACCAAGAACTGGAGCGCCGCATCAAGAGCCTTATCCGCTGGAACGCGCTGGCCATGGTGGTGCGCGCGAACCGCGTGGAGCACAACATCGGCGGTCACATTTCCACGTATGCTTCGGCGGCCACGCTCTACGAAGTGGGCTTCAACCATTTCTTCCGCGCGCGCAGCGAGGAATTCGAAGGCGACACGGTTTATTTTCAAGGGCACGCGTCGCCCGGAATGTACGCTCGCGCGTATCTGGAAGGGCGCCTCAGCGCGCAGAAGCTGGAAAACTTTCGCCGCGAACTGAAACCCGGCGGCGGACTTTCTTCCTATCCGCATCCGTGGCTGATGCCGGATTTCTGGGAATTTCCAACGGTCTCGATGGGCCTGAGCCCGCTGATGGCGATTTATCAGGCGCGCTTCAACCGTTATCTCGAGGATCGCGGCATGAAGCCCGTCACGGACGCGAAGGTCTGGGCATTCCTGGGTGACGGCGAGACCGACGAGCCGGAATCACTCGGAGCGATTACGCTCGCTTCGCGCGAAAAGCTCGACAATCTGATCTTCGTGGTCAACTGCAATTTGCAACGACTTGACGGACCGGTACGCGGGAATGGACAGATTATTCAGGAATTGGAATCGGCCTTTCGCGGGGCTCGATGGAACGTCATCAAGGTCTTGTGGGGAAGCGAGTGGGACCCCATCTTCGAACGCGACACCGAAGGGCTGCTGGTGAAGCGCATGGGCGAATTGGTGGACGGCGAATACCAGAAGCTGGTCGTTTCCTCTGGCGCGTACGTTCGCGAGCATTTCTTCGGAAGTGATCCGCGTTTGCTTCAGCTTGTCGAGCCCATGTCCGATGAAAGTTTGCGGCGGCTGCGCCTCGGCGGGCACGATCCGCGCAAGGTCTATGCGGCGTATAAAGCGGCTGTCGATCACAAGGGCTCACCTACGGTCATTCTTGCGCGCACCATCAAGGGCTACGGTCTTGGCGAAGCGGGCGAAGGCAAGAACGTCACGCACCAGCAGAAGAAACTCAACGAGGACGAGTTGCGCGAGTTCCGCTCGCGCTTCGGCATTCCCCTGAACGACGAGGATTGCATCGAAGTCCCGTTTTACCGGCCGGCCGAGGATAGCGTCGAGATTCAATACCTTCGCGCGCGGCGGGAAGCGCTGGGCGGCTACGTTCCCAAGCGCAGCATTCGCTCGAAACCTTTGGTCGCCGACCACGACGAACTCTTCAAGGAATTCCTGGAAGGCAGCGACGGCAGGGAAGTTTCCACGACCATGGCGTTCGTGGGCATGCTTCGCAAAATGCTCAAGGATGCGGAGATCGGCAAGCTCATCGTGCCCATCGTTCCGGACGAAGCCCGCACCTTCGGCATGGAATCGCTTTTTCGCACCGCCGGGATTTATTCCAGCGTCGGCCAGAAATATGAGCCCGTGGACGTAAACACGCTGCTTTATTACAAAGAAGCGAAGGACGGCCAGATCCTGGAAGAAGGCATCACCGAAGCCGGCTCGATGGCTTCGTGCATCGCTGCGGGCACCGCCTACGCGACGCACGGAATCAATACGATTCCGTTCTTCATCTATTACTCGATGTTCGGCTTCCAGCGCATCGCGGATTTTATCTGGGCCGCGGCCGACATGCGCACGCGCGGCTTTCTGCTCGGCGGCACGTCGGGGCGCACCACGCTCTCCGGCGAAGGACTCCAGCACCAGGACGGTAACAGCCATGTTCTCGCTCTTCCCGTGCCGAACCTGAAGGCTTACGATCCCGCATTTGCCTACGAAATTTCGATCATCATTCAGGATGGCATTCGGCGCATGTACAAAGACGGCGAAAACGTCTTCTACTACATCACCGTCATGAATGAGCCGTACGCCATGCCCGCGATGCCGGGGAACGTGAAGGACGGCATTTTGCGAGGGATGTACCGCTTCCGGGCCGCGTCAAACACAAAAGCGAAGCTGCGAGCGCAATTGTTTGGAAGTGGCGCGATTCTCAACGAAGCGTTGCGGGCGCAGGAGATTCTCGAGACTAAGTACGGAGTGGCCGCCGATGTGTGGAGCGTGACAAGCTACAAGGAACTCTATAACGATGGCAATGAGACCGAGCGCTGGAACCGTTTGCACCCGGGCGAAAAGGTCCGCGTGCCATACGTCAGCAAGTGCCTTGCGGATGCTCCAGGCGTGCTGGTCGCGGCTTCCGACTACTTGAAGACCTTGCCCAATATGATCAGCAAATGGATGCCGCGGCGCCTGGCGTCGCTCGGCACGGATGGGTTCGGGCGCAGCGAGGGCCGCACGTCCTTGCGCGACTTCTTTGAGGTCGACTCGCGCTTCATCACGGTGGCCGCGCTGCATGAGCTTTTTGTGGACGGCAAGATCGAGCGCTCCGTTCTCGACAAAGCCATCAAGGACCTCGGCATTAACACCGACAAGCCGAATCCGGCGACCTCCTGAAGCAGGTCCTCTAGTCAACGCAGAATCATTCCGCGGCCCGGCGCTGGCTCTCACCAGTTTCTTCTTCCGCGCCCTCTAGGATTTCCGCAGGCTTGATCCGTCCGGTGGCCAATTGCGCGATGAGTTCGCGATTGGCTGCGAGAAAATCGTATTCTCCCAGCTCTTTCGGCAATGCCCAGGCGGTCTTTTCGAACGTGCGCGGCATTAATTCCGATTCCGCAATCGCTGCAGCAAAGAAGCGTATTTCCAACTCATCGGGTGTTGCAGCGTATAGATGACGCACGCGGCCAATCTCAACGCTTTTCACCAGTGTCACGCCGAGTTCTTCCTGCAATTCCCGCGCGAGTGCAACCTCCGGCGATTCGCCGTCCTGGACCTTTCCACCGGGGAATTCCCACTTGAGCGGGGAAGTATCACCGCCGCGACGACAGTCCTCATGCCCGTTCTCGCATTCGATCTTCGGGATGGAAGAGTTTGTAGAGTGCGCGTGCGCCCTCGACCAGCGAGGGCCCCGGCGTGTTCAGCAATTCATCGCTGATCACGTAAACCTTGCTGTTTCGAATCGCCGGCACCTCTTTCCACGCCGTGACCTTATACGCCTGCTTGGCGTCCGACTTTGATCCCGTCGCCGCCCATGCGAGAACAATCACTTCGGGCCTTGCCGCCGCTACCTGCGCTTCGGTGATTTTCTCGCCCGCGGGAACAACCATTTCGCCGCCGCAGATGTTCACCAGTTCCGCCACCCATGGCGGGGAACTGATGCGTGGATTCGGCCAGGCCTCGCAATAAACACGGACTCGCTGCTTCCGTCGTCGCGCCATCTTCTCGATTTGTGAAAAGGCGCGGCGCACCCTTTTCACCACCTGCTCCGCAGCCGCCACGCGTTGCGCAATCCCGCCCAACAGGCGAATGTCGGCTTCGACATCAGAAAGCGTCCGAGGGTTCATCGCCAGAAAATTGAATCGCTGTTCGAGCAGCTTAGCGACCGTCTCCTGCTTGTACGGCACGGAGCCGATCACCAATGTAGGTTTCAATCGCAGAATTTCATCCACAGATTCCATGTGCCAGCAATCGCCAAGCTTTGGCAGTTTGCCGACCGGCACCACGTTAGAGCACCACTTGGTTACGCCTACTAGGGCGCGCCTCGCACCAATGGCGCACAGAATCGAGGTGGCGCTTGGGGCCAGCGAAACAATGCGCAATGGCGGTCGCCGATTCGCTTTCATGGCTACGGGAACAGGATAGCAGACAGCCGTGCGCCCGTCGGTTCACACGAGTGTGGATTGACTCCGCTCCACGAGTGTGTTGCACTGCGTTTCTTATTTCCCGGAGGACTATCGTGCGTGTGCATCTCGTTGCTCTCAGCTTGGTCTTGCCGTTTTCAACTTTCGCTCAGACCTCGTCTGCGCCCTCCAAGTCCGAAGTCGTCCAATATCACGCCACCATTGATACCGTGAAATACGTTTACGGTGTCGCACCACCAGTAGCGCGCCTGCGTCCGGGAAATATTCTGGAGGCCAACTCGCTCGACTGCTTCGGCAATGCGATTAAGAAGCCCGGCGACACTCTCTCGCTTTCCAAGGGCGACAATCCGCTCACCGGCCCCTTTTTCATCGAAGGCGCCGAACCCGGCGACACCCTGGTTGTCCACATTCTCGACTTGCAGGTGGACGGTAACCAGGGCGTCGGTGCTTTCGCGCCCGGCTTCGGGGCTCTCAACGAGACCAATTACACGCCGATGCTCCATCCTCCGCTGCCGGAAAGAATCTGGTTCTATCCCATCGATCACGCGGGCAATACCGCCACCTTTCAAGCCCTCGATTCCAACTACAAGGTGAAAATTCCGCTGCATCCGTTTCTTGGTTGCATCGGCGTCGCGCCATCCAGCGGCGAAGCGCGCAGCTCCGTCGTTCCCGCGGAATTCGGCGGCAACATGGACGCGCCGGAAGTCTCGGTTGGCAATACGCTTTATCTGCCGGTGAATGTTTCTGGCGGATTGCTTTATTTCGGCGACGGCCACGCGGCCATGGGCGACGGCGAAATCGCCGGCACAGCCATTGAAGTGCCCATGAAGGCGCGGTTGCAGCTCGACCTTGTGAAAGGGAAACACACGAATTGGCCACGTTTCGAAAACGAAAACGAAATCATGGCCGCGGGCATCTATCGTCCGGTCGACGACGCCGTGCGGATCGCCTTCACCGAACTGGTCGGTTGGATTCACGCCGACTATGGCCTCTCGGAACTCGATGCCTACGAGCTGCTTTCGAAAGTCGGCAAAATCCATCTCACCGAGATGGTCGACCCGAACTACGTCGTGGTTGCCTCCATCGAGAAAAAATACTTGCCCGCAAAGAAGTAAATCTCTTTGGGGCAGGTGCATTCTTGAGTTCTTTCTGTTCTCTGCGAACTCTGTGTCTCTGCGTCGAACTTTCCTCCTCCAGGCAGCATTGCAGTGCCAGCTCTGCCTTTGGGATACTTCCATAGATGTTCAGCGAAGCCGTTCTCGATCACTTTCGTAATCCGCGCAATGCCGGCGAACTTCCGGATGCCACGGCCACCGTCGAGGTGAGCAATCCCGTCTGCGGCGACATCCTGAAGCTGTCGGCCCGAATAGTGGACGGACAGATAGCGGAAGCGCGTTTCCTCTGCCGCGGCTGTACCACCGCCATTGCGTGCGCTTCCTTCCTGACCGAAGAACTCCGCGGCCGCACACCTGCCGAGGCCCGCGGCATCACCGCCGAATTTCTATCTCACTCTCTCGGCGGACTTCCCCCGGCCACCTTCCACGGCGCACAACTCGCCTCTGACGCGGTGACTGCGCTCCTTAAAAAGCTGTCCTAGTAGATCGTTAGTTCTTTTGCCGAAGCGCGGCATTCATGGTCTCCGGGTCGTTCAGATTCAGCACGCAGCCCTCTTCATTCGTCCGCACTTCATCGATTTCTCCTTTGTGCGCCCAGACCACCGCCCGAGCGCCCGTTTCGAGCGGCGCGCGAAGCAGTTCGTCATACAAAGATGCGGAGAAAATAACTGGATGGCCGCGACGCCCCTCATAGACGGGCAAGACTATAGGGCTTTTCGTTTTGTGAAACTGTTCGATCAATTCTTGAACCAGCGCGCTGCTGATGAGAGGGTGATCGATGAGGCAGAGCAGAATTCCCTCGGTTCCCGGCGGCAAGCTTCGCAGCGCTGCCTGGATCGAAGTCAACTGTCCTTTTTCCCATTCGTGATTGATTACGACTTCGTCGGCCTTGAGATTGACGGCCTTTGCGATGGGCTCCGCATGCGCGCCGAGCACCACCCTCCGCGCGCCAATTTCCCGGTGCGAAGTCACTTCCAGAAGATGTTCGAGGAAAGGCCGCCCCTGGTAGGGAAGGAGCGCCTTCGGCGAGCCCATTCGGCTCGAGGCCCCGCCGGAGAGGATGACGGCGGCCAGCATGTGCTCCCTTTCAGCGCTCGCCCGTTTGGAGAATGGGCGAAGCGTGCGCTTCGTATTTCAATTTCTTATGCGCGGCTGTCATCGCATTCCGGCGCACCGCTACCAGTTCCGCTGCGATGCTCACGGCAATCTCTTCGGGCGAGAGCGCCCCAATTTCCAGTCCCATCGGTGCGTACACGCGTTCGAACTCTTCCGGTTTATGGCCGTCGTTCTCCAGTGCCTTGTACACCGACAAAACTTTACGTTTGCTGCCAATCATTCCCAGGTAACGCGCCTCGGTGCGCACGGCCCAGGCGAGCACACGCATGTCTTCTTTATGGCCGCGCGTCACGATGACCAAGTAGCTCGCCGCATTCGGATGAATTTTTTCAAACGCATCCTCGTAACTCGTGTAAATCTCCTGCGCCATCGGGAAGCGTTCTTTGTTCGCAAAGGCTTCGCGGTCATCCACGACTCCGATGCCGAAACCCGCCGCGTTAGCCGCCTTCGCAACCGCCATCGAAACGTGACCGCCTCCGAACAAATAAATCATCGGCTGCGGCAAAATCGGCTCGACAAAAACTTCCAGCGTCCCGCCGCAAATCAGCCCGTTGTCGTAGCCGGCTTCATTGTTCAGGTTAAAAACCATCTTGCGTGGCGATTCCTTCTGCATCACTTCCTTGGCCGCCGCCCAGACTTCCGCCTCCACGCACCCGCCGCCGATTGTTCCAGCGATCGAGCCATCCTCGCGCACCAGCATCCGCGAACTCTCATAGCTCGGGATCGAGCCATTGGTGTGCACGATCGTAGCCAGCGCCGCACGCTGCCCAGCACGCCGCATCCGCACGATTTCTTCAAACAGGTCCACGTCTGACCTCAGTCCTCAGCCTACGGCGCAGCATGCCCGCTGTCAATGCGCGCTGTTTTCTGGACACTACTTCGCCTGAATGCTACCTTTCGGAACCTGAATGACGGCTCGGAGGCTTCATGAAAGCGATTATTTTTAATGCGCATGGCGGACCTGAGGTATTGAAATTCACCGACGTGCCCGACCCCACCATTCGTTCGAATGAAGTCCTCGTCCGCGTGAAGGCCTGCGCTCTGAACCACCTCGATGTGTGGGTGCGACTCGGCCTCCCGGGCGTCCCGATCCCCCTTCCGCACATTCCCGGCAGCGACGTTTCCGGCGAGATCGCTCAGATCGGCGCGGACGTCACTACCGTGCGCGCCGGCCAAAAAGTCGTCCTTGCTCCCGGCGTAACCTGTGGCAAATGCCCCGCTTGCGTTGCTGGCCAGGATAACCACTGCCGCCAGTTTACCAATCTCGGCTACCTCATCGATGGCGGCTACGCCGAATTCGTCCGCGCTCCCGAAGTGAATTGCCTGCCGTATCCGGAAAATTTGAGCTTCGAAGAAGCCGCTTCTATTCCGCTTGTTTTCCAAACTGCCTGGCACATGCTGCTTGCCCGAGCCGAGTTGCAGCCTGGCGAGGATGTTCTTGTTCTTGGGGCAGGGAGCGGCGTCGGCAGCGCCGCCATTCAGATTGCAAGATTCTTTGGCGCTCGCGTCATTGCTACGGCTGGCTCCGACGAAAAGCTGCAAAAAGCGAAACAGCTCGGCGCCGACCACCTCATCAATCACAAAACGCAAAAAATCCGCGACGAAGTCCGCCGCATCACCAATAAGCGCGGCGTGGACGTTGTCTTCGAGCACGTCGGTACCGCCACCTGGGACGACAGCCTTGCCAGCCTTGCCGCCGGAGGCCGCCTGGTCACCTGCGGCGCCACCACCGGCTACGACGCCAAGGTCGACCTGCGGTTCCTTTTCACCCGCCAGCTTTCACTCCTCGGCTCCTACATGGGCACAAAGTCCGAGCTTCACAGTCTGATGCGCCTCGTGGCTTCAGGGCGCTTCAAGCCCATCGTCGACCGCGTTTTCCCGCTCGCCGAAGCGGCTGCCGCCCAAACCTATCTCGAATCCAGCTCGCAGTTCGGCAAAGTCGTCCTTCGCATTTGAATTCTCGATCGTTTCCCTTTGCGCACAGAACAACTGCCGCAGCCTAAGCGTGGTCAGGCTCCGGAAACGAATGGTCTGAGGGCTAGTTGATCGGATAGCAGGCCGCGCCGGTCCACCAACTGCAATTTGCTGAGAATGTTTGATACGTGAAATTTCACGGTTCTTTCAGAAATGTTCAGCGCGTTGGAAATCTCTTTATTCGTTAAACGCCGCATCAGGAATTGCAAGACCTGTCCCTCCCGCGCGGTCAGAGAATGGCCCGGCAGAAGCTGCGTGTCCAGTAGCATTTTTGCCTGCTTGACGAACGCCACCAGAATTTCCGGAGGCACCCAGGGCTGTCCTCTCAGCACAGCGCGGATCGCCAACGGCAGTTCCGTCTGCCATGTCTTGTGAAGTTCCACGAAGCCGTCTATGCCCCAATAAAAGAGCCGGGTCATCTCCGCAGAGCCGCCGTTTTCCGACGAAAGCAGCGCCAGAAACTTGCTGCCGGGCGAAGCGGCACGGCACCGCTCCGCCAGCCGGCCTAAATCGGTTCGCAAAGAACAGCCGTCCAGAAGGAAAAGACGAGGGGAATCGCTCTGGCTGATCGCCTCGGCCTCGCTTAACGCTGGCGGAAGCGTATCCACACGGAAGTCTCTTGCGCGAGCAAGGATCTTCTCCACCGCGCGAGTGAGAAGGGGGTGCGAACTCACAACTTGGACGGCGATAGACACTACTATTTCACCCTGCGCATGCACTCTGCGCTCTTTACAGGCTGGGCGGAGCCTATGGATGTTCCGTAGTCCCTGGACCAAGGAAGCGCGAGGAATATAACGCCAATCCCGGGAAATGCAACTCTTTTTTTTAGATAGCTAGCAGTACTTTTACCTCGCAAAGATTTAGTAACATCCCAGTGAAGGGCGCCTGCAAGCGATCGTGCATTCTCCGCTTTTTCTTTGCTGTACTTCCGGTGGCATTCCAGGGACAGGAAAAGTTGCCCCACGAATTCTCCCCGAGACCGTTGCGTCCCGGGTTCCCTGGGGCTATCTTCTCGCGCGCTCGTTGGTTCGGTAGGCGGTTGCCAAGCAATTCCACAATGGTCACCGGCGGAAGATTTCTCCGAAATGGCGGCACCGGGACATGCCCCGTCGCCGTTGGGTTCTGACTCGAAGGGGGTATAGCTATGAAAACAGTTAAACGGGCGTCGGTTCTCGTATTCCTGGCGGCGTTATTTCTTCCCGGAAGCGCGTTTGCCCAGACTGATCCGGGCGTCCAGGGTGGCCCCGCACGCGCCGGCTCGCCACTGGGTTCTGTAAATTCGGGCGACGGCACCCTGCAGTTCTTTCAAAACGGCCAAGCCCGCTTCCAGGATATAGAGTCCGTAACAAACAGCCCCACGGGCAACAACGGTCTGGGACCGCGGTTCAACTTCGTCCAGTGCTCCGGATGCCATCTTCAGCCGGCCGTCGGCGGCACCGGTCCTGCCACCAACCCCCAATTCCAGGTGATCGCCAACGGGTTCGTGAGCGGATCCACCAACACCATCCCGTCGTTCATCACCGCCAACGGCCCGACGCGCGAAGCGCGGTTCCCGTTTTTCTTTGACCAATTTGGTAATCCGAACCCGAACTCTCCCAACGGCGGAGTAGAGGACCTGTTCACCGTCTCCGGCCGCTCCGACGCAGGGAGCTGTAGCCTGCAGCAGCCCAGCTTTGCCTTGGCCCAGCAGACCAACAACATCATTTTCCGCATTCCCACTCCGACCTTTGGCACGGGGTTGATGGAGAATCTGGACGACTCAACTCTGCTGCGTAATCAGGCGGCCAATGCCAACAATAACTTGGGCATCAGCGGCGCGTTCAACCACAACGGCAATGATGGCACCATCAGCCGTTTTGGCTGGAAGGCGCAGAACAAGTCGTTGGAACTGTTTGCTGGCGAGGCCTACAACGTGGAAATGGGTATCTCCAATGAGATTTTCACGCAAGATCGTCCTCTCCCGGGAGAGGACATGCATAGTGGCCTGCCGACGACATGCCTGAATCTTAGTGGAAGCGGCTACCCGGAAGACACCACGAATTTCGCCACTAAAGCCGGCTCGGACCAGTTTGCAACCAACGCTTCCATACCTAGCGACACGGTGATGTTCGCCATGTTCATGCGCTTGCTGGCTCCGCCGACGCCCTCCACGACCACTCCGGGTGGTGCCACCTCGATCGCCAACGGACGCCGCCTGTTCAGCGCCATTGGGTGTGCCACCTGCCATACGCCGACGCTTAGCAGCACACAAGCATCGAATTTCACAACTTCGCTGAGCAACGCCCCGGTGAACGCCTTCTCGGACATCGAAATCCATCACATGGGTACTGGCTTGGCGGACAACGTCTCGCAGGGCGGGGCGGGCGGCGATCAGTTCCGCACGGCTCCGTTGTGGGGCCTCGGACAGCGCATCTTCCTGCTGCACGATGGCCGCACCACTAACCTGCTTGCCGCAATCGAAGCCCACGAGGGCAACGGCTCGGAAGCCACGCAGGCGGAGTCCAACTTCGACCTACAGCTGACCGCCAGCCAGCAGCAGGACATTCTGAACTTTTTGCGGTCACTATAATCATTCGTCACCGCATCTCCGGGCGAGGCACCAAACTGTCTCGCCTGGTTTTTTTCCGCTTGGAGAAAACGGCGCTCTGAATATGCGGACCAGCTTCTCGCGTTTCCTGCTACTTCTCGGATTGTCCATATCTCTGCTTCCCCGCGCCCGAGCCGCCCCTCAGAGCGGCGGCGACTTTTCCAACAATCCCCAGGCGAATAAGCTGCCGACAGGCACCATCCTTGTTAAGGGCGCCTGGTCGGGTACCAGTGATTCCGTGACTCCTCTCCCAGAGGGCGGGAGAGTGGCTAACAATGTCTATAGCAACCCGTATTTTGGCCTGACTTACACTCTATCCCCGGATTGGCTCGAGAAGTACACCGGGCCGCCTCCTTCCGACAGCGGCTACTACGTACTCGCGCAAATCAGGCCCGCAGACACCTTCAAGGGGGCAGCTCGCGGCAGTATTTTGATCGCCGCGCAGGATCTGTTTTTCACGCTTACACCGGCCAGGAACGTCCTAGAACTGATGAGTTACAGCAAGGACAAATTGAACGCGGAATACCAAGTGGAACAACCGCCCACGCTGGTGAACATCGCCGGCCATTCCTTCGTGCGTTTTGACTACGGTTCGCCTGTGGCGGGGCTGCATTGGCACGTCTTGGCGACCCAAATCCGCTGCCACATGGTCCAATTCGCCTTCACCAGCCGCGATACCAAGCTCATCGAAAGC
>WNEY01002682.1_pt1 | contig 13361 bp, 13 predicted proteins | sample 5400531 | NCBI WGS metagenome assembly WNEY01 (sample SAMN13153338, study PRJNA577476) | soil metagenome | isolation source: 200 cm saprolite under Douglas fir tree site 1 | place: USA:California | collected 2015-04-18
TGTTCCGTTTGCGCATCCGGCATTTCGCCGACGCGATGTTTTTCACACGAGCAAATTAGGAGCAGCGCGACAATTACCGGAGCGATGCTGATTCCGTGAAACGAAAAAGGCATAACGCGCAGGCAGAGTAATCGGCAGTGTGAGCAGCGCGCAAGGGCAAAGCTCCTATTCTTATTCTTACTCCTGCTCTTACTCATCCGCTTTTTGATTACGAGCCGGAATCCGAATAAGAATAGGAAGGGCGTTGAAACGCGCGCGCGCCGCATTAGTATCCTCCACGGTGGGTCGAACCGTAAAAAACAGCGCCTGGAACGAAGTCTTCGCCCTCATTTTGCTCGGCGTTGGCACGTTGCTCTTCCTCGCGCTGATTTCCTACACGCCGAAAGATGTGCCGTCGTGGGTGTGGTTTAGCCACATCTCGCCGGCAAATCATCCTGCGCAAAATTTCATCGGACCTTTCGGCGCAATCATTGCCGGAGTTTGCTATCATATGATGGGCGCGGCCTCGTATTTTCTGGCGGCGATTCTGCTCGGGTTCGGCGCGGCTAAATTATTTCATTCGAGTTTGCGCGTGACAGCGCGCATTCCCTGGATCGTTTTGTTCATCGCATCGGGCGCATGTTTGTTGCAATTGCAAACGCGTCACCTGCAGGGCTGGCGATTGGCCTTTAACATTCAGGGTCCCGGCGGCTGGCTCGGCTACTATTTGGGAAAAATCCTCCTCAATTCGATGGGCAAAGTCGGTTCGCTCATTCTGCCCGGCGGAATTTATCTCGCGACGCTCATTCTCATGACTGGTCTGCGACCGATTCATCTCGTCCGGCAAACCGTCACGGGCACGCGCCGCGGCGTCGCGAAACTGCACGAATGGCGATTGCATCGACAACTCCGCAAATCCGATCTCAAAGGCCAACTCGAGATCAGCCAGCGCGAATTATCGAAGCAGCGCCGCGTCATCGAAAAGCAACTCAAGAAAAAGGGCGCGTCCGTACCCGAGCCGTCGGCCGCATTTATTTCGCCCGAAGAACTGGCCAATCGTCCAAAACCGAAAGTCGTTGATACGACCGCGTTGCCGAGCGAGACGGCTGGCACGCGAAGAAAACCCTCGCTCGCCGAGCTGCGCGCGACCGGGCAAAGATCGACAAGTACTCCCGGCCTAACGAGTCGAACCTGGGATCCGAAAACTTATGTGCTTCCCGGGCTCGACCTGCTCGACGAGCACGATCCAGAAGGCCGCGGAGGCGCCGATCCCAGCGAGCTGCAGCGGGTCCAGCAAACTTTGATCGACACGCTCGCACAGTTTGGAATTGCGGTGGCGGCCGGCGACATCACCAAAGGGCCAACGATCACACGCTACGAAGTCTATCCAGCCAAAGGCGTCCGCGTGGACAAAATTGTCAGTCTGGAACGCGATCTGGCCCGCGCCACCCGCGCCGAGCGCATCAATATTCTGGCGCCAATACCGGGCAAGGACACGGTCGGCATCGAGCTCGCGAACACACGCAAAGTGAAGGTCACATTACGTGAACTACTGGAATCAACCGATTGGGAAGAGGCAAAAACGCGCGCAAAAATTCCGCTCGCGCTCGGGAAAGATGTTTACGGCAAGGCGATCGTCACCGATCTGGCCCAAATGCCTCATCTGCTCGTCGCCGGTACGACCGGAAGCGGCAAGAGCGTCTGCATCAATGGACTCATCGCCAGCATGCTTTCCCGCTTCACGCCGGAAGAACTGCAATTCATTATGATCGACCCGAAAGTGGTTGAGCTGCAGATTTACGCCAATCTCCCGCACTTGCGCTATCCATTGATCACCGATCCGAAAAAAGTGCTGCTGGTTTTGCGCGGGCTGATCGACGAAATGGAACGGCGTTACAAAGTTTTCGCGCGTGTTGGGGTGCGCAACATTATCGGTTTCAACACGCGACCGGTGAAAAAGAAAGATGTAGAGGCCACCGTCTCAGCGGCCAAGGAGAAAGCCGCGACGGCGGTCGCTACAATTCCGCGCGAAGATGAGATCCAAATTCCGGACAAGATGCCGTACATCGTTGTTATTATCGACGAGCTGGCGGACTTGATGCAGACTGCGCCGGCGGATGTGGAGAGCGCGATCGCGCGCATTACACAAATGGCGCGCGCGGCCGGGATTCATCTCGTCGTCGCCACCCAAACGCCCCGCGCCGATGTCATCACGGGCGTGATTAAGGCGAACATTCCGAGCCGAATTGCGTTCCAAGTCGCGAGCAAGATCGACAGTCGGGTCATTCTCGATGAAAACGGCGCCGATCGTCTGCTCGGCCAGGGCGACATGCTTTATTTGCCGCCGAGCGCGTCGCGATTAATTCGCGCGCAAGGCGTGCTCGTGACCGACGAGGAAATTCATCGCCTCGTGGAATTCGTTTCCGCGCAAAGTCCGCCAGCGTTTGACGCGGCCATGCACGAGAAATTGCAAGCCGCGAGCTCGACGAGCGAGGAGGTGACCGACGAAGACGAGGAGCTGGTTGAAAAATGTCTCGAGATTATCAGGCAGGAAAAACGCGCTTCCACTTCACTTCTCCAGCGCCGGCTGCGCCTCGGTTACACCCGCGCGGCGCGGATCGTTGATATTCTGGAACAACGCGGTATTTTGGGTCCCGGCGAAGGTGCGAAGCCGCGCGAGATTCTTGTCGATCTTGACGCCGCCGTTTAGCCGGCGCACACGATGACAATCGAAGGTCTTGGCAAAAAATTTCAGGAAGCGAGGTTGGCGCGCGGACTTACGCTCGATGAAGCCGCGCGCATGACCAAGATCCGACCGGCACGACTGGCTGAGATCGAGGCAGAGGATTTTTCGCAATTTCCCAGCCTGGCCTACGCGAAAGGTTTTCTGCTCATCTACGGGAAATTTTTGGATGTCGATGTGACGCCATATCTTGAAGCCTTCGAAGGTTCGGAGCACGTCACCGTCGACGGCTACTCTTACCTCCAGGACAATCCGGCGCCGAAACCGGCGCGCACGCCCACCGTTCGCAGAACAACTTCCAATCGCATGTCGGCAACGCCCCTCGTCATTGGAATCATCGTGCTCATCGTTGGGTTTTTCTTCATGAAGCTAATTCTTAACATCCAGCGGATCGCGCCTCGTCGCACCGAGCCTACTGCTCAAGCGCCGCCCACCGCGCCTGCTTCAACTCCCAAACCCGTGGTCACCGCGCCGAGTCAATCGGCGGAAACAGCAACTAAGAAAATCATTCCCGCTCCCGCTGCAGCTCCGCCTGCCACCGCCGCACCGGCGATTGCCGCGGCTTCTCCGCCGGCGTCCAAAGAGCCAGAGGTGCGCCGAGCTGAGCCAGTGCGTCCGGAAGATCTTGCAAAAGCTGCTGCGGCTAATTCGTCTCCGGCGGCGGAACCAGGGGGGCCGAATCGAGTAGCCATTCGGCCGCTGAAGAAAACCTATGTCAAAGTCGTGGTAGACAATGAGGAGGTGAAACCGGCTTTCGAACGCTGGATTTCACCGGCCGATGGCACGGTGGAATTTCGCGGCCAACATATCGTGGTGCGAGTGCTTGATCGAGACGCCGTTCAGATCAAGAAAAACGGCAAACTCGTGGAAGAAGAAGACGACGACGTCACCGTTGAATAGCGCTTTCATCGGTCCTCTCCGCATATGAGCATGAAAGTCGGGATGATCAGCCTGGGCTGCGCCAAGAATCTTGTCGATGCCGAGATCATGCTCGGCAGCGTGCTCCAGCGCGGCATGGAAATCACTTCGCATGCAGACGATGCCGACGTGCTCGTCATAAACACGTGTGCGTTTATCGATTCCGCGAAAGAGGAATCGATCGAAGCGATTCTGGAAGCACATCAACAGCGCGAACTAAACAAACGGCCGAATCAAAAACTGATCGTGAGCGGCTGCATGTCGCAGCGCTTCTCAAGCGAACTGCACGAATCGCTTCCCGAAGTAGATGCGTTCATCGGGCTGGATCAAGTGAAGGAGCTTGGTGCAATCGTCGAGAAACTGCTCAGCAAAGAAGGTCGAGATGAAGATGTCGATCTTGATTTCGTCACCGCGCGACCCGGTTACATTCCCGATTACGACACACCCCGCTTTCGCCTCACCCCGGCGCACTCGGCTTATGTAAAGATCGCCGAGGGTTGCAATCATCCGTGCAGTTTTTGCGTGATACCGCAAATGCGTGGAAAACATCGGAGCCGGTCTCCCGCCTCCGTGCTCACGGAAATTCGCGGTTTGATCGCCGAGGGCGTGCGCGAAATTAATTTAATCAGCCAGGACACAACTTATTACGGAATGGATTTGTGGGCGGAAAAGGCGGGACCGCGGCAACTGGTGGATTCTTCGCGCGGCCCCACGCTCTCGGCGCTTCTGCGCCAGATCCAGGAGATCGAAGGCGAATTCTGGGTGCGATTGCTTTATACGCATCCGGCGCACTGGAGTGATGAATTGATCGAAACCGTTTCGCAATGTGACAAGGTCGCGCGTTACATCGACATCCCGCTGCAACACATTGATGAGTCGATGCTGCAACGCATGGGGCGGGAAACTTCGCGCCAGCATATCGAGGAGTTGATCGCCAAACTGCGCCTCGGCATTCCCGGTGTCGCCCTGCGCACGACCTTCATCGTCGGATTTCCAGGCGAGAGCGGCACAGATTTTGAGACGCTGCTCGATTTTATCGAGCGTATCCAATTTGAACGGCTCGGGATCTTCAAGTATTCCCAGGAGCAAGGGTCGCGTGCGGCAAGAATGCCAAGTCAAATTCCGGCGAACGTCAAAAACGTGCGGTATCGCGCCGCGATGTCGATCCAGCAAAAGATCGCGCACCGGCTGGCGCGGGAAAAAGCTGGTCGCAAATTGAAATTGCTTGTCGATCACCCGCATGTCGCTCGCAGCGAAGCCGACGCGCCGGATGTCGATGCGCGGGTAATTTTGTCCGAGCCTGCGCCGGCCGGAGAATTCGTCTGGCGCAGAATCACTGCAAGCCGGGGATATGATCTTCTGGCTTAAGCAGCCGTCGCGGCGAAAATCAAGTTAACGAGTGACAAGTGGCGTATTTTCGCCCAATTTTTAGAACTGACTCGCCAAATTTTCATGGCCAACTCAAACGAACCAAAAAAAGAAACAGTCCGCATTACCTTGCCACCGCCCGCGGCGAAGCCACCCGGCGCGAGCAATGAATCGCGTGAAACTGTGCGAATCAATCTGCCGGCTCGTCTGCCATCGACTCCCTCGGGTCCACCTGTTTCAACCGCGCCAACTCCGTTGCCACCCAAAGCTCCACCCCCTCCGCCCTCGCCTCCCGCCCCGGCGCCGGAGCGACCCGTCGCGAGCCCCGCAGCGCCTGTGAACATTCCCGCAGTCGCGAAATTGCCGGACTCTCCGCCGAGTCCGCCTTTCGGGCCTTCACTGAGCCCGAAGAAAGAGACCGCGCGGATCGCGCCGCGGCCGGATCCGACCAAACCGGCACCGACGGTCGAGATGAAAAAAACTCAGCCGCTGATCACGATGCCGGAGACCGTTCCCAAAAGCGCTCCGCTCACCGTGGCGCGCGATCCGGTCAAGATTGTCGATGCAATTCCAAAGCCACTCTGCTGGGCCGTGCTTGGTGTTTCCGCTGTGATTTTGATTATTCAAATTTGGAATTACTTTTTGTAAAGCCATGGAAAATTCTGCAACCATCACTGTCGATGAATCCACCTTCGACCGCGAAGTGACGCGAAGCGACAAGCCCGTGATTGTCGACTTTTGGGCGGAATGGTGTGGGCCGTGCAAATTAATCGCACCGCTCCTGGACGAGATCGCGCGGGAAAAAGCGGCCACGATCAAGGTCGCAAAGGTCAATGTGGACGAGAACCAAAATCTCTCGTCCAAGTACAACATCCGCGCCATCCCAGCCTTGCTTCTCTTCAAGAACGGGCAGCTTCGCGATCAAGTTACGGGAATGACGAGCAAGAAAGATTTACTCGGCCGGATCGACGCGCTGGTGTAAAGCAGTTAGCGATTTAGTGAATTAGTGATTTAACGAATTCACTCGCCCAATCATTAATTCGCTAATTGATTTTGCGCCCGGCGCGGCTCGAACGCGCAACCTACGGCTCCGGAGGCCGTCGCTCTATCCAGTTGAGCTACGGGCGCAGCTTCTTCCGATTATAACGGTCGCATTTCGAAGCACAACCGGCCGCGGCCGCCCCTAAGATCGACATGGTGTAGCCACGGCGCTGCGGGCCGCCTCACATTTCATCTTCACTCGCCATAGGCGAGTGGCTACAGCATTTCAATTTGCATTTCACGCGCGGCCGTTTGAAAATATTCACCCGCCAGCCGGTGGGACTCTATGAACCGCATCATCGATGCTATTGAAAAAGAACAGCAAAAGACCGATGTGACGCAATTTGCCGTGGGCGATAGCATTCACGTTCATACGCGCGTCGTGGAGGGCGACAAGGAGCGCATTCAGATTTTTACTGGCATCGTAATTGGCCGAAAAGGACGCGGGCTCAACGAAACATTCACAGTCCGCCGCATTTCCTACGGTGAAGGCGTCGAGCGCGTCTTCCCGCTGCATTCACCGCGCATCGCAAAAATCGAAGTAGAAAAAGAAGGCCGGGCGCGACGCGCCAAGCTCAATTACCTCCGCACGCGCAAAGGCAAGGAAGCAACCGCAGTGCGGGAATGAGTGATTTAGTGAGTTAACGATTTGATTCAATCTCTGAATCGCTCAATCATTAACTCGCTCAATGTATCGGCGCTGTGGATTCCGTTACGAAAAGAAATTGCGCGCCATCGGTGTCGCCCGCATCGCAGGGATCGATGAAGCCGGGCGCGGCGCCCTGGCCGGTCCAGTTGTCGCCGCCGCGGTCATTTTGCCGGAGCGATTTCGGCATCGCAAACTCAACGATTCGAAACAGCTTGCACCGGAATTGCGCGAAAAAGTCTATGTCGACATTACGAGCAATGTGGAAATCATTTGGGCGGTCGGCGTTGTCGATCACCTAGAGATAGATCGAATCAACATTTTGCGCGCGACCCACAAGGCGATGCGCGCCGCCATCACCTCGCTCTTTACGCCGCCCGATCACGTTCTCATCGACGGACTGCCTGTTTTTCCCTTTCCATTCCCGCAAACCGCGATCATCGACGGCGATTGTTACAGCCTGTCGATCGCCGCCGCCAGCGTGATCGCAAAAGTGACGCGCGACATGATGATGCGTGACTTCTGCGCGCGCTTCCCCGAGTATTGTTTCAGCCAGCACAAAGGCTACAGCACCGAGCTGCATCTCACCAAACTCCATGAATTTGGGCCTTGTCCAATCCATCGCCGATCTTTCGAACCAGTGGCGCAGCCGCTTCTCGCGCTCGAAGGAGTCATTCAGGTCGGAACACCTTCGGCGCGGTTCGCTCGGTGAAAAGCTGGCCGGCCGTTTCCTGCGCAAGAACGGTTACAAGATTCTTTATCGCAATTTCCGCGGACACAGCGGAGGTGAGATTGACATCGTCTGCCGCGACGACGACACGCTTGTCTTCGTCGAAGTGAAAACGCGCACCCGCGAAGATTTCGGCCGGCCGGTTGAGGCAGTGGGCTCACAAAAACAAAAACGCATCTCGCGCGGCGCGCTCGCCTGGCTTCGCCTGCTCGACAATCCCGACATTCTTTTTCGCTTCGACGTCGTCGAAATAATTATCGCGGAAGGTGCAAAGCCACGGTTCGAGTTGATCAGGAACGCATTCCAACTCTCGGCGCCTTATATTTACTAAGCGCTAGAGCAGTTCGTAACAGAGCACGCTGAGGCAGTAAAGGGCGGCAGTTTCGACGCGAAGAACAATCGGGCCGAGGGTGATCGGGCGGCAACCGTGGCTCTTCGCGAGCGCGAGTTCCGCCGGCGTGAAATCGCCTTCCGGCCCAATGAGCATGAGCACGCTTTCGGGAAGAGGTCGATGTTCACTCGAAAATTCGGCGAGAATGTTCTTCAAATGCAACGCATCGGGTTGTAGCGAGCCGATCAGGCGCAGGTCGAAAGTTGTAGTGGCCGCTGTCTTCAGCGGCAGGTTTTGTGATTTGCCAGTGGGGACACCGGCCTCTACAGGAAAATCGATGAAAAAATTCTTCACCTTTCGCGGCGCATGCACATGCGGCAGCCAATTTTGCCCGCATTGTTTCGCCGCCTCGATCGCGATTTGCTGCCATTTCTCCTGTTTTTGTCCCGCGGACGCGGGATCAACATCGACAATCGTTCGTTCGGAAATTAGCGGCGCAATTTCCGATGCGCCGATCTCGACCGCTTTCTGGACGATCAGTTCCATGTTCTTGCCTTTCGGAATCGCCTGGCCAAGCGTGATGCGACAACGAAGCGGCGGCGTGTTGCTCTCGTGGAGCTTGCGCAAATGAACTGCTCCGCGCTCAAAATCGACAATCTCGGCCGTGATCTCGCTTCCGCGTCCGTTGAAGAGAACGGCCTTATCCCCGCGCAGCATTCGCAAAACATCGCGACAATGATGCGCTTCCGATCCGCTTAAAGTGAGCGCATTGGGATTCCAGTTCTCGGGCGCAACGTAGAAGCGATGCATTCGATTAAACGAACTGTGAGAAATTCCTCGACTTCGCTCGGAATGACAGAGCCGGCTACTGGAAGAATTCTTTCGCGCGCTCGAAGAAACTCTTGCGCATGGGTGTGTTCTCCTCGCCGCAGAGCGCGGCAAATTCTTCGAGCTTCTGGCGTTGTTCGGCGTTCAAGCGCGTCGGCACTTCGACGATCAGGCGAGCGAGCAAGTCGCCTCGCTCACGCCCGTTAACATTAACGATTCCCTTGCCGCGGAGTTTAAATATCTGTCCGCTTTGCGTTCCGGTCGGCACTTTGAGATGCGCTTTGCCCTCCAACGTGGGCACGTCCACTTCGCCACCAAGCGCGGCGCTGCTGAACGGGATTGGCACTTCGCAATAAAGATTATCGTCCTCGCGCTGGAAAATTTTGTGCTCCTTGATGTGAATGACGACGTAAAGATCGCCATGTGGACCACCGCGCGTGCCGGCTTCGCCGTTGCGCGAGGAGCGCAGCCGGGAGCCATCCGCAATTCCGGCCGGGATCTTCAACATGATGCGGCTCATTTTTTCCAGGCGTCCCTCGCCCTGGCACTGGCGGCACGGTTTCTCGATGATCTGACCGGCACCGCGACAGCGCGGACAAGTTTGAGAGACCTGAAAAAAACCGCGTGAGCTGATCACCTGGCCGCGACCGCCGCACGCGGGGCAATTGATAGTACGCGAACCGGGCTCCGCGCCACTGCCCTGACATTTGTCGCAGGTATCGAGCTTTTGGATCTCAATTTCTTTTTCAACGCCGAAAGCCGCTTCCTCCAGCTTGATCTGCATGTCGTAACGCAGATCGGAACCGCGTTGTCGATCCTCGCCGCGCGTGCCGACGCCGCCGAAAAACGTCTCGAAGATTCCGCCGCCAGCACCGCCAAATACCTCGCGGAAAATATCGAACGGATCATGAAACCCGCCGCGGGCGGCGGTTCCCTGGGCGAAAGCGGCGTGGCCAAAGCGATCGTAAGCCGCGCGTTTATCCGGATCCATCAAAACATCGTAGGCTTCGCCGATCTCCTTGAATTTTTCTTCGGCGTGCGGGTCGTCCGGATTTTTATCCGGATGGAATTTGACCGCGAGCTTGCGATAGGCGCGCTTCACCTCTTCCTCGGAGACGTTTCGCTGAACACCGAGGACTTCGTAATAGTCTCGCTTCTTTGTAGCCATTTACAAAAGTGATAAGTGATATGTGACTAGTGACAAGAGGCGGCAGGCGGTCTGCCAGACTTACCGGTCACTCATCACTTGTCCCTCGTCACTTCATTCATTTCGCCGGACCGCTGGAGACCACCACGCTTGAAGGCCGCAGAAGTCTGTCTTTAAAACGATAACCGCGGCGGGTCTGGCGAATGACCGTTCCTTCTGGAAACTCCTCGCTCGGTTCATGCGCAATCGCTTCGTGCAGGTTGGGATCGAACTTCTGGCCGACTGCTTCGATCGGCTGCAATCCGTTTTGGGCCAAAAAATCGTTCAGTTGTTTGAGCACGAGGTTCATTCCGGAATAAATCGACGAGCTTTCGCTCTCCTCGCGCGCCGCCGAAAGGCCGAGCTCGAAATTATCGACAATGACGACGAGCCGCTCAAGCAATGAGCTGTTTGCATACTTGATCGCTTCTTCTTTTTCCCGCGCACAACGCTTTTTGTAATTCTCAAAGTCGGCCTGGCTGCGCAGCGCGAGGTCGCGAAAGCGATCGAGGTCGGCCTGCAAACCGGCCATCGGATCTTCGGCTTCGATCCGGTCAACTTCCGAGAGAGCGGCCGGTTTTTCAGGTGACGATGTCGATCTTTCCTTCGCGAGGTCAGGCTTATTCGCCTCTTTGGATTCGGTCACGGGAATTTTTTTCATGTCTTTCGGATTGCGATCAAAGTGATGTCGTCATTTTGTGGTTGCGAACCGACGAAGTTTCGCAAGTCGTCGATCAATCGTGTGACGATAGCCGGGGCGCCATTCATTGCGCTCGCGCGCACCGATTGGATCATCCGTTCGACGCCGAATTCGTCTCCTTCCGTGTCAATCGCTTCCGTCACTCCATCGGTATAGAGAACCAGGCAATCGTCGCGCTCCAGCGGGACGGCGACGTCGGTGGTGAGCCTATCGAAGACATTTCCGCTGTCAATTCCGAGAACCATACCCGGCGGCTTTAAAGGCGTGACGGTTTGCGAAGAACTTTTGTAGAGCAACGGCGCGTCGTGCCCGGCGCGCGAGAGTATCACGCCATTGTGCGCGTGATCGAGAATGAGATACGCCATGCTGATAAACATGTCCTCCTTGATGTCGGGGTAAAGTTGGCGATTCACCTTTTGCAAAACATCCGCCGGCGAAGGATTCTGCGCCGCCTGACTGCGCAAAACACTGCGGCAAATCGCCATGATAAGCGAGGCCGGGACGCCCTTGCCGGAAACATCGGCAATTGCCACGCCGAGACGTTGGTCATCGACCTTGATGTAATCGAAGTAATCACCGCTGACCTGACGGGCGGGAACATTGATTCCGCTGATCTCAAATCCGTTCACAGCCGGAGCTTCAGCGGGCAGCAGGATGCGCTGGATATCACGCGCAATTTCGAGGTCGTGATCGAGCCGTTTCTTTTCGTTCGCCTCCGAGTAGATGATGGCATTGTAAAGGGCAAAGGCAGATTGCTCGGCAATGGATTTGAACACGACAAAATCGCTTTGCGAGAACGGTGCGCCCATCGGGCCATTGGCCAATGCGAGCACGCCCATGTTTTGTTTACCGTAAAGCAGCGCACTGACCATCATTGAAGCGGTGCCGAACGACGTGTCGCGCCACTTTGCCAGTTCCGGAACCTCGGAAAGCTCATTCAAACAGACCGACTGTCCTGCTTGCCAAACCCGTCCAATCGTCCCCTCACCGAGCGGGACGGAATGAAGCCGCAGATAACTCTCGAGCGCGATGGGCGTGGCCGCAGCTTGCTGCAGGATGTCGGCTGGAACTTCAACCAGCGGCGGGCAGCCTTTGGAAATGAACGCCGGCACCAGCTTTGCGCCCGTGCGATCGGCCATGTAAAGCGCGCCGCCGTGGGCGTCGAGAATGCGGGTCGCTCCTTCGACAATCAGTCGATGCAGGTCATTGGGCCGGATCGTTTCGCTGAAGGCTTCCCCGAGTCCGTGCAAGAAATCGAAGACGAGCGTTTCCTCGACTTGAATTTCTTCTTTCGAGCGTTCCAGCGTCCGGATCCTCCGGGCCTGCCGTTGCGAGGTGTAGATCCACCCCGCGACAGACGCGAGCAGCAGTCCGAAGAGAAGGATCGGCCACATGGTCACGGGGCCCGCTTACTTCGAAGCTGTCTCGTGATGAAGGTCTTGCTTTAGATAATCGAGGACGTCTTTGAAACGGAAAAAATTTTCTGGCGCCGCCTCGCAAAGCGCTTCGTGCGCTTCCAGCATCGTTTTCGTTTGCTCCTGCTTTTTCTCCGACGACTCGCCGCTGGATTTTTGCCGGAGCGATTCGCACTCTGGTGCCGACGCACCATTAGCATGAATGCTGAAGATTTGATCAAGACCGAGCCCGGAGAGGAGCTCGCGGCTGCGAGTTCCGCAGTGAACGACATGAAGATGACCGCGGCCGAGCTCCTTCAATCGCAGCGCCACGCCGGCCATTGTGCCCATGAAGGTCGAATCCATCATCGCGCAATTGGCCAGATCAATCACAAATTCGCGGTAACCGCGATCGACCATTTCGCGAGCGAATTCCTTCAAGTTTCCGCTATTTAGAAAACTTCCCTTACCCTCCACCTTCACCCACACGGCTGGACCGTTCACCCCTACTTGAATCGATGACTCCACGGCTGATCAATTAAGATACAAGATCGACAAGCAGGCTGTCAAACCTCGGCCCGACACCGGGGCATGGTCCGAATTGAAATGCATCGTAAAGACTTACCTTCAAAGCCGGCGTTCAGTGCGGCTCATTCCCATAAATAGGACCGATTTTCCGCCACAATCTGGCCGTTTTCGATCAACAAGCACCGCCACGCGATCACGCGTCCATCGTCGAAATAATCGTCACCGATTACCTTGAACTCCGTTTGATGATTACCGTGAACATTCGGATATGAAAGCTCCTGCGCCTGAACAAGGGCGTGCAGCTTCTCCTGCCGGTACTCGAGGCGCACGGTGAGATCGGCCGGTCGTTTGGCACGCCAAAAGAAATCGAAATAGTTACCAAAACGCTGATGTTGATCGAGCTTAGTCACCGCGCCGAAGAGGCGATACTGTCGTTCGAACGCAATGGAGGAATCCTGATTCGCGACGGTTCTCTGCGGCGCCGTGCTCGACAGCGCTCCCGGCGAAAGATTGCTCGCCTTCCTCGGCGCCCCTTGTTTCGGCGCTTTTTCGCTGAGCAAATAAAGTTTCGTCTTTCGAAACGCGAAATCTTTATTCAAGGCGACCGGCAGCGGCGTCACTTTTACGAGCAACTTCGGCTCCTCGGCGGCGCCAACCAGAGCGCTTAGGCAAAAGATTAAACCCACCGATGTAGCGCCAAACTTCATTGGCTAAATGAAAACTTGTCAATGCAGGCCGATTGTCGATGAAACAATGTTTCGCTCCATTACCCATCCGCGCATAAATTTTCGCGGGATGGATGTTCGTTATGAGCGCGGCGTTTATTTACCCGAACACGATTTATGGCTTGATCCGTGGGATGCAAAGCGTTTTGCCTTCGTCTCACACGCGCACAGCGATCACATCGCGCCGCATGCCGAAATCATCCTCTCCGAAGGCACCGCCCGGTTAATGCAGGCGCGTCTTCCT
>WNEY01002824.1_pt1 | contig 13361 bp, 8 predicted proteins | sample 5400531 | NCBI WGS metagenome assembly WNEY01 (sample SAMN13153338, study PRJNA577476) | soil metagenome | isolation source: 200 cm saprolite under Douglas fir tree site 1 | place: USA:California | collected 2015-04-18
CGAACATCACCGAGATCAGGATGGTCTTGGGAGTCATCGCCTTCGCGATCCCTTCCACGCTCACAAGGCCGTCACGGCCCACCGGCACGTAGGTGATCTCGATGCCCTGGCGCTCGAGCCGCTTGCAGACGTCCATCGTGGCCCGCTGATCGATGGCGGTGGTCACGATGTGGTTGCCCTTCTCGCGGTACATTTCGGCCGCGCCCTTGAGCGCCAGGTTGATGGACTCCGTTCCGCCCGAGGTGAAGACAACCTCTTTCGGGTCACGGGCGCCGATCAGCTTGGCCACCTGCTCGCGCGCGTTGTCCACCGCCGCCTCCGCCTCCCAGCCGAAGGGATGGTTGCGGCTGGCCGGATGCCCGAACTTCTCCGTGAAGTACGGCAGCATCGCCTCGAGCACCCGGGGATCCACCGGGGTCGTGGACTGACTGTCCATGAAGATCGGAAGCTTCAGCGTCATTCCCTCGGTCTCCTAGTGAAGTATGGCCAGCGCGGGCGCCGGGACGCCCGGCTCCGCCGCCAGCTCGGCCAAAGTCATCGTGTCGAGCATCGAGCTGATGCTGGCCTGGATCTTCTGCACCGGCCGCCGCAGGTTGCACCGCTCGAGCCGCAGGTTGCACCGCTCGAACTGCGGGCAGTCATCGTTTACCGTCATGCAGCTGACGATCCGCACCGGCCCTTCGAGGGCGCGCACCACCTCGCCCACGGTGACCTCGTCGGCGGCGCGCGTCAGCACGTAGCCGCCCTTTGGGCCGTTGTGACTGGTGATCAGCCTCTTCTTCGACAGGCGCTGGAGGATCTTGGCCAGGCGCTCCTGGGGGATCTTGAACTCCTCCGCGATGCGCTTGGCGCTCACCGCGCCGTCCTCCCCGTGGGAGGCGATGAAGTGAATGGCCATCAACCCGTAGTCGGCGCGCTTGGTAAACCTCAGCATCCCGGCTCTTCCTCTGCCCTCCCGGGCTATATGCGACCCTTTGAATCTCCGACCTTTATAGTCGGAGTCTGCCATCCCTATCGGCTCCTGTCAAGGCTTATCTCGCTTCTGGTCTAAGAAACCGAGGCATTAGGGTCGGTCAGGGAGGGCTAGGTCCAGGCCTCCCTGAACCGCCGGGCGGCGTCTTCCGGCGGGGTCTCATTGACATGGATTCCACCCACTTGGTGAACCAGGTGAAGGGGTGTGGGGGTGACTTCGACATGCCAGTGATAGTCGTCCGCAATGGTCGCCCACTCCCCCGGGAGCACCTTCGCGGTCAGGTTCGGAGCCGTGTAGAGGACCATCTCGAAGGGGGGATCGCCCAGCTTGTGGGCCAGCGTGCGGTAGCAGCCGCTGAGCAGGGCAGACAGGTCCGCCACCACCTCGCCGGTGAGCGCCTCCTCGTACGCGCATGCGTGACGCCGCGGCAGGATCCAGATCTCGAAGGGTGTGCGCGCGGCGTAGGGGGACAGGACGACAAAGTGGTCGGTGAGGCGCACGACGCGCTCGTCGGCGGCGATCTCCTGGCGGATGATGTCACAGTACACGCAGCGGCGCTTGTACTCGTAGTACTCGCGGCACTCGCGCAGCTTGCGGCGCACCTCATCGAAGATGATCGGGATGGCGGTGAGCCGCGAGTACGGGTGCGTGATGCGCGCGCCCGGCACGCGGTGGCGGCGCGTGATCAGGATGTCGCGGATCTTGACGTCTCGCTTCAGGTCGCGCAGCCGCTCCCGGTACATCCACAGCACCTGGGCCCACTGGCCTTCGGGGATCGCGGCGGGCGTGTCGTCGTGGCCGGGGCTCTCGACGATCAGCTCCGTGGCGCCGCGCGGGGAGATCCGATCGTAGAGGCCGACGCCCTCGCGCACGACCCCCTGCTCGACGTGGAAGTAGGGATCCGCTTCCGGAACCACCCGCACCGACCATCCCGGCCCGCTGGGCACGGAGCCCGCCTGACGATAGGCCACGATCTCGGGAGGCGACAGCGATTCGCTGCCGGGACAGAGCGGGCATTGAGCCAGCGGCGCCGGCGGCACGGAGGCCGGGCGCACGAGCACCCAGCGGCCGCGCGTCGGGTCCTTTCGGAGGTCGCTCATGCTCCGGCCACCCTGGGGAATAGCCCGCGCGTAGTCAAGATCACCCTTCCAGCCATGTTACGGTAGAAGCGGTTGGCCGTCGCGACGCATCTTTAGGAGCGGAGAGGATATCGGAATGGCGGATCACCGGGTCGTGGTCTACTCGAGCCCCACCTGAGGGCCCTGTAAGGCGGCGAAAGGGTTCCTTTCGTCTCAGGGCGTGGCGTTCGAGGACATCAATGTGATGGAAAATGCCGAGGCGCGTGAAGAGCTGATCCGCCTCACCGGCCAGATGGCCATCCCCGTCATCCTCGTGGACGACGAGATCGTCCGCGGTTTCGATAAAGCCCGGCTCAAGACCCTGCTGGGCATCTAGCCTGCCACGCCCGCAGTGGCTCAGTAGCGCCGCTATTTCCCGAGCTGGCCCTTGAGCTTTCTGAGGTGTAGCTTGGCCACGTCCACCCAGTCCTTCTCGGTGGGCTGGGAACCCGCGAGCTCGATGTAGCGCTCCCAGAGGCTCACAGCCTCCCTGGGGTCGACCTTCTCGTACACCAAGGCCAGGTTATAGAGGGCGCCCGTGTTCTTGGCATCGGCATCCACCACCCTGCGGTACTCGTCGATGGCCTCCCGGTAGAGGCCTTTGTCTTCGTACACCTCGGCCAGGCCCATCCGGGCGTCGAGATAGTCCGGGTCCAGATCGATGGCCTTTTTGTAGGCGGTCACCGACTCGTAGTAGAGGTTCTTCTCCGAGTAGTAGAGCTTGCCCAGGCTCACGTGTACCTTGGCGTTGATCGGGTTTAACTCGAGCGCCTTCTGGTACGCCGCCACCGCCCCGTCCACGTCGCTCTTGGCGGCCTTGGCGTCGCCCAGCCCGACGTAGGCGTCGGCATAGAAGGGACGGATGTCGATCGCCTTGGCATAGGCCTCTATCGCCTGGTCGAAGAGCCGCCGAGGGGCGGTGAGGAAGAGATCTCCCAATGCCTTGTAGGGCTCCGGATAGGTCGGATCGAGCTGGGTCGAGGCGCGGAACTGCGCGGCCGCCTTCCACCGGTTACCCAGGCTCTGGTGGACGGCGCCCAGCGCGAACTGGGCGGCGACGAACTGCGGGTCCGCCTCGATGGCCTTGGCGATATGCTCGATCGCCGCCTCGTTGTTCTCCTGCCCGCCGCGGTACCAGCTCAGACGACCGCGGACGTAAGCCTCGTAGGCGCGCGGCGACGTGGTGGGCGAGGCCCACTTCTGGACCCGCGCGGCCTCGCTATCGCTGAGCGTCGCCTTGAGAGCCCGGACATAGGCCAGCGGGATTTCGCGCAGCCGCCCGAGCAGCGCGCCGTCCGCCACCGTCACCGGGTCGAGCGCGCCGCGCTCGACGCGTTCGCCTTTGAGCTCGACGAAGCGAGGCTGGATGATCAGGTCCGTCCCCGCGTGGCGGACCTCTCCGTAGATGGCCACCTCCGCGCGCAGCGTCCGGGCCGCGGAGGTCGCCGCGGCCTCGTCCCATGCCTCGGGCTGCGGCAGCTGCCGGATCCGCTCCCGCTCGATCTGGACCAGCCCCGGCACATGCGCGAGCGCCAGCATGAGCGACTGGGTCACCCCTTCGCCCAGCCACTGGTCCTCGCGCGCAAGGTCCGTGGCCGCGAAGGGCAGGATGAGCAGGCCGCGCGCTTTGACTGCCGGGCCCGCGTCGGCCAGTGGCAGCAGGGCCAGCAGCAGCCCTGCCGGGATCGCGAAGCTAGGACGAAGTCGGGCTCTCATGCGCGGGCCCTCCTTTCGGCCACCGGCCCCTGAGGCGCGCGAGCAATCGGGCGAGGGCCCCGGGGCCCACGCGGCGCAGCGCGACCTCGGGAATCAACATGACGGCCACCAGTCCGACCAGCCACGGCCACAGCTCGAGAGTCAGGCGCGACCGATGGCGGTTCTGGAGGAAGGCGTCGCGCGGCTCCGCCAGCATTCCCCCGCCCGTCAGCTCCGACAACTCTCGCAGGAAGGCTTCGTCCACGCCCAGATCCCTGAACTCCTGTCCATACGGTACCACCAGACCCGCGAGCTGCGAGCCTACCATCTGGTCCGCACGGCGCTGGGCCATGCCGACGAGATACACGCCCTCCTGCGGCGCCGGAAAGCGCCCCCGGTACCGGCCAGGGCCGATTTGCTCGAGGTCGATGACGGTCCGCTGCTTGTCGGGCGCGACGACGCCGACCTGCGTGTCGAGGAAGTTGATGAACTCGCCCTTGGGATCGATGGCGTCCACCAAGACCTCACCCGTCTCGTCGGTGCGCGAGACGGTGGCCACCGTGTCGCTCCGGGTGCCGGTCCTCAGCGTCCAGCGGGTGACCTGGGCCCAGAACTTGTTGAAGCCGGCCCACCGCACCCAGAGCACGCCCCACTTGGCCTTGGCGTCCGAGGTGAAGGCGGCTGAGCGCCCAAGGCCATACCGCCACGTCGCCAGCAGGGGATCCTCCTGGTGGGTCATCAGCACCATATCGGCGGTGCCCTTGATCGTGGTCGCCACATAGCCGCCCAGCGGAGGCGCCTCGCGCCAGTTGATGTCCTGGATGGCCTCGCTGGCGGGACTGGCCAGCACCGGCTTGAACGGCTGCTCCACGAGCGAGGCCTTGGAGGCCAGCTGGGTCTCGAGCGTGAAGATGCGGGGGATCGTCGCGTCGTCCTCCGTGTAGTAGAAGCGCCCGCGCCCCCACTTGGCGATGTCCACCATGAGCGGCACGTCGGCGTCCTTGCCGATCGCCACGGTCGAGACCGTGATCTTGTCCTTGGCCATCCGGCGCAGCAGGCCGGCAAAGTCACCGCGCGTCATCTGCCCATCAGAGAGGAAAATGACGTGCTTGAGGAGCGCCGGCCGATCGAAGAGCACCTGGTACGCTTCCTTGAGCGCCGGGTAGCCGTCGGTGCCGCCGCCGGCCTTGATGGTGGCGATCGAGTGGTGGATGGCCTGTTTGTCGCGCGCCGGGCGCAGCGGCGAGTCCCAGACGAACTCGGTGTCCCAGCTCATCACGCCGACCTCGTTCCGCTCGTCGAGAAGGTCCACGACGAGGTGCGAGGCTTCCTTGGCGATGTCGAGCTTGGTCACCTTCTCGTCGCCGGTGGTCATGGCCATGGAGCCCGAGCGGTCGATGGAGAGGACAACCGCGAGGCTCGGGATCTCGATCTTCTGCTTCACCTCCATCGTGACCGGCAGCGCCTCCTCGATGGGAGTCCGGTAGTACCCACCGAGGCCGAAGCTCTCCTCGCCCCCGACGATGATGAGGCCGCCTCCGTGCTCGCGAACGTAGTCGCGGATGTTCTCCATCTGCTTCTTCGCCATCTTGAGCGACGAGACGTTGGAGAGGATGATGCCGTCGTACTTCTGCAGCCCGGCCATGTCCTTGGGAATCCGCTCCGTCTCCACCACGGTCACGTCCACGTGCTGAGAGCGCAGCGCTGCCGCCAGCGCCTGGGCCTCGTCACGGCTCTTCTCGGCCAGCAGCACCTGGGGCCGGCCGCGCACGACGATGGTGCCGACCGCGCGGTTGTTCTCCTCGATCGTGTCGCCCTCGACCTCGATCGCCGCCTGGTAGACGTGGATGCCGCTCTGCTCGAGAGACTGGCGGTAGCTGTAGACGTTCTTCCCGGCATTGAGCTTGACGACCTGCGAGCCGAGGAACTCGCCGTTGCGGTACAGCGCGAGGCGGCCCTGGGTCTCGGCCTGGCTCCACGCCACGACTCTGGCCTGGAAGGGCTCGCCGAACTTCACCTCCTGCGGCAGCACGAGGGACTCGACCACGACCTCCTGGACGAAGGTGAGCGGCGCCGGAACATAGTAGATGTCGGCGCCGGCGTCCTTCGCGGCCTGGGCCACCGCCAGGGCATTGCCCGCGTTCTGGCGGCCGTCGGTGAGGAGGACGAAGCGGTTGGCATGGCGGCTGGGCGTGGTGGCCAGCGCGAGCTGCAGCGCCTGGGCGAGATTCGTCGCACGGCCGGGCACGGAGGCCTCGGGCCGCTCCAATTTGGCCCCCGCCCGCAGCGGTTGATCGAGGGCCGCTTCTTCTCCGAACACGATCAAGCCGGCCTGATCGTCCGGCCGCATGGAGTGGACCGCCTGGGCCGCGAAACGGAAGGCGTTCTCGCGCGCCGCGAGGCTCACGCTGTCCGACACGTCCAGCAGGAACATGACGTTGAGCCGGTCGACCCACCGGGGAACGGTGGGCCGCGCCAAGGCGAGCACGAGCAGGGCAAGGAGAGCGCAGCGCAGCCCGAGCGCCCAGCGGTCACCCGGCGCGTAGGGCAGGCCCAGCCGGCCGCCGGTCTGGCGCCGCCAGTACAGGAGCCCCTCGATCACGAACACGGCCAGCGCCAGCAGCACGAACCAGCTCCACAGCTCCCGCTGGATCGGAACCGGCGGCGCTTCCGGTCGGGCGCCCTCGACGAAGTCCGGCACCGGGCTCGGCGTGAGGTCGGACTCCTCCGCGTTCATGAGATTGACGGCAACGCGCGTCTCGCCGCGCGGAGTAATCACCGCGTAGATGCCGACTTCGTCGGTTTCCGTGTAGCTGGCGACGCCGCGATTCACCTGCGCCTTCACGGTGCGGCCAGACGGCGTGCGCACGGTTGCCGCCGTCACGCCGTGCTCGACCGGAAGGAGGATGGGCTGCCCGGCCTGGAGCTGGAGGCTCGACTGATCCAGACCCGCCGGGTGCAGCCAGCGCAGGCTCTTGGACAGCATGAGCGGGAAGGCCACGCGCAGCGGGAAGTCGCTGCGGAAGAGGTCGAAGCCGAAGAACACCGCCTTGCGGTCGCGCTCCTCGAGCGTGTAGACCAGCGGCCCGCCCACCGCCTCCACGAGCGTCTTGCCGGCCGCCAGCGGCCGCACGCGCAGCGCGTCCTGGATGGCCACTTTGGCGAAATCGATCTGGCGCATGATCGGATGCTGGCGGTCCCAATCCATGATGATCGGCGCGTCCAGGCGGCCCAGCACCTCGAGCGGGACGTCGGCGGGAACCGTATTGACCAGGACGAACCGGCCGCTGCCGATCCGCGGCGGGCTCGCGCTGTCCAGGACCACGACGTCGAAGCCTTCCATGCCGCCGGCGTAGTCCTCGGGCTTGCGGACCTCGAGCGTCACCTGCGGGTCAGTCTTGAGCACCTTCTCGAGGAAGAGGTTCCCCGCGCTCACCAGCACGACATGAATCTGGCGCGGCGGAGGGATGACCGCGTAGGCGACGTTGTCCGCGGCGAGATCGTCCGTCACGTCGAGGCGGAGCTTGACGGTGCCGTCGTTGTGGTCGTTGAACGGCACCACCACGGCCCGGCGCACCTGGGGCTCGAGGGTGAGCGACTTCTCGGCGAGCATCTCGTCGTCGAGCGTGAGCCGGAACGAAAAGGTCTGGGGCTCGCTCGAAAAGTTCGCCACCGAGAGAAAGGCCTGGGAGTTGAAGGTGCCGAAGTAGTTGCGCCGCACCGCCAGGCTGGTGATGCCCACGTTGTGCGAGCGGCGCCCCACGCCGACCCAGCGGACGCGGACGTCGTCGCCCTGTCCCTGGACCGCGGCCGGGCGCGCGCCGTCCGTGAACACGTGGATCTCCGCGCGCGGATCCTGGCCGACGAGCGACCGGGCCGTGCGGATCGCCTCGCCGAGACGGTTGGGCAAGTCCCGCGCGTGCATCCCGCGGAGCGCGGAGACCACGCTGTCGTGGTCGCGGGTGAACGGGACGAGGACGCGCGGCTGCACACCAGCCTCGATCACCATCACTTCGGCGCCCTGGCCGAGCCGCCCCATGAGCGTCAGCGCCTCGCGCTGGGCCTGGGCGAACCGCGAGGGCCACACATCGGTCGCCTTCATGGACGCCGACGGGTCCATGACGATGGCGACCCGCTTCGCGCCGTGGCCCATCACGACGGCCGCGGGGCGCGCCAGCGCCAGCGTCAAGGCCAGCAGCGCGAGGATCTGCAGAATGAGCAGCGGATCGCGCTGCAGCCGCTGGAAGAATGTCGACGCTTCCCGATCCCGCAGCGCCGGGTCCCACAGCAGCAGGCTCGACACGCGCATCTGCCGGCGCCGGACCTTCAGGAAATAGAGCAGGAGCAGCGGCACCGAGAGCGTGCCCAGCAGCAGCGCGAGGGGGCTCAGCAGGCTCATCCGAGGAGAAGTCCCTTGAGCTGGCGCAGCATGAACTCCTCGACCGGCGTGTCCGTGACGGCCCGGTAGTAGCTGATCTCGTTGGCGCGGCAGAACTGCTCGGCGCGCTCAAGGAAGTCCCGCAGCCGCTGCTGGTAGGCTCGCAGCGCCTCGCCGTCGAGCGTGAGGTCACGCAGCTCGCCCGTCTCGGCGTCGGTCAGGCGCAGGTCCCCCCCGAAGCTCGGGCTCACCTCGTCGGTCGCCAGGACGTGGATGACGTGCACGTCGAAGCTCCGCTCGAGCAGTCCCTTGAGCCCGCGCTCGTAGCCGCCCGGGTCCATGAGGTCCGAGACCAGCACGGCCAGGCCGGCCTCGCGCGCGCGGAGCGCATACGCCGCCAGCCCGTCATTGAGCGACGTCCCGCCGCCGGGCCGGAGCCGGTCGAGGAACTCCATGAGCGGCAGCACCTGGCCGCGGCCGCGCGCGGGACTGAATCCCTCGGCGATCCGGTCGCGCAGCACGCCGACTCCGACGCGCTCCAGATTGACGAGCCCGACAAAGCCGAGGCCGGCAGCCAGCCGCGCGGCGTAATTGAGCTTCGAGGGCACGCCAAAGGCCATGGACGCAGACGCGTCGACCAGGAGGTGGAGGCAGAGGTCTTCCTCGTCCACGAAGAGCTTGAGATACAGGCGATCCAGGCGGGCGTAGACGTTCCAGTCGACGTAGCGGATGTCGTCGCCGACACCATACGGACGGTAGTCCGAGAACTCGACGCTGATGCCCTTGCGGGGGCTTCGACGCTCGCCCTTGACGCGGCCGCGGAACGCACGCCGCGAGAGCAGCGCGAGACGCTCGAGCTGGGCGAGGAAGTCCGGCGAGAGGAGAACCTGGCCGGAGCGGAGCGTCGGCACGCCGCTATCTCTCATCCAGCGACTGGAAGTACTCCTTCACCTGCCCCTGGAAGTCTCGCGGCACCTGCTCCCGGGCAATGGCTTCTTCCATCATCTTCTTGTACTGGCCCAGCACGCCCAGGTACTGCAGCCGGGAAGCCATCGGCCCGCCGCGTCCCACCAGGTTCGTGTCGATACCGCTCTTCTTGCCGGACCGCGCCTGCCCCTCGACGCCGACGTCGTAGGGCATGCCGCGCAGCCGCTGCGTCGGATCCCCCTTGGGCGAGGCGCTCTTGCCGCGTCCCGGCAGCAGCCCCTCGCCCTCCGGGAAATCGCCCTCGTCGCCCGGCCCACCCTGCTGGCCGGCGCCACGGTTGCGCCCGCGCTGTCCGCGCCGCTCGTCCTCGCGGCCGCCGCGCAGATTCTTGCCGTCCCGGCCCTTCTCGTCCATGGACCGCATCTTGGACAGCGCGCGCTCCATCGCTTCCATGGCTTTGTCGGTCTGCCCGCCTTCGAGCGCCTCCATCCCCTCGAAGACGTCGCCGCTCCAGTTGTTAGGCCCGCCCTTGCGTCCGAGCCGCTCCATCTCGTTCAGCAGCTCGCGCAGCTTCTCGGGCGAAATCTGGCTGGGATTGAGTCCACCCCGCAGAGATTTCGCCTTCTGGAAGACCATTTTGGTCTGGTTCTGAGTGAAGTCTCGCTGCAGGTCCGGCAGCCTGTCGAGCTGCTCCAGCATGCGGATGCGCTCATCACCCCGCTTGAGGAAGGAATTGAAGTCCGGGGCATGGCCGCCCAGCGAGGTGTCCTTGAAAATGGCGGCGAGATCGCCGGGCTGGCTCAGGCCGCCCGCCCCGAGGCGCGGCGACAGGGTGCGCTCCTGGACATCGGCGCGCTGGATGGGGTCGGGACGCGCCCCACGCGGTCGCTCGGCCGTCTGGAGCTCGCCCGCTCGATCCTTGGGCTTCTCCTCCTCTTCTTCGCGCGAGGACGAGAAGTTCGGCAGGCTGGCCTGGGGAATGGGAATCGGCGGCGCCACGGCGAGCAGCGTGCCGAGGGCTAGCGGCAATGGCAAGAGCCTGGCGTCGCGCGGCAGGCGCCGGGCAATGATCCGCTTGCCCTGCAGGCTCCGGGCATGGGCCACCGCGTCGGTGACGAGCGCCTCGACGACGGGCGTCCGGTCAGGCCGATCTGCCCATTCGAGCGCCGTCGTCACGCGGTCTTTCAGCGCGTAGCCGCGATCGGCCAGCCTGGCGGCCTCCCGCGCCGGAAGGTTGAGCATGAGGCCGTAGAGAGCCCCGGCCGCGGCGCCGGCGGCGAGGAGGGCGCCCGACAGGAGCAGGACCGTGCCGCCCAGCAACTCCTTGAAGAGCAGAGGCGGGATGGTCGCGACGGCGCCCCACAGAAGGCCGCGGAGCCCGTAGTACTCGGCGCGGCGCAGACGAATCTGCCGGGCCACATCCGAGACCAGCCGCTCCAAGACCATTCGGTCGGGCATCGGTCCCTCCGGCTGTTACTTGAGGAAAACTTCTTTCTGCGAGCCGCTCAGGCTCTCCGCCGCCTCCACGAGCTCCCCGATCAGCCGATCCACATCCACGCCCTCGGCTTCACCCTCGAAGTTCAGGATGATGCGATGGCGCAACGCGGGCAGCGCCAGGGCGCGCAAGTCATCGACGGCCACGTTGTAGCGGCCTTCGGCCAGGGCGCGCACCTTGGCGCCCAGGACCAGTGCCTGCGCGCCGCGCGGGCTCGCGCCGTAACGGATGAAGCGCCGCGCCTGCTCCGGGGCCCGCTCCCACTGCGGATGCGTCGCCAGCACGATGAACGAGGCCAAGTCACGGACGTGGGAGGCGATGGGAATCTCTCGCACGAGCTCCCGGAAGCTCATCACCTGGGGGCCCGTCATCACCCGCTGCACCTGGACGTCGCGCACGTGAGTGGTGCGCTCGATGATCTCGGTGAGCTCTTCGAGCGCCGGGTACTGCACGCGCAGCTTGAAGAGGAAGCGGTCCAGCTGGGCCTCCGGCAGGGGATAGGTGCCCTCCATCTCGATCGGGTTCTGAGTCGCCAGGACGAAGAAGGGCATGGGCAACGCATTGGCATGACCCGATACGGTGACGGCCCCTTCCTGCATTCCTTCGAGCAGCGCCGACTGGGTCTTGGGCGTGGCCCGGTTGACCTCGTCGGCCAGCAGGATGTGGCCGAAGATCGGGCCGCGCTGGAACTGGAAATGCTTCCGGCCCTCATCGTCCTCGACGATGATGTTCGTCCCGATGATGTCGCCCGGCATAAGATCGGGCGTGAACTGGATGCGCGAGAAAGACAGGTGGAGCGACTCGGCCAGCGTCTTGATGAGCAGCGTCTTGCCCAGCCCGGGCACGCCTTCCAGCAGCACGTGTCCCCCCGCGAAGAGGCTGATCAGGACCTGAGTGACCACATCGTCGTGGCCGACGATGACCTTGCGGACTTCGGCGCGGAGGGTCTGAAAGCCGGTGACGAACTCGCGAACGCGCGCTTCCTGATTCGGGGCCGGCACGGAGGGCTGCGCCATTCAATGCTCCTTTTCGATCGGAACGTTCACCTCTGCCGCGGGTTGCCTCATCATAGAGGCGCCCCAATCACCCGTCAACTAGTTGACACCTCTTGTGTCCGAATCCAGCATCAATTCAGCCCTCGCCTCGCCGGGCTCCTCGCTTGCGGCTCGTCGGGCCCGTCTCGGCTCGAACGACAATTAAGAGGTCCAGGGCCCTCGCCCCGCGTCCTTTGGGCAGCACGGCGAGCGGGTTGACGTCGAGCTCGCTCAGCCGCCGGCCGAGCCCGCCGGCCAGCCGCGCCACGGCAAGCGCTGCCTCTTCCAGCGCCGCGAGATCCCCGGGCGGCAGCCCCCGATGCCCATGCAGCAGGCGCACTGCCTTCACATCGCTCAGCATCGCGCGAACGTCGTCGCGGGACACTGGCAGCGGCCGGCACGCCGTATCGGCGAGCAGCTCGGCGTGCACGCCGCCGGCGCCGATCAATAGCAGCGGGCCAAAGGCCGGATCGCGCGTGACGCCGAGCATCATCTCGGCGCCGCGGACCATTCTCTGGACGAGCAGCCCCTCGATGGCGCGCCCCTTCGCCAATCGAAGCAACTCCCGTGCCGCGCGCGCCACGGCCCGACGGTTGCCGAGCCCCAGTCTCACGGCGGCCGCCTCGGTCTTGTGAGCCAGATGCGGAGCCAGGATCTTCAAGGCCGCGGGGAAGCCGATCCGCTTCGCCGCCGAGGCGGCGGCCGCCGCAGTGTGCACGATCGCCTCGGGCGGGATTGGCAACCCGGCCGAAGCCGCCAGCGCGGCCGCCACTCGATACGGAAGCGGCCCAGCCACTGGCGGCAGTGCCCGTCGCAATCGCAGCGCTTTCGCTCGAGGCCTGCCGGCGAGCGCGCGTGCCCGCGCGGAGCTGGCCGCCGCCGCGAGGGCGAAGACGGCGCCGCGCGGGGAATGGAAGCAGGACACGCCGCCGTCGTCCAGAATCTGCACGCCTTCACCGGCGAGACCACCCGCCATCCAGCACACCACGACGGGCTTGTCCGTCTCCCCCGACAGTTGGACGACGCGCCGGGCGCGCTCCGTGGCGCGCGCGCCGGTGGCCATGGTCACGGTCACGATGACCGCGTCGACCCTCGGGTCGGCCGCTACGGCGGCCAGGACCTGGCCGAAGCGATCCTCGGGCAGCCCGGCCGTCACGTCCACCGGGTTGTCGCGGGTGAGCGCGTAACTCGGCAGGAGCGGCGCGAACGCCCGCAAGGTCGGCGCCGAGAGCCGCGGCAGCGTGAATCCGCCCCGCTCCAGCTCATCGGCCGTCATGATGGCGGCGCCGCCCGACGAGCTGACGACAGCGACGCGCCGGCCGCCGAGGCGCGGCCCCCGCGCGAGGAAGCCGCCCGCGTCCGTCAAATCCTCGAAGGACCGCGCTTCGACGATGCCGAGGTGGGCGCAGACGGCCTCCCAGGCGCGCGCCGAGCCCGCGAGGGCGCCCGTATGGGTGAGCGCGTTCAGCGCGCCGGCGCGGGAGCGCCCGAGCTTCATCGCCACCACCGGCTTGCCCGCCTCGAGCAGACGTCGCGCCGCCGCCTTGAATCGCTCCCCGTCGCGGATCCCTTCGACCACGAGGGCCACGGCGCGCGTGCGCTTGTCCTCGGCGAAGTGCTCGAGGGCCTCGCTCACGGTGATGTCGGCCTCGTTGCCGGTCGAGATCATGGCGCTCACACCGACGCGCCGGTCGATCGCCCGGTTGAGCAGGGCGCCGCCGAGGGCGCCGCTCTGAGACGC
>WNEY01006171.1_pt1 | contig 13360 bp, 16 predicted proteins | sample 5400531 | NCBI WGS metagenome assembly WNEY01 (sample SAMN13153338, study PRJNA577476) | soil metagenome | isolation source: 200 cm saprolite under Douglas fir tree site 1 | place: USA:California | collected 2015-04-18
AAGCGCTCCGGAACGTCAGCGACGGCGATCGCGAGTTCTTGAAGGAGAGCAGCGAAAAGATGGTGTCCGCGCTCGGGGACGCGGCCAAGAAGCCGGCGCCCGCGGCGGTCGCGACCGCGACGAGCACCGGGACGGCGAAGACCGAGAGCGACCTCCGCAGCTCCGAGCAGCCGCCCGTGCAGTCCGCGCCGGCGACGGTGGTGGAGGTCCACGGCGCGCCGGCGCAGCCAACGCAGCCGGCCCCGGTATTGGTGACGCCCAGGACGGTGGTCAAGCCGGCCGAGCCCTGCCTCGCCGCGCGGAAGTCTCCCGTCCGGAGGGGAACGGTCTCCAAGCTGCCCGCGGACGAACCGGCCTGCCCGAAGACGGCGCAGCAGCCGCCCCGCCCGGTTTCCCTGGGCCCGGCCGCCCGCGACTGATCGCATGCCACTACGGCCGCGCAATGAAAAGCGCAGCGCCGCCGAATACGGCGGCGACTGATCGCATGCCAGTACGGCCGCGCGATGAAAAGCGCAGCGCCGCCGAATACGGCGGCGACTGAAAGATGGCTCAGCGCGCTGCGGTGGCGGTGCTCAGCGCGGCCGAGCCGGCGGCCGCGCACTGGCCGTCGTGCTCGGCCAGGTCGCCGGACACGCCGAGCGCGCCGACCAGCTTGCCGTCGATCAAGAGCGGCACGCCGCCGTCGACCGGCACCGCGCCCTCCAGGGCGAGGATGCGCAGGTTGACGCCGCCCTTCTCCAGCCCGTCCTGGAACGCCTTCGTCGGCCGCTTGTAGAGCGCCGCGGAGCGCGCCTTGCCGATGGCCACCTGCGCGCTGCCGAGCTGGGTGGTGTCGGCCTTCTCGAAATAGACCAAGGTCCCTGCGGGATCGACGACCGCGATGGCCATGAACCAGCCGTTCTTCTTCGCCTCGACCGAAGCGCCGGCCGCGGCCTTCTTCGCGGCATCGAGCGAGATCGCCGACCCGATCGGGATGGCATAGGCGCTGGGCGCCGCCGGTTTGGCCGGCGGCGTGGTCTGACCAGCGGCAGCGGCGGCGATGAGCACGACCGAGGAAGCTGCCTTGAGCGTCGAGTGGAGCGACATGAAACCCCCTGTCCATCGCCGGTGGGGAGGACGTCCCCGGGGCGACGAGGGGCGCATGATGGCACCAATCGCGGCCGTGCGCCTCTGCCCGCCGTCAGATCGGCGCCGCGCGCGGCAGGTCGAGGAAGGCGCGGGCGCAGTGCCAGAAGAGCCGCCGGTTGATGCCCAGCGCCAGCGAGTGCGCGAGCCCGGGCAGGAGGCTGAACTGGCGGTCCGGGTTGGGCAGCTTGCGGTAGAAGTCGAGCAGGTCCTGCTCGGTGGCGATGCCGTCGTACTCGCCTCGGACGACCAGCGTGGGCGCCAGGACCTTGGCGGGATCGACCACCGGCAGGTTCGCCGTCATGTCGAGATAGGTGCCGGTCGGGATGGTCTCGCCGAACGGCAGCTCGGCATCGGCCATCGCCTCGGCGACGGCCAGGTCCGCGCTGCCGGGCTTGTCGCGAGTGAAGATGCTCCGGATCATCTCGCGGTCGCGCTTCCTGCGGTTGTGGGTGCGGAAGTACTCGACCTGCTCGGCGCGCTTCTGCAGAGTGGGCGAGCCGGCGCCCGTATAGGTGAACGCCATCAGGACCAGGCGGTCGATCCGCTCCGGGCGCGCCACCGCGAAGGCCGCCGCGCGCAGGGCGCCCGAGGACTCGCCCATGAAGTGCATCTTCTGCTGCCCCGTCTCGCGCGCGACGAGCGCGCTGCCGGCCTCGAGGTCCTCCGCCCCGCTGCGGATGTCGGAATTGCCTTCGGTGCGCGTCGAGCGGCCGTAGCTCTCGTGGTCCATCGTCCAGACGTCGAATCCGTAGCCGGCGAACACGTTCATCAGCGAGTACTCGCCCTTGCCCGGAACCGCCAGGTCGAACGTCGGGCGGGACGAAACCGACGAGCCGTGGACGAGGAAGAGGACCGGCCGGGGCGGCTCGGCTTTGACCGGCGCGCCGGCGCGCTTGCGGAACAGGTAGAGCGAGACGTCGCCCTTCTTCGCCCGGTACTCGGCGCTCCAGAGGTTCCCGCTGACCGGCTGGGCGGAGGCCGACCGCGGCGCGAGACTCGCGGCCGCGCTTGCAGCGAGCCCTGAGCCGGCGAGCTTCATCAACGTGCGACGGGAGTGGCGGGAGCCGGAACGTGGCACGTGGGCCTCCGTGGGAGGAGCTGTCGCCATTATGCCGCTCCGCGGCCTGCGCAGGACGACCGACTGGCATCGGGTGTAGCATCCCGCCGCTCGTAAATCCTGCAAGGGGGAATGATCATGACTCGGCGAAGGCTCACGATGGTGGTGGCCGGCGGCGCCCTGGCGCTGGCCGGCGTCTGGGCAACCGGATCGCTGAAGGCGCAGCAGCCCGGATTCAAGCGCGTCGAGCTGCAGAAGCACGACCTCGTCATTCCGGGGCGCGAGGTGGTGCAGGCCCGCGCTGAATTCGACCCGGGCGCCTCGATCGGCAAGCACACCCATCCCGGCGAGGAGATCGGATACGTCCTCGAAGGCACGCTCGAATTCGAGGTCGCGGGGAAGCCGATCGTCAGGCTGAAGGCAGGCGATGCCTTCTTCGTCCCGCCCGAGACCATCCACGCTGCCAGGAACGTCGGCAGCGCTCCGGCCAAAGTGCTCGCCACGTACGTGGTCGAGAAGGGCAAGCCGCTTGCCACCATGGTGAAAGAGACCGCGGCGTCCACACCCACGCCGAAGTAGTCATTCCCTCAGCCGCCGCGCTTCTTGAGCGCCTGCTCGCGGATGGCCGAGAGCGTGGTGGTCGGCGTGATCACTTCCTCGGAGAGGCGCAGCTCGAGCAGCGCCGGACGGCCGGCAGAGAGCGCGCGCTCGAACGCGGGCGGGAACTGCTCGGTGGTCTCGACGGCCTCGCCGGCTGCCCCGAACGAACGGGCATAGGCGGCGAAGTCGGGATTGGTCAGGCGCGTGCCGTGGACGCGGCCCGGATAGTGCCGCTCCTGGTGCATGCGGATGGTGCCGTAGGCGCCGTTGTTCACCACGATGACGATCACCGGCAGGTCGTGCTGCACGGCGGTCGCGAGCTCCTGGCCGCTCATGAGGAAATCGCCGTCCCCCGCGAACGCCACCACGATCCGGTCGGGATGGACTGCCTTCGCGGCGACGGCCGCCGGGACGCCGTAGCCCATCGCGCCGCTGGTCGGCGCCACCTGCGACTTGAAGCGGCGGAACCGGTAGAACCTGTGCGCCCAGGTGGAGAAGTTGCCCGCGCCGTTGGTGATGATGGCGTCGGGCGGCAGCCGCTCGCGCAGGTGGCCCACGATCTCGGCCATCTGCAGCGGTCCAGGGACGCGCACCGGCGTGTTCCAGGCGACGTACTCGGCCCGCGCGGCCGCCGTCTCTTCCGCCCAGGCCGGTGACGCGGCCGGCCGCAGCTGCGCGAGCGCGGCGGCGAGCTCCGGCATGCCCGCGTTGATCGGCAGATCGGCGGCGTACACGCGCCCCAGCTCCTCGGCCCCGGCGTGCGCGTGCACCAGCGTCTGCCGCGGGACCGGCACCTCGAACAGCGTGTACCCGCTGGTCGTCATCTCGCCCAGCCGAGGACCTACGACCAGCGCCAGATCGGCCTCGCGGACCCGCCTCGCCAGCTTCGGGTTGATGCCGATGCCCACGTCGCCGGCGTACTGCGGATGGTCGTTGTCGAACAGGTCCTGGAAGCGCCACGCGCAGGCGACGGGCAGCTGCCACGCCTCGGCAAAGCGGCGCAGATCGGCGCACGCCTCGGCGGTCCAGCCGCTGCCGCCGAGGATGGCGATCGGCCGGCGCGCCCCGGCCAGGAGCGCCGCGAGTCGCGCCATCTGCTCGGGAGCGGGCGCCGCGGCGACGCGCTGGTAGTGTGGCGCGGCCTTCGCCTCGGCCTGCTCGGTCAGCATGTCCTCCGGCAGCGCCAGCACCACCGGACCCGGGCGGCCGGAGGTCGCTGCGTGGAACGCATGGCTCACGTACTCGGGGACGCGGCGCGGATCGTCGATCTGGGCCACCCACTTGGCCATCTGCCCGAACATCCGGCGGTAGTCGATCTCCTGGAACGCCTCGCGGTCGGCGAACGCGCGCGGCACCTGACCGACGAGCAGGAGGAGCGGCGTGGAATCCTGCGAGGCGGTGTGGACGCCGATGGACGCGTTGGTGGCGCCCGGTCCGCGCGTGACCAGCGCGATCCCCGGCTTTCCGGTCAGCTTCCCGTACGCGTCGGCCATGTTCGACGCGCCGCTCTCGTGCCTGCAGACGACCAGGCGGATGCGGTCGCGCGCGTCGTAGAGCCCGTCCAGCACCGCCAGGTGGCTCTCGCCCGGGACGCAGAAGACGTGGTCGGCGCCCTGGCCGAGCAGGCTCTGCACCAGGATCTGTCCGCCGCTCCCGGCGAGTATCGAGGGATGTCCCACGGGCCTACAATGCATCCCATACTGTCCGCGCTGGGAAAAGCATAGCGCCGCCCTATCGGCGGCGACTACCTGTACGCCTTCGCGTCGGCCGCGACCCGCGCGGCGTCGAACCGGTTCATCTCGTCGACCAGCTCGTTGGTCACCAGGTCTGCGGTCGGGACCTTCGCCCCGATCACCTTCCACTTCAGCAGGAAGTCCTGGTAGGCGTCGAAGTCCTTGACCGAGCTCTCGCCCCAGCGCTTGACCCCGCCCGCCTCCAGCTTCCAGTGTTCGGCCCGCGCGAGGAGCGTCTTGACGTCGTCGCGCAGCGCCTGCTCGTCGCTCTTCCCGCTCGGCTTGGTCTGCGGATACACCTCGTAGAGGATCTTGACCGCGGCCTCCGGATTCGCCATCGCGAACACCGTGCCCATGGCGTATCCCCTCCCGAGCCCGACTGCCTGCGCCCGATCCTTCTGCAAAGTCTCCTGGAGGGCGAGGAAGCCGTTGGAAGGGAAACGCGCGACCGGTCCGGAGTCGAGGAGCCGCACCTGCACGCCCGCGCTGTCGACGAGCGCGTACTGGGTGTCGTAGAGCGAGAGCGCCGAGACCTGCTCCCCGCGCAGGAGCGCGGCCGCTTGCGCCGCCTCGCCCACCACCACGATCTGCGCGTCCTTCTCGGGGTCGAGCCCGTTCATCGCGAGCAGCCCGCGGGCGACGGGGACGCCGGCCGATCCCATCGAGGCCACCCCGATCTTCTTTCCCTTCAGGTCCTTGATCGAGCGGACGGCGCTCTCCTTCGGCACCGCGATCCCGTAGATGTTCCCCTGGTATGCCGTGTAGAAGATCCTCGCCTTGACTCCCTGCTGGAGCGCCGCCGGCAACGGCTCGATCGAGGGCAGCGAGTAGGGCAGGTCGCCCGTCGCCACCAGCTTCACGCAGTCGGTCGATCCCGCGACCGGGACGAGCTGGACCTTCATTCCGGGCGCGTACCAGCCCATCTTCATGGCGATGGCGAACGGCGCCGCCGCCGAGGTGATGGTGCGCGCGCAGAAGCCGACCTTGACGAGGCTCGTAGCGCCGCGGCCGGTGGAGGCGAAGACGGTGAGCACCGCGAGCGAGGCCACGAGCGTGGCGAGGATCCTCTTCATAGGCCACCTTTCAAGGAAGCGGCGTTTGCTTCCGATTTCTGCGAGGGGTCCCAGAACAGCACGCGCCGGCGGACCGAGACCAGGGCTGTGTTGAGCAACAGTCCCATCACCGCCAGGATGAAGAGGATCGCGAACTCGCCGGCGACGTCCATGCTGAAGTTCCTGCTCTGGATCAGCATGCCCAGCCCCGCCTCCGCGCCGACGAACTCGGCGACGATCGCGCCGACCAGCGAGAAGACCATCGCCACCTCCAGGCCGGCCATGATGAAGGGGAGGGCGGAGGGGAGGCGCAGCATGCGGAAGATCTGCAGCTCGCTGGCGGCGAGGGACCGCATCAGGTCGACGCGGTCCTCGTCGGCCGAGCGCAGCCCGACGATGGTGTTCACCAGCAGGGGGAAGAAGGCGATCAATGCGGCGCTGACCACCTTCGAGGTGAGGCCCAGCCCGAACCAGATCACCACCAGCGGCGCCAGAGCCACCTTGGGCATCGACTGGAACATGACGATGAACGGGTAGAGGAAGTACTCGGTGCGGCGGCTGACGGCGAGCGCGGTTCCGACGAGGAAGGCGACCGCCGAGCCCAGGGCGAACCCCAGCAGGGTCTCGGCGAGGGTGATCCAGAGGTGCTGGAGGTAGATGCCGCTCACCGCGCCGCGATACAGCGCCGCGCCCACCTGCGACGGCGGCGGCAGGATGAACGCCGGGACCCGCAGCGCCCGGACCGCGGCTTCCCAGAGCGCGAGCGAGCCGATCAGGATCGCCACCCGCAGCGCCGGATTGCGCAGCCCGTTCATGCCTCGATCCCGCCCTTCGCGCTGAAGTGCGCGCGGATGCGCCGGACGATGCCGCCGAACTCCGGGGCGGCCATCACGTCGAGCGGGCGGGGGCGCGGGATGGCGACGGGGACCTCCTCGGCGATGTGCCCGGGCCGGGGAGTCATGATCAGCACCCGATCGGCCAGGAACACCGCTTCCGCGATGGAATGGGTGATGAACACCACCGTCTCGCGGCGCTCCAGCCAGATGCGCTGCAGCTCGAGGTTCAGGCCCTCGCGCGTCATGGCGTCCAGCGCGCCGAACGGCTCGTCCATGAGCAGCATCGCCGGGTTGTGGATGAGGCCGCGCGTGATCGCCACCCGCTGCTGCATCCCGCCGGAGAGCTCCCACGGGTAGCGGTGCTCGAACCCGTGCAGTCCCACCAGCGCGAGGAGGTCGAGCGCGCGCGAGCGGTTGTCCTCGCGGCCCAGCCGCTGCACGTCCACGGGGAGCAGGACGTTGTCGAGCACCGTCCGCCAGGGGAACAGGACCGGAGACTGGAACACCACGCCGATGTCGCGGCGCGGACCGGTGATGGACACGCTGCGCAGCCTGACCTCGCCGCCCGTGGCGGGGAGCAAGCCCGCGAGGATCTTCAGGAGGGTCGATTTCCCGCAGCCGGAGGGGCCCACGATGGCCACGAACTCGCCCTCGCCGACGGTGAAGTCGATCCGGTCGAGCGCCAGCACGGTGCCGCGCGGGGTGCCGTACTCCTTGCGCAGGCCCTTCACGCTGATCACGTCGGCGGCCCGGGCCATCGCGCCTCCCCGACTGTACTTTATCACTCGCCGCCGATAGGGCGGCGGTGCGCTTTTCATGGCGCGGATCTCTTCCGCGGCCGCTGTTCCGCCGGCCGCGACTGCGGTACAGGTCACCGGATGGACGGACGCGAGCGCGCGCTGTCGGAGGCGTTCGACGGGCAGGCGGCGCAGTTCGAGCGCGCGCCGGTGCAAACCGACCCGGTCGCCCTGGCCCGCATGGTGGAGTTCGCCGCCTTGCCGCCCGAATCGCGCGTCCTGGACGCGGGCTGCGGGCCGGGGCTCGTCGCCGAGGCGTTCCTCGCCGCCGGGCACCGGGTGCAAGGCGTCGACCTGGCCGGCGAGATGGTTCGCCGCGCGCGCGAGAGGTGCGCCCGGTTCGGCGCCCGCGCGCGCTTCGATCAGGGCTCGGTGTTCGGGCTCGCCGCGGAGGCGCCGTTCGACGCCGCCGTTTCGCGCTTCGTCATCCACCATGCCGCCGATCCGGTCGCGTTCGTCCGCGCGCAGGCCGAACGGGTGCGGCCGGGCGGTGTGGTGCTGGCGAGCGATCACGTCACCGACCCGCACGAGCCCGCCGCGCGCTGGCACCAGGAGATCGAGCGCGCCCGCGATCGCACGCACGAGCGGAACCTCACCCCGGGCGAGCTGGCGGACGCCTTCGGCCGGGCCGGGCTCTCCGGCGTGCAGCTCGCCGAGGACGGTTTCGAGCTGGACTTCGACGAGTGGTTCGATCGAGGCACCCCGGCGCTGCCGAAGGCGGAGGTGCGCGCGCGCGTGCTCGCCGGAAGGGCGCGCGGGTTCGAGGTGCGCGCGCGTCCCGACGGGGGCATCACGCTGCGCTGCATCCGCGTGCTCGTGCGCGGGATCCGCTGAGCTCCGTCCACATCGCCCTGCGGCCCGGCGCTCGCCGCCCCCGCTCCCGTGCGGCTCACCGCCGACCCTGGGGACTTCGCCGCGCTCCTGCTGCCCGGCGGATTCATCAATCCGGACCTGCTGCGCCAGAGCCTGGCGCGCGGGCCGGCGGCTCCTCGCGGCGCGCGCGTGACCGCGGCGCCCCGCCGTGGATCCGGGCGCGGTCAGCCCGTCAGCTGCTCCGCTTCGCCAGCCAGGCGCGGGCAGGGCCGGCATCGACCCCGAGCCTCTCCAGGCCGGGGAGGACCACCTCCTCCAGCGTCCGCACGAAGATCTCCCTCTTGCGCGACCGCGGGAGCACGCCGTGGCGGAGGAGCGCCTCCGCGTCGGGCTCCGGCTCGTCGCGGGTGAAGAGGCCTTCGTCGACGGTGCCGGAGAGCATCGACGGGATCCAGGCGGACAGGAAGGACACGTCGTGGACGGCTGCCTCGTGAGCCAGGTGCGCCCAGCCCATCCGGCTGTGCACGACCTCGTCGCGGGCGATCTCGTGCAGGACCTCGCGCACCCGGGGCTCCGCCTCTTCCGAGAGCAGGGTGGCGAGGGTGGCCACGCTCTCGGTCTCGGTGAGGCAGCACGCGGCGACCATCTCGTACAGGACGGCGGCGCGGGGACCCAGGCTCGCAGGCGCGATGGGTTCGTCCGGCACGCCTTCGTCGACCGGTTGGCCGTAGGCCGCGCAAAGCTCCGCGCAGAGGACGGCGTGCCGGCGTTCGTCCTCCGCGGCGCGCTGGAGGAGCGCGGGCACCGGGGAGCCCGGGTCGAACGCGGAGATCGCCGCTCCGAGGCGCTCGAACCGGCGCGCCGCCTCCCGCTCCACGCGCGCGCGGAACGCCCACGCCTCGCCGGCCTCGCGGCGCGGCCCGCCGTTCACCAGCCGGTGACCCCGCCCCCGGCGTCGGCCGTGCCACCGTCGCCGTCCTGTGCCTTCGCGGTCCCGCCGTCGGCGTCGGCGCCGCCGTCGCGGCCCTCGGGCTTCTTGTCGGAGGCGGCCAGGGTCTGGCCCGTGCCCGCGCAGCCGGAAGCGGATCCCACCATGGCGCCGCCCAGCACGAGCAGCCGGAAGAGCTTCTTGAACAGCATGGTCTCTCCTTTCGCGGAGGAGAGGAGACTAAGCGAGCCGGCTGGGAAACGCACCGCGGTTCAGTACGGCCTGCGGCCCACGAAGTTCCCGGGCGGCTCGTAGTCGCACACCCAGAAGTCCCACGAGGGCAGCTGCGCGCCGAACGGCGAATTGGTGTCGCAGGTGCGGTGGGCGCAGCCGACCCTCAGCGTGTCGCGCCAGACGATCTGGTGTCGCGCACCTCCGCCTTCGCCTTCAAGGGCAAGAACCCGGTGTAGACGCTTCTCCGCGGGCGTCAGGGTCACGTGATGCGTGTGGGCCCCCACGGGGCAAGCTTTGTGGTCGTCCGCGACCGTGTGGAAGACCTCTCCCCCGGCCGCGCGTCGCCAGTAGCCGCAGCTGGCCGGCTCGCCCGCCGCGACCCGGGGCACGCCGGGCGGGGCGGCGTCCAGGAAGGTGATGCTCACCGGAGACGAGGCGAGTCCCAGGAGCGCCGGAAGCGAGGTGCCGCGCGCCATCGTTCCTCCGTGGTCGTTGTCGCGCCTGGCGACTGGCGCGAAACTCGGTGCTTGGGGTAGACCCGGGCAGTCTAGCAAGGGGAGAGCGACAATGCCCGCAGCGTCCTGTCCGCTGCGCTGCGCCGCACGTTCCGCAAGCGCGCCGACGAGCAGCTCCACCTCCAATCCCAGATCCTGGAGAACGTGAACGACGCCGTGGTGGCCATCGACCCGGGCAGTCGCATCGTCTTCTGGGGTCGCGGCGCGGAGACGCTCTACGGGATCGCCGCCCGCGACGCGATCGGGCAACGCTACTCGGACCTGTACGAGCTGCGTTGGATGTCGCCCACCGGGCTCGCCGACTCCGAGGCGGCGCTCGCCGCGCGCGGCTCCTTCCGCGGCGAGGCCGTCCACGTCCTCCCCTCCGGGCGCGAGATCCACGTCGAGGCGACCGTCACCGTCCTCAAGGACCCGCAGGGGCGCAACGTCGGGCGCCTCGCGGTGCTCCGCGACATCGGCGAGCGGACGCGGGCCGAACGCGAGAGCGCCGCCAACGAATCCCGGCTGCGCGTTGCGCTCGGGAACCTCGACATGGCCCTGTTCACCCAGGATCGGGACCTCCGATACACCTGGGTGTACCAGCCGCAGCTCCTTCCTCCAGAGGACGTGCTCGGGAAGACCGATGACCAGGTGCTCGAGCAGCTGGGTCTGCCGGACATCAAGAAGGTGGCGGCGGCCAAGCGTCGTGTGCTGCAGACCGGGGTGCCGTCGCGCACGGAGATCCGATTCGGCGAGGGCGCGAGCGCGCGGTGGTACGATCTGGCGATCGAGCCCATTCGCGACCAGTGGGGGACCGTGGTGGGCATCACCTGCGCGTCGCTCAACGTCACCGGGAGCAAGCGCGCGGAGGAGCGCGTCCGGCGATCGGAAGAGGAGCTGCGCGCGCTGGCCGGAAGGCTGCAATCGATCCGGGAGGAGGAGCAGACGCGCATCGCGCGGGACCTGCACGACGAGCTGGGCCAGGCGCTGACGGCGCTGAAGATGCAGCTCCGCTCGCTCGAGAGCAGGACCTCCGCGATCGACCCCGAGAACGTGCACGGGGTGCTGGACCGCGTGGTCGCCGCTTCCGAGCTGATCGACGAGACGCTCGCCACCGTGCGGCGAATCGCCACCGAGCTGCGGCCGGGCTCGCTCGATCGCCTGGGCCTGGTTCCCACCGTGCGCCAGGAGCTGCGGCGCTTCGAGCTCCGCACCGGGATCCGGTGCGAGGCGACCTTGCCGGAGCACCTGCCCGATCTGGAGCCCGAGATGGCCACGGCGCTGTACCGCATCTGGCAGGAGGCGATGACCAACGTGCAGCGCCACTCCAAGGCGTCACGCGTCGCGGTGCGGATCGGCATCGCCTCGGGCCGGATCACCCTCCAGGTCGAGGACGATGGGCAGGGATTCGATCCGGTGGCGATCTCCAGCCCGCACGCCCTCGGGTTGCTCGGCATGGTGGAGCGCGCCAAGGTGCTGGACGGGCACGTCCACTTCCAGCGCTGCGCGGCGGGTGGGACCGTGGTCACCGCGTCCATCCCCATCACCGGCGCGGTGGCCCCGGCGGCCCGCGCGCAGGAGCAGACATGACCAGGTTCCTCATCGTCGACGACCACGCCGTCGTCCGGAGGGGCGTGAACCAGATCCTGGCCGAGTCGTTCCCGGAGGCGCAGTTCGGCGAGGCGGGCTCCGCGGCGGAGGCGCTGGAGCTCGCCGGGCGGGATCGCTGGGACATCGCCCTGCTCGACCTCAACCTCCGCGACTGCGACGGCCTCTCGCTCCTGGAACAGATGAGGCGCGCCCACCCCGCGCTCCCGGCGCTGGTGTTGAGCGCCTACCCCGAGGAGGAGTTCGCCATCCGGTGCCTGCGCCTCGGGGCGGCCGGCTACGTGACCAAGGACAGCGCTCCGGACGAGCTCGCGGGAGCCGTGCGCAAGGCCCTCGGGGGCGGGAAGTACGTGACCGCCGCCCTGGCCGAAAGGCTGGCGGGAATCGTGGCCGCGGACGTGGCGGGGACCGCGCACGAGGCGCTCTCCAACCGCGAGATGCAGGTCCTGCGCCGGGTGGCGAGCGGCCGGTCGCTCAGGGAGATCGCCGCCGAGCTGAACCTGTCCGAGAAGACGGTGGCGACGTACCGGGCGCGCATCGCCGAGAAGCTGCAGATCTCCTCGAACGTCGAGTTGACCCGGTACGCCTTGCGCCACAAGCTCGTCCAGTAGGCCCTCCCACCAGGCGGGTCACCGGCGCGCGCGGCGGCGATGCGTCAGCTGCGCCTGCAGCCCGCGGGCGACCAGCTGCAGGCCGAGGGCGGCGAGGACCACGCCGATGGGCCAGAAGACGACCTGGGGTTTCCAGAAGCCGACGGCCGCGACCGCCAGGAGGAGCGCGCCCGGCGATGCTGGAACCATCAAGACGCATGCCAGGACCCGAGGAGGGCGCATCGAGGAGTCGGGGAGGCAGACACCGGTGCCGGTGAGCGCCTGCGGGACTGGGAATCCCAAATCCGGGCGGGGAGACGACGAACGGCCGGCCGAACGGTTGACGCCGCCTCTCGCCAGTACTACATGGACCGGACTGCTCTACAGCAGGCTCGCGGCGACTTGCCGCTTGTACACGAAAGAAGTTTGCGCGAATGGCGACCGGTACAGTGAAGTGGTTCAACGACGCGAAAGGCTTTGGGTTCATCACTCCGGACGGCGGCGGGAAGGACGTCTTCGTCCACCACACCGCCATCCAGTCGGAGGGCTTCCGCAGCCTGGCCGAGGGTGAGAAGGTGGAGTTCGAGCTGCAGCAGGGCCCCAAGGGTCCGCAGGCGGCGAACGTCCGCAAGGCCGGCTGAGCACCCTCCACGCAGGAGTCCATTTTCCGGGCCGCTCAGCGGGCGCCGGCCCGCGGAGCGCGCCCGGACAGCCATTCCTCGCGGGTGAGCTTGAACCGCCTGTCGATGCCGCCGTAGGGACCGGGGCAGAGCCCGGCATCCCGCAGCCCTGCCTTGCGCAGCACCGCCCCTGACGCGGCGTTCTCGACGTCGGTGAAGGCCTGCAGCTCGGGGAGCCGCAGATCGGCGAAGGCGTGCGCGACGAGCGCCTGCGCCACCTGGGTGGCCAGGCCACGGCCCCACGCCGGGCGCGCGAGCATGAACCCGAGCTCGATCGGCGCGCCTTCGCGGCGGATCATGAGCACCGCGCCGCCCAGCCGTTGGCTGGTCGCGCGGTCGCGCAGCACCCAGTACCCGAACGGCAGCCGTTGGCCGTGCGCGAGCAGCCAGTCGAGGTTCCTGCGCGATTCCTCCTCGCTGCGCGGGCCGCGCCCGATGTACCGCATCACCTCCGCGTCGGCATACAGGGCGAAGAGCCAGGCGTAGTCGTCCCGCGTGAGCGGGTCGAGGAGGACGGACTCGGTCTGCAGGCGGTCCATGCGGGGTTCTCCTACCGCGCGCGCGGCCGGAGGGGAACGCCACCGCCGTTCGCGCGTGCTAGGCTCCGCCCCGATGGCGGCGCGGCTCCACACCTGCATGCTGTGCGAGGCCGTGTGCGGCCTCGCCGTCGAGATGGACGGCGCCACGGTGAAGAGCGTCCGCGGCGACGCGGACGATCCGTTCAGCCGCGGGCACATCTGCCCCAAAGCGGCGGCGATCGCCGACGTGCAAGGCGATCCCGACCGCATCCGGGAGCCCCAGCGGCGCGAA
>WNEY01002560.1_pt1 | contig 13358 bp, 12 predicted proteins | sample 5400531 | NCBI WGS metagenome assembly WNEY01 (sample SAMN13153338, study PRJNA577476) | soil metagenome | isolation source: 200 cm saprolite under Douglas fir tree site 1 | place: USA:California | collected 2015-04-18
TCCACGGCGGCGGGCGGCGGGATGCGATCGCCGCTGGCCAGCCGCCGCGGGCTGGCCGGAATCGTCTCTGGGTATTTCAGCCCGCAGCCCGTGTTGAGCACCACGACCTCGTCGCTCTCGGCCAGCCACCCGGCTTCGCGCAGCTGCCCGGCGGCGGCCAAGCAGGCCGCTCCCTCCGGGCAGATCCAGGTGCCCTCAAGCTGCGCGGCCTGCCGCTGGCTGGCGAGCAGGTCGGCGTCCGTGACGGCAACGGCCGTTCCCTCGGTGGCATACAGCGCGTCGAGCACGAGAAAGCCGCCGAGCGGGCTGGGCACAGTGAGGCCATACGCAGCCGTCCTTGGGTCATGCCACGGCCTTGTTTCACGTTCGCCGCCGGCGAATGCACGCACGATCGGGGCGCACCCGGCGGCCTGCACCGCGATCAGCCGCGGCGTCTTCGCCCCGGTCCAGCCAAGCTCCGCCAGCTCGGCCAGCGCCTTGCGGATGCCGATCAGGCCAACCCCGCCGCCTGCCGGGCAGATGATGACGTCCGGGACCCGCCAGCCGAGCTGCTCGGCGATCTCCAGGCCGATCGTCTTCTTCCCCTCCAGCCGGTACGGCTCCTTGAGCGTCGAGACGTCCTGGTAGCCGGGCCGCTCCGCGGTGGCCGCCGCGATCAGCCGCCCCGCGTCGCTGATCAGCCCGTCCACCAGGTAGGTGTCGGTCCCGGCGGCGATGCACTCGGACCGGGTGATAGCCGGTGCCCCGACGGGCATGGCCACCAGGCAGGGCAGCCCGGCCCTGGCTGCGTAGCTCGCCCATGCGGCCCCGGCGTTCCCGTTGGTCGCCATCGCCACCCCGGCCACGCCGAGTTCGGCCGCGCGGGAGACCCCCACCGCCGCTCCGCGCGCCTTGAACGTCCCGGTGGGCAGCGGGCTCTCGTCCTTCATCAGCAGCCGCGGCAGGCCGAGCGCGCGGCCGAGCCGCGGCATCGGGAGCAGCGGCGTCATGCCCTCGGCCAGGCTCACCACCGCGTCCGCGCAGGATACCGGCAGTAGCTCGTGATAGCGCCACAGGCTGGGCGGCCGGCCGCCAACCTGCGCGGGGCCGGCCTGCGCCCTGGCCTTGGCCAGGTCGTAGCGGGCCAGCAGCGGCGCCCCGCAGGAGCAGGTCCCCTGGACCTGGCTGGCGTCATGGCCGCGCCGACACCGGGAGCATTCCAGGTGGGCCAGGGCGGAGTATGTCGCTGGCAAGCTGCCGACGCCCGGCCGGTCAGCAATCTGACCGAGGACCGCGATGGTCCACGGGCCGCGCTTGCTCGCCTTGTCCATCCGCGCCAGCCTGGCGGTCACCGAGGCGATCTCGTCCTCGGTCAATGACGAGGCCGCGGCCAGTGCGTCCCGCGGATCCGTCTCGTCGAGCCGCCGGAACCTGATCCGGTGCAGCGGCAGGCCCGGGCTTCCGCGCAGGTTGGCCAGCAGGTCCTCGGTCGTGGCATAGCCCGCCGCACGCGCCTGCGCGGAGTCGATGTCACCGGCTGCGATGACGTCGACTGCCACGGCCTCGACAAGGTCCAGGCCAGTGCGGTACCGATGCCCGGCGACCACCTGGCTGCGCTGCCAGCGCCGGAAGGCCAGCGTGATCTGGCCGGAGTGGATCCCGTCGCGCAGCCGCTTCTCGAAGAGCACCCGGTGAGTCTAGGGCGGTCGTAACGCCGCTGCTCAGTTCGCCGCCGGGGCCGCCTTGCACCGGTTTCGGCGGGACCCTGCCCGGCCACCGCGCGGCCGGCCCCCTGCCGTAGGCGGGGCGGCCGGCCCCTACCGTAGGCGGGATGGACGACAAGGAAATCCTCGGGCAGATTGACGAGCTGATCCAGACCGAGCATGAACTGCGGGCCAAGCTCGCCACCGGGGAGCTGTACAGCGACGAGGAGCGGACCAGGCTGCGGGCGGCCGAGGAAGCACTCGACCAGTGCTGGGACCTGCTGCGGCAGCGGCGAGCACGGCGCGAGTTCGGCGAGAACCCGGACGATGCCGTGGTGCGCCCGGTCCCCGAGGTCGAGGGATACCAGCAGTAGCCTCAGCGCGCGAACTCGAGCGGACCGTCAGCTACTCGTTCCAGGCTCCGCGGCGATAGCTCAGGCGACCGTGTTCGTCCGCCGCCCGGGGGCGGTTCAAAAGGGCGCGGAGCTGGCCCGACTGATCCAGGGTGATGATCTGCGGCTACGCAGGCGGCGCCTGGCCAACCCGTTCGATATGGGTTTGAACGGGTTGGGTGCCGTTGGACGCCGGTTTCAACGGGTTGGGTGCCGTTGAATGCCGGTCTTAGCGGGTTCGCAGCCCGTGCTCCCTGGCCCCGTAGCCGGAGGTATGCCAGCGGAACGCGCCGACCATGGCACGGCCGGGGCCGAACTCGTATCTCGGGGCTATAACGGCCGGTGTCGTTCCTGGCAGCAGCCGGTAAGTAGGCTCTTGGCAGGCCGGACTCACCGAGCAGCCGGACTCACCGAGCAGCCGGACTCACCGAACAGTGGAGACAGCAGTGCGCATCGCGAGATTCAGCCGGGGCGATGAGGTCGCCTATGGCGTCGTCCAGGACGCATCGCCAGACGGCGCGGGCGGCGGCGGGCCTGCTCCCGACGGCGAGGGGCTGCTGGTCGCCGAGCTGCACGGGCACCCGTTCGGAGTGGGCACAGGCAGCGTGCGGTTCACCGGGGCCAGCTACCCGCTGCCGGAGGTCAGGCTGCTCGCGCCGGTGCTGCCGACCAAGGTGATCGCCATCGGCCAGAACTACGCCGATCACGCCCGCGAGATGGGCGGTGAGCCGCCGGCCGAGCCGGTCATCTTCCTGAAGCCGTCCACCGCGGTTACCGGGCCCGGCGACCCGGTGGCCAGGCCGGTCAAGCTGTCCGAGCGCGTTGACTACGAGGGTGAGCTTGCCGTCGTGATCGGCAGGCTGTGCCGGGACGTGCCTGCCGAGCGGGTGCCCGAGGTCATCTTCGGCTACACCTGCGCCAACGACGTCACCGCGCGTGACCTGCAGGCCAGGGACGGGCAGTGGACCCGGGCCAAGGGCTTCGACACGTTCTGCCCGCTCGGCCCGTGGATCGAGACCGACCTGGATCCGGCCGACCTGGAGCTGACCACGTCGGTGAACGGCGAGGTCAAGCAGCGGGCCAGGACCTCGCAGCTGGTGCACGACATCACCGCGCTGGTCCAATACGTCACCGCGGTGATGACCCTGCTGCCCGGCGACGTGCTGCTCACTGGCACCCCGGCCGGAGTCGGCCCGCTGGTGCACGGCGACAGCGTGGCCGTGACGATCGAGGGCATCGGAACTCTCGTCAACAGGGTGGTCGACCGTGATTGATTACGGGGTCGTGCGGGTGCGCTTCGCGCCGTCACCCAGTGGCGACCTGCATGTCGGGAACATCAGGACAGCGCTCTACGACTGGGCATTCGCCCGCCGCACCGGCGGCGTGTTCGTGCTGCGGATCGAGGACACCGACAAGTCGCGGGTGACCGATGAGTACGTGCGCTCTGCGCTTGGTACGCTGCGCTGGCTCGGCCTGGACTGGGACGAGGGCCCCGAGGTCGGCGGCGAGTACGGCCCCTACCAGCAGAGCCAGCGGCTGGCGGTATACGCGGACTGGGCGGCCAGGTTCCTCGCCGCCGGGCACGCCTACCGCTGCTACTGCACGCCGGAGGAACTCGCCGAGCGGCGGGCGGCCGCCCGCGCCGCAGGCGGCCCGAGCGGGTACGACGGGCACTGCCGCGACCTGACCACGGAGCAGGTAGCCGCGTACGAGGCGGCAGGCCGGCGGCCGGTGCTGCGGATGCGGATGCCGGCCGGCACGACCACGTTCACCGATCTGGTCAGGGGCGAGGTCAGCTTCGACCACGCGTTCGTCCCCGACTTCGTCCTGCAGCGGGCCGACGGCAGCCCGCTGTACACGCTCGCGGTCGCGGTCGACGACGTCCTGATGAAGATCACTCACGTGGTGCGGGGCGAGGATCTCCTTTCCTCCACCCCCCGCCAGCTCGCGGTCTACCGGGCGATGGGCGTCGCCGAGGCGGACTTCCCGCTGTTCGCGCACTTGCCGTACGTGCTCGGCAAGGACGGCCAGCGCCTATCCAAGCGGAACGGAGTCGTCTCCGCTAACTGGTACCGGGACGAGGGATTCCTGCCCGAGGCGATCTGCAATTACCTCGCCCTGCTTGGCTGGTCGCCGGGGGAGAACCGGGAGTCGTTCACGATGGCGGAGATGGCCGCGGAGTTCGACCTGGCCAGGGTCAACAAGAACGCGGCGCAGTTCGACGTGCGCAAGCTGGAGGCGATCAACGGTGACAAGATCCGGGCGCTGGAACCAGCCGATTTCGTGTCCAGGATCACGCCGTTCCTGCAGCGGGCGGGCCTGGTCGCCGATCCGCCCACGGCGGCGCAGGACCGGCTGGTCCGGGCTGCCGCGCCGCTGATCCAGCAGCGGATGTCCCGGCTCACCGAGGCGGTGAGCATGCTCGGCTTCCTGCTGGTCAGCGACGCGGACTTCGTGGTGGACGCCGACGACGCCGCGAAGACGCTGACGGCCGAGGCCGAGCGCGTGCTGAAGGCCGCCGAGGCGGCGCTGGCTGACGCCGAGCCATGGACCGCCGAGGCGATCGAGGCCGCGCTGAAGCACGCGCTGCTTGACGATCTTGGCCTGAAGCCGCGGGTCGCGTTCGCCCCGGTGCGGGTCGCGGTCACCGGGCGGCGGATCTCACCGCCGCTGTATGAGTCCGTCGAGCTGCTCGGCCGGGAGCGCGCGCTCGCCAGGCTGGCGCACGCGATCGGCCTGGCTGGCGCCTCGTCCTGATGGTCGCCTGCCGAGCCGGTCGCGCAGGTGCCCGAGCTGCCCGGCCGGGAGCGCGCGCTCGCCAGGCTGGCGCACGCGATCGGCCTCGCTGGCGCCTCGTCCTGATGGTCAGCTGCCGAGCCGGTCGCGCAGGTGCCCGAGCTGGGTCTCCAGGTGGGCTGACGGCACCGCGTGCACGCCGAACGGGAACACCGCGATGTCCTTCGACGCGGTGATCTCGTTGTACGCGGCGAACACGGTGGACGGCGGGCAGACCTCGTCCATCAAGCCGACGCTGAGCAGGCAGTCCGCGGTGATCCGGCGGGCCAGCAGCGCACAGTCGATATAGCGCAGCGTGTCCAGTGCGGCGGGCACCAGGTCGACATGCTGAGCCAGGAACTCGGCGATCTCCGCGTACGGCATCTTGCCGGTCAGCGTGATGGCCCGGCTGATGTCACAAAGGAACGGGATATCGGCATGGCAGACGGCCACCGCGCCGCCGAGCAGCGCCGCGGCGGCCAGCGCGAGGCCGCCGCCCTGGCTGGCGCCGCTGACCGCGACCCGGTCGCTGTCGACGCCGTCCAGGCCGGCCGCGGCCTCGACTGCCAGCACGGCATCCGCGTAAAGCCTGGTGTAGTAATAGCCATCGGGACTGGCGATGCCGCGGGTCATCACCGCCGAGTACTCCGGGCCCGGCCCGATGTCGCCGGTCGCGCCGACGGTCCACCGGCCGCCCTGACCGCGGGTGTCCATCACGAACACCGCGAAGCCGGCCGCCGGGAGCATGGCGTGATCGGCTGGCAGGCCGCGGCCGCCGCCGTAGCCGATGAACTGCACCACCACCGGCAGCGGCTCGTCGCCGGCTCCGGGCGGCCGCAGGTACCAGGCGCGGATCCGGTCACCGCCGGCGCCGGAGAACTCCACGTCGTACGCCTGCATCGGCCCGTACACGTCAGGCCGGTACCGGGCGATCGTGGCCGGCCTTGCGGCCGCCTTGGCCTGAGCCAGCCGATGCGACCACCATTCGTCCAGCCCGGCGGGCTCCTCGGCGTGCGTGCGGTGCTCAAGCAGTTGCTCCGGCGGCAGGTCGAACCACGGCATGTGATCACGCTCCCTGGTCTGCTGGCTCCCGCTGCTGATCTTGCCGGATTTCCCGGTCAGCCGTGCGACGCGAGCTGCTGCCCGGGCTGCCAGATGTCTTCAGCCGGATACATCCTGACCATGCGAGGGCGCTCGACTCGCGTGGCGACGTCGGCCGATAGGCGCAGTCGCGTCCAGTCGGCCCGGTAGAGCAGGGGGACTAGCCACGACGGATCCGTAAATGCTGAATCTGATGTCACCATGCCCCGATCATGCCCCTCTCGCTGGCCCGGTCCGGCCGCGGCGGCTGCGTCGTGGTCTCGTTGGCCGCGGTGCGTGGCTTCGGCTATGCTGCACAGGCGCGAGCGGGTGCTGGATGCCCGGTCCGATGGGGTATGGGGTAATTGGCAGCCCGACGGGTTCTGGCCCCGTTAGTCTAGGTTCGAGTCCTGGTACCCCAGCCGAAATTGTGGTGAGGCGGATCATCCGCCCGCCGGGCGCGAGTTGGTGCCCGGCTCAATCTTTTGTCTCGGGCCTGGTACCGAGGGCGCGGGACAGCACGGTGACCCGGTCGCGGGCGCCGGTCTTGGCGAAGATCGACTTCAGATGATCCTGGACCGTGTGCTCGGACAGCGACATCTGGCGGGCCATGGCATGCGTGTCGCTGCCGGTGGCGAGCAGGCTGAGCAGCTCGTTCTCGCGGGTGGTGAGGCCGAAGGCGCGGGCGAACAGATCAAGGCGGTCGGCCGCGGAGATCTCCTCGATGGTGACGACGATGGTCGCCGCGCCGGGGTTTCCCTGGGCTGGCCGTCGGCCTGCCGCTGGCGCTGGCCGTGCGCCCGGCGCAAACCCTGGCTCGTCGGACGCGAGCCTGGCGGCGCGCAGGGTGAGCCAGAGGCCGCCAGCCAGGTGCGCGCGGGTGGCGGCCGGATGCCCGTCGACGCTGGCCTCCGCGGCCAGCAACTGGGCGGCGACGTTGTAGACGCTCGCCGGGACGGCCCGCTCGTCCGGCCGAGGCGGCAGCAGCAGGTCCAGCCAGGCTTGGGACGCTGCCGTGCGACTCGTGATCCGCAGGTCGTCGTCGAGCGTCAGCACGACGGGGCCGATACCGGGCTGGCGCGGGTAAGCCGCCTCGGTGAAGGTCCGGGCCTGGCACCGCCGCAGGGCCGTGGTCAGCTGCCCGGTGACGCCTTCGATGAACTCCGCGTCGGACCTGGCGAACGGCTCCCGCGCGTCGTCGCGCCACAGGTCCAGGAAGCCCCAGCAGCCGAACTGGTCCGCGAACACCGCCGAGGCCACGTCGCCGATCTGGTAGCGGCTCATGACCTCCCGCCAGACCAGGCTGCGGGCCAGGTCGCCGCCGACCGCGTCGTGCAGTCGCGCGACGGGTGAATCCTGGCCTTGCAGGACGGTCCAGCGATTGACCCGGGTGGCGTACTTCGCCTTGATCAGGGCGGGCAGCTCGGGCAGGCACGGCACGGCGGCCAGCGGAGCGGCGCCGACCGTGGTGACCGGGTCGGTGAGCAACCAGACGTGGGCGTCGTAGTCGATCACCTCGCGCAGGACCTGGAGTACCTGGCGGCGCAGGTGCGTCGCGTCGAGCGGTTCCGCGCCGATGGCGGCGATGCGATCGCGGGCACGGGTGCGCGCCCAGGTGCCGGTCACCTTGGTGAGCGTACGCGCCGGCCGGCTAGCCCCAGGAATCTGGGATACCGCGGCCCGGGGACGGCAACTAGCGTGGCCGTCAATGGCAATCAGCGCGGCAAGGTGCTGCAACGGGAAAGGAACAACCGATGACCACGCTCCGGGTCGAGCATGCGATCCACGACTATGACCTCTGGAAGGCGGCGTTCGACAGCTTCGCCGAGGCACGCGCGAAGGCCGGCGTCCGCAGCTTCGCAATCCGCCAGCCCGCCGACGATCCGAGCTACCTGATGCTTGATCTGGAGTTCGACGGCGCCGGCCAGGCAGCGGCGTTTGCCACGTTCCTTGCGCAGCGCGTCTGGTCGTCGCCGGACTCTGCGCCAGCGCTGGCCGGCGTGCCGCGGGCGCGGATCCTCGACCTGCGGGGGAGCGGGGGCGCTTGAATCGGTGTTGCATCGCCCGGCCCGGCCCGGCCCGGCCTGGTCGGCCTGGCCTGGTCGGCCTCCGGAGGCGAGGTCTGATCCGCTCGCCGGGAATCGAGGTTAGCCGTCAGGCCCTGGCGATCAGCCAGTCATAAGCCTCCGCGGAACTGCTGGCCTCGATGGTGCCGTGGTCGTCGTCCTCGGGAAAGCGCGCGTCGACACCCGGAATCCGGTCGGCCAGCCACCGCCCGTGGGCGGGCGGCGGCGACGTGTCGAGCTGGCCGTGCCACAGTTGCACCGGCACCCGGATGGCGCTGAGATCGAACCCCAGGGCTGCAGGAATGCCACCCAGTCGTCCCACCAGCCCTGATCCCCGCCGCGCATGCCGTCGCGCCAGCACATGGCAAGGTGCTCGGCCACCTCCCGGCTGTGCGCGGCGTCAGTCTCCGCCTTGCTGCCCCATTTCGCCAGCCATCCTGCTGGCACAGACATCCGCTCGAACTGCTCGGCCGCGTCAACGCGAAAGTTCTCCCGGGCCTTCGGGCGGTCCGCGAAGAACAGCCGCGTCTCTGCTGCGGTCGGCCTGGCCGGCCGCGGGCAGCCAGGGTCTCCAGGGGTAGTGGTTGCCCGGCGGTCCAGTGCAGTTCAGCCAGGCGTCCGTCAGATGCGGCTGCGGGAGCGACCTCGTTCGACGCCCGTTACGCGCAGGATCAACAGCAGGACGATCGCGCCGATGATGGAGCCGATGATTCCGGTCGTGTGGACCCGGTGAATCGCCAGCCGGTGGAACTGGATCAGGTTCTCGATGAACCCGCCCAGGAAGGAACCCACGATACCGAGGAGAATGGTGCCGATGAGCCCGATGGGGTCACGACCCGGGACAAGCAGCCGCGCGACGGCGCCGGCGATGAGGCCGACGATGATCAAAACGACAATGAATGTCACCATGGCGGTGTAGTTACCGCGTTTGCAGCCAAACATGCCGCAGGCCGGCCCCAGTCCGGTCCTGCGGCGGCGCCGCAGGCGGTCGGCTGGCGTGCGCCTGTCGCCCGGTGGTCGCGGCGTCCGCGCGACGGCGGCCTCCGGCGGCCGTTTGGCGCGGCTCCGGTCCGGTACGCTAGCCTTAGTCCGCGCCGCGGTCGCTGACTGTTTGCGCATCACCTGGCCCCGTCGTCTAGCGGCCCAGGACGCCGCCCTCTCAAGGCGGTAGCGCCGGTTCAAATCCGGTCGGGGCTACACATGAAGCACCAGTTCAAGGGCCTGATCGCCGGTTCCGGCGATCGGGTCCTTGATCGTCTGACCGCACGATGACCGCAGGACTGTCGGGTATACAGCGGCCGTGCGCGGGACCGGGCGGCACGCTGCAGTGCCGAAGCTCCGGCTCCGGGCTGCACTCGCGGCGCCGGGCATGCGGTCGGCATGGCCGTCGCCTTCCGGCCACCACCAAGGCTGGCGCGCCGCGCGAGTGCCCGTCTACGGCGTAGTAGCAGAGTTCGTGCATATTCCTGAGCGAGCGAAACCTGGCCCTCATTTACGGCTCGGCGGTCGAGACCGGCGGGTGATCGCCGACGGCCACTCCGCTTCTAGTTCTTCGGGTGGGCTACGTAGAAGCCCTTGCCGCGGACGGCGATGATCAGTCCTTCGCCGCGCAGGGTCTGCAGCGCGTGGTCGGCGGTGCGGTGGGAGACGCCGTGTTCCTGGGCGAGGGTCAGGATGCTGGGGACGCGGGAGGTGATCTCTCCTGAGGTGATCTTGGCTCGCAGGATGCCTGACAGCTGCTCGTGCAGGGGGACGGGCAGGTCGTGGTCGATCACGTCCGGCAAGCTATTCCCCCCGGTGTCAGCATGCTTACCGGGGAGTTCCCTTGTATTCACGTGTGTACACGGGTGTACATTTTGTTTTGCAAGCCGTTCGCCCTGGGTGAGGAGATGGCCGGATGCTCGAAAGCGATGCGCAGAGCGCGCTGACGGACCTGCGCTGGCACTGGGATGACGCCTACAAGATCAATTTCGTGGAGGGCGCCTGGCAGGCCGTCCCGCTTGCGGATCCGTCGGTGATCATCTCACGTGACAGCTCCATGGAGCTGCGTGAGGCACTCAGACACGATTACGCGATACGGGCCAGCCGGAGATGGGCTGACAATAGCAGCGCCTAAGGCGCGTTATGTGAGTTTCTTGTTCATGTTGGGTCGGTGAGCTGGGTGAGCAGCAGGGTGTGGGCCGCGAGTGTGGCGGCGGTCCTGGTTAAGAGCCCTTCGAAGGTGTGCGCGCCGTGGCGGGCGAGGTCCATCTGGCCGGTGATCTCCTTGAACGAGGTCTCGACCCGGTTGCGGAGCCTGGCGATCAGGCGTTGCAGCGCCTTGGGCATGGTGGAGCGCTGCTTGCGGGCGGGATGATCACGTCGATCTCACAGGTGGCCATCTCGGCGGCGAAGCGGATGCCGGTGAAGCCCTTGTCCGGCAGGAGCGCATCGATGCTGGCGGCGTCCCCGGCGACCAGGTCGGTGCCGATCTGGCGTTCATCGATGGCGGCGGGCACGATGGACCAGGCGCGGACCAGGCGTCTGCCCAGGTCGGTGCGGATGGCCAGGCGGAAGCCGTAGAACCATTCGGCGTGTGCGCCGTCGCGGCCGAACCGGGCGGCCAGGTCGTTGCCCGGGCCGGTCCGCTGATCGGGGCCGCGGACCCGGGAGGGATGCTTGACCGGCAGCGCGGAGGTATCGATCTGCTGGACCGGATCGGGCGGCACAGCGGCCGCGCAGGCAGCCCGGAGCTGCTCGAACGCGCCCCGCAGCCAGCGGGTCCGGCGGTTGACCTCCGGCTGGCCCGGCAGGTGCGGGAACAGGTGCGGCCAGTCGCGGCGGATCTCGGCCAGGAAGCCGTTCTCGCTGCGGCGGCCGAGCAGGTGCCGGACCAGGGCGATGGCCAGCAGCTCGGCGTCGGTGCAGGCCGGGGCGGGCCCGGGGCGGCGCGGGATGGACAGGACGCTGGTCTTGATCGCGTCATCGACCAGGCAGTACACGTAGACGAACAGCAGCTACCCCTGTGAACTGTGGCAACAGGCTGGCCACGCTCCCGGCATTAGCCGGTCAGGCATGAGGCAAGTTAGCGACGCATCAGTACCCGGCACGGCCCAGCTCAATTGTCAGCGTCAGCTTGCCCGGCCTCAGCCACCGTCACACGACCCGTTCACATCACTCGCAGCCATCTCGGCCGGTGCGCGGCCGTGGTGGCGGGAGAGGACCCAGAAGCCGGTGAGTGCGGCGGCTCCCAGTGCCGCGATGAGCAGTGTGCTTCCGATCCCGCCGTGTGGCAGCGCGAGCGCGTAGAAATTGCGCACCGCGGGCTCGGGGAACAGCAGCACGAACCCGGCGACCGCGGCGACAAGGAGGGCGATCCGGCGCCACGTCAGCGGGATCGCCAGCAGGGCGAGTACGCACAGGCTGAGGAGGAGCGCGACCAGGGTCGCGGCCGTGCGCTGTTCGGTCAGGGGAAGACCGCGCGCCCGCGCGAGGGCGTAGGCGGAGAACGTCGCCGCGGCGATGATGAGCCCGGCGGGAATGGTGAACCGCAGAACCCGGCCGACGAACCCGGGCAGGTAGCGGCGGCGGTTCGGCGCGAGCGCGAGGAAGAAGGAGGGAACGCCGATGGCCAGGGTGTCGATGATGGTGAGATGGCGGGGCAGAAACGGGTAGGGCAGCAGGGCGGCGCCCGCGGCGACGGCCAGCAGCGTCGCCCACACCGTCTTGGTGATGAACAGGTTGGCGACGCGTTCGATGTTGGCCGTCACCCGCCTGCCTTCTGCCACGACGCCGGGCAGCGTGGCGAAACTATTGTCGAGCAGGACCAGTTCGGCGACCGCTTTGGTCGCGGGCGCGCCCGAGCCCATGGCGACGCCGATGTCGGCGAGTTTGAGCGCCAGGACGTCGTTGACCCCGTCGCCGGTCATGGCCACCGTGTGCCCGCGGGCCTGCAGCGCCTTGACCATGGACTCTTTCTGGAGCGGTGTCACCCGGCCGAAGACGAAGTGTTCCTCGAGCAGGGCGCCGAGCGGGCCGGGGTCGTCCGGCAGGTCCCGCGCGTCGAAGGGATCGCCGACACGTGGCACGCCCGCGCGTGCTGCGACGGCGCTCACGGTGCGTGGGCTGTCTCCGGAGATCACCTTGAGCGTCACGCCCTGCGCGGCGAAGTAGGCGATGGTCTGGGGAGTGTCGGATCGCAGCCGCTCAGCGAGCACGATGAAGGCCACCGCGTGCAGGCCCGGCGGGAGCGCCTGGGCGTTCAGGGGGCCGGTGGTGTGCGCCAGCGCGAGGACCCGCTGCCCGGTGGCGGCCAGGTCGGCGGCGCGCGGCAGCAGCCCGTCCTGGCTTCCCGCTAGGACCATTTCCGGTGCTCCCAGCACCCAGGTGCCGTGGCCCGCGAAGCTGGCCGCGCTCCACTTACGCGCCGATGAGAACGGCACGGCGTCCTGGCGTGCCCACCCCTGCGGCGGGGGAAAGGCCTGCCCGATGGCGGCCAGCGTCGCGTTGCGGGCCTCGTCGTCGGCGAGCGCGCCGAGCGCCGCCTCGGCCGGCGCCTGGTCATCGAGCCGGATCAAGCTGTCGAACGCGATCGTCCCGTCAGTGAGGGTGCCGGTCTTGTCGAAGCAGACGACGTCCACCCGGGCCAGGCCCTCGACGGCGGGAAGCTGCTGCACCAGGACGTGGCGCCGGGCGAGCGTGACCGCGGCCACGCCAAAGGCGACGCTGGTCAGCAGCACCAGGCCCTGCGGCACCATGCCGACCAGCGCGGCGACGGTCGAGGTGGCGCCCTCGCGCACGGTTTGGTGGGTGTGCAGCTGGCTGATGACCAGCAGCGCCGCCACCGGCGGGATCGCCCACGTGACGTAGCGCAGGATCTGGTTGATGCCCGCGACCAGCTCCGAGCGCACCACCGTGAAGCGCCGCGCCTGCGCCGCCAGCTTGCGGGCGTACGCCTCGGCGCCCACCCCGGTCGCCTGATAGCCGCCCGATCCGGCGACCACGAAACTGCCCGACAGCAAGCGATCGCCCGCCCGCTTGTCCACCGGCTCGGACTCACCGGTCAGCAGCGACTCATCGGCTTCCAGGCTCGCGCTGGCGCGCACCACCCCGTCGGCGACCAGCTGGTCCCCGGCCCGCAGGTCGACCAGGTCACCGGCCACGAGCTCCGCGACGGCTATCTCACGCGGCGCGCCGTCGCGGATCACCCGGACCCGCGGCGCGCTGAGCACGGCGAGCCGGTCGAGCGTGCGCTTGGCGCGCAGCTCCTGCGCGATACCGATCAGCGCGTTGGCGACGAGCACGATGCCGAACAGGGCATCCTGCGGCTGGCCGACGACCAGGATCACGGCCAGCAGCACACCCAGGATCAGGTTGAACCGGGT
>WNEY01003536.1_pt1 | contig 13355 bp, 6 predicted proteins | sample 5400531 | NCBI WGS metagenome assembly WNEY01 (sample SAMN13153338, study PRJNA577476) | soil metagenome | isolation source: 200 cm saprolite under Douglas fir tree site 1 | place: USA:California | collected 2015-04-18
GTGTGGGATCCCTGCCACGCACGGAGCGCACCATGTACCCCAGAAGTCGAGAATCACGACTTTGCCGTGGAGGGCCTGCCAATTCACGTCAGAGGGTCGAGGCCCCTGCACCACGAATTCAAACCCGAGGGGTGGTGCTTGATCCCCACTTTTCAGCGCATTCGTCGGTACTTGCTTCAGTTGCTGGGCGCACAGTTCCAGGGCAACCATAAGAATCAGCACCAAGGGCAGAACGCGTTGGTTCTTGGACATAGAGCCTCCTCACTTCCTCAGACGCTTGAGACGCCAGATGGTTATGATTGTCGCGGCCTTGCCACACAGATTTTCTTAACCCGGTTCGCCAATGGTCCCGAGCATGTCGAAAGAGTTAGAGCCACTTGGCCGTATAGTCGCTAGCCTTGATCGGAAATGCCTCGGAGCAGAAGACTCGGGGCGAAGTGGGGAGCCCTGATCCGAGGCATTTTCGATAAGGAGACTAGAAGGAAGCCGCTCGCGTTTGCGGCGGATGCGGTGCTATGGGGATGGAATCGACTTTCGCCTGCAACCAAAAGAATACACGACAGTTGCAAGAACGGTCCGCACATTGAGGGAGTACCAAGTCTCCGCCCTCCCGTAGGTCGCAGCAGCCACAAACGGGCCCAACGTCTTGCATGGCCTTGAAGCTAGTTGCTACGGCCCCAACCAAATGCTACCCGGCGCTAGCCCCAACCTAGAAGCTCACCCTCAATCCGAACTGGAACGCGCGGGGCAGACCCGAGCCTGTGGAGATCGCCGGCCGGGTGGCGCTGAAGCTAGCAAAACCGCTGCTGCGATCTACGCCTGCGAGCGCCCGGTTGCCGGCAGCATTGCGCAGACTGCCATCAGCGCCGAGCGTGAAGCCCGAAGGCGACCCCGTAGAAGTCGAGGCGACGGTGGTGAGTGTTCCGTTGAAGGCGCTCGAGGGCAGGCCGGCGGGACCCACGACATTAGAAACGTTGAACAGGTTGAACACCTGCGCGGTCGCTTCAATTTTGAACCGCTCCGTCACACGGAAGATTTTGCTGGCCTGGAGGTCTTGGGAGATAAACGAGTCACCGAATCGGATGCTATCCGGCACTTCCAGGACAAATGGAGCCCGTCCGCCGCGCGGCAGCGGCTTTCCTCCAGCGGTTTGGTTGTAGTTCTGGATCAAGGCGTTGAGGTGTGCGGCGCTTGTTACATCGCGGCCGAGCGAGCCGCGCCGGGTGCCCGGCAGCATGTCGCCGTTGATGCCGTCGCCGTTCAGGTCGGCCGAGCCTACGGTTATCGTGGAAGGCAGCCCGCCCATCCACGACGAAATCATGGACGCCCGGAAGCCCAGAGGCAGCTCCACGATGGCGTTGACCGTGAGCCGGTGCGTGCGGTCCAGGGCGCCCGGGCCGAAATTGGCTCGCACCTTTCGGTTCACTAGGGTGCCACCGCCCAGGCCCAATCCATCGGGAAGAGTCGTTTCAAACCGCGAAAGGGCGTAGGAGGCGGTGAACTGGTAGCGCTTGGAGAGGCGCTTGTCGAACCGCGCGGTCAGGGCGCGGTAGCGCGAAAAGCCCTCAGAGACGTCCAGGGTGATGGCCCCGGCGGGCTGGCCATCGGCTAGAAGGATGCGCGTGCCGTTGCCGGGGAAGATGTTGGCGGCGTCAATGTCGCGCATGACTTCATGGACGGTGCGGCTGTACAGAAAATTCACGTCCAGCATGCTGTTCCCGGGCAGTTCGCGCTGCACGCCGATATTCGCCTGCTGAGAATAGGGCGTCGAGAAGTTGTTGCTGATGTCTGACGTGTTCGGTGTTAGTTGGCGTGGCTTGCTGGCCCTGGTTGCTCTCTGCGGTTTTTCTGGTACGTTACAGTAATTGTTGGTTGGGATTGTCTGCTGCGGTCGCGCACCGTATCTTGTCGTAGGGTGTGGAGGCGCGCGCAGCTCCCAGGCCCAGAAGAGTCTGGAAAGCAGCCATTGGGTTGCTTTCGGCGATTGTGCCGAAAGAGGAACTCGTCAAGGTAGACTTGGAGTTGGGCGCGGCTTACCCCGTGGTGAGTGCCGATGAGCCATTGTTGCAGGTTACCGAGGGGCATCCCGGATTTCGCGCCCTGGCGCATGCCGCGTTCGTGCTGCACACCTGGGACGCAACCCCGGGCGCAACCCCTGACTTTCTAAAACGCATACTTCAGCGCGAATTGAATCTGTCGTTGGGCACCCGTCTGGGACTGGAACGCCGCGCGAGTGATCGTCCCGAAAGAGGTTCCGAGGGCGTTAGCGTTGGGAGAGAAAAAATTGGGGTGATTGGCCAGATTGAAAACCTCCACACGGAACTGGACATCTTGCCGCTCGGTAATCTTGAAGGAGCGATGGAGGCCGAGGTCGAAGTTTTTCAGTCCGTCGCCGCGCCCGATGTTGCGGCCCGCAGTGCCGAATGTGTTAGCGGCGGGGATGCCCCAAGCAGGGCTGTCCCCCGAGGCACAGTTCGCCAAGCTCCCGTTGGCCAGCCGCGTGCACGTGTTGAACCAGCGGCTCGGTCCGGGGTTAGCGATGTGCCAGTCGCCGATGAGATTCGGTCGGTCACTCCCCCCGCCGGTGTTGCTGATATCCTTACCCGTGTCCACCGTGAAGGGGCGGCCAGTCTGCAGGGTCAGGATGCTGGTCAACTGCCAGCCAGCAACGATGGCGTTGGTGAAGCGGTTGGAAGTCGAGAAGCGCTGACCGCTCCCGAAGGGCAGGTCGTAGACGTAGCTGAGCACCCAGCGATGAGTCACGTCGTAATCCGACACGGCCCGCTCCGCGCGAAGGTTGCGCGCATCCTGTGCGAAGAAGTCGCTGGAATCGCTGCCGGTGGAAATGCCGGCATTGTCGTCCAAGGCCTTGGACCAGGTGTAGGAGGAGACGAAGCTCAGACCCCTGGTCATACGCCGTTCGATGCGGACCTGGAGGGCGTGGTAGTTCGAGTTCCCGATCGAAGAGATGAATCCGCCGGTGATGTTCCCATAGGCTGGGAACGGCCGACGGCTGCTGATCGAACCAGGCCCCGGCAACGCCTGGTTGATGTTCCATGGGATGGGGAGCTTATGGCCTTCGGATCCCAGATAAGAGACGTCAACTACGATGTCTTTGGCGACCTCGCGCTGTACCCCCAGACTCCACTCATTGATGTAGGCGGTCACGAAGTTGGGATCAATGCCCGGGGCCACGACGGACGGTGTTCCTTTAAACGCGTTGGCTAGGCTGAGGCTAGGGGATGCCGTGGACGCCAGAGGACCTGCTGTCTGTCTCTGCCGGAAGGGTGAATTTCGGGAGAGCGGCGTAATTCCGTTGCCCACGATCTGATAATTGTAAAAAGCTCCAAACCCGGCACGCACGACGGTTCCGGTTCCCTTAAAGGGTTGCCAGGCCAAACCGATCCGCGGAGCAAAATTGTTCCTATCAGTCTTCCACAGCCGCCGGCCCACGTCCGGACGGGGCCGAAGCTTCAGGTAGGAGCCCGGGGTCGAAGTGTCGGTGATGGGTAGAGCCTCCAACCCACCTGCGACCTTGATCGTCTGAGTGTTTGGATCGAAGGAAGCCATCTTATTGACCTTCTCCACCGGCGGCAGGTTGAGCTCGTAGCGAAGACCTAGATTCAAGGTTAGTTTGGGGGTGACCTTCCAGTCGTCTTGGAAATAGTAACCGGAGCTGAAAGTCATCGCGTTGTGAAAAGGTACGCCCAGATTGCGATCCGCCTGGCGGGGAAGCCCGAGCAACAGGTCCCCTACGGAATTGCCGGTCGCCGTATTGCCCGCCGCGATCAGCTCCGGCTGGCCTGTGAACTGTCCGGTGAAGTTGAAGCTGCCCCGGCCGAAGGAGGTGAAGAAGGAGTTGAAGAGGAAGCGGCGGATGTCAAATCCCCATTTCAAGGTGTGGCTGCCGCGAATGAAAGTCATGTTCTCCACGTAGTGGTAGGTGTTGTCGTGGCGGCCCTGGGGCAGGTTGGTCGGGCCGCCAATGGTGTCAAAACCGCTTAGAATGAGTTGAGGGGCTCCGTTGTTGAAAGGCGTCACGCCTGCGTCGGTGAGGCCTCCCATGCCGAGCCGGTTAATCACGTCCACGTCGCGGTCCTGCTGCAGGCGGAAGAAACCGAAGCGGGTGTAGCCGACCCGGGCTTCGTTCACCCAGCGCGGGCCGAACAAGTGCGTCCAGACCACTGCCGTGTGCTGGGTACGCTGGAGTTCGTTACAACCCCATGCAGGGACGTTGCGCGCCGAGCAAAGAGGGTTAGCCAAAGCGAAAAACTCGTTCGAATCGGAAAACTCGTAAGCGCCAAAGATGCTGTCACTGTTGCTGACCTTGTGGTCGATACGCACAGAGAACTGATCGAGGCGCAGCGGGCTGGCGGCAGCGGAAACAAAATCATTTGCTCCCGTGAGATTAGGATCGGGGTAAAGAGCCAACAGCCCGGCACCCTGCTTGCTCCACCGGGAAGGATCAATGCGGTTACCTGGGAAGGGGTCCATCACCGGCCTGCCGTGCACAGTGCTCCGAGTAGCCGGATCAAAGATTTGCCCGCTAAAGATCGGGCGCCCCAATGCGTCGGTGCCAATCTGCGGGCCGAGTAGCGCGGAGAAGTCACCCTTCTGTTTCATGGCCAGCGTGGGCACGTTTGCCAGGCTGGCTTCCTGCTGACCGCGTCGCTGCCCCTCGTACCCGGCAAAGATGAAAGTGCGGTCACGCCGGATCGGTCCGCCGAGGACACCGCCGAACTGGTTGCGGCGGAAGCTGGGTTTGCTGGGCGCGAAGAAATTGCTGGCGTCGAAGACCGAGTTGCGGTGGAACTCATACGCAGAACCGTGGAAATCGTTGGTGCCAGACTTGGTGGTGACAATGATCTGACCGCCGGCCTGCCGCCCATACTCTGCTGCATAGGTGCCCGTGACGACTTTAAACTCGCGCACGGCGTCGAGAATCGGGCGGTGTAGAGGCTGATTGGTCGTTTCGTCGTTATTGTCGATGCCGTCTTTGATGTAGTTGTTGGCGACTTCGCTGTTGCCGGCCACATTGAATCCGCCGCGGAACCCCAGCGTAGAGCCCTGAGCCGGCGCGAAGACATTCGGCTGCAACTGCGCTAGTTGGAGGTAGTCACGCCCATTTAGAGGAAGTTCTGCGATCTTCTTCTGATCTACCACGTTTCCGAGTGCCGCGCTCTCGGTCTGGACTAGTGGGACATCTTCCCGCACCTCTACAACGTCAGTGAGCTGGCCTAGGGAAAGCTTGATCTCCAGGCCTGCCTGCTGTCCTACTTGCAAGATAATCCCGGAGCGTACTTCTTTCCTGAAGCCCGGGGCCTCCACCGTGAGGCTGTACTCGCCGGGGGGCAACAGCGTGAAGACAAAGTTGCCGTCCGTTCCGGTCGTCTCCGTTTGCTCTCGGTTTGTGGCCGCGTTCCGGATGGTGACATTCGCTCGGGGAACCGCGCCCCCCGATTGGTCCACCACACGCCCGTTCAGCGTCGCGGTGAAGGTTTGGGCCTCCAGGCCAGCGGCCAGCAAACTACATGCAACCAGCAGCAGTAGCCCAGCTTCGCGAATTCTCAGTTGCCTTGGCATTTTGGTCTCCGCGCTAAGGACGTGATGGGCAGGCCAGCTAGGGGGCAAAAAAGAGAGCGATGGAACCGATAGGGCACGCCGAAAACCTAGCGGCTAGCCTATTCCAGCTTCCATGCCACACGCGCGGGATTTTGTCAAGCGGGCCTTGCTGCCTTTGCTGCCTGCCTCAAAGGAGACGCTCGCAAACTTCAATGCAAGAGGGCGAACTCCGAGGCAATGCCCCGAAACAATTTGCCCTCGGTCGGATTTCGACCCGCCTATCGTCGCCCCAGCGCGCTGCTGTAAATAGCGTTGAAGAGCACCTTGAAGGTGGCGGGCTGGCCCCGGAACTCGGAGCCGGCCCTTCACTGGGGAAAATAATAGAGCGCGTTGAAGAGCGTTTTGAAGGTTCCGTAGGATTGACCGCGGTATTGCGGGCGGAAGCCGAACATCACCACGCGGCCACGGCCCAGAGGAGCATCCATCAGCGCGCTGCGGTTTTGCAGCAAGGCGTCACCCAATAGCCAGCCGGACATGAGGGGATTTCCGTTAGGATAAGTGGCCACTGTGACGGCACCGGGCGCCGCCGCGCGCTCAAAGGCCGGTGCAAAGGCCGGGCTATGCTCAAACCAAGCGGCGGCCTCAGCATCCATACCGTAGCCGAGTGGGTGATTGGGGTTGATCGTGATACGCAGAATCGAACCCGGTCCGTAGAAATCACGGCTGGGGACGTCACGCAGGACGTTTCGAGCCCCCACGCCCAGCCGCTCGATCGGAAAGTTGGAGGCGCTGTTCAACGTCACCAACGTGCCGCCCCCCATCACAAACGCGCGCAGATTGGCCACACCCGCCGTGCCGATGCCCCCGGTGAACTCGTCAGGGACGGGACCTTGGAAAGAGCTGCGCTCCCGGTCAGCAGGCCGGGCCTCCCGGCCGATCCCTGCGGGCTCTCCCGGCTCGCGCCGACGATGCCCCTCCACAAGCGCCGCTACGCTCTGGTCGGGAATCACGATCACGTCAAAGCGGGCTTCGAGCTTTCCTTGTCGGATGTCGTTATCATAGATACTGGTGTAGGGAAATTCGAACTGCTCAAGCAGCCAGCGCGTCCAGCCTTCGTCCATGCTGGGCAGATAGCTCTTGTAGATCCCCACGCGCGGGGCTCGCAGCGGGCTGACGTCGGGCAGGGGATTATTGGTCGCTGAGAAGTCACAACCCAGAGGTGCGAGTTCGCGTACGGAACCCGAGCGGATCACGAATGTGCCCGGAGGGAATTCGCGCCCGGCATCCCGGATGGCCGTTTTCAACCGGGCGACCTGGGCGCCACTCTTGAGCAGGCGGTTGACAGCTAAGTAGGCGTTGTTCGAATCGGCGCGCAGCAAGTATTGCTTCCGACTCGGCTCGACCTTGCCCGCCGGTAGCTCAATCTTGTCTACCTTCTCAAGGTCCGCCTGGAAGGCACTCTGCACCTCAACGCATTTAACTTCCATCAGCAGCGGCAAGGTTTGCGCGGTCACGTCGTAGGGTCGCTTGGGGGGGCCGCTCGGGTATTCGCGCAGGTCGGGATACTTCTGGCGCTCGAGTAGGGTCTTGGCGTAGTTCCCGTAAGGCTGCGCCAGTAGGACGACGTAGCTGCCAGCCGGATACTCGATGCCCTCGGCAGTGAACTTCTGTTGAGCGCGCTGGACCTCCACCATACCAAAGCGCAGCGTGTTCAGCAGCTTTACGGCCGCGGCCAAATCCTTCTGTTGCGGCGGCACGATGTACGCAAATGGCGCGGCGCTACGCTCGACCGCTTTGCGGCCGACTTGATAGAAGTTGCGCAGGAACATCTCGCGGTTCTGCGCGGCCGTGGCCAGGCAGGCCTCGAACGCAATCAACTGGTAGTCCACGATATCGCGCAGGTGCCATTCGCCTCCCTTCCAGGGATCCGGGTAATTCCAGCTGCTCTGCTGGGCGTTGTAACCGAGCGACGCCACGTCGAGCTCCTCAGGGCGCACGCGGATAGGAGAAGCCAGACGCGCGGAGGCTGATTCGGTCAGAATGCGCACCCCGCCGTGATAGGCCTGGTAGTGGCGCGCCGGCGTCCAGAAGTCATACATGGCGTTGACCACTACTCCCTTCTTCCCAGCAGTGGCAAGCGCGGCGGCCATGGAAGTGCCCAGCATGTTGGTCTCCTGCACGATCAGCGGGTCCACATTAGGATCAACTGGGTCCAGAAATGGCGGAGTGAAGATGCGGGCGCTGTAGCCGCCCATCTGATGCGCGTCGTAAACCACCTGCGGATGCCACACATTTTGGACCTTGGCCACTGTCAATTGCGATTCTACCTGCGTGAACATGTACCAGTCGCGGTTGTTATCGTGCCCGACGTAGGGATGATAGAGTTCCACCGGTGCCGAGCCCTCGAATGGCGTTCCGACATACTTGCGATACCATTTCACCACCATCTCCTGCCCGTCAGGATTAAGCGATGGGATCAATAGAAAAATGGTGTTGTCCAGGATGGTGTGGTGGCGCGGGGTGTCTTCGGTGAGCAGTTTGTAGACGAACTCCATGGCTGTCTGGGTGGAGGCGACCTCGGTGGAGTGGACGGTGCAGGTGATCAGGACCACGGTCTTGCCCTGGGCGATAAGCTTCTCCGCTTCGACGTCAGAAAGTCCTCGCGGGTCAGCCAAGCGCTGTTGGATCTGGAGGTAGCGATCAAGTTGCTGCAAGTTGTCCGCGGAGGAGATGGTCAGCCCCACAAACGGTTTGCCCAGGGTTGATTTCCCGAGCTCCGCGAACTTCACGCGGTCAGGAGCAGCCGCGGCTACCTTCTGAAAATAGCCCACTACCTGGTCCCAATCGGCCAGCTTGCGGTCTTCGCCTACTTTGAAACCCAGGAAGGAGTCCGGCGAGGGAACTTGTCCTGCGGCCGGCACTGCTGCCACGGAGGCACACCAGAGAAGAAGCAGGCCTCCCAGCAACACGCGTCTTCTCAGAATTGCAATTTTCATTGGATTCACCTCTCGATGGTGATTATGCCTCGCCCGTCCTGGACTTCGATCTTGGTTCCGAAGGGCTGGCTGAGCTTTTGCAAGCGACCAAGAATTCTGGCCGAAGTTTCCGGCTCGGCGGACTCGGGGCGCCCGCGTTGCCAGCGGCTGCGTCCAAACCCCAGAGTGATGGGCGTCAGGCGCACCTCGGCGGGATGTCCGCCGCGAAACGTCACGCGCGCCACCACCGACTCCCAGTAAAGTGGATCGGCGGCGAAGCCCCGGCGGTTGTGATCGCTCCGCGCGTAAAGATCCGCCGGGGATGCCTCGGGCCCCAGGTCATACTGCTGATAGAGGTCCGCCGGCAGGCGCGTCACAGCTTCATTTTGGAAGACGAAGTTCGCCAGGCTGTAGAAAATGACCTTGCCCTTGTAAATCTCGATGCCGCGCAGCACATGGGGCCCGTGTCCTACGAAGACGTCGGCGCCGGCCTCCACCGTGGCATGAGCGAAGTCAACCAGGAACTGCGCGGGGACTTCGCGCGAGCCCGGGGCCCCCTCGTGCGAATGGATCGAAACCACCACGTAGTCGGCCATGCGGCGCGCGTCCCGGATGGCTTCGGTGAGGCCTTTCAGGTCGCTGGGGTCGGGCTCAGTCACCACGGCGGGAGTCACCAAGTTCAAAGGTTTGATTCAGGAAGCTCACGCGCTCGGTGAGTCCGGCTCCACCCGCACCAGCTCCGCTGCTGCGCCCAGTTTCAGATCCTCTTTTATCTTGCGTAGCGCAGCGAGCGCCGCCGCATCCACACGGTAACGAGTGCGGAAGCGCAGCGGGTCGAGGCCCGGCCGGCCGCGTAGGTCGGGGCGCTGTACACCTGCCGGCGAGCTCGGTGAAAATGTCGAAGCGCAGGAGACCAGCGCCATACGCCCCCGCGCCGTCTCCAGGTAGGCCGGAGCACGCGCCTCGCCCAAGTTTTCCCCGATCCCAGCAAAGGTGACTCCGGCCTCCTGCAGGACGCGGCTATGAATTCGTAAGCCTTCGATGCCATAGTCGAGAGAATGATTGTTGGCCGCGCCAAACAAGTTGAAACCGATCCACTGCAGCTCTTTGAGCAGAGAGGAGTCGCCGCGGAGCCAAGTGCCGCCCGATTGCGCTGCCGGAGGCGCCTCATAGTTGTGAAACAGAATCTCCAAGTTCGTAAATACTGCGTCGCCTTCGCGCACCGCATTCAGCACGGCCATGAACCTCGGGTCGGGCTGATGAACAGAAAGCCGCTGCGTGATGATGGAATCTCCGGTCAGCGTGATCGTGAAATCCTGTGGCGTAGTCTTCTGCTGCCCGAAGAGCAATACACAAACGAACAGCGTGGAAGCTAGAAGTCGCGTGGAAAGGCGCATGAAGGCTTCATATATGGAATTGCGGGCTCGTAAGTCAAGCCAAGATGCAATCAAAAATGGGGCTGCTGAGCACGCCATTGCACGGCTAACGGAGCCCGGTGGGTTTTGGTTAACACATTGGCCGTAGCAAAACACATCATTTGGCACGGCCCAATGTAGCCAGCAATCGATCTGAAGATTCAGCCAGATGGAGATCCTGCTGCTCTCACCCTTTGGTGCAGCGTAGCTGCTGATCTCGTTTTTCACCTGGCAGGAATCCCCACACTTTGCACTGAACGGCGTACTGACGGGAGATTCCGAGAAACCGAGATAAGTAGGCGGGTAGCATCTGAAAAAAAAGCGCAAAACGCGCAATGACGTTGCGAGACAACTGGTAAGTAGCCAGCGTCTAATGGAAAGGGTGGAAAGCGCCGGTATCGCGGAAGCGTCGATGGTCAGCACTCCGTATTACTTGTCCCCGGGGTTTGCACGCCTCACGCGCCTGGGACGGCAGGCACCTAACGGGTGCGCGCTTCGCGCGTCTAAACCTGAAGCGCGTGGCGTGGTCCACACGGCAATGAACCTGCTTACCCGCATTCCGCTCTGCTGCTGGCTGCTGGCGCTGGGGGCACCCCAGGGCGCGCCCACCACCGCCTGGTCCACGGCTGCAAACCCACAAGGGTCGGCGTTGGGGACCCTCGTCGGTTCCGTTTCGCCGGCCGACGACGAACCGGTCATCCGCGTCTCGGACCGGTCTGTGACCATCCCGCGCATGGAGCAGGCGCCCACCATCGAAGATTTCGTGACGATGGAAGCCAGCCCGCGCATGGTCGGCAAGATGGCGCGCATCGAGGGCTTCCGGCAATGGATCCCGCACGACGGCGAGCCCGTCAGCCAGCGCACCGTTGCCTACTTGGGTTACGACAGCAAGAACTTTTATGCGGTGTTCGTCTGCTTCGACCGCGAGCCGGGCAAGATCCGGGCCCACCTCGGCCGCCGCGACGACATCTGGGACGATGACTTCGTGGACGTCTGGATCGACAGCTTCCACGACCACCGGCGGGCCTACGAGTTCGTGGTCAACCCCATGGGCCTGCAGGGGGATGGCCTGGCCACCGACAACAGCGAGGACTTCAGCTTCGATACCGTCTGGGACTCTCGCGGCCAGATCACCAAGGAGGGCTGGGTCGCCTGGATGGCGATCCCCTTCAAGTCGCTGCGCTTCAGCAACGCTCCCCGCCAGACTTGGGGGATCACGCTACAGCGGGAGATCCACCGCGCCAACGAAAAATCATTCTGGCCCTACACTACGCGCCGAGAGGAAGGGATCATCGCCCAGAACGGCGATCTGCAGGGCTTGGAGAACATCTCGCCTGGGCGCAACATGCAGTTCATCCCTTACGGGCTGTTGCGCTCGTTTCGGGGCCTGGACCTGCGCGACCCCGGCGCCCCGCGCTTCGATTCCCGCCGCGCCAAGCTCGACGGCGGCGTGGACTCGAAGCTCATCATCAAGGGCAGCCTGGTCTTGGACGCCACCCTCGAGCCCGACTTCAGCCAGGTGGAATCGGACCAGCCGCAGGTTACCGTCAGCCAGCGCTTCGAAGTGTTCTTCCCGGAGAAACGCCCGTTCTTTCTCGAGAACTCCAATTACTTCAACACGCCCATCAACCTGTTCTTCACCCGCCGCATCGTCCAACCGCAGTTCGGGGCGCGGCTGACCGGGAAGATGGGCAAATACTCGCTGGGCATGCTGGTAGCCGACGACCGCTCGCCTGGCCTGCTGGTCCCCGACAACGATCCGCTGGCCGGCAAGCGCGCCCACTTCGGGATTGCGCGCGTCAGCCGCGACATCCTGAAGGACTCTTCCATCGGGCTGATGTACACCGACCGCGAGTTCCACGGCAGCTTCAACCGTGTGGGCGGGGTGGACGCCACGCTGCGGCTGTCCAAGACCACGGTGTGGAGGTTCCAAGCGGTGGAAAGCGCCACGCGCCAGGCCGACGGCACTTATCTGGCCGGTCCCGCTTTCGAAGGCGACCTCAGCCGCTTCGGCCACAGCTTCAACTCCGTCCTTCACTATACCGGGCGCAGCGACGGCTTCCGCACCCAGACCGGCTTCGATCCCCAGCCCGATATCCACAATATTAATTTCGATCCCTGGTACAACTTCTGGCCAAAGAAGCACCTGCTGCGGTGGGGACCGGAGTTCGTGGTCTACCGCATCTACGACCACGAAGGGAACCGCTTGAACTGGGGCTACACGCCGATGGTCTTCTTCGAGATGCCGCGGCAGACTTTTTTGAACCTGGGCTACGCCCAGGAGGCTGAGCTGCTCCGCCCCCGCGACTTCGCCGTGCTCACCCACAACAAGGACTTCGTTCGCAACACCAAGTTTTTCTTTTTCCGCACCGCCCCGAGCAAGCGGATCATCTTTGATATGGACTACCGCTGGGGGCGGCGCATCAATTTTGCCCCGCCCGCCGGGGTGGAGCCGTTCCTGGCGCGCCGCAACGGCATGACCACCGACCTCAGCTTCATCGCCACCAATCGCCTGCGCATCGACAACACCTATCTCTGGTTCCGACTGGGCGACGTCAACCGCCGCGGGGTGGCCTTCAACAATCACATCATCCGCTCCAAGTGGAATTACCAGTTCACACGCGAGCTTTCCGCCCGCGTCATCTTGCAGTACTCCGCCGTGCTGGCGAACCCCAACTTCACCAGCCTCGCGACCACCAAGAACCTCAATGCGGATTTCCTCATCACGTACCTGGTCCATCCGGGGACCGCGGTCTACGTCGGCTACAACAGCAACCTCCAGAATCTCGACCGCACCCTCGCCCTCGCCCCCGACGGCAGCCTCGCCCGCACGCGCAACGCCTTTATCAACGACAGCCGCCAGTTCTTCGTGAAAATCTCCTACCTGTTCCGCTTCTGAGTTGGGAATCTTCCAAGACCTGCTGATTCTGAAGCCCTAATCCGCCACAGTCTCGACAGACTCGGTAGACCCGGTTCTGTAACCAAGCTGCGATCTAATCTTGATCGCCGCGTCTCCGCCGCACCCGTAACTTACGTCGGAGGTTCGGGAACTAGGGGAAGACTTTCGGGGGAGGTCTCATCCACCACGCGCGGCGGCCAAAATCGGAACAGGGCGCACGCAAGCAAGCCCCACAGCACAATTCCTAACAGCTTCTCGAGTGGAGGATGCTGATCAATGCTGCTCACCTTCAGCACGTTGTCGAGGCCGTGTGCGAGAGCCGCAGGCAGGATGGAACCGGAACGCAGCGTCAGCCAGCCGAACACCAAGCCTAGTACAACGCAGGTCCCCAGGCGCGAGAGCATTCCGAACAACACCCAACCGTCCGTGAAGCGAGGGGCGAAATCCGCCTGAAAATGACTCGCGCCCCAAGCGACCGACAGCACAAGCAGTCCGCGAGAGAGG
>WNEY01006421.1_pt1 | contig 13353 bp, 10 predicted proteins | sample 5400531 | NCBI WGS metagenome assembly WNEY01 (sample SAMN13153338, study PRJNA577476) | soil metagenome | isolation source: 200 cm saprolite under Douglas fir tree site 1 | place: USA:California | collected 2015-04-18
TGAGCGCCGGCAGGACTCTCCTCGCGCTCGCAGTCGCTCTCCTCTTCTGGGCGCTGTTCTTCGGAGGCGGCAACCAGACCGACTCGCTGGTGTGGGTCGGCGGCGCGGCGATCGTCGTCGCCGCGATCGCCGCAGCCGCGGTGTTGCTGGGACGGCTGCCGCGCCCCGCGCTCGGCGCGCTCGGGCTCGCGTGCGTTGCGTGCTACGCAGGCTTCGTCCTGTGGCAAGGCTTTTCGATTGTGTGGTCGATGCAGCCCGACCGCTCCTGGGATTACGTCAACCGCGGCGTCGTCTACCTTGCGTTCCTCGCGTTCGGGATGTTCCTCGCGACCCTGGCGTCGCGGCGCACGGTCGCGGCGCTGCTGGCCGTGCTGCTCGCACTCGTGCTCGGCTATGCGCTGCTCGGCAAGGTCGTGCCGTCGCTCTACCCGGACTACGCGCGGCTCGCGCGGCTGCGCTCGCCGGTCGGATACTGGAACGCGCTCGCGCTGCTCGGTGACATGGCGCTCGTGCTCGGACTGTGGCGCGCCGCGCGCCGCTCGGTCGACGGCGTGCTGCTCGTCTTCGCGGGCGTGCTCGTCGTCCTGCTGGCGTACTCGCGCGGCGGGGTCGTGGTCGGCGTCGTCGCGGCCGCGGCGTGGCTCGCGCTCGACCGGCGGAGGCTCGAGTCGCTCGCCGCACTCGTGATCGGCGGCGCCGGCGCCGCTGCCGTTGCGGGCGTCTCGCTCGCGCTGCACGGCGTCACCGACGACGGGCAGCCGCACTCGGTGCGCGCCCACGACGGGTTGCTGTTTCTGCTCGCGGTCGTCGTCGTGGGAGCGATCGTCGCCGCCCTGGCGTGGCGCGCGTCGCGGGTCGTGCTCGCGCCTGACACGCAGCGGCGCGCGACGCAGGCGCTCTCGGTCGCGCTCGCCGTCGCTTGCATCGCCGGCATCGTCGGTGTCGCGCTGCACGCCGGACCCTCCTCGGCCGGGGGCCCGAACGGACAGCACTGTGTGCAGAGCGCGCGCCGGCTGGCGTGCCCGAGCTCGGACGCGCGGCTCGACTGGTGGAAGGAGTCGTGGCACCTCTTCACCGCGCGGCCGCTGCTCGGCTCCGGCGCCGGGTCCTTCGGGCTCGCGCATCAACTGCATCGCAGCTCTCCGCCGCGCTCCGCCTACGAGCCGCACAACCTCGCGTTGCAGGCACTCGGCGAGACCGGGATCGTCGGCTTCGCGCTCTTCGTCGGCGCCGTCGTCTTCGCCGCGCTCGCCCTGCGGCGGCGTGTGGGCGGCGACGACGCGGCGGTAGCTCTGGCGATCTGCGCGCTCGCGTACCTGCTGCACGCGCTGATCGACATCGACTACGACTTCGTCGCCGTCAGTGCGCCTTTCTTTCTCGTGCTGGGCGTGCTGCTCGCGCGGCGCGGGCCCCCGCTCGAGCGGCGCGAGCCGGTGTGGGGGCTCGGCGTCGCGGCGTTCGCCGCGACCGCGATCCTCTCCCTCGCGGCGCCGTACGTCGCCGAACGGAAGATCGAGGCTGCGATCAACGCGCCGACTCTCGTCGAAGCGGCGTCGCTTGCGCACCAGGCGCACGCCTGGAATCCCGTCTCGATCGACCCCATCCTCACCGAGGCGTCGATCGAGGAGTCGCTCCACAACAGGCTACGGGCGCTGCAGCTCTACCACGACGCCGTCGCCACTCAGCCGGACAATCCGGAGGCGTACGTGCAGCTCGGCGAGTTCGAGCTGCGCGCGATGCACGATTCGTGTAACGCGTACCGCTACCTCAACGAGGCGTACACCCTGAACCCCACCCAGCCGTTCGCAGTCCTCGGGGAGCTCGTCAAGACACGGGCGGCCGTGAACCGCGGCGCCTGCGGCTCATGATGCGCGGCCCGTTCTGGACGCTCGTCGGGATCCGAGCGGCCTACTGGCTCGGGATCGTCCTCACGCTGTTGTGGGCGCCGGTGCGCGACGGTGCGATTCCACCCTTCGGCGCCGGCCAGGCGCACTTGGACCTCGTCTTCGACGCGTTCGCGCAGAAGGATGCGCAGTGGTTTGTCCACATCGCGCAGCACGGGTACGACACGTCGCAGGCGCCGGCGTTCTTCCCCCTGTTCCCGCTGTGTGTGTGGGTGCTCGCGCACGTCGTCGGCTCGACCGTCGTCGCGGGAACGCTCTTGTCGCTCGTGGCCGGCGGTGTCGGCGCTGTGGTCGTCGCGCACATTGCGCGCGCGGCGATCGGGGAGCGGCTGGCGCGCGACTCGGTGCTCTACCTGGCGCTCTATCCGCTCGCGTTCGTCTTCACGGCCGTCTACTCGGAGGGACTGTTCCTCGCGCTCTCGGCCGGAGCGTTCCTCGCCGCGTTGCAGCGGCGCTCGCTGCTCGCGGGTGTGCTCGCCGCGCTCGCGGTGGCGACGCGCCTCGTCGGGCTGGCGCTGGTCGTCCCGCTCGCGATTCTCCTCTGGCCGCGCGACCGCTCGCCCCGCGAGGCCGTCCGGCTGCTCCCGATCGTGCTCGTCGTGGTGCCGATCGCGGCGTACGCGGCGTACCTCCACCACCACGTCGGGAGCGCGACGGCATTCCTCCACGCGCACACCGAGCGACTCAGGCACTTTCCGGTGACCGGGCCGCTCGGCGGCCTCTGGGACGCAGTGTCGGCGGGAGCGCACGGCGCCGCCGAGCTGCTGCGCCACTTGCCCCAGCGGCTCGGCTCGCCCGGCGGCTACCCGATGCGCGACGAGTACGCGACGTGGAACGCCCTGCACCTGCTGCTGCTCGCCGTCGCGCTGTGGCTGACGTGGGTCGCGTGGCGTCGGCTCGGCGCCGCGTACGGCGGCTACTCCGTCGCGCTGCTCGGGATCGTTCTGGCGTCGCCCGTGGACGTGTTCCCGCTCGAGGGCCTGCCGCGCTTCCTGCTCCTCGACTTCCCGCTCTTCCTTGCGCTCGCGGCGCTGCTGGACGAGCGCCCGCGTCTGCGCACGGGCGTCCTCTGCACGTTCGCCGCCGTCGGCGCGCTCGCCGCCGCGGCGTTCGCGCACGACATCTGGGTGGCTTAAAAGGAGAACGGCCTACTTCGACGCATGCACCGCAGTGGAGGACCTAAACGGGCGTCGTTCTGCGAGCGTGCCTGCAGCGATGATGTTGTTCAACCAGCCGCCGGGCGTCCTCGGTCGACGATGGGATGAAATCAGGCTCTTCCTCACAAGTCGTTACACGGACCTGCTCACGTGTCCGGGCTAAGCGCGGCGATACGTGTGACCATGATCCACCCCGATGCTTAGCAAGCTCACTCTTCCGTTTCAGAGAGCGCGCCACCGGAGCTTCTGGCTAGGAGGGCTTGGCGAAACGATTGGCGAAACGGCCGCTCATCTTATTCCCGAATCCCCAAAGACAAGGTAGGCGATTAGCGCGATGAAGCCAAGCAGCGTGACCACGAAGTTCAGGCCGAAAGCCGTCCACGAGAACCATCTTTTCTGTCCTTTCGTGATCGCCCATCTGACTCCGAGCGCCCCGAGCGCCGTTCCAGGGGTCGAGACAACCATGGCCTCTACTTCCGAGAGATGAAAAACATCGGCGCCCCAGACGACCACCGCGACGATAAGTGCGCCAAGCGAGAAGGGATTGGCGCCGAACCTCGACGCGAAGCCGGCTGTTGACATCGCGAGACGACTTGTAGCAGGTGTCGCGTGCGACGTTAAGCGGCGAGTGGTACGGCGCGCGCCCGGCTAAGTGCCTGCGCCAGCCGCGCGAGCATCGTCAGGTCGGCGTGAAGCTGCACGCGGGCGAGGCCGCGAACGCGGAGCGGCGCGAGGCCGTACTCGTTCTTCAACCGTCCGAACTCGCGCTCGATGGCGGCGCGGCCGCGGTAAAGCTGGCCGAACCGTTTGGAGCCGCCCGGAACGAGCGGGTGACGACGGTCAGCCTTGACCCACGTTGAGGCGGGCTTACACTCGCCAGTCGGGCAGCGCCACTTGGTCGCCTTGCGCTTGAAGTCCGCTCCGGCGAACGCCCAGGGGCCGTGCTCGCAGGTCGGGTGCTCTGTCCAGTCACCCTCGCCTGCGAAGCGGCGTCGGGCGATCACGGGAGCGATGCCGCGAGCCTCGCAGGCGCGGGGTTGACCCAACTCGCCTTCGCCGCGTATCGCTGCGGCGCACGCACACGTTCAGTCGATGGAAGACAGCGGGACATCCACACGATGACGCCTGCGCCGAAGGACACGACGACCGATCCCCGTCCGCAGCGCGCGCTTGAGGACGCGAGTGGGCGTCGCCTGCGCCGGATGCGCTGGATGGGTCGTGCGTTGGCGCTGTTGTTTCTGGTCTGGTTCGCCGCGATCCTGCTCGGCGCGCTCCCCTCGGCCGGCCCGCCTTCGCTGCGTCATCTGCCGCCTCCGCGACAGCCGGCTCCCACCGATCTCGTCCCCGCGCTGCCCGCGGCCGCCGTAGCGCCGCCTGTCGCGCGAGGCTCGCCGACGGCGACCCCGAAGAAACGCGCCGCGCAAGGCCGCTCGTCCGTCGCGCCCGGGCATGTGACCACGTCGGTGCGCGGCCGCTCCTCTTCGGCGCCCGGACGGCTCCGCAGTTCAGCGACACCGGCGAGAACGACAAGTGTCACCACGACGACAGTTTCGACGACGACCACACACCGACGGGCGCGCGCGGGCGTCGGGACGCGCTGATGCCCCGGCTCGTCGCGCAGGGTAGAGACGCGCGGCTGCGTCGGCGCATCTGGCGGCCGCCGGCACACTGGCGCCTGCTCGGTTTCTGCCTGCTGGTCGTCTTGGCGCTGATCCTCTTCGAGGGCTTCGCGACCCACACGATCGGCGTCAGCGCCGAGGCGCACGACGTGCTCGGTGGGCCGGCACCGCTTGCGGGCAGCCGCCCGATCCTGACCACGCGCGGAGACCGTCTCGTCTCCGACGAGCCGGTGCCGGGGCGTCGCGTCGCGCTTACGTTCGACGACGGTCCCGACCCGCGCTGGACACCAAAGATCGCGGCGATCCTGCGCCGCGAGCGTGTGTCCGCGACCTTCTTCGTTGTCGGGAGCGAGGCCGCGCGCAATCCCGGGATTGTCGGCATGCTCGCCCGCGACGGCGACGAGCTCGGGAACCATACCTTCACGCACGTCGCGCTCTCGAACGGGCCGAGGTGGCAGGCGCGGCTGCAGCTCGAGCTGACCGAGGCGGTACTCGTCAGCATCACCGGCCGCTACACGCGTCTCGTGCGCCCGCCCTACTCGGCGACGGCAGACGCGGTCACGGTCGCGGAGGAACGCGACCTCGCCCGGGTGGCGGGGAGCCGGTACCTGATCGTGCTCGCGAACTTCGATTCGCAGGACTGGAGGCGTGGCTCGGTCGCGTCGATCGTGCGACGGGCGAGCCCGCCCGGGAGCACGGGCGGCATCGTCATGCTCCACGACGGCGGCGGCGACCGCAGCCACACCGTCGCGGCGCTACGGGAGCTGATCCCGCTGCTGCGCGCGCGCGGCTTCCGGTTTGTCACGGTCTCGCAGCTCGCCGGGCTGCCGCGCTCGCTGGTCGAGCCGCCGGCGTCGAGCTGGGAGCGCCGTCGCGGAGCGGCGTTCGCGTGGGCGGTGCGCTTCGCGTTCGACCTCGCTTGGATCCTCGGTCTCGCGGTCGCCGCCGTCGGCATCTTGGTGGCTGCGCGCGTGCTGCTCGTGCTCGTCTTCGCGACCTGGCATCGACGCGTGACTCGAGGCCGGCCGCAACTCGACGGCTATCTGCCGCCGGTCGCGATCGTCGTGCCCGCGTACAACGAAGCCGTGGGCATCGAGCGGAGCGTTCGCTCGCTCGCGGCGAGCGAGTATCCCGACTTCGAGATCGTGGTGGTAGACGACGGCTCCAACGACGGCACGGCGGACATCGTCGAACGGCTCTCGCTACCGCGACTACGCGTCCTTCGCCAGCAGAACGGCGGCAAGCCCTCCGCGCTCAACACAGGCATCGGCGCGACCACGGCGCCGATCGTCGTCATGGTCGACGGCGACACCCTCTTCGAGCCGACCACGCTGCAGCGGCTCGTCCAGCCACTGGTCGACGAGCGTGTTGGCGCCGTCTCCGGCAACACCAAAGTCGGCAACCGCCACAGCATGCTCGGCCGCTGGCAGCACATCGAGTACGTGATCGGCTTCAACCTCGACCGGCGCATGTACGAGGTGCTGCAGTGCACGCCGACGATACCCGGCACGATCGGCGCCTTCCGCCGTGATGCGCTTGAAGAGGTGGGAGGCGTGTCCGACGACACCCTCGCCGAGGACACCGACCTGACGCTCGCGATCGGGCGCACCGGCCGCCATGTCGTCTACGCCGACGACGCGCGCGCCTGGACAGAGGCGCCATCCACGCTCGGCACACTTTGGCGGCAACGCTACCGCTGGTCGTACGGGACGATGCAGGCGGTGTGGAAGCACCGCGGCGCCATGATCAGCCGCGACCCGCGCCAAAAGAGGATCGGCAGGCGGGCGCTCCCGTACATGATCTTCTTCCAGATCCTGCTGCCGATCGCGGCACCGTTGATCGACCTCTTCGCGCTCTATGGCCTGCTGTTCACCAACCCGTTACCGGTGCTCGGCTTCTGGCTCGCGTTCAACGGTCTCCAGCTCGGGCTGGCGACATTCGCGTTCCGCATCGACCGCGAGCCGCTGACGCCCCTGTGGGCGCTGCCGCTGCAGCAGTTCGTCTACCGCCAGCTCATGTACCTCGTGATCATCGAGTCAACGATCAGCGCGCTCGTCGGCACACGCGCACGATGGCGCCATCTCGAACGCACCGGCGACGTCGAGATCACGACCGGGCCCGCGCGGCTGCCGGTGCCCGCCGCGCTTCCACGAACGCGCAAACCCGCTCTAAGAGCCCGGTTGCGCATCCCATCGGAGGGACGGGAGGACTCCCTCTGATGAACCACGCGCGAACCCGCATCAAGCTCTACAAAACGAGCGAGGCCAGCCTTCGGTCACCTTGATCATGCCGGTCGCCCCGCACGGGGGCGTCGATTACCGTCACGCGGCGAGGAGCAGACAGACCGTCGCAAGCAAGATGCAGGCGGGAACCAACCGGCGAACGATCCCAAAACGCATCGAGCCACCTCCCCCTTTGGGTTTGACCGTTGGTGGAGCCTACTCATCGTGACGGCGAAACTGGGTCGCGCCCCCTAGCTTGGCAATAGTCGGCCGGACGGGCTAAGGTCGCGCGAGCGAAACGAGGAGGGTCGAAGTGCCGGCAAAAAAGAAGAAGCAGAGCGCAGCCAAGAGCAAGGACACAACCCAGAAGCCGAAGCCGAAGAAGAAGACTTCACGCGGGAAGTAACTACCGCGCGGCACACAGGCGGTGCAGCAACAACACGAACACGCTTCTCGACGAGCGGCGCGCAAGACGACAGGAGGAGCTCGATGACGGGCAAGACCGACTTCAGTCCCGAGGAGTGGGAAACCGTCGTGCAGGGACCGCCAACCGCCGGCATGATTGTGCTCACTGCTCAGCGCGGGGGAACCTTCCGCGAGACGCTTTCGATTGCGAAGGCGTATGCCGAGGCGCGCAAGCAGCACGGCCAAAGCGAGTTGCTCGACGAGATCGTCTCGACCAAGCCCGAGCTCGACCACACCCGCTACCACTCCGTCGAGGAGCTACGAGAGCACGGCCTGCAACATCTCCGCTCCGCCGTCAAGCTAGTCGAGCAGAAGGCGACCACGGACGAAGTCGACGCGTACAGGCGGTTCGTTCTTGATCTCGCCGCGAGGGTTGCCAGCGCACACCGAGAGGGAGAAACGAGCATCAGTGACGCGGAGCAGGCCGCTCTCGACGAGCTAGCAGCGACGCTCGGCACAACCCCGCCGAGCTCCTCCTCCTAGTTCGATGCCGGCTTACCGGCTTGCGGCTGCTCGAAACCTCGCCAGTTGCAGGAGAGGTCTTGATTACGAGCCGACAACGAGCACGAGCTGCGCGCCCATGAGCTCGCCGGGCCGCATCCCGTCGAGCGGCGAGACGATCCTCGCGCCGACGTCCTTCGCCAGGCGTGCCGCCTCCGCGCGATAGTTGCCCCGGTACATGACGAGCGTGTGCGTGGGCTCCGGATGCGCGGTGTTGCCCACGGAGCCGATCAGATATCCGAGCGCGCGCAGTTTGTCTGCCTGCGCGGACGCCGCGCCTGCGACGCCGCCGCCGTTGAGCACGACCACGTCCGTCTCGGCACGCGTCAGCTGCGGCGCACCGACCGGCGTTGCATGCTGCGGATGCACCGCTGCGCGCGCGACCTTCTCCACCGCCGCCGCGCGAACCTGGTGTGCGACCGACTTGCCGACGATCGTGACGCCGATCGCGACGAGCGCAACGAGCTCGAGGGCGGCGAGCGCCGAGGCGACGATCGTCGCCGTGCGCCACCGCGAGACCTGGAGGGAGGGGGCGTACGTCTGCTCCACGGGCCGCACTCATTCGTGTCGCGGGTTAGCACTCCTTCGTTCGGCAGCGCGCTCGTCCTCGCGTTCCTGGCGACCCGCTGGGCGTGCGAGCGCCGGAGAGACAGTGCAACTAGCACGGCCTCGTAAGCGATCGTGCGGTCAGCGGGGCGAGGCGGCTCCGGAGGCCGGCTCCGCCGGCCGGGAGGAGACGCCGGCCAGGGACGTGAGGAGCCATATCCTCCACGCGGATGTTCGTGACGTTCGAGGGGATCGACGGGTCGGGGAAGACGACGCAGGCCGAGCTGCTTGCAGCCGCGCTCGCGGAAGAAGGCCGGGCGGTGGTGGCGACGCGCGAGCCCGGCGGCACGAAGCTCGGCGAGCGCATCCGTGACCTGCTGCTCGGGGAGTTCGTCGTTTCACCTTGGGCCGAAACCGCGTTGTTCGCCGCGGCCCGCGCCCAGCTCGTCGACGAGGTGATCTACCCCGCGCTTCGTAACGGCGGCGACGTCGTCTGCGACCGCTACATCGACTCTTCCCTCGCCTACCAGGGGATCGCGCGCGACCTCGGCGTCGAACGCGTGCTCGAGCTCAACCTCCAGGCGACGCGCGGCCTGCTGCCGGACCGCACCTTCCTCGTCCTGCTCGACCCTGCCGAGGCGACGCGCCGCGTCCATCACAGCCCGGACCGCATCGAGGCGGAAGGACTGGAGTTCCAAGCCGCGGTCGACCGCGCCTACCGTGAGCTCGCAGCGATGTTCCCGAACAGGATCACGACGCTCGACGGGCTGCAGCCGGCCGCAGAGCTAGCGAGAATCGTCCGCGATGAGCTTCGACAGCTTTCCTGAGCAGGAGGAAGCGAAGCGCCTCCTGGCGGCGGCGCTTGCCGACGGCCCCGCGCACGCGTATCTCTTCCACGGCCCGCCGGGCGTCGGCAAGCGGCGCGCCGCGACCGCGTTCGCCGGCGAGCTGATCGGTGACGCGGGGCGCGTGGAGCGGGGGACGCACCCCGACCTGTACGTGCTCGAGCCCGTCGGCGACCAGGTGCTGATCGACGAGATCCGTGCGCTCCGCCGCGATCTGCACATGCGTCCGTTCGAGGCGGCGCGGCGCGTCTACGTGGTGCTGGAGGCGGACACGATGAATGAAGCCGCTGCGGACGCCCTCCTCAAAGACCTCGAGGAGCCGCCGGCGTACGCGGTGATCGTCCTCGTCGCCAATGACATCGGGCCCCTGCCGGAGACGATCCGCTCGCGCTGCCAGATGATCCCGTTCCGTCGGCTCAGCGAGGCCGCGGTGCGCGCGGAGCTGCTCGAGCGGGCACCCGGCCTCGACGGCGAGGAGGTCGCTGCGATCGCGCGGCTCTCGGGCGGCCGGCTGGACCGCGGGGAGCGCCTGCTCGACCCCGACGCGAGGCAGCGGCGTGAGACGCTGCTCGCGGTCGCCCGCAGCGTCTACGCCGACGAGTTCGATGCGGGCGAGGCGGCGCGGACGTTGCTCGAAGGGATCCGCGAGCGCGGCTCGGTCGCGAAGACCGAGGCCGAGGAGGTTGCGGAGGCGCTGGATCTCCCCGCCCGCGAGACCGACCAGCGGGTACGCCGGGCTCAGCGGCGGGGGGAGCGCGACGAGCTGCTGGCCTCGTTGGAGGAGCTCGCCTGGTGGTACCGCGACCTGATCGCCGTCGCCGCGGGCGCCGAGGCCGCGGTCGTCCACGCCGACAAGCTCGAGCAGTTGGCGGCAGACGCCTCCGTGGATCGGATTCCCGGGGCCGAACGGGCGTGCGAGCACGTGCGCGAGACGTGGCGGGCCTTCGAGGAGTTCAACATCGCGCCCCAATTGGCCCTGGAAGCCCTGTTCGTGCGGCTGCGGAGAGAGCTCCGGGGCGCTCTCGCGCCCGCGTAAAATCCTATTTGTAAGTACGTAACCCTATTTGTAAAGACGGAGAAAAGCCTCTTGCTTCTTACGGGAAACAGACTCACACTGAGACGGCCGCGTCCTTCCACGCCCAGGGGAGAGTAGGCACTGGCCGCAGTACCCAGCATAGGTCGTGCAACCGGAGTCGATCCCGGGCCCATCGTCGCACCCGAGGCGGACGCTACACGTGCGCTGTACGAGCGCTACTCGCGCCAGATCTACAACTACTGCGTTCACCAGCTGAGCTCGCGTGAGGAGGCGGAGGACGCCGTCCAGACGACGTTCATGAACGCCTTCCGCGGCTTGAAGCGTGGGATCGTGCCCGAAGCGGAGCAGGCGTGGCTGTTCAAGATCGCGGAGAACGTGTGCCTCTCGCGCCGCCGCTCCTCGTGGCGCCGCGGCCGGGTGGAGAGCCCGAACGACTTCGAGGTGCTGCAGGAGATCGTCCCGTCACAGCACAACCGGCGCTCCGATGAGCTGATCGGGCTCGAGGACGCGCTGGGCGCGATGCCGGAGAACCAGCGCCGTGCGATCCTGCTGCGCGAGTGGCAGGGGCTTTCCTACCGCGAGATTTCAGAGGAACTCGATCTCTCGCAGTCTGCGGTGGAGACGCTGATCTTCCGCGCGCGACGCTCGCTCGCGCAGGGTCTCGAGCAGCCGCCGGCGCCGAAGAAGGGCCGCCTGCGCCGCGCCGGGCAGGGTCTCAACCTCGGCTCGCTGATCGCCGGCCTCAAGTCGCTCGCTACCGGCGGCGCGGCCGTGAAGGCCGTGGCGGTTGCAGTCGCTGCGGGAACCGCGACGGTCGCGGCGACGCAGACTGTGCCGCTCGTCGAGCACCACCACGCCGCCGCAAAGCTCCGGGTCCCCGCCGTGTCGAAGCAGTTCACGGCCGAGGTCAGCCCGCAGACGAGCCTCGTCGCCGGCGCCACCGGCCTGACAGTTACGCAGGCGCACGAGAAGGTGCATGCGGCTGCGCTCGCACACGGCAAGGCGGCCCCTGCAGCGCCCGACGAGACCACCCATTCGAGCACCCCTCCCCCGCTGATTCCGGCCGCTCCGGCCGCGCCGGCCGCTCCGGCTGCGCCGGCGACGCCTGCCGCGCCGTCCGGCGGCACTGAGCCGCACTCGACGCCGGCCCCGGCGCAGCCGCACGGCGGCGACGGTGCTGCGCCGGCGGTCCCCGCCACGCCGAAGAAGGACGCGCCGAAGGGCGACACGCCTAAGACGGACGTGCCGAAGGCAGACACGCCGGGCAACGGGAAGGGCAACGGCAAGGTCAACGGCAACGACAAGGGCAACGGCCCGAAGGCGGACGTTCCGAAGGCCGATCCGCCGAAGGTCGACCCGCCCAAGCCGCAGGCCGCAGATCCGCCTGCGAACGCGCCCGCCGGCGCCAACGGCAACCCGACCGCCGGCGGCAACGGCAACCCCAACGCCGGCGGCAACGGTAACGGAAACGACAAGAAGTCCGATCCGGCGCCCGTTCCGGCCCCGTCGACCGCGTCCGTGCCGGCAGCCACGGCTCCCACTCCGACGACGAACCAGCCGCAGCACGGCAACGGCAACGGGAACGCCGGCTCCGGCAATGGGAGCGGCAACGGCGCCGACAAGGGCAAAGGCAAGTAGCCCGGCCCGACCGCCCGGCCGCGACAATGCGGCCGTGCGCCTCTCTGCAAAAGCCGACTACGCGATCCGCGCCGCGGTCGAGCTCGCCGCCGCCGGCGACGGTCCGATCAAGGCCGAGCGAGTCTCCCAGGCGCAGTCGATCCCGCTCCGCTTCCTCGAGCACATCCTCCTCGACCTGAAGCACGCCGGCATCGTCGCCAGCCAGCGCGGAGCCGAAGGAGGGTACTGGCTCGCCCGCGGTCCCGCCGAGGTCACGCTCGCTGCGATCATCCGCGCCGTGGAGGGCCCGCTCGCGAACGTCCGCGGCGTGCGTCCGGAGGAATTGGACTACGAAGGCAACGCACAGCCGCTCCGCGACGTGTTCGTGGCGCTGCGCGCGAACGTGCGCGCCGTCCTCGAGGCGGTGACGGTTGCCGACGTGGCCGCCGGAGACCTACCCGACGTCGTTCGCGAGCTCGTGCGCGAGCGAGACGCTTGGGCGCCTCACTAGGCGTGCGTACACGATCTGCCCGGTAGCGAGCTCGAGGCGCTCCGACTCGTCACGCGTGAGCTGCGCGCGGAAGCGGCGCCCGTCGCCGAGCGCGAGCTGCACGCGCACGTCGAAGCCGAGGTACGTGACGCGCTCGACGAGCACCTCTTCGGCGTCCTCCTCCGGCAGCGCGGAGAGGACGACGTCGTGCGGGCGGACAAGGTCGCCGCCGAAGGGAGTCGCCTCGCCGACAAACGTCAGTACGAACTCGTTCGCCGGCCGCTCGTAGAGATCGCGCGGAGAGCCGACCTGCTCGATGCGCCCGTGATTCACGAGCACGATCTCGTCCGCGATCTGCATCGCCTCCTCCTGGTCGTGCGTCACGAACACGGTCGTGACGTGCACCTCGTCGTGCAGCCTGCGCAGCCACTCGCGCAGCTCCTGCCGCACGCGGGCGTCGAGCGCGCCGAACGGCTCGTCGAGGAGCAGCACCTCCGGCTCTACGGCGAGCGCCCGCGCGAGGGCCATCCGCTGCCGTTGCCCGCCGGAGAGCTGCGCGGGATAGCGCTGCCCGAGCCCCTCGAGCTGCACGAGGTGGAAGAGCTCGGCGACGCGCTCGCGGATCTGCTGTTTCGGCCGCTTGCGGACGGTCAGGCCGAACGCCACGTTGTCTGCGACCGTCATGTGCTTGAACGGGGCGTAGTGCTGGAACACGAAGCCGACGCCGCGCTGCTGCGGGCGCAGCTGAGTTGCCTCGCGGCCGGAGATGAAGACCTCGCCCGCATCCGGCTGCTCGAGCCCGGCGATCACGCGCAGCAGCGTCGACTTGCCGGAGCCGCTCGGCCCGAGCAGCGCCATCAGCGCGCCGCTCTCCACGTGGACGGAGACGTCGTCCAGGGCGACGAACTCGCCGAAGCGCTTGGTCACGTTGCGGACCTCGATCGCCATCAG
>WNEY01005836.1_pt1 | contig 13352 bp, 16 predicted proteins | sample 5400531 | NCBI WGS metagenome assembly WNEY01 (sample SAMN13153338, study PRJNA577476) | soil metagenome | isolation source: 200 cm saprolite under Douglas fir tree site 1 | place: USA:California | collected 2015-04-18
GCGATCACCACCAGGTCGGGGAAGCTCTTCGCGTCGTTCTACGCACTTTTTTCCGGCCTCTTCTTCATCGCGATCACCGGAGTGCTGCTCGCGCCGTTTCTGCACCGGATGGTCCACCGCTTCCATCTCGAAAGGAAAGGAACCGACGAATGACAATCGATCGCAGATATTTCTTCGGCATCACTGCCCTCGGCGCGGCCGGCGCGCTGCTGGCGCAGCAGACCCCGCAGCCGATGCCTCCCGAACACGGCCCAGCGCCGAACGCCGCGCCGCCGCCGTTCGAGCTCGACGAGATGACTGTCGGCGAGATGCAGGAGGGATTGCGCAGCGGCCGCTTCACCTCGCGTTCGCTCACCGAGGCGTACCTCGGCCGCATCGACGCGATCGACAAGCGCGGTCCGGCGATCAATGCGATCATCGAGATCAATCCGGACGCTCTGGCGATTGCTGCGGAAATGGATCGCCCTCATTCTCCTGGAGCACTGCATGGGATTCCGGTCCTCATCAAAGACAACATCAACACCGCCGACCGCATGCACACGTCGGCCGGCTCGCTGGCGCTCGCCGATTCGATCGCCGCGCGCGACGCCGGCGTGGCCAAGAAGCTGCGCGAAGCGGGGGCGGTAATCCTCGGCAAGACGAACCTCAGCGAGTGGGCGAACTTCCGCTCCACGAAGTCGACGAGCGGGTGGAGTGGGCGGGGAGGGCAGACGAAGAATCCGTACGTGCTCGATCGCAATCCGTGCGGCTCGAGCTCCGGAACGGGAGCAGCGATCGCCGCGAATCTCGCCGCAATCGGCGTCGGGACAGAGACCGATGGCTCAGTGGTCTGCCCGTCATCCGCCTGCGGCCTGGTAGGCATCAAGCCGACGCTCGGCGTGATCAGCGGCGCGGGAATCGTCCCCATTGCGCACAGCCAGGACACTGCCGGCCCGATGTGCCGCACGGTCACCGACGCGGCGATCCTCTTAGGCGTGTTGTCGGAGAAGAATACCGACTACATGAAGGCACTCGACCCGAACGGCCTCAAAGGCGCGCGCATCGGCGTGGCGCGGAAGTATTTCGGCATCAACGACTCCACGGACGCGCTGATGAAGGAGGCCATCGACGTCATCACGCGACTCGGCGCCACGATCATCGATCCGGCGGACATGGCCACCAGCAGCAAGTACGACAACAGCGAGCAGGAGGTGCTGCTCTACGAATTCAAGACGGACATCAACAAGTACCTCGCCGGCCTGGGGCTGAACGTCAGGACACGGACGCTGGCCGATCTGATCAAGTTCAACGAGGAGCATCGCGATCGGGAGATGCCGTACTTCGGGCAGGAGCTGTTCGAGAAGGCGCAGAAGAAGGGGCCGCTGTCCGAAGAGAAGTACCGAAAGGCGCTGGCGAAGAACCATCGCTTGTCGCGCGCCGAAGGCATCGACGCAGTGCTGAAGAAACAGAAGCTGGATGCGCTGATCGCACCAACCGGCGGGCCGGTGTGGCCGACGGATCTGATCAACGGGGACCATTACACGGGCGGCTACTCGACGGCGTCCGCCGTCGCGGGCTATCCACACATCACCGTGCCGGCGGGCCAGGCCTTCGGCTTGCCGGTGGGCTTGTCATTCTTCGCCGGCGCGTGGAGCGAGGCAAAGCTGATCAAGTTCGCGTACGCGTACGAGCAGGCGACCAGGGGGAGGAAGAAGCCGGGGTTTCAGCCGATGGTGCGCTTGGCTGGGTAACCGGCCACTTTTTCCTCACTGTTTAAGAGTGAGACTGCGCACGGCTTCCGCTTTGGAGAGTGGGACATGCGAAAGCCGTGCGCCATGGACCGAGGCTCCAACGACATACGCGCGCTCATCACAGGCGCGCCGCAACCGGCCGCAGGAGGTGACCCGTTGCATTCGTCGTCGCGTTTCCATACATCTGAGAAAGAGCATTTGGTGTGCCGGATGCCGAAATTGTCGTGACGCCGATCACATGGCGGCCGTCGCTCACGGCTTGTAGCGCCGCGTCGGCATCGCTTCCGGGCGTTCGATGCTCAGCTCCGCCAGTTTGCGGATCATCTCTCGCATTGACGGGTCCGCGACCGCGTAGGCCGCGCGCAACAGATCCACCTGATGGATCGACTCCGTCGACGCGACGGTGAACCCCATCTGCGGCTGGTGCGAATCCGGCGTGGTCATCTTCCGCCACACTCCCTGCACCAGCTCGTGCCGCACGTACAGCGAAGCGCTTTCGCCCTGCGCCGAGCTCGTAGCAATCGGCGGGATGCCCTTCGCGTTCGCCTTCTGTTCGTCCAGAGCTCGCGCGACATGTGACTCGATGAGCGTATGCAGCGCGACATTTGACGTGTTGTCGATCGATGCGATCTCGAACCCTGAGTGATACCCGCTCTTCAAAGAGCCGCGCTGCAACTTTGTCCAGCGCTGCTGCGCCACGAATTCGATCGGTTTGCCCCCCCACTCGAACGCGACCTCGCACTTTGCTCCCTGCGGAAAAAGGCTGGAGTGCGACAGCCGGACGCCTCCTGTGGAAGCATCCACCACGTAGACATGCTCGCCATTGACAACAGCCGGCACGGGCTGCAGCAGCGTGACACGCTCGATTCTTCGATGCCGTTCCATGGATGAGAAAAGAGCAAGTGGCACGCCCCGGAGCGCGCACCGCGTGACAGGCATCACGTTTTCCGCATGAACATTTTTTAACGCGATTCAAGGCGATAATTCACGAAGTCATTCAAGCCTGCGCGACGAAAACGGAGTCAGTGATAGCGTTTCCCGTTTCATGAAATCGCCGGTACATGTGATCAAGGTTTCGAGCAGCGGGTTCAAATGCTCGTGCGGTCATCACCGGCTGGACGCCGCATCGATGCATGAGGCCCGTCGCTTCGCCGCCCAACACCAGCTCGCGGCATTCGTACGCGGCGTGGCATCCGGTCAACGGGCGATCACGACCTGCCTCGGATGCAGTAAGGAGCTGGCGCTGCCGGATTCCGACTCGGAAGGGCTGATGGAAGACTACGCCGCCTGGATCGGCCAGCCCTGTCCCTCCTGCGGACGGGCGCCCCGAGAGATTGTGGCCGACGCGTAGTGAAGGGTAGCAATCTCCTGATCTCAGTCACTACTTCCTGAGCCTCTTCCAGAGGTACGGGAGGTGGTATGGACACAACACAACGGATCCTGGTCATCGAGGTCGATCCCGGCACCTGTTCGACCCTTGCTTACGCGCTGCGAACGCGCGGACGTCAGGTGATTGCCTGCCGCGATGTGGAATCGGCGCACATGGTCATGGAACGCTACCCGTTCACACACATCCTGACTGACATCACCTTCACGCGGCCCTTCCAATTCGAGGGGCTGGAACTGATCGACCGGATCAAGAAAGCCGCTTCCACGACCTCGGTCATCGTCATCACCAACGCCGGCGACGAGCTTCGCCGCGAGGCATTCGCCCGCGGGGCCGATGTCGTTCTGCAGAAACCGTTTTCGAGCGATCAGATCCGGGATCTCGTCGAATCTCCGAGCGACACATCTTCCAGCGCGATGGTGATATTCGTGCCGACGCTCGATGACATCCTCGCTGGCAAGTTGCTGAAGACGAAGTTCCAGCCCATGGTCTGGACCGAGGACCCGAAGTACGCCGTTGGATTCGAGGCGCTGACGCGACTGCAGACCGATTCGCTTCTGGCCGATCCCGAACTGCTCTTTCGTTACGCGCAGCGAAAGGGCCGTGTCGTGGATTTGGAGCTAGCTGCCGCGACCTGCTCGATTACCACAGGGAGTCCGCTGGCGCGGGTTGGGATCCTGTCGCTCAACGTCCATCCCGAGGTGTTCGCCCACGCGGATCGGTTCTCGGACGTGATCATGGATTCGGCGGCGGAGGCCGAGGTGTCGCCGCATCGTCTCGACTCGCACCTGCGCGCCATCGCGGCGGTTCGCCCGGCCTATCTCAAGATCAGCCAACATTTTGGGACGGCCTGCGAATCCAACTCCTTCAATCGCAAGATCGTGGAGAACGTCGAGGCGCTGGCGCGCTCTTTTGCCAGCGAAGTGGTGCTGGAAGGAATCGAGACCGAGCAGACCGACGAGTTTGCGCGGGAGACCGGAATCACCTTCGGCCAGGGTTTCTATTACAGCCGGCCGGCTGATGCCGAAGTCCTGCTTACACGCTACGGGTCGGGAGCCGCAAAGGCAACATCTGGTACGAGTTGAGCATGCCTTGATCACCAACGATGCCAGCCAATCATCTGCATCGCGTCCTGATCATCGACGACGAACCTGCCGTCCGGTGGACGATTGCCATTCCTTTTCAGCGCCGAGGAGTAGATACCGACGTGGCGGAGAGTGGGAAGGAAGCCATCCGGCTTCTCAGCCGAGACAAATGCGACTACTGCTCCGTGCTGCTCGATCTCAACATTCCGCCGCCTGACGGAGTGGAGATCGCCCGCTTCATTCGCGACAACTGCAGCGGCATCCCGGTGATCGTCATCAGCGGTTATCCCGACCTCGCCGAACGCATCAAGAACGAAGACCTCGGATCGGTGGTCAAGCTGGTCCTGATCAAGCCTGTCGACCCCGATTTTCTGGTGCGCTACGTCCACGGCGTCAACGGCTGCATTCGAGATCAACTTCCGGGAGGAATTGATTTCGCGGTTCGCAGCCGCTAACGTCCGCGATCGCGATGCACGCGATTCAGGTCAAACAACTCGGCGGAACTGAGGTCCTCGAGTACGTCGAGCTGGAAGAACCGAAACCCAAACGCGGCGAAGCGCTGGTGAGGCTCGAAACCATCGGCGTCAACTTCATCGACGTCTATCACCGCACCGGCCTTTACAAACTCCCATTGCCGTGCACGCCAGGATCCGAGGGGGCGGGGGTGGTGGAGGAGGTGGGGGAAGGTGTCACCGAAGTCAGGAAAGGCGATCGTGTCGCGTATGCGATGGTGCGCGGCGCGTACGCGGAGTACGCCGTCGTTCCCGCGGAGATGCTCGTGCCGATTCCGAGCGGCGTCGATTTCAAGACCGCCGCCGCGGCGATGTTGCAGGGCATGACCGCGCACTATCTGGCGATCTCGACCTATCCGCTGAAGAACGGCGACATCGCCCTCGTGCATGCCGGGGCGGGCGGGGTGGGCGGGCTGCTGGTGCAGGTCGCCAAGATGCGCGGCGCGCGCGTGCTGACCACGGTGTCCACGGAACAGAAGGGGAAGATCGCGCGCGACGACGGCGCGGACGAAGTCATTCGCTACACGGAAGCGGATTTTGAATCGGAGACCATGCGACTCACCGACAACAAGGGCGTCAACGTGGTCTACGACTCAGTCGGGAAGACGACGTTCGACAAGAGTCTCAACTGCGTCACGCGGCGCGGCATGCTGGCACTGTTCGGTCAATCGAGCGGGCCGGTGCCGCCGTTCGATCCGGCGCGGCTGGCCAAGAACGGGATCTACCTCACGCGTCCGAGCCTCGCGCACTACATCGCGGATCGCAGAGAGCTGCTGTGGCGTGCGGACGAGGTGCTCTCGTGGATCCATGAGGGCCGGCTGAAATTGCGTATCGATCGCGAGATCCCGCTTCGCGATGTCGCCGAGGCGCACCGGCTGCTCGAGGGGCGGAGGGCGATGGGGAAGTTGCTATTGAAGCCATAACGGAGCGCCAGCGGCTGGCGCTCCGTTTAACTCCGCTATGCCTTGCCCTTCTTGTACGCTGCGGTATAGCGCTTCGAGTCTTGCGGACTCTCCGCCACCTTGCGCACCGCCTGCTCGAACTGCTGCTCGGTCAGGCCTTTCTCCGACAGCAGCTTCTGCGCATCAGCCGGATGCTTCTTGATCTTCGCCCCCAGCTCCCCGAGCTCCTCGGGCGAGAGATTCGTTGTCTGCTGCGTCGAGACGGTGTTGTTCGAGTTGTTCGGAGTCGATGACGCGTTGGTCGGCTGATTCTGATTCTTGCAGCCGAACGCCAGAGCAAGAGTCAGCGCCACGATGGCAATCGATATCTTTCTCATCGGCTAATCCTTTCCATGTCCTTTTCCGCCGCCTTTGCCTTTTTCTTTCTGCTGTCCCGGAGGGCCGCCTTCTGGGTGACCCTTCGCCTGCCCAGGAGGGCCGGCGGGAACTACAGCGGGAACCGGGCTCGAGGAGTTCATCGGAGCAGGAGCGCGTACTTCTTCGCGCTTCGCCTGACCTCGGCCGTGTACTTTCTCGGGCTTCGCCTGCGGAACGACCGCGACCGGCGCGGGGGCGGTGTTAAACTGCCGTCCGGGCTTTTCACCGTGCACGACTTCGGCTCCGGTCTGCAATCCGAGCTGCTTCTTGAGCTGCCCGGGCGGGCCGCCGTGAGGATGCAGTCGAATTTCCTCGACACGCGTGACCACCGCCGGCGGTACGAAATCGCGCTCCTCGACGATGACGCGCTGTCGAACCGGCGGGTTCATCACGATCTGCGTCTGCGGCGGAAAGAACGTCTGCAATTGCTGCACGACCACGGGGACGAGCGCCGGTCCTGTGACGCCCTGCGACGTCTGCTGCTGTACGAACTGCACGAAAGGCTGTCCGTTGTCGGCCACCAGAGCGACTGGCGCGAAGCGCAGCACTTCAACGACCTGCACCGGCGGGACGTTGGCGTTGTTCAACGTGGCCACCAGGTTCGCCAGTTCCGTCTGTGACACGCCGGTGATGTTCGCCACTGCTGCCACCGCGATCGGCAGGCCGATCACGGAGAGCGGATCGACGTCGGCCGTGGTCCCAGCCGGTGCGAGCGTCGTCACCTGTGTCACTACTGCTGGCGGAATGAAATTGTCCTGCAGGACGACCGTTGTCGGCTCGCCGTTCAGTTCGAGCACCGGCGTCACGTTGAAATTCGTGCGCAGCCGGTCGGCGATGGCGTTCACCAGCGCATCGCCGGTGATGCCCTGCGTTGTCTGCTCCCGAACGAAGGCGATGAACGGCTGTCCGTTCTGATCGACGAGGGCGACCGGCACGTATCGGATCACCTGGACGAACTGAGTCGGCGGCACGTTGGCCTGATTCAGCGCGGTGACCAGATCGGCGAGCGGCGACTGCTGAACGCCGGCGACGTTCGCCACCGCGGCGACGGCGAGCGGCATCGCGATCGTTGACAGGAGTGTATCGGTATTGAATGCCCACGCCTGCGCCGGGATCAACGCAAGCATGAGCAGAAGAGCCAGCTTTCGCATGGCAAGTTCCTCCCTGCGGTATCCGGCTGCAAGAAGAACACCGACCGCGCCGGGCTCTACTGCGAGAGAAAGCGCGCGACGGCGCGTGTCATGACCTCAGCCTCGCATGAGGTCGCCAAATGGCCGCAATCGCCCGTCAGCGTCAAAAGCTCCGACTTCGTGGCGCGCGCGAATTCAGTCGCCGGAATCGGATTGACCATGTGATCCTGGGCCGCGACGACGATGAGCATCTTCGCGCGAATCGCGGCTGTCGATCCGATGTCGTGGCCGATCATCGCGCGAAGCTGCGACGCGTAGTCGGAAACGTTGAGGTTTGCCATCGCTTCTTCGTGCATCTTCATCAGCGCATCGACATCCCGGACGTGCGTGGCGATCCAGGACGGCGTGTGCAGATGCATCTCGTTGATGTCTGCCGCCGCTTTCATCCCCACCGGCGAATCGAGCAGCGACAGCTCCGTCTTCCACAGGAGAAAATCGTATGCCGTGAGCTTCGGCGAGCCGGCGATCGGCACCGCTTTGGTCATGAAGTCGGGATAGGAGACCACCCACTGAAATGTCTGCATGCCGCCCATCGAAAGTCCGCTGACAGCGAAGACATGATCGAGCTTCAACTCGCGCGTGAGGAGCTCGTGCTGCGAGCGCACCATGTCGCGGATGGAGAACTGCGGGGCGGACGATGACACGCCGTCGCCCAGCGCGTCGATGGCCACGATGAAGTACTTGCTGCTGTCGTACAGCTTTCCCGGGCCGATCCACGAGGCGAGGCCTTCGGTCGTGCCGCCGAGCCACGTAGTGACCACGATGACATTCGACTTATCCGGGGCGAGCTGGCCGTAGGTGCGATAGCCGATGCGGCAGTGGTGAATGACCTGACCGTTCTCCAGGGCGAAGTCGCCGAGGTTTGCGAAGCGCAGTGGCACGGAAAACAACAACGCAAGCAGCCAAGTCATATCGGGAATGGGGTCAGAGCTTTGATTCGCACTTCGCTCCACGCTCCTTAGAGAACTCTACACGTTGGAGAGCGAAGTGCGAATCAAAGCTCTGACCCCATTACTATTAGTCGATGCCCGCCCGCTCTTCGCGCCGCGAACTGGAGATCGTTGGGGCGATCGCCGATGCGCTCAACAGCTCGCCGACCGTGCAGGAGGCGCTCGATCGCACCCTCGCCCTGGTCACCGATCTCCTCGGCCTGCAGACCGGCTGGATCTGGTTGACCGACCGCGAGACGGGGCACATCTACAGCGCGGCGGCGCGGAATCTGCCGCCGTATCTGCAGGAGCCGGTGCGCATGACGGGATCATGGTGCTTGTGCATCGAAGAATTCCGCAACGGCTCGCTCACACCGCGCAATGTCGATGTGATGGAGTGCAGCCGGCTGCGTCCCGCGGTTCGCGCGCGTCAGACGGATCTCACGCACGGGCTCGCGCATCACGCATCCGTTCCTCTTTCGTTTCAGGACAAGCCGCTGGGAATCATGAACATCACCGCGCCGGCGATGCGCCGTCTGACCAAAGATGAGCTCCGTCTCCTGGGCACCATCGGATTGCAAGTCGGTGTGGCCATCGAGCGCGCGCGGCTGGCCGAGGAGAGCGCGGGGCTGGCGCGGGCGGATGAGAGGACGCGCCTGGCCCGCGAGATTCACGACACGCTCGCGCAGGGACTGACGGCGATCGCGCTGCAGATCGAGACGGCGATCCAGCATGTCGGCCGCGATCCGCAAAAAGTTCGCGAGCGGCTGGAGAAAGCGTTGGCCACCGCACGCGAGAATCTCGATGAAGCGCGGCGCTCGGTGACGAATCTGCGCGCCGGGGCGCTCGCCGGCAAGCCGTTGGCGCAGGCGCTGGCCGCGCTCGTCCGCGAGTTCACCTCGGAGTCCGGCATCCGCGTGTCGCTCGAGACTCGCGGCACGTGCGCGCTGACGCTGCCGGTGGAGGCGGAGCTCTATCGCATTGCCGAGCAGGCGCTGGCGAACGTGCGACGACATGCGCACGCGAAGAGCGTCGCGGTTTCACTCGTCTGCTCTGGGCGAAAGACGCGGTTGACGATCGAAGATGATGGCGTCGGCTTCGATCCGCGCCACGTGGCCGCCGACCGCCACGGAATCGAAGGCATGCGCGAACGCGCTCGGATTGCGGGCGCTTCGATGCGCATCACTTCGAAACACGGCAAAGGGACGCGTGTCGTGGTGACACGATGACGCGCGTGGCGATCGTGGACGACCATCCCGTCGTGCGCGAAGGTCTGGTCGCTGCGCTGGAGGGGAAATTCGAGATGGCCGGCGCGTTCGCGTCGGCCGAGGAGGCGATCGGGCGGGTGAAGGCGGATGTGGTGCTTCTCGACCTCGAGCTCCCCGGGATGAGTGGTCTGGACGCCATCCAGCATTTTCGCTCCGCCGTTCTCGTGCTCACGGCTTACGACACCGAGGAAGATGTGGAACGCGCGCTTCGGGCGGGAGCGAAGGGATATTTGCTCAAGGGCGCCTCGCTCGAAGAAATCGAACGGGCCATCAAGGCGCTCGCGCGCGGCGAGTCGTATATCGATCCGCGCGTCGCATCGCGGGTGATCGCCCCGCGGCAGCGGCTGACCCCGCGCGAGCGCGAAGTGCTGCGTTTGGTGGCGAACGGAAAATCGAACAAGGAGATCGCCGCGAAGCTGCGAATCACCGAGCGCACGGCGAAGTTTCATGTCACGGCGATTCTCAACAAACTCGGCGCTGAGAATCGAGCGCAGGCGGCCGCCATTGCGGCTGAACGGCATTTGGTGTGACCTGTACTTCCGTACAGGATCCGTCCTGATCTTCCGCACGGCGTTCGATCGAAAAATTGAGCCGATCATGTTGACATGCACAACGATGTCATTTGCATCACCGGCGCCTCGAAGGGACTGGGCCTGGCGCTCGCGCGCCTCTTCGCCCGCCGCGGAAACCCACTGATCATCAATGCGCGCGGCGAAGAGCTGCAGGACGTGGAGCGCGAGCTCTCGAAACAGACTGAAGTCGTTGCCGTGAGCGGCGACGTTTCGGAAATCGCCGAGGAGATCGCCGCCGAGGGACTGGCGCGGTTCGGCCGCGTGGACATCCTCATCAACAACGCCTCGGAGCTCGGACCGAGCCCGATGCCGCTCTTGACCGAGCACGCGTGGCAATCGCTCGAACGGATCTTTCGCGTCAACGTCATTGCTCCGATTCATCTGATTCAACTGCTGCGGCCGAAGACGATCATCAACATCACGTCGGACGCGGCGGTGAACGCCTATCCGCACTGGGGCGGCTACGGCGCGAGCAAGGCCGCGCTGGAGCACGCGTCGCGCATTCTGGCGAAAGAGCTGGATGGAACTGCGCGCGTTCTGATCATCGATCCGGGCGACATGAACACCGAGATGCACCGCCTCGCCGAGCCGGGTGTCGATCTGTCGCATTTGCCTTCGCCGGAAGCGGTGGCGCCGACAATCCTCGAAAGGATCTATGAGGTTGGAGAGCACAGCCCTCGATTTCAAGTTGCCGCCGGAGCTTGAGGCGCGCGAGCCGGCGGAGCTGCGCGGCACAGGACGCGATGACGTCCGGCTGATGGTCTCCGATCGTCAGACGGGCGAGGTGGCGCACGCGCATTTCAGAGAGTTGCCGGCATTTCTGCGACCCGGCGACCTTCTGGTGCTCAACACAACGGCGACGCTTCCCGCGGCACTTCGCGCGCGGCGAGAAAATGGGGAAGAGATCGCGCTGCACTATTCGACGTCGTTGCCGGGCGATCTGGCGGTCGTCGAGCCACGGCGCACAGAAGTCCAGGCAGGCGAGCGGCTGACGCTTCCGGGCGGCGCTCGCGCGCGATTGCTGATTCCGTATCGCCACTCCCGCCGTCTTTGGATCGCGCAGCTCGCGCTTCCCGAGCCGTTGATCGATTATCTTCGGCGATACGGCCGGCCGATTACTTACCCATACGTCAAGGAGCCATTCCCGCTCGCCGCATATCAGACTGTCTACGCGCGCGACGAAGGATCGGCGGAGATGCCGTCCGCGGGACGCCCGTTCACGCGCAGCATGCTCGCCTGTCTGCGGCGAAGTGGCGTCGCGTTGGCGAAGATCGTCCTGCACGCAGGAGTGGCCAGTCTCGAAAATCACGAGCGCCCGTACGAGGAGTGGTACGAAGTGCCGCTGCGAACAGCCGGGCGCGTGCGCGAGACGAAAGAACGCGGTGGACACGTCATCGCCGTGGGGACGACGGTGGTCCGCGCGCTCGAGAGCTCCGTCGATCGGGGCGGGAATGTGATCGCGTCGCGCGGCTGGACTGATGTGGTCATCACGCCGCCGCGCGGCGTACGCGTCGTCGACGGACTGCTCACCGGATTTCATGAGCCGCGCGCGTCGCACCTGTCGATGCTCGAGGCGATCGTCGGTCGCGAACACATCAGGAAGGCTTACGCAGAGGCGCTACAACGCGGCTACCTGTGGCACGAGTTCGGCGACCTGCATCTCATCGTATGATCGCCGCCTGTGCTATTGGCGGCGGTGATGACCGGACACTTTCTCGCGCGATCGGTCACGGTCGACGGCGTTGCGCATCGGTATCAGGTATGGATCCCGGCGGCGTATGACACCTCGCGGAAATGGCCGGCGATCCTCTTTCTGCACGGCACCGGCGAGCGCGGCGACGACGGCGAAAAGCAGATCAGCGTCGGACTCGGCCCCGCATTGCGCGACGGCAAAATCGATGCGCCGGCGATCGTGATCTTTTCGCAGTGTCCTGACGATCAGCGATGGGTGGGTGCGCCGCGCAAGATCGCCATCGCCGCGCTCGATCAAACGGAGCGCGAGCTCTCGATCGATTCTCGCCGCGTCGCGCTCACCGGAATGTCCATGGGCGGGGCGGGGGCGTGGATCCTGGCGGCCGAATATCCGAAGCGATGGTCGGCTCTCGCTCCGGTTTGCGGCTACGTGCATCGCCCGCCGAAGCTCCCCGATGCAGACAATCCGTCAAGCGAGTCCTATGAAGACTTCGCGCGCCGGCTTCCCAAGATCCCCATCTGGATTTTTCACGGCAGCGACGATCCGATCGTCCCGGTCACCGAGTCACGCGAGATGGCCCGCGCGCTCGGCGTCAACGCGGCGTACACCGAGTTTCTGCACGTCGGGCACAACGCGTGGGACCCGGCATATACGACCACGCGCGTGGTGGCGTGGCTGATCGAGCAACGCCGGAGGCGATAGTTGTTCGCCTGGCTCCTCAAGCCTCGACCCTATCCGGCGTTCGCACTGCTGGCGATCATCATCGGGATCTTCGGATTCGCCTTGCCGCGCAAAGTCGGCATCGTGTTCTTCGCGATCGGAGCAATCCTTCTGTTCACCTTCATCCGCAGTCTGATGATCGATCTCTCGATTGGGCGCGAGGGCGTGACCGCGTTCGGCCGCGTGACGAGTATCGAGCACACCGGCGAGCCATGGACTGTGCACTTCACGTTCACCGATGCGAGCGGCGCCGTTCACCAGCAGACGTTCGACATCTGGGACGCAAAAGAGGCGAGCCAATATGCGGAAGGATCGAGCGTGAAGATCCGCTATCACCCGCGCTATCCCGACGACGTGTGGCGATGGCTGGAATAGTTTTGGAGTGCGGTGCCTTGGCACCGCTTTCCCGGCCGCGGCTTGCCGCGGCCGACAGCAAGCTGTCGGCGCAAAAGCGGCGGCAAGCCGCCGCACTCCAAATCAAAAACGCGAAAGAGTGAGCCGCGTCACAAGGCGGCGTCAACAGCGCTCGCGGCCGTCGCGTCTCTTCATGCGAGGAGACATGACCATGAAACGCATCATCACCGCATCATTGATCGGCGTCAGCCTGTTGTTTGCTGCCTGCACTACCGCCGTCGTGGTCCGCCCGCCGCGTGCCGCGGTGTGGATCCCGGCCCACTATGTGCGAGTCGGTTTCTATCACCGCGTGTGGGTGCCGGGACACTGGCGCTACTAGAACCGCCAGCGCAGTCCCAGTGAGTACACCAGCGGGCTCAATTGCAGCTTTACCCGGTTTCCGCTCGGACCCGACTGCGGCCGATAGCCGATGTAGCGGGCTTCGGCCGCCACCGCGAACGGTTTTCTGAACGCGTACGAGGCGCCGAGGACCGCCGCCCACCCGACTCGGCTCTTGACGTTCACACTGCCGATGCCCGCGTTGTCGAGATCGG
>WNEY01002565.1_pt1 | contig 13347 bp, 11 predicted proteins | sample 5400531 | NCBI WGS metagenome assembly WNEY01 (sample SAMN13153338, study PRJNA577476) | soil metagenome | isolation source: 200 cm saprolite under Douglas fir tree site 1 | place: USA:California | collected 2015-04-18
ATCCTCGCCGAGAACGCCGCGGTGGCCGAGCGCGTGCTCGGGCGGATCCGCGCGGAGGGCGCGCTGTCGACGCTCGATTTCGAGCCCGAGCACGGAGCGCCGAAGGACTGGTTCGGGATGCCGGAGAACGTCGTGCGCGCCGTGCTCGAGGCGTACACCGTCACGGGCGTGATCGGCCTCGCGCGGCGCAACGGCAACCGCCGGTACTACGACCTCCTCGAACGGCTGCTCCCGGCCGAGCTGCTCGCGCAGGAGGTGCCGGAGCGAGAACAGCTCCGGCACAAGCTCCTGTCCCGGTACCGCGCCCACGGCCTGCTCGGCGCCGGCGGCGCCGGCGGCACGTTCGACCGCATCGCCCCGCCGAATTCGACACCGGAGCGGCTGGGGCGCAACACGCTGCGCGAGGAGCTCATTGAGCTCGGCGCGCTCGTGCCCGTCGACGTCGACGGGGTGCGCGGCAAGCGCTTCGTCCTCGCCGAGGAACTCGCGCTGCTGCAGGCGCCGCCAGCCACGAGGTCCTCCGTCGCGTTCATCGCCCCGTTCGACTCGCTGCTGTGGGACAACGCGCTCGTCGCGAGCCTGTTCGGCTTCGACTACGTGTGGGAGGGCTTTTTCCCGCCGGCAAAGCGCCGCTGGGGCTATTACGTGCTCCCGATCGTCTTCGGCGACCGCTTCGTCGGCCGGATCGAACCGCGGATCGACCGGGAAGGAGCCCGCGTGGAGGTGCTCGACGTATGGTGGGAGGACGACTTCGCGCCGCGCCGCGCCGACGGGTTCGTCGACGCGATGCGCGACGCCCTTCTGGCGTACTTGCGCTTCGCAGGCGCGAGCCGCCTCGAGTGGGCAGCGCACCTCGGCCCCGAGAAGCGACTCTTCCTCGCCCGTCCGTGACCGAGATCGCCGGGAGGGAATCGGGAAACGTCGTTATCCGCTGGACGAGATCGTCGAGGCGCACAGACACGTCGACCAAGGCCACAAGAAGCGCAACATGTAGTCACCCTGCCGGCGTCCGAGTGAAGCCGCTCGACTGGAAGTTGGGCCGATAGGACAGCGACCACTAAGTGCCGTCGGTTGCGCATTTCCCGAAGATTCTGTGACGCGGCTGTGATCCGTCAACTCCGGACAGCCTCAGAAAACGTGGACTTTGACTACATGCCTTGCGTTTGGTCTTGGACATGGCCTGTTCTAGCCGGGTGCGCGGCGCTGTTCGCTCCCGGCATGATTCTGGTCACCGCGAGCTTAGTTCGGCGCCTTCGTACGCCCTAGTTGAAGTTCCCACGGACGTTGTTTACAACGACCGATAGCGCTGCCTTGCCCTGCAATCCGGTGTGAGGCCTGCGGGCATTGTAGAAATCGACCCACGACGGTAGGGCGGCCAGGCGGTCCTGGTTGCTCGGATAGAGGCGTGCGTAAGCCCACTCGTCGATGAGCGTCCGAATGAACCGCTCAGCCTTGCCATTCGTCTGAGGTCGATAAGGTCGCGTCAGCTTGTGGCGGGCGCCAACTGTTTGGAGGGCCTCGGCAAAGCGCCGCGACCGGTAGCAACTCCCGCGGTCGGTCATAACTCGCTGCAACTGAATGCCGTGCTCTGCGAAGAAGCGCCCAGCCTCGAGCATGAAGCCGGCTGCTGTGCTGTCTCGTTGGTCTGGGTGGACCTGCACAAAAGCCAGGCGGCTGGTGTCATCAACTGCGACATGGACGTACTCATAGCCAGGACGAATTGAGTTTCCGCGTCGACTTCGGTTAAAGCTCTCCTGTTTGGAGAGGAGCCGGTGGCCGCCGCCAGGAGGAATTCGGCCCAGCTGCTTGGTGTCGATGTGGATCAGCTCACCCGGATGCTCCCGCACGTACCGAACAGGCACTCCCGTCGAGCGGTCGTTGTCTTGCAGACGGCTTACCCCGTGACGATGGAGAACTCGGTAAACCGTCGACCGCGGGATGCCCAGCACGAAAGCCAGTCGATGCGGGCCTTGGCGCAGCTCAAGCCGCGCTTCCAGCACCCGCCGAACTTGTTCTGGTCTCAGCTCTCGTGGGCTGTGTCGCGGTCGCGAGGAGTGGTCCTCCAAGCCCGCGATTCCCAGCATTCTGTAGCGGCGAATCCACTTGTAGGCGGTCGCTCGGGAGACCCCTACTGACTCCGCCGCCCGGACGGCAGACCAGTGCTTGAGTTCGATTCGCTGAACCAAAAGTAGTCGGCCGAATGGCGTCAGCTTCGCTCTACGATGCGACATAAGAGCCTCCTGTCGGTCTGGTTGGTTTGCACCCCAAACCGAACAGCGGGGCTCTCAGTCTGTCAACAACCTATTTGGGAACTTCACCAGTTAGCTCAAGAGCCATTCCGTCGGCTTCGAACACAACTCGAGAGGTGTGGGCTCGATAGCGGAGGCTCATCGACAGCAATAGTTGAGGAGTGTGCTGCCCTCCGCTTGGCGTTGCCGCGACTGCGTCGAAGTCGATTGGATGAGGCGCACACTTCTCCAGCGATGTATCCGTTCGAGCGGTTCACGGAGCGCGCGAAGAAGACGCTTACCCTAGCGCAGGCGGAAGCGGAGCGATCACACCACAGCTATATCGGAACCGAGCACCTCCTGCTCGGCATCCTGCGAAACCTAGATGGACTCGGCTACCGGGTACTCGACGCGCTCGACGTCCGGATCGAGGTCGTCCGCAATACCATCGAATCGGTCCTCGGCCCTAACGAGCGAATCATTATCCAGCAGATCATCCCGACATCCCGTGTCAAGAAGGTGATTGAGCTCTCGTTCGAAGAGGCGAGACGTATGGGACACGAATACGTAGGCACCGAGCACCTGCTTCTAGGTCTCCTGATTGAAGGCGAGGGTATCGCTGCGCATGTGCTCACCGACCTCGGGATCACCGAGGTAAAGGTGCGCAAAGAGATCGAGCGACAGCTCGCGACCGGCGAGGCTGCAGAGCCCATATCGACGCCGCGTTCGGCCCATCACGCGAGTACCAAAGCCGGCTCAGACCTGGAAGAACTTGAAGGGCTGCTCGCCAAGGCGCCTATCGTCGAGCTGCTTCGCTTCGCAGGGCTCGACCTTGACAGGCTGACGAGGCAACTCGAGGCGCTTCCGGAGCTCATCCTCAACCTGCGGCGCCACCTGTCTAATCTGAACGAGCGGCTTGAGAGCGCGGTCAAGGAGGCGGACTACGACCGCGCCGCCCGGATTCAGAGGACACGCGATGAGATGTCCACCAGATTGCGCAAAGCAGAACAGGATTGGATCAACGAGCTGACGGAACCCGGCGGCTCGACGTAACGTCCTTTTGGCGGACGCAAACCCTCACCGAAGCACCGCGGACAACAGCTGTAACCGAAGGATGCTCTGAATACGGGCTTCTTATCGGTAGCTACGCATCCACATATAAAGGACGCGAAGAACCGGTATCTCATTTCAGTCGACCGTACCGTGCGGTCTTGTACCGCAAGGTTGCGCCCCGCGACGGGCCTAGCAAGCCGAATCTGATCTCAGACGAGCTCCCGGGCAGGCCTCGAATCGGATCGGCGTTGCTGTATCGTTGCTGTACAAACGCTGTAAGCCAGTCAATTGCTAGTTGACGGCTACCGCGAATTCGTATTCAGAAATTGGCTCCGGTATAGACCTTCGGTAGGTCTGCAACGTAGCTACTTCGGTACGTCTGCGTCACTTCCCGTTCTGAATTGATAATCGTGGGGCTTTCCGCTCGGCATGCTTCTTGCGGATCTCACCTCCTGGAGTGGTCCGAGCCACCGTCCTGAGCAGCTCATTGCCGACCCAGAATTGAAACAGCCCCTCGGTGACCAGGACGTCACAGGTGCTGCCGCCGAAGTTCTTGCCTACGCTGATGTGCTGCGAGTCGACGCACACGATGCCATTGGGTGCGACTCGGCGCGAGACCCATTGCTCTCCATTGCGCTCGGTCGGTAGAGCAAGCTCGCGCGGGTTGTCCTGGCCACCGCGAAACCGGCTCTCAGGAGTCGCGTCCTCGAGTGCCTGGTGCGGCCGCTGAGTGTTGTAGTACGTAACCCACTCATCGAGTGCCTCCTGTGCAGTCTTTAAGGTCCTGAACACCTGTCGAGTGTTGAACTCCACCTTAAGAGTGCGGTGAAAGCGTTCGATCTTGCCGGTGGTGGTCGGCGAGCGCGGTTGGGTGAGGATGTGGTCGACGCCGTTCTCGCGGCAGATGCGGTCGAATAGAACTTCGACTGGGGGCTGGGCGAAGCGTCCGGTGAAGACCTTGCCATTGTCGGTCAGGACCTGGGCCGGCACCCCGTACTCGCGCAGCGCCGAGCTGAAGCCGTCGCATACCGCCTGTGTGCGCTCCCTGAGCATGAGCCGAGCCGACACGCAGAACCTGGAGTGGTCGTCGAGGCCGGTCAGCGCCTTGGCGGCCGTGCCGTCAGCAAGCGCGAACCCGTGCACCAAATCCAGCTGCCAGAGCTCCATCGGTGCGGCTCGCTCCCAGCGCTTCCAGGTCTCGCGCCGGCGGCGGCGACTCATAGGGTCGATGACCGCGGCCCGCACCAAGCAGCGATAGACCGCCGACTCTGAGGGAGCCGGCTCGACATGCTTGCGAGTGAGCTCGAAAGCGATTCGTCGCGCTCCCCAGTAAGCATGGGAGCGACGCATTTCCAGCACCATCGCCTCCACTTCCGGAGGCATTTGATGCGGGCAATGTGTTGGCCGCGACGACCGATTGCCGAGACCCTCCAGGCCGTCGCCCTCATAGCGAGCCAGCCAGCGGTGCATCGTCTGCCGACAGACGCCCGTTTCACCCGCGACCTCGCCCACCGTCCGGCCGTCGGCAATTACCGCCAGAACCGCTTTGTACCTTTGCTCAGTCACGCTCATCTCCCTCATGGCCGGGGAAAGTCGCGTAGGTACCGAAGTAGCTGTAGCAAACCTGCCGAAGGCCTGTCGCACAGCAGCCGAAGGCGTTTAGTCGCCTACGAGCCGAACTTGCACACAGAAATTGGCTCCGGAGTAGGGATTCGAACCCTAAACCTTGCGGTTAACAGATCGGCGCGGCCCGTTCAGAAATCGCGATTCCTATTCGCTGCGTGCCGCTGAGTGCCGCCTGGTACCACCGTTTGCCTCGGGCCTTGCTGTAAGGCCGCGCCGGACCTTGGCCTGCCCCGCTTTTACAGTGAGGCTAATCGACGCGATTAGGCGCTGGTCTGGATCTCGCGCCACAACGCATCCACCGACACCATGAGCTCGAGGCCAGTCTTTACCTTGACAACCCCATTCAGCAAGGGTCGAGTCTGACCCAGAGGCGCGGGTTCGACGTCGAGATCCGACACGCTGACCACGCCCGAGACCTCATCCGCCATGAGCCCAAAGCTCCTGCCGCCGGTACTGAAGAGCAGTACGTGCTTACCGTCGCTCCCAAACGTCGTCAGCACGGTCACTGCGCGGCCGTTTCGCTCGATCAGGCCGGCGACTCCGGGTTTTTGACCCGGCATCGGCTTCACCTCGGCAGCCGTGCGCACCTCGAGGACTGATTCGGTCGGCACCAGGAACACGCCCTGCCCGGTCCGAAACCGCACCATGCTCATCATCGGATGATGCCCAAACGCGCATCAATGGCCCGCAGAAGCTCCTCGGGGCGGAAGCCCTCGAGCGCCGCTTCGAGCAGCGAGGTGTCCCCGCGGTCTATCGCGTGCCGAGCGTCGCTCAAGGCCCTTCGAGCGGCTTCATACTGGCCCGCTCGCTCGAGACAGAGAGCCAGTTGGAAGTAATGCATCGGATGCTCTGGGTCGAGGAACGTGGCTCGGCGAAAATGCTCAGCCGCCGCGCTGAAGTCTTTCGCGTTCGCGGCCGCCTCTCCTGCCGCGAGAAGCTGACTCACGGTGGGCGGCCTTCGACGCTCGGCGCCAACGGCTCGGTCGTCGCGCCTTCGCTCGGGAGGGCCGTGCCCAAGGCGATACGCAAATGCCCCGCCGACCCGCGCCAACTGGAATCGATCGGTAAGCTGCCATAGCGACTCCGAGGCCCCGAGGAACAGGTAACCGTCCGGATGCAGCCAGGAAGCCAGCCGGTCGAGCACAGCAGCGAGCTGACCCGAGCTGAAATAGATCAAGACGTTCCTGCAGAGGATGATCTGGCATCGAGCAAGCGGTGTCGGCAGGGGATCGCTGATCAGGTTGTGAAACTGGAAGTGAACCCTGTCGCGAAGTGCGTTCCGCACCTGCCATCGAGAGCCAGTTCTTGTCATATGCGCGGCCCTGCGGGCGATGTCGATGTTCGCGACCTCTGTTTCCGAGTAAACGCCCGATGCCGCGCGGTTCAAGGCCTTGGTCGAGATATCGGTGCCCAATACGCTCCAGTTGCGCAAATGCGACTCGGCGAAGAGCATGGCCAGGCTGTAGGTTTCCTGGCCGTTCGCGCATCCAGCGCTCCAGGCAAAAACCGGCTCGCCGATACTGGGCAGCACGTGAGTCGCGATGGCGTCGAACACGAGCTGGTCACGAAAGAACTCAGTCTGCTGCACGGTGATGCGATTCAACAGGCGCTGGAACGCCTCTGGAGCGGTGGTCACGCTGCTCGCGTATTCGACAAGGGTCAGGCCGGCTGCATCCGCTTCTTCCTGAACGCATCGCGCCAGTCGTCCTCTGAGGCTCGGATCCAGGCGCAGCCCGACTCGGCCGGCGAGCAGGCCTTCGATGTCGGTTATGGCGTCGGACATGTCAGATCCGGGCGGCGACTGCATCGATGATCGCCCCCGCAATCTTGTCGAGCGGTACCACTCGTTCGGCGGCGCCAGCTTGCGCTGCCGCGCGTGGCATGCCAAAAACCGCTGACGACTGCTCGTCCTGCGCGATGGTGCGGCCGCCACTGCGTCGGATTGCGAGGAGACCCTGCACACCATCGTCGCCCATCCCTGTGAGAAGCACCCCGACGCCCTTCGCACCGGCCTGCTCAGCGATCGACTCGAAGAGAATGTCGGCCGACGGCCGGTGCAGGAGCTCTGGCTCGGGATCCAGGGCCACCTTCCGGCCTGGCGCCATCTTGAGGTGAAGGTTGGCCGGCGCGATGTAGACGCGCCCTCTCTTCAAGGGCAGGCCATCGGTGGCGAAGGTGACGGGAAGCGGACACTCGCGATCCATCCACGTCTGGAACCCACCGATGAAATCCTGGTGAATGTGCTGGACCACCAGGATCGCTGCGGGTAGATGGTCCAATCCGGCAAGCACGGTGGCGACCGCTTGCGGGCCGCCGGTCGAAGCCGCGATGCCAACCACTGCGAGCCTGTGACTGCCGGCATGTGGGTGCCGCTGAGAGCCGTCTGTCGCCAGCTGGATCTCGCTGATCGACCGGATTCGCCGGCGGATCGCGGCTGCGCGGTCGGTATCGAGTTCTGCTAGAGCCATGACATCGAGCGCTCCCGCGTGCAGCATCGACACCCGGGGGAAACCTCGCTCTGATAAGAGGAGGATCGGCACTGGCCGCCGGCCCATGATCTTGCCGATAGCATCGAGGGCTCCGGCTTCGCTGTTGGGTACGAGCACGACCACGTCAGGGGCGTGCATATTCATCTCCACCGCCGCGTCGTGGGGGCGCTCCGCGATGATGGACTCGATATCGCCCTCGGCTTGGAGGAGTCGTGCGATCGACCTTCCGTCGCCGGTCGAGTCGAGCACCAGCACCTTGACGGGTTTCACACCTGCCCTCCCATCAGGAGCTTCTCGACCAGCGACAGGAGCCCATGCTGGTCAAAACCGCTCTTGATGATGTATGCGCTGGCGCCGGCCGCCAGCCCCCTCTGACGGTCCGGCTCCGAAGCATGTGATGTCAGGATCACTATCGGCGTCTGGCTCAGCCGCGGATGCTGACGAATGCTTTCGATGAGGGCAAAACCGTCCATGACGGGCATCTCAAAGTCAGTGAGAACCAGGTCGCTCGGCTCGCGCAATAGAAGCTCCATTGCCTCTTGCCCGTTGGCGGCCGTTCGTACTGAGTAGCCCGAACGTTCGAGGATCGACCGCTCGAGCTCACGAACAGTCAGGGCGTCGTCGACCACGAGGATCGAAGGTTTGTGCGCCGGCCGCAATGGTTCGGTCGCCAGATCGAGTGCTTGGGCCCGGCCAACTCGTGCGGCGATTCCGTCCATATCGAGCACGACGACCACTGCGCCGTCTGGCTCGATCGCGGCTCCGGCCACGACTTCATTCCTCGGCAGAAGAGCGCCGATCCCCTTGATGACCAGGTCTCGATGACCAACCAGCCTGCCCACACGGATGGCGAAGGTGGTATTGCCGCTGGCCACGACGACCACCGGTCCTAGATCGCGACCGCCCAATTCGAGCGTGTGTGAAAGCTCGTCGAGGGGTACGGCGGCTTCGCCGAGATTGACCATCGCTCGCCCGCCAACGTGCTGCTCTTTGGTGTTCGGAGGCAAGAGATGGACGACCGCGTACATCGGAATGGCGAAGGTCTGGCCGGCCGATTCCACCATCAAGCATTCCACGATGGTCAGGGTGATCGGCACAGTGATCGTGAACTCGGTGCCTATGCCGGGTTGGCTGGTGACATCGACGTGACCGCGAACGAGCTGTAGGTTCGACCTGACGACATCGAGTCCGACTCCGCGGCCAGAGATCTCCGTGATCTTGGCCGCGGTGGAGAGTCCGGATCTGAAAATTAGATCTCGCACCTCCGTTTCGGACATCTTTGAGGTGTCGATACCCGCTCGCTCTGCTGCCGCACGCACCTTCGCCACATCGATGCCGTGGCCGTCGTCTTTGATGGAGAGCACGATCTCGGATCCACGCTGCATCCCGGTGAGGCTCACGACACCCTCTGCCGGCTTGTTGGCAGAGACGCGTTCGGCGGCGGTCTCGATACCGTGGTCGACCGAATTCCGCACGAGATGGACAAGTGGATCGAGCAGGAGCTCGAGGACTTTGCGGTCGATCTCGGTGTCGTCACCGACGACTTCCCACCGGACCTGCTTGTTGGAGAAGTGTGCGATGTCGCGGACGGCGCGATGCAAGCTCGGAGTGATCGTCGCCAATGGCACCATGCGGGAGCGCATGGTCACCTCTTGCAGCCGGCCGAGCAGCCGAGCGAGCTCGCGATACTGGGGCAAAGACTCCGGCTCGGCTTTGAAGTCTTGGGTCAGCACCAGTCCCATCCGTAGATGCGCCGCAGCAGACTCCGTGACCAGGCGATCGATCTGATCGAGCCTCTGAACTGCAATCTGCATGGTCGAGCTCGCCGATGCCGGCGCGAGCGAACCATCCGGGCCGTGGCTCGATGCGACGGGGGCGGGAGCAGGCTCAGGCACACCGGCAGTCGCTCCAATCTCGGCCGAGGGTCGATCCGCGGCAGGCGCGATCGGCGCGGTCGGCGGTCCTGAGCCGGACGCGGCGCCTGCTCCCAGTTGAGAGATGATGCTTTCCGCCAGGGCGGCGGTCTTCGCTCCCGAGTCATCAGACATCGACTGCCGAACCAGCGAACGCAGACCATCGATTACCGCGAGCAACGAATCCGTTACCGCTGGGGTCAGTTTCAGCCCGCCGGACTTGAGCTGCTGAAGCGGATTCTCCATCGCGTGGCACACGCTGGCCACCCGATTGAATCCGACCATTCCAGCGGCTCCCTTCAGGGAATGCGCGTCCCGACCCAGGCTGGTCAGCAGGGCGGTGGAGTTCGAGTTGCCCTCGAGCTCCAGGAGCTGTTCCCCCATTTTGTTGAGCTTGGCCAGAGCATCGTCAACGAAGAGTTGCTTGAACTCGGGCTCGACGTCCTGGTCGGTCATTGGCGCAGTCGCGTTAGGAGCGCGTCGACGTCGAGCAGGATCGCCAGCGCATCGCCCTGGCGGTAGATACCTCTTGCCCCTGGAATCGGAGATGCACCCGCCCTTTTGCCCAACGGTTCACTGTGGGGAGCGGCGGTGGTCGCCAGCGCAGCCGCGCTCGAACCTGCGCCGACCACCGCAGCGAATGACGCCGTTGCGGTCTTGCCCGTGGACAGAAGTGCAGCAGCATCGAAGAGCGGCACGATCTCGCCCCTCACGTTGACGAGGCCCATGACCTCCGGTGGGGCAACCGGGATCCGAGTCACTCGGGGCTCCGCGACCACTTCACGGAAGTTGTGAATCGGAACGGCGTACAGCTCGTCGCCCACCGGCAGGAGGAGCACCTCCACGGTTAGGACCTCCCCGTTCCGTTCCTCGACATCGTCTCCATGTCTGCCGCAAGGCCGGCCTGGCCGGCGGCGGCCTTGGAGATTTCTTGCGCCGTGTTCGAGACCTGGCGGCTGCCCGCCGCGATCTGCTCCATCGCCTCGAGCACCTGTTCAGTTGCCGATCGCTGCTGCTGGGTGATGACCTGGACCTGGCTCGACGCCTCGACGACGTCTTCCAGCAGCTTGAGACCCCGCTCCATCTGCTTGGTGCTCTGTTCCATCGCCATGACGGTCGCATTGCTCTCGCTCCGCGCGTTCTCGATGATCTTCGAGATCTTGCCGGCTGACGACTTGGATCGTTCCGCCAGTCTTCGCACCTCGTCCGCAACCACCGCGAAGCCGCGGCCGGTTTCGCCTGCGCGAGCGGCCTCGATCGCAGCGTTCAGAGCGAGAAGGTTTGTCTGATCCGCGATCTCGTTGATCAATCCGATGATCTCATTGACGTCGTTGACCCGCTCGGCAAGCGCCAGGGTTCGCGTCCCGGACGCCTGCATGTCAGCTCGCGCTTGATCAAGGTTCTCCCGGGTTTCTTGAGCCTGGACTGAAACGCGCTGAAGAGTCTCTGCAATTGATGTCGAGGTTCTCGCCAACTCCTCCATGCTGGCCGACGTCTCGGTCGCGGCGGCAGTCTGCTCGGTGGTGGCGGCGGCAAGCGCTTCCGCCGCCGTCGACATCTTGCTCGCGGACTGAGACGCCTGCGAGCTGAGAGACCGCAGACCCGACACGAGGTGGTCCAACTGGTCGATCATGGCGTTGAACCGTTCTCCGAGCTGCCGTACCTCGCGCGCGCCACTCGGGGTGACGCGCGTTGCCAGCTCTCCGCCGGCCACGCGCGCAGCCGCGCCCGACAGATCCAAAACGGGCCGGGCAAGCCACCGAGCGATGACTATCACTAGCGCGACTGTTACCGCGATAGCCAGCGCAGCTATGAGGGCCGCCAGGCCCAGTTGCGCGTTGACGGGCGCCAGCGCCGCGCTGGCCAGCTCGGAGGCGATCAAAGCCCAGCCGACCCCAGCCACCGGCGCATAGCCGGAGATGACGTCGTCACCGCGATAGTCTGTCAACCGCGTCGCTCCACGCTCGCCAGCCAGTGCCTTATCAACCGCGTTGTTGGCCTCCGACAGGCGGAGCATTCCCTTATTGATCAGTCCGGCGTCGTCTGTGATAGTGCCCCAGTCCGATGAGTAGATGACCTTGTGGTCCGAATTGACCACGTGCAGCTCGGTGGAGCTGGTGTCAAAGTCAGACAGAACATCACTGAGGCGGTTCACCCTGAGGTCCCCGATCACGACAGCGGCGATCGAGTCCGAGTCGGCCGAAACACGAGCGGTGACAACCCACTGGACCACCCCGTTTTGAATTGCAATCGGGGGGACGAATGAATGAATTAGGCTCTCCTTGAACCAGGATTGCTGAGACGCTTGGAACTCGGGGGAGCCAACTTCGAATAGGAGCTTTCCCGACGGGTCAACGACCTGGACGCTGTCGAAGTCTGTGCGGAGGAAGTCGCCGAGGCCAAGAAGAGTTTTTGCGCCCTGGCTGTCGAGGTGGCCCTGGATGGCAGCCGCCACCAACGACATGTCGTCTTTCCGAGCTGTCAACCACGTGTCCAGTCGTAATGACCCTCCGATCGCCAGGTTGTTTACGGACCGTTGAGTCGCATCGGTCAGGCTTTTCGATGCCTGTTCGGTTAGTACCACAGAGAGCAGGGCGGCAATGGCGACCGCGATCACCAGGAAACCGGCCAGCGTCCGGGCCAGGAAACCATCAGCCCAGTTCGGCAGCCTCTGGTTCTTGCTCAAAGGTTTATCGAATGGGGTTGGCCGGCTTCCCCGGCCTTAATTGACGCCTTATCACGTTCAGAACCTCGAAATCGCGGCCTATACTTAACACACTGACCGGCAAAATCAGCTGCTTTAGCGGCTCTCGGAGCCAAAGCTCGATCAGGGGTTTTGAGGTCGCCATGAGTGGCATGGCCAGTCGCGACAAGATCTACTCGACCAGCCGTACGTCGCTGTCAAATGGGATGGCTCGCATGGATAGATCGTCACGGAAGAAGCCCATGGGCGCCTGCTGTTGCTGCTCGCCGGTCTCGCCGCCAACACCCAGTCGCAGCAGGCGGAGCAGGACAGGTTGAGAGTGCGCAACGTGCTGCGCACGCGACACCTTTTCAAAGAGTTGACACGCGCGACTGGTTCGTTTTCCAGAGGTCGAGCACTAGTAGACGCCTGCCTCAGCTCGTTTGAAGCCAGTTCCGAGCGGCCTCGACTGTGGCGAAATATCCAACGTTCAGGCCCATTCGGCGCATTGTGTCCTCGCGGTCCTGAAGGTTCATTGTGGCTAACTGACTGGTCGGCAGGACCACCGCGAATCGCTTCAAGCCGGCGGCCACTACCCGAGGCAGCCACACCTTGTCGCCCCAGTCCTGGTCGGCGGGTTTTAGGGTCCTCTGACGCCTGCAGTCGGCCAGCCAGTTCGACCCGCCATGATCGACCAGAGCCCGCATTCCAGCCCCGAGCAGGGTTTTGAACTCGGTCGAATCCGCCCAGCCTTCCCACTCGACCAGGACTGTCGACGTGCTTTCGTCCCAAGTTACGGTCGCAACTCCGGGAGAGCGAAAGTAAAGGTCGCCTTCCCCGGGCCCGGGTGTGGCCAAATCTACCTCCTTCCGATCGATACCCTACGCGCAGCCGTTTGAGTGGGGACCAGGCTTAAGCGGGTGAATGGGTGGCCATGAGCTGGCGGAGCCAGGTGAGGAGGGACAGCGGCTTGGTCTTTACGACTGCAGTCGGTACTGCGCTTGACGGCACTGCCGTGACGAAGGGGTTCCATCGTGTGCTGGATCGCGCCGGCCTTCCCCAGCGGAGGTTCCATGACCTTTGTCATTCATGTGCGACGTGTCGCGCCACTGATGGACATGGCCGAGCTGCGCGGTGGCACCGAGCCCATTCGTGTAGGCGTCGTTGGGATCGGACGCATCGGCCAGGGCGTGGTCGATCAGGTGTCGCCGTATGGGGTATGCGGCTGTTGCTGCCGTCCAGATTCGCTTACAGCTCGGAATGTGGCTCCGGAGCAGGGATTCGAACGCTGAACCTTGCGGCTAACAGATCGGCGCAGCCCGTTCAGAAATCGCGATTCGTATTCGCGGAGTGGT
>WNEY01002566.1_pt1 | contig 13346 bp, 14 predicted proteins | sample 5400531 | NCBI WGS metagenome assembly WNEY01 (sample SAMN13153338, study PRJNA577476) | soil metagenome | isolation source: 200 cm saprolite under Douglas fir tree site 1 | place: USA:California | collected 2015-04-18
CGGCGCGCGCCGTGGGCGTGGCGGTGGATCAGCGCATCGATCGCACCCAGAACGGCCGCTCGCAGACCGATCACTGGAGCTATCGCGCCTTCGGCTTCGAGTTGCCGCTCGTCGCCACCTGGCGCGTCCATCCGCTCTTCGCCGCAACAGTGTCGCCCTTTGCGCGCCTCTATTTCATCCGCGCCTGGCACACCACCTTTCAGGGGCTCACCGAAACGCAAGCGGTGCTGCAGTGGCAGCCGGTGCTCTCGGGCGGGCTGGGCCTCTCCGGTGCACTGACCCTTGGGCCGGTGGAGATCTCGCCGGGCATCGCGGTGGAGCTGGCGACGCGGCCGGGGCCCACCGCGCCCACTCATCTTCTCTTCGAGCCGGGCCTCTCCCTGGGAATGCGCTTTTGACCGCGTTCGCCACCGCCTTCGAGTACCTGCTCTTCTGGATCCTGCTGCCGTTCCTGCTCCTGCATCCGCGGGTGCGGCAGGGCATCCGGCGGCGGCTGGGCCTGTACCGCGAATCTTTCGCGGGCAGCCCGCGCATCTGGCTGCACGGCGCGTCGGCGGGCGACGTGCTCGGCCTCGTGCCCGTCGTCCGCGAGCTGAAATTGCTGCGGCCCGAGGTGCGGGTGATCGTCTCCGCCATCACCGACTCCGGCGCGGCAATGGCGCAGCAGCGGCTCGAGGAGCTGGCGCAGCTGGTGACTTTTCTTCCTTACGATCTTCCCGGCGCCTGCCGGCGCACGCTCGCGGCCTTGCGGCCCGACGTGCTGGTGCTCGAGTACACCGAGCTCTGGCCGCAGCTCATCCACGCCGCTTCCCGCGCGGGCGTGAAGCTGGCGCTGACCAACGGCCGCCTCGGCCCGCGCAAGGTGGGCCGCTATCGCGCGCTCTTCGCCTTCACCGGCAATCTGCTGGAGCACTTCGACATATTGATGATGCGCGCCGACGAGGAAGCCGAGCGCGCGCTCCTGTTGGGCGCGCCCAGGGAGCGCGTGCACGTCACCGGCAACACCAAGTTCGACGCGCTGGCGGTGAGCGTGCCCGAGACCGAGGACGCGGCGCTTCGGGAGGCGCTGCATCTCGGCTCCGAGCGCCTCTGGGTGTGCGGCTCCACCCACGAGGGCGAGGAGGCGCCGCTCCTGCGCATCTTCTCCCAGCTGCGCCGCGAGCATCCCGATCTGCGCCTGGTGATCGCGCCGCGCTACGTCGAGCGCTCCGGCCGCGTGCTGGCGCTGGCGCGATCCCTGGGCCTGGCGGCGCGGCTGCGATCGCAGTCGGGCGGGCCGGAGCCGGTCATCGTGCTCGACACCATCGGCGAGCTGGTGCGCGCCTACCAGCTGGCCACGGTGGTCTTCGTCGGCGGCAGCTTCGGCCGGCGCGGCGGGCAGAACATCCTCGAGCCGGCGGCGTGCGGAAAGCCGGTGCTCTTCGGGCCGCGCATGGAGAACTTCGCCGACAGCGTGCAGGTGCTGGTGGGGCGGGGCGGGCTACAAGTAAAAGACCCGCCGGCGCTGCTGCGTCTGTTGCGCGATCTGCTCGCGCGCCCCGAGGAATTGCGCAAGCTGGGCGAGCTGGCGCGCGAAGCGGTCTCCTCGGTGCGCGGAGCGAGCGCGCGCAACGCGCGGCTGATCGCGGGGCTCTTGCCGTGAACTTCTGGTGGCGCGCCGATCCGCCCCTCTGGTCGCTGGCGCTCTTGCCCGCCGGGCTGGGCTATCGCGCGGGCGCGGCGCTGCATCGATCGCTCGCCCGGCGAGTGCGCGCCAAGGTACCGGTGATCTCGGTGGGGAACCTCGCCGTGAGCGGCGCCGGGAAGACTCCGGTGACGCTCTTTCTGGCGAAGTTGCTCATCTCCCGCGGGCGCAGGCCGGTGGTGCTCAGCAGGGGTTACGGCCGCCTCTCGCGCGCCGCGCGGCTGGTCACGGCCGATTCCAGCGCGCACGAGGTCGGCGACGAGCCCCTGCTGCTCGCGCGCAGGGGATTGACGGTCGTGGTGGGACCGCACCGCGCGCAGCTTCTCGATCTGGCGCCAGACGCCGACGTGGCGCTGCTCGACGACGGCCTGCAGCACCACGCGCTCGAGCGCGATCTCGACGTCATCGTCGCGGATGCTTCCAACCCGCTCGGCAACGGCTGCGTTCTCCCGCGCGGACCTCTGCGCGAGCCGCTCTCCGCGCTGCGCCGCGTGAAGCGGGGCCTGCTCTGGCTGACGCGCTGTGATCTCCCGCGCGATCCGCGGGTGCAGGATCTGGTCGATCTCGGCTTTCCCGTGGTCGAGAGCGCGTTCACCGCCTCCGCGAATCTGCGCGGCAAGCGCGCCTTCCTCTTCGCCGGCATCGCGCGGCCGCCCTCTTTCGAAGCCACCGTGCGCGCGCTCGGGGCGGAGATCGCCGGCGCGCGCTGGTTCCGCGACCATCATTTCTTCTCTCCCGAGGATGTCGCTCTGGTCCGCCGCGAGGCGCAGCGGGCGGGCGCCGACGCGATCGCCACCACCGAGAAGGATTTCGTGCGGCTCGGCGAAACGGCGGGGATCGTCCCGGTCCCGGTCGATCTGACGATCCTCCGCGGCGCAAGCGCTCTGGAGCAGCTTCCGTGAAGTGGGGCCCACTGGCGCGGATCTGGCTGGCGCTGGGTGAAGGGCTGGGCGCGCTCGCCTTTCTCCTCGGCCTGCGGCGCCGCGTGGCGCTCGAGGGGCTGGCGCGCGCATTCCCGGAGCGGACCCCTGCCGAGCGCCGGATGCTGGCGCGAGCCGCCTATGCACAGCTCGGCAAGAGCCTGGCGGAGCTGTGGCTGGTCCGCCGCCTTCCGGATGATGCCCTGGAGAAGATGGTCCGCTTCGAAGGCTGGGAGCGCTACGAGAAGGCGCGCGCCGCCGGGCGCGGCGTGGTGGTCGCGGTGGCGCATTTTGGAAACTGGGAGCTTCTCGGCCGCGCCTGCGCGCGGCGCGGCGTGCCGCTCACCGCCATCACCCGCCGGCTGCGCGGGCGATTGAACCGGCCCATTCTCGCCGCGCGCCGCGAGGGCGGAATGCGGGAATTGCCCGACAAGGGATCGACCGGCGACGCTCTCGCGCTCTTGCGCCGCGGCGAGACGCTGGCCATTGTCGTCGACCAGAACATGCGGCTCAAGCGCGGCATCTTCGTGAGCTTCTTTGGCGAGCTCGCTTGCACCACGCCTGCCGCGGCGGTGCTCTCGCTGCGCGCGGGCGCGCCGCTCATCGCCGCCTTTCCAGTGCGCCAGCCCGACGGAACGCACGTCGTACAGGTGCACGGGCCGTTCACTGCACGTGAAAGCGGCCCGCGTGCAATTCGCGAATTGACCCAGCAGATCACCGAATCGGTAGAGCAGGCGGTGCGGGCGCATCCCGATCACTGGTTCTGGGTGCACCGCCGCTGGAAGACCCGTCCGGAATGAAGGCGCAAGCGGGCTCCGGCAGCACGATTCACGCCGCCAGCCGGGGGTCCCCTCCCGGCGCGAGAAAAAAATTTTTTTCTTTCCCAAGCCGGATGTCAGACCCCCTGGGTAGGGTGGGGGGATGACTGAAACAGGGGTGAGTGCGTCGCATTTTCGGGTTCATTTCAAGGAGATCGCGAACTCGGTGGCCAGGGGAGGGCACCGGTTTACGGTCGCTCGACACGGGCTCGAGATCGTCGCGGTCGTGAGTCTCGAGGACCTCGAGTTCCTCCGCAAGCACAAGCGCGGGGTGGAGCCGGTCGAGACTGCGCAGGCGGAACCCGAGCCGGAGATGATCAATCTGATTCATCCGGACCTGATGCCCATCGAGCTCGTGCAGGAGGCTTACGAGCTGTCTGCGGGCTCGACGGATCCTGGGATCATCCACTGGCGCGGAAGGGCGTTCCTCTCCATCCGGGCCAGAACCGGAAAGTATCCCCAGGATGGCCCGGTGCGGTGGCCGTCGGGCTAGTGGCGCATCCCTCCCATCGCCAGCGCCGGCGGCGCTGCGATCACGGTGTCGCCAGGCGCCGAGGGAACCTTCATCCGACGCAGCACGAAGAATGCAAGCACCGCCGCGGTCAGATCGAAGACGATGGCGATGGTGAACACGCCGGCCCATCCGGTCTTCGGCAGCGTGAACTTGGCCGTGAAGGGCGTCCACGCGGCGGGCACCACCGTGAGGAAGATGCCGTACGCCACGATGCAGAGGCCGACGACGAAGAGCGTATCGTGCAACTTCTTCGAGAGCCGCATCTTCAGAACGGTGGGCGCGATGAAGTGCGCGAACACCGCGAGGAGGCCGCCGACGAGCAAGAAGATGTCGGCGCGGAAGTCGAACGCCTTGCCCGCCGCGAGCGCCGATCCCACCGGCACCAGCACCGACGCCGTGCCCTTCGCGGTGTAGAGGAATCCGTAGTTCGCGGTGGCGTGCTTGCGGCCGAAGAAGTCGCCGCAGAGGGCGGGGAAGAGCGAGAAGATCTCGCCCCAGCCGAAGAAAGTGAAGGCGCTGAAGACGACGAACGCGAGCGGGTTGGCCGCGAACTTGATGAGCGCGAAAATGGCGCACGCCTCGAGCCCGAAGGCGAGCGTCATGGTCTTCTCGCGGCCGATGTGGTCAGAGACCCAGCCCCAGAAGGGCCGGCAGACTCCGTTCACCAGGCGGTCGGCGGAGAGCGCGAACGTGAGCGCCGGCATGGTCATGAAGAGAAAGTTGACCGGGACCTTGTCCACCTTGAAATCGACGGCCATCGGGTTGAGCTGCGCGACGGCCATCAGGCCGCCGGTCGCGACCATGGTCATCATCACGTACATCAGCCAGAACTGCGGCGTCTCGGCCATCTGGCTGGAGTTGAAGTCCAGGGAGCTCTGGCGCTGCTTGACCTGCTCGGCCTTGGGAGCCTCCTTCCAGCCGCGGGGCATCCAGCCCGCCGGGGGCGATCTGAGGAAGAACGACGCCACCACCACCGTCACGCCCTGGATGATTCCCCACTGGATGAAGGCGGTCTGGTAGCCCGCCGAGTCGATCAGGTTCTTGATGGGCGCGACGGTGAAGGCGGAGCCCGCGCCGAACCCCGCCGCCGTCAGGCCCGCCGCGAGCCCGCGGTGGTCGGGGAACCACTTCAGCGCGCTGCCCACTGCCGTCCCGTAGACGACGCCGGCGCCGATGCCGGCGAGAGCGTACGAGAGATAGAGCGCCGTAACGGTCTCTGCCTTGCCGCTCAGCACCCAGCCCAGGCCGGCGAGGATGCCGGCGAGCAAGACGAGCAGCTTGGGCCCGAACTTGTCCACCAGCCATCCCTCGAAGGGCACCAGCCACGTCTCCAGCAGCACGAAGACGGTGAAGGTGACCTGGATGACCGCCTGCTCCTGCCCGAGATGCTTCTGCAGGGGCGGGACGAAGAGCGTCCAGCCGTACTGGAAGTTCGCGACCGCCACCATGCTCAGGATGCTGAAGAAGAGGATCAGCCAGCGATTCTGCAGCAGACTCTGCCGAGGCTCCGCAGTCGATTCCATGCTGTACCCCCTATTGAGCTACGCGGGAGGCTTATCTTGATCCAGCTCTTTCTGGAAGGGGATCACTCCAGGGATGACCCACTTGTTCCAGGACTCATCGACCTTGCTCTGAAAGTAGTCGATGTCGTCGTCGGTGAAATGCGCGAAGCGTCCCTGCTTGAGCAGGTAGTCGCGCACCGGCAGGCGCTTGAGACGGCCGTCGGCGATGTCCCGCGTCTTGCCGATGAGCCGCAGGACGCGGTTCTCCATCTCCCAGAGCGGCCAGATACCGGTCATCACCGCCAGCTCGCCCAGCTCGTGGGATCCCATGGGGTCGTAGTCCCAGCCCTTGGGGCAGGGATCGAGCGAGTGGATGAAGGTGGGCCCGCCGATGGTCAGCGCCTTGCGGACCGCGTTCATCGAGTAGACGGGATAGGACATGCACACCGTCGCGACGTAGCGGCAGGTGGGGTGGCCCGCGGCCAGCATGGCCGCCGTGTTCTTCTTCCAGCGGTGGTGCATGATGCGCTTGATCTTCCCCGGCGGGCTGAAGGTGGTGTGCGCGCCGTAGGGGGTCGATCCCGAGAGCTGGATGTCGGTGTTGGCGTACGACTCGTTGTCGTACATGAGGATGAGGCAGTTGTAGCCGGGATGCGTGAGCGTGGCGGAGATGGCCGCGAGGCCCATGTCCGCGCCGCCGCCGTCGCCGCAGAAGGCGATGACGTTGATGGGCTCGTCCTTCATCTTGCCCTTGCGCATCAGCACTTTGAGCGCCGCCGACGCGCCCAGCGCCGCCGAGCCCGAGGAGCCGAGCTGCGTATGCATCCAGGGCACCACCCAGCTGGTGCTGTAATACGTCGTATTCGCGACGTACATGCAGCCGGTGCTCCCGAGCACGACGGTGCGCGGGCCGGCCGCCTTGATCATCAGCTTCATCACCAGCGCAGACTCGCAGCCCTGACAGGTCCTATGGCCGGAGGTAAAGAACTCCTCGAGAGGAAGCTTCTTCACGCCCTTGAAAGGATTGAGTGTCTGCGTGGGGTTGATCTTCACGAGCTCCGCAAGTTCGCGTTCGCTGACAGCCATGGTTCGTCTCCTTTACTCGCGCAGACCGATCCACTGCGTTGCGGGCTGCGGCTTTCCTTCCGCGGCCTGGAAGAGCTTGTCCGACATCTTCTCGACGTCCGGCAGCGTCACCTCGCGGCCGCCCAGCCCGCAGATGAAGCCCAGCACGGGCGGATGCTTTGGCGCAGCGTACATCGCGGCGCGCAACTCCGTCGCCAGCACGCCCGAGTGGAAGGGCGAGCCGAGCGAGAAGTCGCGGTCGATGACGCCGATCGACTTGAAGCGGCTCAGGCTGACCCCCAGCTCCTCGGCCGCGAAAGGCCGGAACCAGCGCACGCGCACGAAGCCGACCTTCTTGCCTTTCAGGCGCATCTGCCGGATGGCAACCTTGACCGGATTCGAGAGCGTGCCCATGCCGACGAGCACCACGTCGGCGTCGTCGGTCATGTACTCCTCGAAGAACGGATTGCCGTAGTCGCGGCCGAAGATCCTGGCGAAGTCCTTGTACGCCTCGCGGATGACGCCCGCCGATCGCTCCATCGCCGCGGCGGTCTGGCGGCGGATCTCCATCAGCCAGTCCTCGTTGGCTTGCGGCGCGACGCTGATGGGATTGTCGGGGTGGAGCAAGAGGTCGCCGCGGTTGTAGCGAGGCAGGAACGCGTCGACCTTTTCCTGCGCGGGGATCTTCACCAGCGCCTGCGAGTGGGTGAGGAAGGCGCCGTCGCAGGAGATGGCGCAGGGCAGGAAGATGCGCCGGTCCTCGGCCACTCGATAGGCGATGAGCGCCGTATCAAGCGCCTCCTGCGCGTTGTCGACCCAGACGAGCTGCCAGCCCAGGTCGCGCACCGCGAGCGCGTCGTTGTGCTCCACGCCGAACGCGCCGGGATCGTCGAGGGCGCGGTTGCCCACCATCGCGATCATGGGGATGCGCAGCGCCGGCGTGACGGTGAGGCACTCCATCGCGTACATCCATCCCACGCCGGACGATCCGCAGAAGACGCGCGCCCCGCAGGCGCTGGCGTGCTTGACGATCTCGAACTGCGAGTGCTCGCCCTCGGCGACGATGTACTCGCAGTCCATCTCGCCGTTGGACACCAGCTTGGCGATGTACTGCATCACCGTGTCGTACGGACGGATTGGATAAGCCGTAATAACGTCCACGTCGGCCAGCTGGCACGCCACGGCGATGGCCTCGCTGCCGGTGATGAGGGAGACCTTGTCGGCCGCGGCCCGCTTCGGCATGCTGGATACGATTGCTTCAGCCATGAATCAGCCCTCCTGGGCGATCTTCATTTCGCCGGGAACCTGCTCCTCGTACTGCCCGCGGAAGCGGAAGCCGTGGGAGCGCTCGGGCTTGTTGGCGATGGTCTTCACCAGCCAGCTCTTGTACTCCGGCTTGTCCTTGCGCCACGCCTCCCACTGGCTGGCGTTGTCGGTGAAGTCCGTCTCGTTGATCATGGTGACGCACTTCTCCACGGGGCAGACCGCCTCGCACACTCCGCAGCCGCAGCAGGCGGCCATGTTGGCGTCGTAGAAGCCGTCGGGGGTGACGTCGAAGCACGAGTCCGGGCAGGCCAGCCAGCAGAGCGTGCACTTGATGCAGGTGTCGAAGTCCACCACCGGCCGCATGGTGCGGGTCGAGTATTTCTTGAAGGTCGGGTTGCGCGCGGGCTGGAAGCCGCCCATCTCGCCGCTGGTGGGATCCTTCATCTGGTGGCCGCGGGGGATCGCGTCGATGGCGATGCCATCGCGCATCTCCGTCCACTTGGGCATCTGGAACGCGTAGGGAACCTCGGGATTGCCCTGCCCCGCGGGCACCGTGACGGTAGTGGTCCGCTCGAAGGAGCGCTGCGCGGAAACGGCCTTCAGCTCGCCGTTCTTCTTGTCCTCGTCGCGGATGGCCGCTTGCACCGAGCCGATGCTGAACAGCTCCGGAAGAACCTTGGCGATGGCGCCCATGATGCGCGCGTCGGTGTGGTCGTCCTTGTAGACCCAGAGGCCGGAGAAGCTGGGGTTGCCCTTGATGATGGCCAGCTTGTAGGGATGCTCCTTGGTGTGGGCCATCTCGATGATCCGCTCGGGGCCCTCCAGCGAGGTGACGATGAGCGTGCCGCCCGGCTTGGTCAGCCGGTTGATGGGCTGCAGCCCATACCAGGCCCACGACTCCACGCCCTTGCAGAGCGTGTCGTCGACGGAGATGGTGATGTCCACTTCCTTCGGCTCGTACTTCGCCATTCCTTCTTCCAGCGTGATGTCGTCGGTGGCGACGATGGCGAAGCTCTTCGCCGGAATGCCGTTGCGCTCGGGGCTGTCGCCGTAGCGCCCAAAGGAGATTCCCGGCTTTCCCTCCTTGTGCGCCGCCAGAACGATGGCCCGGCTGATGTTCTTGGCCAGGTTCTTCTGGAAGATTCCCCGGTAGACGATCTCCACTGCGTACAGACGGCCCATTGGGTTGTCTCCTATTAGAGCTGCCGCAAGACGATATCTTCGATTTCCTTGAGGTGCTTTCGCACCGCGGTCTCCGCCGCGCCGGCATCGCGCCGCTTCAGCGCGCGCAGGATTCTCCGGTGTCCTGCATAGGAGCGCTCGATGCGCCCAGGTACTTGAAGGGAGCGGGTACGGCTCTCGCGCAGCAAGTCCATCAACAGATCGAGCACTTTCAGGATGACGCTGTTCCGCGCCGCCAGCGCCACCGTGTAGTGGAACTCGGAATCCTCGTCGATGGTGGGCTCGCCGCGGCGCATCTTCGCCTGCTGGCGGTCGAGGATGTCCTCGAGCTGCGCCAGCTCTTCCACGGTGGCGTTGACCGCGGCGCGCCTGGCCAGCGCCGGCTCGATCATCCGCCGCACGTCCACCAGCTCGGCGATCATCTCGCGCTTGCGCATCAGGACGCTCGCCAGCGGCACCACCAGCGAGTCGGCGGAGATCTCGCGCACCACCGTGCCGTGCCCCTGCCGCGGCTCGAGGATGCCCATCACCTCGAGGGTGCGGATGGCGTCGCGGATGGAGCTGCGCGCCACGCCGAACTTGCGCGTCAACTCCCGCTCGGGGGGCAGGCGATCTCCCGGCTTGAGCACGCCGCGGATGATCAGGCGCTGGATCTGCTCCGCCACCTGCTCGTACCGGCGCGCCTTGCGCACCTGTCGCAGCTCCGCCATCGCGGGGTGCGCCTTGCGTGTCCTGGGAGCGGAAGCGGCCATTGGGTCAAATGGTCAGACCATCGGACCTATCCTGCTTCGGCCTCGCAGTGTCAAGACCTGATATGTAAAGCTGCTCAAAAAGGGGGACCAACCATGCGATTCCTCGTCCTGTCGGCGCTGCTGGTTTTCGCCACCTCGGCAGCCCAGGCCAAGGCTGCCCGCCTCCAGGCCACCAAGGAGACCGTCCAGTGGGGCTGGCTGGACCCCAAGGAGCCGCCCAAGCTCACGGTGGACTCCGGCGACCTGGTGAGCATCGAGACCTGGTACCACGCGCTCGATCAGATCCAGCCGGGCCTGACGATGGAAAAGATCGTCGAGCTGCGCAAGGCCAACCCGGGCGGCGGCCCGCACTCGTTGACCGGCCCGGTCTTCGTCAACCGCGCCGAGCCGGGCGACGTGCTGGAGATCCGCATCCAGCGCATCACCCCCAAGAAGGACGGCTTCAACTTCAACCTGCCCGGCAAGGAGTTCCCCACCGTCGGGGCGCTGCAGGAGGACTTCCCCGAGGGCTTCGTCAAGTTCTTCAAGGTGGACTGGAAGCGCAAGACGGCCGAGTTCAAGCCCGGCATCACCATCGACCTGAAGCCGTTCCCCGGCATCCTCGCGGTGGGCGTGGACCCCAACGATCCCGCACCGGACCGCTTCAAGAAGGAGGGCAAGATCAGCACCATCGCGCCCTGGAAGAACGGCTCCAACATGGATCTCAACGAGCTGGGCGAAGGCTCCACCTTCTATGTGCCCGTCTTCAACAAGGGCGGCCTCATCTGGGTGGGGGACGCGCATCTCCGGCAGGGCAACAGCGAGCTGAACCTCACCGCGATGGAGGGAGCGTTCGAGGAGATCATCCTCCAGCCCATCGTGCGCAAGGACATGAAGCTGGAGTGGCCTCGCGCCGAGACGGCGACGCACTGGATCACCATGGGCTTCGACGAGGACCTCTACAAGGCGTTCAAGATCGCCGCCAAGGAGATGGTGAGTTTCCTCTCCAAGGAAAAGGGCCTCACGCCTTCGGAGGCCTACTCGCTCGCCTCGATCATCGGCGACTGCCGCATCACGCAGGTGGTCGACTTCCGCAAAGGCGTTCACTGCATGATCCCCAAGGCCAACTTCAAGTGAGCCTTCAGACCACCGCGACCTTGACGTTGTGGATGGGCGGCAAGGAATCGAACAGGCAGCTCCACTTCTCGCCGCCGTCGCGCCCCATCCATAGTTGCCCCGTCGTGGTTCCGAGGTAGAGCGCGGGCGACTTGAGATCGTCGATGTCCATGGCGTCGCGCTGGACGGTGAAGAAGGTTTCCTTTTTGGGGAACCCGCGCGCGAGCCTGCTCCACGACTCGCCGCCGTTCTCGCTGCGCCACACTGCGGGCGCTCCGCCGGGGCAGGTGCGCGTCATCGGCTCGAGCGGCACGACGTAGGCGGTCTCCGCATCGTGCGGGTGCACCACGATGGGAAAGCCGAAGTCGGACGGAAGCCCCTTGGCGATCGACCGCCACGTCCGCCCGTGGTCGTCGCTGCGGAGCACGCCGATCCCCGGCCGATCGGGCGCGCCGCCGTGGTTCTGCATGTAGAGCCGGCCGGGCGCCTTCGGGTGGCCGGCGATCTTGTGCACGCACTGGCCGAACTCCGGGTACGGGTCGGGCGAGAAGCCGACCCCGATGCCCTTGTTCGACGGCGCGAACGTCTTGCCGCCGTCCTCGCTCAGGTAATGGCCGCCCGTCGAGATGCCGAGGTGCAGCAGATTTCCCTCGCGGAGGATGGTGTGCAAGCAGAGGCCGCCGGCCCCCGGCTGCCACTTGCGCGCGTGCTCGTGGTTGCTGATCCCCGGGACGAGGTCCCACGAATCGCCGCCGTCGTGGCTCCTGAACAGCGACGCCGGCTCGACGCCGCAAAGGAGATCCTGCCCGTCGCTGCCGGGCTCGAGCGACCAGATGTTGGCGAGGGCGCGGCCGTCGTCCTTGGGGAACGCCGGCGCCGATTTGGTCTCGTGAAAGGTCTTTCCCAGGTCGGTCGAGCGCAGCACCTTCATGCCGAAGAACGCGTTGCAGCTCGAGGCATAGACGCGCGGCTTGCCGCGGGTGTCTACCAGCGTCGAGTAGACCGCAACGCCTTCGCCGAATGGCCCGCGCAGGGAGAACTTGCCGCGGGTCCTGGGCGCCTCGGCGACGAAGAGCCCCTTCCTGGTTCCGATGGTGAGAAGCACGCGCTCCGGCATCTTCAGCCTCCTGACACGGCGGCGAGAATGGTCACGACGTCTCCCGGCGCGAGCGCCGAGTCCAGGCCGTCGCGGTCTCGCATATGGGTCGAGTTCACGAACACGTTCAGATGGCGCCGCAGCGCGCCCGTTTCGTCGCAGATGTTCTGGTAGAGGGAAGGGTGGTTTCGCTCCAGCTCATCGAGAGCGGCGCGCACGGTGGCGGCGGAGACGGGCAGATCGGCGGCGCCGGCGCAGTACCTGCGCAACGCCGATGGAACATGGACGGTGACCGCCGCCGCAGAGACCATGGCACTACTTCTCCAACAGTTTCTTCAAGCCGTCGAGCATCATCTTCCAGTTCTGCTCCGAGTGTTGGCGCGCCTCCTCGCCGGCGTTGTTGTCCTGCGAGAGCGAGACGCGGGTCTGCTTTCCCGCCTCTACGATTTCTATGGTCACCGTGTGATGGTTCTCCGGCGTGTCGGGGCCGGAGAGGGGGCTGTAGTGGCTGTACTGCAGCAGCCGCCGCGGCTCGACCTTTTGGATTTTGCCCTTGTCTTCGTAGGGCTTGCCCTTCCACTCGCCTTTCCAGGTGATGGCGCTCCCTTGCTTCCAGTCGGAGACGACGGTCGTTCCGAACATGTACTGCTTGATCAGCTGCGGGTTCACCAGCGCATCCCAGACCTTGCCGACGGGGGCGGCGATGCTGATCGAGGCCTGGGCGATGAGGGTTTTCGGCATGGGGAAATCCTTTCGCCCCTGAAAGGCGCGCAGTCAAGACTCACTCGACAGCGGCCCGCAACCGATCGAGCGCCGCGTCCCACCGCCGGGAGATGACCTCGAGCCACTGGTGGGCCGCGTCGAGCCGCGCAGGCTCCAGCTCCCACCGGCGCTCGCGCCCGCGGCGAACGCTGCGCACCAGGCCAGCGCCCGCGAGCACGTGCAGGTGCTTGGTCACCGCCTGGCGCGTCACCTCCGCGCCGGCGGTCAGACCGGCGATCGAGGCGGGCCCGCTGCCGCACAGCCGCGACAGCAGCCTGAGCCGCGTCTCGTCGCCCAGCGCCGCGAAGACCGGCGCGGCGCCCTTCAATGCGCGGACTGCCTCAGGCTGCCTGGGTGACATGGCGCTCGATCCGCCTCAATTGCTCCGCCCAGCCGCCGTCGTTCATCTCGAAGGCCTTCGCTCGCCGCGCCAGGGGAATCTTGTCGAAGCCCGACTCCGTCACCTTGAGCAGCGTTCCGCCGGCGACTTCATTCAGCTCGAAGGTGACCAGCGTCATCGGCTCCTTCGAATAGTCGGCCTTCGGGTCGATCGCGTAGGGGTGCCAGCGGTAGGAGAAAAGCCGTTCGGGCACCATTTCCCCGACGACCATCTCGAAGGGAAAGCTCTCGTCGCCGCGTGAGGTGATCTGCCCGCGCACCGTCGCGCCCGGCGCGAAGGCGCTCTCCAGC
>WNEY01002570.1_pt1 | contig 13329 bp, 16 predicted proteins | sample 5400531 | NCBI WGS metagenome assembly WNEY01 (sample SAMN13153338, study PRJNA577476) | soil metagenome | isolation source: 200 cm saprolite under Douglas fir tree site 1 | place: USA:California | collected 2015-04-18
AAGGAGGACCTGAATAAGCATGTTTCGACTCACATCGAAGGTGAAGATTGCGGCCGGTCTGGCTGCGGGCGCGCTCACGTTGGGCGCCGCCGGTGCGTATGCCGCCGCGAACGCAAACAACACCATTAGCGTGACGCCGAGTCCGATCACAGTGGGGTCGGCTGCCAACCCGTTGAAGCTGATTGGCTTTAATGGCACGACCTCGTTGACGCTGCCGACGTTTACCAACGCCGGCGAATGCGTGTCGTTCCTGGCGCAGAACAGGAACATCGCACTGGCGCCGCAAGGCACCACGACCGGTTCGGTGAAGCTGTCGAAGAACTATCACGGCAAGCTGATGAGTAGCGCCAATGCCTGGTGCAAGACTCAGCTGACGTCGACTACGAAGACCGATACCGTCGAGACGGCGACTCCGGATGCGACCGACGCGGCCGATGCGGCCGATGCGGATACGACGACGCCGCCGTCCCACGGGCATGGCCACGGCCATAGCAAGCACGCGAACTAGATAGATTCGCCGACAGGGCCCCCGCTGGGGGCCCTTTTTTATTTCGCTGCGACTGAGTTGAGAAGCGGCGCCACGTAATCGTGGTGCCAGATCAGGGTGGCGAGGTCATGGCCGTCAGGCTCGAGGGCAACCGCCTGCTCGTACACATAGAAATAGACGTTCTCGAAGGTCCAGCTGCCCAGCTGGCGATCACGAAAGCTGGCCTGGAGGCGGCTGTCCGTCTGACCGGCGGCGAACAGCGCCGTCGTCGAGTCGTAGATCGATCGCAGGATTCGGAGCTGGGCTTCGAGTTCCTCGATGATCGTGACCGAGGCGCGCTCGAACTTGAGCTTCGCGATCCGGCGACGCAGTTCGTTGATCTCCAGCATGTACTCGTCCATGCCTACAGTGTATTCACGAAGCGCCGCGACGAACAAGCATCGTTTAGCTGATCAGTGAGTGCGCGGCGACCGTGGGGGCGATCAGGATGGCAATGATATTGACCACCTTGATCATGGGGTTGATGGCGGGCCCGGCGGTGTCCTTGTTCGGGTCCCCTACGGTATCGCCGGTGACGGCGGCGGCGTGGGTCTCCGTGCCCTTGCCCCCGTAATGGCCGTCCTCGATGTATTTCTTGGCGTTGTCCCAGGCACCGCCCCCCGACGTCATCTGGATGGCGAGGAAGATGCCGGTCACGATGCTCCCGATCAGCAGCCCGCCAAGCGCCTTCGGGCCGAGCGCGAAGCCGACCAGCAGGGGCGCGGCCACCGGGATCAACCCGGGGATGATCATCTCTCGCTGTGCCGCCCGCGTGACCAGGTCGACCGCCCGACCGTACTCGGGCAGCGCCGTGCCTTCGATCAAGCCCTTGATCTCGCGGAACTGGCGTCGGACTTCGACCACCACCTGGCCGGCTGCCCGGCCGACCGCCAGCATGCTCAGCGAGCCGAACAGAAAGGGCAGGATGCCGCCGAAAAAGAGCCCAACAATGACCAGCGGATCCGTCAGATCAAAGGCCAGGTGCCGGCCACGGCTGACTTCTTCGGTATAGGAGGAAAACAGCACGAGCGCCGCGAGCCCGGCGGAGCCGATGGCGTAGCCCTTGGTGACGGCCTTGGTGGTGTTGCCAACGGCGTCCAGCGGATCCGTAATGTTTCGCACGGACTCTGGCAGCTTCGCCATCTCGGCGATGCCGCCGGCGTTATCCGTGATCGGCCCATAGGCGTCGATGGCCACCACGATGCCGGTCATCGACAGCATCGACATCGCGGCGATCGCGATCCCGTACAGACCAAATTGGTAGTTCGAGACCAGAATGCCAACGCCGATGACGAGCACGGGAAGCGCGGTGCTGATCATGCCGATCGCCTGCCCGGCGATGATGTTGGTCGCCGCGCCCGTGGTCGAGGCGCGCGCGATCAGCCGCACCGGTGGGAAGTCGGCACTGGTGAAGAACTCGGTGATCGCCACCAGCGCGATGGTGATGACGACGCCGACCACGGCCGCCCCGAAAAGACGGATATCCAGGCCGATCAGGAGTGTCACCGCGAGAAAGCCAGCCAGCGCGAGTACGGCGCTGATCGCCAGGCCCCGATAGAGGGCGCCCATGATCCAGGTACCACGCCCCAGCCGCACGAACATCGTCCCGATTACGGTGGCGATGATCGAGATCGCACCCAGGATCAACGGGTAGAGCACATACTGGACTTTTCCGGGGAAGAGCAGGCTGCCAAGCAACATGGCGGCAATGGCCGTCACGGCGTAGGTCTCAAACAGGTCGGCCGCCATGCCGGCGCAGTCACCCACGTTGTCGCCGACGTTGTCCGCGATGACCGCGGGGTTGCGTGGATCGTCTTCGGGAATACCCGCTTCGACTTTGCCGACCAGGTCGGCGCCGACGTCGGCCGCCTTGGTGAAGATCCCACCGCCGAGCCTGGCGAAGACACTGATCAGGCTGGCGCCGAACGCCAGTCCAACGAGCGATTGGGGTTTCTGAAAGACCCAGTAGGAGACGGCGACGCCCAGCAGGCCGAGCCCCACGACGAAGAGGCCGGTGACGGCGCCGCCACGAAATGCCAGGCGCAGGGCAGGGTCGAGCCCGCCGGTGGCGGCCTGGGCCGTCCGGACATTGGCTCGGACCGACACGTTCATGCCGACGTAACCGGCCAGCGCCGAGCAGACGGCGCCGACGACGTAGAGCACGCCGGTCTGCCAGTTGATGGCAAAGGTGATCACGAGCGCCAGGATGACCCCGATCACGGCGATCACCGTGTACTGGCGATTCAGGTAGGCCGCCGCACCTTCCTGGATGGCGCGCGCGATCCGCTGCATGGTTTCGTTTCCCGGGTTGGCGGAAAGGACCCAGCGCGTCAGATATCCGCCGTAGGCGAGCGCGATCAGTGCCGTGATGCTGACCAGGACGAGGACAGCCGTCGACGTCGACGTATCAAGGGTGATTGCGGCCGCGACGAACAGAGTCAGCGCCTCCTTCCTTTAGTGTGGGCGCACCGAAAAACGCCCGCCGTATTGTAGCGTTAGCTCGATTACGTCCTCGGCCGGCCGAACAGCGCCAGCACCTGGTCCCGGATCCATTTCGGTGGCGGTACCCCACCCGGCCGCAGGCGGTCGGGGCCGGTGATGACGACGTCTTCGCTCAGTTCCGCGGCCGGCGCCTCGCGCTTGGGAGGCGTTACGTAGCCGACCCCGAGCGTCTCGGCCAGGTCGCGAATCCGGTTGAAGAAGCCCGACGTGTGGGGTGAGCGATCGAGTTGCAAGCCGGTGAAGTCGTAATGGTGCACCCACTCGTGGAGCAGCGTCTCGAGGAAGACCTTCGGCGCCAGCACCTGCTGGCGGATCGCCGTCAGGTTGTAAATCCGGATCGTCCCGCGTCGCGGCGTCGCCTCCCAGGCGATCCGGTAGTAGCCGTAAGTCTTCAGCTCGAGACGCCCACCGCGGGTTCGATGTCGCTGCGGACGATCGGCCACGGTCAGTCTGCAGGGAGGCAGGCCGGCCGCGGCGTCGAGGACATCGAGCAATGCCTGCCCCCTGGCTTGCCGTCCGGCCGCCGTGCTCTCTTCGAGAATCGAAAGCGCGATGCCTTTCCCGAGAGGAAATTCGCGCCAGCTGACGGTCTCAACGCCCTTACTGTGTTCGTAGGCGGATCTGGGCATTCCCTGTCATTATGGGGCGCGTGCCGCAGTCGAGCATCATCGTGGTCGGGAACGAGATCCTCCGCGGATTCACGGTCGACACCAACTCCAACTGGCTCGCCATGCGACTCTTTGGTGTCGGGTTTCCCGTCAGGTTGATCACCACGGTGGGCGACGTCGACGCCGACATCGTCTCGGCGATCCACGAGCACAGTAAGCGTCCGGAGTTGACCCGGATCTTTGTGTGCGGCGGGCTTGGACCGACACCAGACGACCGGACCTACGTCGCGCTGGGACGAGCGCTCGATCAGCCGATGGTCTACCGGCGAGACGTCGGGGCGCAAATGCAAAACCTGATCTTTACCCGGAACATGGCGGCGCGCCGCGGCACCGCGTCCCTGAATGCCGGCAATCGAAGGATGGCCACACTGCCTCAAGGAGCGACGCTGATCCGAAATGGCGCCGGCATGGCGCCGGGGCTGGCGTTCGCGCTGGGCGACGACCGTTATCTGTTCGCGCTCCCCGGCGTGCCGCAAGAACTACGCGCTGTCTACGAAGATGTCGAACTTCGCTATCTGACCGGCGCCCGGGCGGACGTCGTGCGCGAGCTTCACTACCGGATGGCGCCAGAAAGCACGTTCCACGACGTCATGCAGGCGCTCGAGCGGGAGTTTCCCGACGTCTCCCTGGGGTCGTATCCCCAGACGGAGACCCGTGAGCTCATTCTGCGGGCGTCGGGCCCCGATGCCGTGCGCGTCGAAGCGGTGATCCGCGCCATCCGCGAGCGCATTACGCAGTACGCACCGGTCGGGTGAAATAAAAACGGCGGCCCCGGCGGGGCCGCCGTCCCACCGAAGGGGAGACCCTTAGTGCTTCTGCGCCACGGCGCTAACCGCGCCGCCGTGGTTAGCGTTCTCACTGTCGCCAAGCTTCGCGGTGGCGTCGCTCTTGGCAACGGCGCTCACGGCATCGCCGTGCGCGTCCTTGTCAGTGTCGCTCGTCTTGTCGGTCGCCACATCGGCAGCCTCGTCGGCGTCCTCATCGTTGGCGTCCACGTCCGTGTCGGCCGCTTTGGCGGCGGCATCGGCCTCGGTATCAGCCTTGGCCGCGGCGGACTTCGCCTTGCCGTTGGCGCTCGCCAAGGTGCTGATCGCGTCGCCTTTCGCCTCGCCCGTAAGCGTCGTGCTGGTGGCCAGCGTGCTCACGGCCTTCCCGTGCGAGTTGGCCGCCACGGCGGTCAATGCGCCCACGGCCAGCAGCGCGGCTGCTCCCGCGGCAATCCAGATCGATCGAAGCATAAAGTGACCCTCCTGGTTCGAGATTCCTGCCTGTTAGAACGCAGGAATCCCGATCTACATACTGTCCAGGTTGAGGTCTTTACTTTCCTTTGAACTCAGGTGGCTGCTTGCTGACAAAGGACATGATGCCGACCATCGCGTCCTCGGTCATGGCCGCCCGGCCGAAGTTCTCAGCTTCGACTTCATAGCCCTTGCCCGGGGGACGCTCGAGGCCCGCGAGTAGCGCTTCCTTGGCGAGCCGCAGGGCGACGGGCGCCGCCTGGGCAAGCCGCCGAGCCCGCTCGAGGACCGCGGCCTGAAAGCCTTGGACAGGCAGCGCGGCATTGATGAGGCCGATGGCGGCCGCCTCCGGCGCCTTCAGCCTGGTGGATTCGAAGATCATCTCCGTCGCCCGGGTGCGCCCGATCAGGCGCGGCAGCCGCTGGGTGCCGCCGGCGCCGGGGATCAAGCCGAGGTTGGTTTCGGTCTGGCCGATGGTCGAGCGCGAGTCGTCCACCATCAGCCGGTAGTCGCAGGCGAGCGCCAGCTCGCAACCGCCGCCCAGGGCGTGACCATTGATGGCCGCGATCAGGGGCTTTGGAAAGTGCTCGACTTCGCTGAAGGCCGCCTGACTGCGACGGGACATCTGGGCGACCCGCTCAAGGGTGGCGGGATTTTCGCGATCGAAGCCGCCGTCGCCACCCATGGCCTTGATATCGGCACCGGCCATGAAATAGCGATCGATGGCACTGGTCAGCACCACCACCCGGGTCGCCGCATCGTCCTTGACCCGGTTGAGCGCCTCGACCAGCTCTTCCTGCAGCTCCGGCACGAGCGCGTTGACCGGCGGCCGGTTCATCCGGATGGTCGTGACGAAGTCATTGGTCGAGATCTCGAGCAAGCCGGCCATCAGAATGTGAACAGGTCCAGCCCGCCGGTTACCGGCAAGGCCACCCCGGTGATGTAGCCGGCGGCCGGTGAGCAGAGGAAGGTGATCGCGTTGGCGATGTCTTCTGGCTCGCCTGGACGGCGCAGCGCCACACGCTTGATCATGCGTTCGTTCATATCGGGGCGTCCCATCTTGAAGGCCTCGGTGCCGATGATGCCCGGCACGATGGCGTTGACCGTGATGTTGTAGCGGGCGCCTTCGAGCGCCAGCGTCCGCGCCAGGCCGACGAGCCCGGCCTTGGTCGTCGCATAGCTCGCCTGGCCGAAGCCACCGAGCGCGCCGGCGATCGACGACATCATGATGATCCGGCCCCAGTTGCGCTGCTTCATGTGCGGCCAGACGGCCTTCGAGCAATTGAACGCGCCGGTCAGGTTGACTTTCAGATCGCGATCCCACAGCGCGTCGACCTGGTTCTCGACGGCGGCCATGTGATCGAGCGTCCCGGCATTGTTCACGAGAATGTCCAGGCTGCCGAAGTCTTTGACCACCTGGTCGATGACCTGTTTGACCTGTTCGCGATCGGTGACGTCCATCTTCAGGGCGACGGACCGCCGGCCCATGTCGCGAATCTCGCTGGACGTCTTTTCTGAGTAGACCGCCTTTTGCGAGGCCATGACCTGCGACAGCGCGCTCTGCGAGGCTTCCGCCGCTTTTTCGAGCCCAGGGTCGCTTTCGATCAGGATGTCGGTGACCACCACGTCGGCACCCGCTTGCGCCAGCGCCAGGCAGTCGGCCCGACCCAGGCCGCGCGAGCCGCCCGTAACGAGGGCCACCTTTCCCTTGAGGTCGATCATGGCTAGCTCGCCTTCCGGATCTGGGGCGTGGGTTGTTCGCGCGTCAGTGGCCGCCGCTCGCCGGAGATCGCTCGCGAGATCACCAGCCGCTGAATCTCCGACGTCCCTTCCCAGATCTGGTAGATCTTGGCGTCGCGCATCCATTTCTCGACCGGATACTCACGGATGTAGCCGTTACCGCCAAGGACCTGGACCGCGTCCAGGGTCACCTGCATCGCCATATCGGCGGCAAAGGCCTTCGCCATGCTGCCCTCGGCGCGCGTGAAGAGCATGTTGTTCTGCGCCATCCAGCCCGCCCGCCAGGTGAGCAGGCGCGCGGCGTCGATGTTGATCGCCATCTCGGCCAGCTTGAAGCCGATGCCCTCGTGCTTGATGATCGGCTTGCCGAAGGCCACCCGCTGCTGGGCGTAGTCGAGGGCGTACTCGTATGCGGCGCGGGCGATACCGATCGAGCCGGCGGCGACCGAAGGCCGCGAGTACTCGAGCATTTGCAAAGCGCCGAGCGCGCCCGGTCCGGCGTCGGGATCACCAGGCTCGCCGCCCAGGCGGTTCTCGGTCGGAACGAAGCAATCCGTAAGGATCACCTGCGCGGTGTGCGAGGCGCGCACGCCGAGCTTCTTTTCTTTCCGGCCCATGCTGAGCCCTTTGTTCCCCTTCTCGACGACGAGGCCGGCGATACCGGCTGGGCCGATGCTCGGATCGGTGTTGGCGAAGATGACGTGAAGGTCGGCGATGCCGCCGTTGGTGATGAACTGCTTGGTGCCATTGATCACGTAACCACCGTCGACCTTCTTCGCCGTGGTCGTGATCGCCATGGCGTCGCTCCCGGTGCCGGGTTCGGTGAGACCCATGGCACCGACCACCGGGCTTTTGGCATTACAGAACTCGCCGATCCACTTCTTCTTCTGCGCCTCGTTGCCCATCGCCAGGATCGCGGCGGCGGCCAGCCCGGTGCCGGTGATCGCCACCGCGATGCCGGCGCAGCCCCAGTGCAGTTCCTCGGCGATCAGCATGTTGGAGATCATGTCGAGGCCACCGCCCCCGTAGGTCTCGGGCATCGATGCCACCGGCGTCAGCCCGACTTCGTGGGCCTTTTTCAACACCGGCCAGGGAAACTCCTCGGTCTCGTCATAGTGGGCCGCCACCGGCCGGATTTCCTTCTCGGCGAATTCGTGGGCGAGCCCCTTGATCTCTTCTTGCTCCGGAGTCAGGGTGAAGTCAAGCGGCATGGGTATTGCTCCTTTGTGGCGGGAACTCGGCCTCGGCCACGCCTTTGTTGAAGACTTTTTCTCCGCGCTGATTGGTTACGACCAGGTTGATCACCACGCGTCGCGTCTCGTCGTCCTTGGATGCCACGCTGCCGGAGCAGGTCACATCATCGCCCGGCAGGACCATCCCCGCGAAACGACCGTCGAGGCTCCTGAGCAATGAACGGTGGCCCAGCCAGTCGGTCACCATCTGATTGACGAACGCCATGGTGAGCATCCCGTGGGCAATCACGCCCGGCAGGCCCGCGGAGCGCGCAAAGGTCTCGTCAAGGTGAATCGGGTTCCGGTCGCCAGAGGCCTCCGCATACTGACGGATCTGTTCGACCGTCACGTGCTTGGCCAGCGCGGGCAAGGCCTGCCCGGGGCTGATCTGCTCGAACTCCAGCGAACTCATGGTCTTCATGCCTTTCGGATGATGAACAGGGCGCTGCCGTCCGAGACCGGACGGTCCGCGGCGTCCCTGGCTTTCAGCTCGAACGTGACCAGCTCCATGTCGCCCCGCGAGTTGATCGCGGTGAGCCGCCCGGTGGTGCGGATCCGGTCGCCGGGCCGGACCGGCCGCTGGAAGTTGAAGCGTTGCTCGCCATGGACGAGGTGCGCGACGTCCAGCGCCACCTCCTGGTCGGTCCAGAGCTGCCAGTAGGCGTCGAAGCCGTAGACCATGGCATAGGTCGGCGGAGCGACCAGCTCGTCGTCTTCCCGCTGGTCACCTACTGCCGCCATGTAGTCGCGGATGGATTGCTCGGTGACCTCGAACGGCGCCGTTTCGTAGCTCCGGCCGACCCAGCGCGAATCCGTCACTACTGCAACAACCCCTGGAGCTTCATCGCCAGACCCATGTCGCCTTTGACCTTGAGCTTCTGCTGCATGAAGGCCGTGACCGGGTTCAGCTTGCCGGTCGCGATGTTCATCCAGTCGTCGGTCGTGGCGATGAGCGTCGTGTTCGGGCTTTGCGCCGGCCCCTGGATGAGTTCGGGGGCGCCGTTGGCGATCTTCAGCGTCCATGACTCGCCGCTGAGGTCGAACTGGTAGGTCGCGTTCAGACCCGCGGACTTCTCCGGATGCGACTTGATGCGGTTCTCGATTTCCGTGAATACTTCCTTGGCTTCAGGCATGTGAGCCTCCTTCTTGTGGTGAATGCGCTGGGATGGATGGGGCGCCATTCAGAAACAGGCTGGCGCACGCCTGGGCGAGCGCGGCGGCGCTCATCGACGCTTGTTCGTCTTTGCGTTGAAAGTGCTGCCAGTAGGCGATCTGAGCGGCGATCCCGAGCAGGGCGAAGGCCGCCAGCGCGGTCTCGCCGACGCCGAGTTGCCCGAGCGTCGGACGAAAGGCCGCGGCCAGCGTCTGTGCCAGGTCGGTTTGCCGGCGTTCGAAGCTTGCGTCGATGGCGAGCCCCTCGATCGTCAGCCGCCGATTCCAGGCCGCGTACTCCTCGTAGTACTCGAAGTAGGCGTCCAGCCCGGCCTCCAGCCGCCGGCGGGCATCGGCTTCGTCCCGGGTGGCCCAGTAGATCCGGCGGCGCAGCAGGGTCGCCATCTCGTCCTGAAGGGCGGCAAAGACCGCCTTCTTGTCGGCGAAGTAGAGGTAGAACGCCCCCTGGGAGAGGCCTGCCGCCTGCACGATGGCACTAACGGTCGTGCCGTGGTAGCCGTCACGCTCGAAGACCCCACGGGCGGCCTCCAGGAGCTCGCCGCGGCGGACCCATTGCCGTTCGGTCAGGGGCGCCTCGCTCGTCGCTTTGCTACTGACTGACACGTCAGTCACCAGCGTACCAGAGTGCTGGGACGGCTGGCAAGGGTCTCGGGTGCTTCGTCAGGCCCCTACTTGATCACGACGAAGAGTCGCTCCAGGGCCGCACCAGTCTGGCTGGTCGCCGTCAGCATAAAGGCTTTCAGGGGAGCCAGGTACGCGACGGTCTTGGTCTCCATCTTGGAGGTGGCCGGCAGCTTCTCAAGGGCGCTGACGACCCGCGCCACGTTGACGTACATCATCCCGGCCGGCTGTGTCAGCGATGCGGCGCTGGCGGCCTGGTAGGTCGAGTCCGCCGTAATGTTCGAACCACCGGCATGGGCATCGATCACAGCCTTGATCTCGGCCGGGCTCGAGGCGAGGATTCCCATTCCATCGAGTGCGGCGTACGACGGCGCCAGGCCGGGCACCTCACCCAACGACGGACTGGCCCATGAGGTGATCACGGTGCCGCGGTAGGTGGTCCGGGTGATTCCCGCGCCCGGTGTCTGCTGGCTGGTTTGCGAGGCGAGCACCAGGAGTTTGCCGAAGAAGCCGTTCATGGCTGCCGTGTCGTTCGTGCCGATCAGCACCGCACCACTCGGGATGGAATTGTTCCCCAGCTCGATCTCCAGGCCGAGGTCGCCGGTCAGGTGCGGCAGGATACCCTGGGGGCCGGTCAGACCAATGGCGTCGGCACTGGCCTTCACGCTCGCCTCATTGCCGTATTGGTCGAGCAGCGTTTTGATGCTCTGGTCGAGATTGGCAATCGCAAGGAAGCCATCGCTAGATTTAGGAATCCAACGCAGCACGATGTCGGGCCGGCGCGTCGCAACAAACGCCTGGCGGGTTGCCGGGGAGAGTTGCTTCGCGTCCAGCTTGACGGCGACGTCGAAGGCGACGCCAGTGCCGGTTGCCGAGACGGCACCGCCGATCCCCTGCAGCGCGTTGAGGTCGTCCAGGGTCTTGAGCGCCGGCAAACCCAACGTAGACGGCTTCGCCATTTGCTTCTTGACGCCCGCGACCAGCGACTTTCCCGCAAGGTAGCCCATGCCGACCCGGTCGGAAGGAAGCAATTTCATGGTGGCCTTGAAGTCGGCGGAATCAACCAGCCGAGCGCCACGGCCCTGATCGGTGTCGATGATCTCGTGGATCATCGCCGCCGAGCTCGCCGCCACGACGACGTGGTCGACGAAACTGTAGGCGACCGGCTTTTCGGATGTCACGGTCGGCGTGCCCGACGCGATGCTGATCCCGTTGTAGGTCTCGTCCCGCCAGGTGTACTTCTTGCCGAAGGTGCCGTTCCGTAGCTTGGCGAGCACCGCCTTGGCCTTGGTGTCATCGCGCGACGTCGCGAACAGGGCGAACGGCGAGTCGGCGCTGCTCTCGAAGTTCATCGTGCCGCTCACCCCGACCTCTGCGCCGAGCCACGGCTGTACGTCGCTGGTGTACGACAAGCCGGCGTCTTTGAATGCCTCGTCGAGCTTGGCCGAGATTGCGGCGTCGGTGGTGGTATCGGGAAAGCTATGGACCGCCCGCAGCAGGTTGACCTTCTGGGCGAGCGATGGATTGAGGTTGGCGATAACCAGAACGCCCTGTGTCGCCGGCACCATCTTCTCGATGCTGGGGTTCGGCTGGGCGAGGAACAGCACGGCCGCGACTGCCACGCCCGCCGCCAGCAGCGCCCCAGCCGCGGAAATGACGACGAGCCCGTACCGGGCAAACCAGGAACGGGCCGGGCTGGCGGGTTGCGTCGAGGCCCCAGGCGTCAGCTCTGGTTGCGGTGGCGTCGGATCGCTGTCGTGGTTCATCGCCGGGATGCCTCACAGCAATCAACTCCGGCGATCAGGTCAACTTGTTAGCTGCGCGCGCTCGTTGCCAGGGCGTTGCCGAAATGCAACTTGGCCAGGGCCAGCATCTCGTCGGGCGAGAACCCGGTCGTCCGACCGGCCGCATATTGCCGCTCAACCTCGCGGTGGATGGCCGCCACCCGCGGGTCGTCCTTTCGCACCTGGGCCGCGCCCTTGAGCCCCAGCGTCGTGTCGATCCAGTAGGCAACCCCCGCCAGGCCGGATCGGTCGTTGACCGTGATCCCGAGCGGCCGGTCGAGAATCCGTGCCGTGTCGAAAATGTTGTAGATCTCCTCGTTCTTCAGCAGCCCGTCGGCGTGGATCCCGGCGCTGGTGACGTTGAATCCGGCGCCCGCGAACGGATAATTCGCCGGCAGCGGCGTCCCCAGCTGGTCCCGGAAATAGGCGGCCGCCCGCGTGATCGCGGTGGTATCGACACCCGGCGTCTCCCCTCTCAACCCGATGTAGTCGATGACCAGCGCTTCCAGCGGCGGATTGCCAGTCCGCTCGCCGAAGCCAAAGAGCGAGCCGTTCGCCGCGGCGCAGCCGTAGAGCCAGGCGGCGACCGTATTGACCTCGCCGCGGTGGAAGTCGTTGTGCCCGTGCCATTCGAGGTGCTCGGGTGCGACGCCCAGCGTTCGTGTGAAGTACTGCACCAGTCGAGGCACCCCGCGGGGAAGCGACGCCTCGGGCCAGGGCAGTCCGAAGCCCATGGTGTCGCACAGGCGAAATTTCACCGGGATACTCGCCTCCCGCCCAATTGCCTGCAGGGATTCGACCAGCGGCGCGACGAAGCCGTCCAGGTCCGCCCGGGTCAGATCTTCCAGATGGCAGCGCGGCCGCATACCCGCCTGGATCACGGCGCGGACGACCTTGCCGTAGTCCTCCGCCGCCTGGCGCCGCGTTCGGTTCATCTTGAGGTAGATGTGGTAGTCGGAGGCCGAGACCAGGATGCCGGTCTCCTTCACGCCGGTCGTCGCGACCGCCTTGAGATCGTCCAGTGAGGCGCGCATCCAGGTCGTGACCTCCGGTCCCGGCCGCTCCTGGCAGGCCGCGATCGCCTCCCGGTCGACGGGCGTGTAGGCGAAGAACTCCGTCTGCCGGATCACCGGTCCACCCAGTTCGTTCAGCAGGTCGTAGAGGTGGACGATTTGATCGACGCTGTACGGAGCCCGCGCCTGCTGGCCGTCTCGGAATGTCGTGTCCGTGATCCAGATGTCAGACGGAAGGCCCTGGGGTACGGCGTCCGGCGCAAAGCGGATCGGCGGGATCCGACTGTACGGGAACTCGCCGCGGAGCAGGTTCGGTTCGGACGCGTCCAGCATCGGCTTAATTCTATGCATATGTTGATTTTCATTGCAACATGTTGACTGCAACGATCAACTCCCGTACGCTTTGAGGGACGATGATCGAGATCCATGGTGAGCCCTATCTGACCGCCGCCGAGACCTGCGAGCTGCTCGGGGTGAAGCCGGCAACGCTCTACGCCTACGTCAGCCGCGGTGTGCTCAAGAGCTACCGCCAGGGGATCAGGCGAGCCCGCTTATACCGCAGCGGCGACGTCCAGCGCGTCCTGCATCTGCGGCCGAGCCGGGGCACCCGTCCCCTCCCCCACGCCGCCGACTGGATGGGCGACCCTTAGCGAAACGTGCTGTAGTCGATCTCCTTCTTACGTTCGAAGGCTTCTTCGCGGCTGGTGAAGGTCTGGAAGTAGCCGCGGCCGTGCAGCACGTAGATCCCATCGACGTCGTCGCGCGTCACCTTCAATTCGGGCAGATCGATGTTGTAGACCTGGCCCGATTCGGTCGCGCGCAGGCGGGGGGT
>WNEY01002572.1_pt1 | contig 13325 bp, 11 predicted proteins | sample 5400531 | NCBI WGS metagenome assembly WNEY01 (sample SAMN13153338, study PRJNA577476) | soil metagenome | isolation source: 200 cm saprolite under Douglas fir tree site 1 | place: USA:California | collected 2015-04-18
CCGGGCTCCGGTGCGATGATCGCCCACGTCCAGATCCACCAGGACGTCGATCTTCCGGCTCGCGGCGCGGGCGGCTTCCTGATACCACTCGACCTGGACAAGATGATCCACCACCACCATCGCGCCGGTTTGGGCAAGTCTCGAAATTTTGAGCGGATCGGCAACCGGCGAGGTCAACAGCAGCCCTGAGATTCCGCCTCCGGCCATCAGTTCGGCTTCAGCCAGCGTCGCTACGCAGATGCCGCAAGCGCCGGCCGCGAGCTGCCGCCGGGCGATCTCGACGCACTTGTGCGCCTTGGCGTGCGGGCGCAGGGCCTTCCCGCATTTCTTGACGCGCTCCGCCATCCGCGCCAGGTTGGCTTCGAAAAGATCGAGATCCAGCAGCAGCGCGGGAGTCAGGATGTTCAGCGTGAGGCCCTCTTCTGATCCTCGAGCTTGCCTTGGAACGTCTTCTCCATCATGTCCAGATACGCCCTGTAGCCCGCGGGATCGATGAACGGGTTCACGCCGCCTTTTCCCAGCTTGGCGTACTTTTCCTGCATGTCGTAGAAGTTAGTGTGGGCTCCGAGGAACACGTCGCAGGGAAGCGTCCTGAGTATTTTGAAGCTCCGCGTATAGTCTTCGGCGATCTGCGGATAGGTAGGGCTGTTGACCAGCTGAACGCCCGCGTTCACGCCCACGCTGCACAGGATGAGGACGTCGTAGGTCTTGCCCGCGTCTTGAATCTTCGTCGTCCAGGTGGTGCATCCCTTCGTATGCCCGGGCGTGAGATGCGCCGTGAGAGTCACGTCGCCGAACTTAACGTCCTCGCCATCGTGCAGAACCTGGTCGATGGGGTGAGGCTTGCCTCCCGGCATCATGGCCTTGAGTGCGTCTACGTCCTGTTGCATGGCTATGACGCGCGCGCCGGTCAGTTCTTTCACCAGGGCGTCGCCTTCCATGTGATCGCCATGTGCGTGGCTGCCCAGCAGAATTTTTACATCGCTATACCGAAAGCCCAGCTTCTCAATGGACGCGCGTACGATCGGAACCGTCTCTTCGTAGTCGCTGTTGATGAGAATGTGCCCCTGCGGGGTCGTAATCAAAAACGAGCCGAGGTTATCCGTCCCGACGAAGTAGAGGTTGCCGATCACTTTATGCGGGGGAAACGTCTTGTTCCGTTCGGCCCGCGTCTGCCCCAGGAGTTGCGCCGCGCCCAATGCGGCGAGAAAAAGCGATTGCGACAGGTAGGAGGTCTTCATAACCGACTAGCATACTAGAGGCGGCGGAAAAACTCGACTGATCGAGGCCGAAACTGAGCCGCGACTAAAAGGAGCGGTCGCAGCCTTTCTCCGCAGCTTCAACAGGCGGGGCGCGCGGCTGGCAAGCGCGCGGCTGGCAAGTTGATCCTACTGCCCCCCTTTGTTATTCTCCAATGGTGTTGGCTTTCGCCGTCTCGGAGCATCGCCATTGAGCCTGGTGCAGTTAGCAGCGGGAACGCCGGCCCCTCAGGCGGATGCCCGCCAGGTGGATGCCGAGGCGCTGCGGCGCGAACTGGCCCAAGTGATCGAAGGTGAGGTGCGCTTCGACACCATCTCGCGCGCGTTGTACTCCACCGACGCCAGCGTGTATTCGATCCGGCCGCTGGGAGTCGTGGTTCCCAAGAATCGTGAAGATATTCTGCGCGCCGTAGAAATCTGCCGGCGCTTCCGATGCCCGGTCACCATGCGCGGAGGCGGCACGTCGCAAGCCGGGCAAGCCATCGGCGAAGGCATCCAGATCGACACTTCAAAGTATTACAACCGCGTGCTGGAGGTGAACGCGGGCGAGCGTTGGGCGCGTGTCGAGCCGGGCGTCGTGCTCGATGAGCTGAACGCGCAGCTTGCTCCGCTCGGCCTGCGATTTGCGCCCGATATTTCCACCGCCAGCCGCGCCACCATCGGCGGCATGATGGCCAACAACTCGTGCGGAGCCCGCAGCGTGCTTTACGGAAAAACAATCGACCATGTGCTGGAGCAGACGGTCGTGCTGTCCGACTCGAGCATCGCCCGCTTCCGCGAGACCCCGCGGGCTGAAATTCCCAAGGGCGATTCGCTCGAAGCCGCCTGTTATCGCACTGTGCTGCGGCTCGCCACAGACCACGCCGCCGAGATCGATCGCCGCTACCCAAAAATTCTGCGGCGCGTGGCCGGCTACAACCTGGACGAATTCACGAACCCCGACCGCCCCGTCAACCTGGCCCGGATCATGGTCGGCTCGGAAGGAACGCTGGGCATCGTGCTCGAAGCGAAAGTGAAACTGGTCCCGTTGCCGAAAGCCAAAGCGGTCATGGTGATCGGCTTCAAAGGTCTGCTGGAAGCGCTCTCGGCAGCGCCGGTGATCCTCACGCACAAGCCCTCCGCGGTCGAGGTGATGGACAAGTCCATCCTCGATCACACGCGCCAGAACGCCACGCTCAACCGCATCCGCAACGCCGTCGTCGAGGGCGACCCGGCGGCCACGCTGTGCGTCGAGATGTACGCGGATCGCAAGGAAGACCTGCCGCCGCGTTTGCGGGCGCTCGAGGAAGATCTCCGGGCACGCGGCCTCGGGTATCACTATCACACCGAGCTCGATCTGCCCGCGCAGGCGCGTGTCTGGAGCTTGCGGGAATCCGCCCTGGGTCTTTCCACCGCCATGAAGGAGGACGCCAAGTCGATCTCCTTCGTCGAGGACACCGCCGTCGCGCCCGACAAACTGAGCGAGTACATCGGCCGGTTTCTGAAAATCGTCGATGACCACCAGACCACGGCGGGCGTGTACGCGCACGCGTCGGTGGGCTGCCTCCACGTGCGGCCGGTAATTAATCTAAAAACCGAAGAGGGCGTCCGCAAATTCGAATCCATCGCCAATGCCGTCGCGAACCTGGTGCTTGAATACGGCGGCGCGCTCGCAGGGGAACATGGCGACGGCCTGGTGCGCGGCCCGTTCATGCGGCAGATGTTCGGCGATGAATTGTATGAGGCCTTCCGCGAGATCAAACGCACTTTCGATCCGCTGGGGATCTTCAACCCGGGCAAGATCGTGGATTCGCCGCCCATGACCTCTAATTTGCGCTTCGGCGGCGGTTATAAGACCGCGAATCCGACCACCTGGTTCGATTATTCGGAATATGGCGGCCTGGGCGGCGCGGTCGAAATGTGCAGCGGCGTGGGCGCGTGCCGCAAGAAACTTTCGGGCACCATGTGCCCCTCCTACATGGCCACGCGCGAGGAATCGGATTCCACGCGCGGCCGCGCGAACGTGCTCCGTATGGCCATGTCGGGGCAACTCGGCGAATCCGGCCTGGGCGATGAAGGCGTGCGTCAGGTGCTCGATCTGTGCCTGGAGTGCCGCGCGTGCAAGGCCGAATGCCCGGTGGGCGTCGACATGGCGCGGTACAAAAGCGAGTTTCTCGCGGATTATTGGATCCGCCACGGAACGCCGCCCAAAGCGCGCGCTCTGGGCAACGTTCACCGGTTGTCGGAGTGGGGCAGCCGATTCGCGCCGGTGTCGAACTGGATCGCCGCCAGCGTTCCCGCACGCTGGATGAACGAGAAGGTGCTGGACCTGGATGCCCGGCGCGCGCCTCCACCGTGGAAGCACGAGACCTTCGAGCGGTGGCTGGCGCGCCATCCGCGGCCGCATGATACCACCACGGCCACGCTGTTTAACGACACCTTCACGAATCACTACGACCCTGAAATCGGCATCGCGGCGCTCGAAGTTCTGGATCGTGGCGGCTGCCGCGCCAGTGTGGTTCGGCCAGGCTGCTGCGGTCGTCCTCTCATCTCGCAAGGTCTGCTCCAGGAGGCGCGGGCGCAAGCGGCCAAGGTGACCGAGGCGCTCCATCCCATCGCCAGTCGCGGCGAAAAGATTATCTTCTGTGAGCCCAGTTGCCTGTCGGCGGTGAAGGAAGATGCGCCGTCCTTGCTGCGCGGGGATCAACAGAAGAAGGCGCGCACCGTCGCGGAGGCTTGCGTCCTGTTCGAGGAGTTCGCGGCCCACCTGGAGTTGCCGCTGTGCACGGGTCCCCAACGAATCCTGTTGCACGGGCACTGTCATCAGAAATCAATGGGCCTGCTGGAGTCCTCCAAGTTGCTCCTCTCCCGCATCCCCTCGGCGACAGTGGTCGATCTCGATGCCGGCTGCTGTGGAATGGCAGGCTCGTTCGGCTACACTCGCGGGCACTATGATGTTTCGGTAGCGATCGCCAATCGCAAGCTGCTGCCCGCGGTCAAGGGCATGGGGCCGGGCGATGTGCTGGTAGCGCCGGGCACCTCTTGCCGGAGGCAGGTCGCCGACCTCCAGGGCGCGACCGCACTGCATCCCGCCATTCTGATTCGCGATCTGCTCCTATAGCGAGCCTATTCTACGATTGGTATTACCTATAGTATAATTAGCATCGGTGATTCGGTCATTCCGCGATCGTGACACTGAGGAATTGTTTCACCGGGAAGCTTCGCGGCAACGGGCCGGCATCGCGCGTATTGCGCTTCGCCGTTTGCGGCTGTTGAATCGGGCGCGAGGTCTCACAGATTTGAGGGTCCCGCCCGGCAATCGCCTCGAAGCTTTGAAGCGCGACCGGGCGGGGCAGTACAGTATTCGCGTGAACGATCAATACCGCATTTGTTTCCGCTGGGAAGATGGTGACGCGTACGATGTTGAACTGACTGATTATCACTGAGGAGGATGCTATGGCCGCACGAAAGCTCAAGCTCGCCCCGGTGCATCCGGGCGAAATCCTGCGCGAGGATTTCATGGCTCCGCTCGGGTTGTCCATCAATGCGCTGGCCCGCGCTTTACGAACTCCCCCTAATCATGTTTCGGGAATCGTAAACGAGAGGCGGGGCGTCAGCGCCAAGATGGCTCTACGATTGGCTCGCTATTTCGGGACATCCGCGGAATTGTGGCTGGGATTGCAGCTGGACTATGAACTGGATATGGCGCGCGACACCGCTGCTTCCCAGATCGAAAAAGAGGTGCTGCCGAGAGCCAGCTAGCCTTGGCTTGAGATCTATCTGGCCTGGCCCCAGTCGGCCCCTGTGAATGGTATCATCACGGGTTCACCTATCATGCAGCCGAAGGTCGAAACGAACCCTCCTACGCCCGCCACGGGCTCCCGCCCGACGCACGTCCGGCACATCGTGCTCGGCCTGACGGTGGTCGCCTACATGATCACCTACATGGACCGCCAGATCCTGGCGGTGGCGCGGCCCGTGATCCGCGACGAGTTGGGCATCTCACTGGTGATGATGGGCTGGATCACCTTCGGCTTCCGTATTGCCTACGCGCTGTTCCAGATTCCCGGAGGCTGGCTCGGTGACCGGATCGGCGCGCGCCGCGGTCTCACGTTGATCGTCACCTGGTGGAGCGCCTTCACCTGCCTGACCGGGCTCGCATGGAACGCCGTTTCGATGCTCTCCATTCAGGTTTTCTTCGGAATGGGTGAGGCAGGCGCGTTTCCCATCGCCACGCGGTCGCTCGCGCGCTGGATGCGGCCCACCGAGCGCGGCTTTGCGCAGGGCATCACGCACGCAGGATCGCGTCTGGGAGCGGCGCTCACGCCGCCGCTGGTGGTCCTGATCATCGCCGCCTACGGCTGGCGCGCGGCCTTCTATGTTTTCGGCGCTATTGGAGTTTTGTGGGCGACGGCATGGTTCTGGTACTATCGCGACACGCCGGAAGAGCACCGCGGCGTGAACGCGGCTGAGCGCGAGCTGATTGGCTCCGGCCGCAAGCGCGCCAACGTGGTTCCCTGGCGCCAGATCCTCTCGCATGGGAATCTGTGGATCCTCGCGCTGATGTATTTCTGCTACAACTTCAATCTCAACGTCTATAACGACTGGTTCCCCACCTACCTGCACGATTCCCGCGGCATGACGCTGGCCAAGATGGGCTTCTATGCAAGCCTCCCCCTGTTCGCCGGAACGCTGGGCGATCTCGCCGGGGGCTGGTTCTCCGATCACGTGCTCCGCAGGACCGGAAATGTCAATCTGGCGCGCCGCTGGGTGGCCATCGCCGGGTTTCTGGTTTCAGCGTGTGCCACGATCCCCGCGACTCTCGTTTCCGATCCCAGGGTTTCGGTGGCGCTTTATTCCGTCGCATTTTTCTCGCTCGAATGGACGGTCGGCATCTCCTGGGCCATTCCGCTCGATATCGGCGGGGATTTCGCCGGCTCGGTCTCCGCTGTGATGAATACACTCGGCAACATCGGAGGCGCGGTATCGGCCACGGTGGTGACCTACGCGGTGAAAAGCTATGGCTGGAATGCACCCTTTTTCGTCACCGGTGCGCTGTGCCTGATCGCCGCCTCGTTGTATCTTAAGATTGATGCGAGTAAGCGCATCACAGTATGAGGATCAACCCAGATAAATGCGTGGCCTGCGGCAACTGCACCTATGTCTGTCCGGTCGGCGCGATTTATATCGACCCCGCCATCCGCCGCGCTACCATCAATCGCGATGAATGCGTGGAATGCTACACCTGCTTCAACGGCCTGAGCCAGGAGCATCTGAACCCGACTTTCGTCCGGACTTTGCGGAAAACTTTCCAGATGATGCGCCTGCGGTTCGATCCCGAACCCGACGTCTGCCCCACGGCCGCCTTCGAGCCCGACGAGCTGGCGTGGCCTCGCACGGTGCGGCGCGCGTTTTCCGATCCTCGCGTGCCCCACGAATCGACCGGTGTGCACGGCCGCGGCACGGAGGAAGTGAAGACCAACGACGTCAGCGGGCGCGTCCAGCTCGGCGAAGTCGGATTTACGATCGAGCTCGGCCGGCCGGGAGTCGGCGTCTGGTTCCGCGATATCCAGAAAATGAGCTGGGCGCTTGCCAAAGCCGGCGTCGCCTTCGAAAAACGGAACCCGGTGACGTCGCTCATGAGCGACGTAAGCACCGGAACGATACGCGAAGACATCCTTGGCGAAAAGGTTCTTTCCGCGATTATCGAGATCAAGGTCCCCGTCCAGCGGGCCGAGGAAATTATCCGCCTGGTTTGGGAAGTTGAAAAACAGATCGACACGGTGGTCGCGCTCGGCGTGGGCGCGCGCTGCGACGAGCACGGCGAAGAAAATGCCGTAGCGCCGATCCTCGAAAAGCTGGGTTACGACCTGGAGCGGGCCAAGACCAACATAGGACTCGGGCGCGCCACCAACCACGCCACCGAGGCACGCGTATGACCAACACGCTGCATCGTTTCGGAAATGCCGAAAGCTTCGCCGACGACTATGTCGTGTTCGCCATGTGCGCCAGGGGAAGGAACGACCAGGACGCCCTGCCCAAGCTGCGCAGGTTCCTCGAAATGGCGGTCCCCTTCAAGCCTGTGAATCTGGGTGACGCCATTCATGGCGGCGCGCTCCGCCCCAGCCGGCAGATGGATCCCGCCTCGCACTGGAACCGCGACCGCGCGCTCAATTTTCAGGCGGTCATCAACGGGCTCGACAGCGCCACCACCGTAGCCGCCGTGTTTGACAACCGCGTCGCCGCGGAAGATTTCGTCAAGACTGCCAAGGCGGCTGATCTGGGGCTGAGCATCAACATTTCCACCTCGGTCGATGGCGCCGAGCAGTGCTGTTTCGCGGCCGGAATCCCCAGGCACAGCGTCGGGTATTCGCTCGGATTTGAGGGGAAAACGGAGCGGCTGCCCGCGGGAGACGTGCTGCTGCTCTCCACCATGTGCGGGCACGGCATGGTCAGCCATTCCCTCGCCAAGAAGATGATCGATTGGGTGAAGGAAGGCCGCCGTACACCCGAGCAGGCCGCCAGCTACCTCACCCGTTTTTGCTCTTGCGGGGTTTTTAACCCGGCCCGAGCCACGCGCATCCTCGAAACCACCCGTACCAAGTCTTGAGCACCCCAGTCCTGAATTCGGTAGTTTTGAACGCACCCAAAATACCAGACCAGTAAGTTTCTCCGGCACCTGTCAGGCAAGTGGACGTGGCGTAACAATAAGTTGCGCCTTGGCAAAAGAGTTGCTCACAACCTGCGAAAGGAAATCTATGCAAACTCACGAAGGTGAAGAGGAGCGCCCTAACTCAAAATGGGCCATGGGGCTAATCGTGATCGTGTTGGTCTGTGGAATGGGAGTCGGCCTGGCCTACCTGTCGCGGGAACGCAAGCAGTTGAACGATCTCGCGTCCGCGAATCAAAGCCTCAGCTCCGCGTTAGATCGGACGCAGGCTCAGCTTCGCACCCTTACCGAGCGGCTGAATGAGCGGCCGGCTGTTGCCCCAGTGCCGCCGCGCGCAGCGACGCCGAGTGAGCGGACCATAACCACGCGGCCAAGACCAGCAACGCGTGTGGCGGCCATTGATCCACGCGTGAAACAACTGCAGAGTCAGCTTGCGGAGCAGCAGAAGCAGATCGATAGCTCCCGTGAAGACTTGACCAAGACCCGCGAGGATCTCGAGACCAAGGTTAACTCTTCGCGCGACGAGCTTTCCGGCTCGATCGCCCGCACCCACGACGAGTTGGTGGAGCTCCAAAAGCGCGGCGAGCGAAATTACTACGAATTTAAGCTCGACAAAACCAAGGATTTCCAGCGCGTCGGTCCCTTCAGTGTTTCCCTGCGGAAGGTCAACTTCAAGCGCAAATCTTACGACCTGGCTATGATCGTGGACGACAACCAGCTTCAGAAAAAGAGCGTGAACCTGTATGAGCCGGTGTGGATCCGCGTAGGAGACCACCCCCAGCCGGCCGAGCTGGTGGTCAACCAGATCAACAAGAACCAAATTCAAGGGTATATTTCCGAGCCGAAGTACAAACAGTCCGCTCTAAGCGAGAAAAATCCGGCGCTGACGCCGCAGTGAACGCTACAACCCAGGAGAAGCGAAACCATGTGGAACAAACCCCAGAATCCGTCCGGCGGTGAGCCGGCGAAACCAGCGCCCGCACCGTCGGTTCCCGCTGCTCAGCCTTATACGCCACCACCTTCCACCAGCGGCACCATTATCGGTGAATCGATCAGCGTCAAAGGGCGGATCGTCAGCCGCGAGGAGCTTCAGATGAATGGTGAGCTCCAAGGCGAGCTGGAAATGGATGGCCGCCTCACGGTAGGGGTCAAAGGGAAAGTGGACGCTAACGTCAAAGCCCGCGAAGTAATCCTGGCGGGCTCCATGAAGGGGAACGTCGTAGCCGCCGAACGGCTGGTGCTTCGCAAGGGGGCCCATCTGGAGGGCGATGTCAAGACCGCGGGCATCGTCATTGAAGACGGCGCCTACTTCAAAGGCGGAATCGACATCACCGGCGCGGGCGCGGCCGCCACAGCAGGTAAAGCTTAGCTTGGGTGGGGTCGGGCTTTTGAGCCCGCCGCCAGCTTTTAGCAGGCGCAACGCGCCGCAGCTAAAAAATGGTCTAGCAGCGAATAGTCCCGTTTACTTCAGCTCGTTCCGGTAGATCACGCCGCCCTTCATCACGAACCTGACACGCTCCATTTCGGTGATGTCGGCGAGCGGATCGCCGCCCACTGCGACCAAGTCCGCGAACTTTCCTTTTTCGATGATTCCGATCTGCTTGCCTAAGTCGAAATTCAAACTCTCGGCGGCATTGACGGTGGCCATCTGCAGGGCCTGCGCGGGGGTCATTCCCCACTTAACGTAGTAGGAAAACTGGAATGCCTGCGCGCCGTGCCCCACGGTGTAGGCGCCGCTTCCGAACACTTCCTTCACTCCGGCGGCCACCAGCCGCTTGAAACTCATCTCGGTGAGGGCGAAGCGGGTGTACTCTCCGCGGCTGCCCTTCAGGTCCTTTTCTTCCAACTCGCCGATCAAATCCCACAGCGTCTGCATCACCGGGCGCATCGTGCCGTCCGCCAAGGGCTTCTTGAAATACTGCATCGTCTCGTCATCGAGCCCGGGCGCGCCGGTAACGCCGACGATCACGTGCATCGGCATGTCCACGCCCGCCGCCAGGCAATTGCGCAAGCCTTCACCGCCGTACGCGTGGCAGGCGACTTTCAACCCCCTGCGGTGCGCTTCCTCCACGATCACCTGATTTTCCTCGAGCGTCAAGGATGGAACGTTGATCATCTTGCCGTCGGGCGTGAAGGCGCCCCCGTCGGCCGGATTAGGATAACCACCGCCCTGGTAATCTTCCGTTTCGTAAATCTTGATCCAATCCACGCCGTAGTGAGAATGATCGCGCACGGCGGCGCGCGCCAGCCACGGCGAATTGATGTCATGTAAGTTCTGCCAGAGGGCGATTCCCGCGCCACGGCCGAAGGGGCTCGGCTCCGAGGGCGCGGCATAGTAGGTGGCTCCCCGGGGGTTGAGCGCTGGACCCGCCACCTGCAACCGCGGTCCGGGCACCTGGCCCCGGTTGATGGCGTCGCGCAGTTCGACCGTCGCATACGTCGACGAGTTCATGTCCTGCAGCGTGGTGAAGCCCGCATACAGATTCTTCAGAGCGTAATGCGTCCCGATAAACACCAGCCGGGCCTCGTTAGGCTGCGCATCCTGCATCAAATGGACGTGCCGGTCAATCAGACCCGGGAGCACGGTGGCGCGGCTCAGGTCGATCACCTTGGCGCCCTGCGGGATCTGCACGCGATCCGCCGGGCCGACCTCCGCAATGCGGCCGTCTTTGATGAGGATCACCTGGTTGGTTAAATTCTTGCCGGCCTTAGCGTCGAACATGCGGCCGGCGCGAACCGCGAAGCCCTGCGGCGGTGGCCCCTCCATGCTCAGTTGCTTGGGGTCGAAGGGTCCGGCTACTGGGCGGACGCTCTGCGCCCACAGCCCGGCTGAACACACCAAAACCGCTGTCAATGCTCTCATCATCTCTGCCGCCTCCTACTTTTTCTGACTGAGGCTCTTGTACGTCGCCTCGATGAAGCCATCGGCTGTGCCAAAGCCCGACTTCGCGCCGTAGCGCGCATCATAATCCAGGCTCAGGCGAGCCGCCTTAATCTGATCGAGCGTCATTCCCTTCTTGATCGAAGCCTGAACGCGGTCGCGGACGATAGTCACCATATCACGGTACTCGACCACGTCGAAGCGGTCGCAGATCCGCCCGTGGCCCGGGATGATGTAGGTGCCGTCTTCCTCTTGACGCAGCGGAACCGCCATCTCGACGATGGTGTTCAAGGCGTCGATCTCCCCCTGGATGCCGCCGCCTCTTTCCAGGTCGATGAAAGGATAGGTGGTGGTCAGAAAAATATCACCGGCCGCGACGACGTCGGAACGGCGGAAAAAGACGATGCTGTCGCCGTCCGTATGCGCGTGGGCCTGGTGGATGATCTCAATCGCCTCACCGTTGAACGACAACTGTTTTCTTCCGGAAGTGAAGGTTTCCGTCGGCCACGCGCCGAAGGGCGAGGGGGATTGCGAGCCGGTGGGCGCGCTCATCCGCATCAGCACGTTATCCTGCGCGAAAATCTGCGCTCCCAGTTTTACATCCGTGAGATTGGCCGTGACATTCGCGCCGGCGATGGTCGTGCCCGCCTGGCGAAAAGCGTCATTCCCTCCGGTGTGATCGGGATGAACATGCGTGTTGATGATGTACTGAATTTTCTTGGGAGATAGCTTCCCGATCGCCGCCAGCGCCTTGTCACTCATCTGCGCCAAGCCGGTATCCACCACCACCATGCCCTGCGACCCTGCCTGTACCACGATGTTGCCGCCCGCGCCCGTCACCAGATAGACATTGCCTTGCACCGGCAACACTTGGATTTCCGTGTTTTGCTGGCCGGCATTTTGCTGCGCGCTTGCCATGAATGCCAGACCGGCTGCTCCCGCGACAGCGGCGATGACAGTTGCCCACCTTCTCTTCATGATTTCTTGTCGCTCCTACTTCTTCGCCGCCGCCGTGGCACTCATCTGTTTGATCTTCGACTGATACTCGGGATACGCTGTTTCCGCGCCGCCCAAAGCGGCCTCCACGGGAATGTGGAACTTATCCGCGAACTCGTGCAGGAACGGATTCGCTCCGGGTAAATAGTGCGGCACGGCGCCTCTCGGACGCTCGATTTCGACGACCGCCTCACAAGGATAGAGCCAGCCTTCCCCGTTTTGACCCCGCAAGAGAAAATCCTGACTCCTGATCATGGGTTCGGTCAAAGTGACAGGATCGGTCACGATGCTGACATGGGTCATGTGATCTCCATGCCGGATAAAGTGCTCGATGAGCGTGGCCTGGTCGCTATGGCGCAGCCCGTTGCGCCGCAGCCAGCCCCGCTTGATGTGCGTGGTGTAAACCGTCAAGATGCCGCCGTCCCACTTTCCCGTGGAAAAACCCATCCAGGTGTGCAGCGCGGCGTCGCCGGGATGTGGGCGGCCATCCATCCAGATTGTTCGCGACTGCTCGTAGTTATCGATGTACTGCTTGATGGCGATGAGCTCCTGCGTTTGCGGATCTCTCTCTTCCCAAATTCTGACATTCAGCGGGCCACGGTAAATGTAGGACACGATGTGCGGTTCGCACTGGTGTTCAGGCACGGTGAAACGGGAGGCATCATAGCTCAGAGCCGCCAGGCGGGCGCCTTCATTGATGGGAAAACCAAGGTAGTTCACCAGCTCCGGACCAGGGCCGCGCTCCCCGGCATCCTCGTGAAACACCGGGCCCCAGTTCCCTGCTAAATCAATTCCCGCTTCCCTTCCCGCAACGTACGAACCAGGACCTTGCGCCGTCAGGATTGGTGCGAACAGCAGTAAAAAACACCAAATTCTGGGGATTTCCATGATGACTCTCCTCGTGTGAAGGCAGAGCCAATTATACCGAATTGTGTGGACGCCGCCGCGTTACTTCTTGGAGGAGGTCAGGCTCTTGTACACTGCCTCAACGAAATTGCCGGCGGCGCCAGGGCCCGATTTCGCGTCGTAGCGGGCGTCGTAATCGAGCGTAAGGCGGGCGGCCTTGATCTGATCGAGCGTCATTCCCTTTTTGATCAACGCCTGAACGCGGTCGCGAATGATGGTCACCATGTCGCGGTATTCCAGCACGTCGAACTCATCGCAGATCCGTCCATGGCCGGGGATGATGTAGGTGCCGCCTTCCTCATCATGCTTGGGGATTGCCAGGTCGAGAATATTATTCAGCGCGTCAATTTCCCCTTGAACGCTGCCGCCCCTCTCCACATCGATAAAGGGATAGCTGGTGGTCACGAAGATGTCACCGGTGCTGATGACATCCGAGTGGCGGAAAAGCACGAGGCTGTCCCCGTCAGCGTGGGCGTTGCGCTGGTAGATGACCTGGACGGGCTCGTCGTTAAAGTGCAGCTCCTTTTGACCCGAAACGTACGTCTCGGTCGGCCATGCGCCGAACGGAGTGGGAGACTGCTTGCCGGTAGGCGCGCTCATGCGGTTCAGAACATTCTCGTGGGCGATGACCTGC